>Ga0302312_10000965_pt1 | contig 18436 bp, 15 predicted proteins | sample III_Palsa_N2_1_FD_200529 | JGI IMG/M metagenome (GOLD analysis project Ga0302312, IMG submission 200529) | Peat permafrost microbial communities from Stordalen Mire near Abisko, Sweden - III_Palsa_N2_1 | ecosystem: Environmental > Terrestrial > Soil > Palsa > Peat permafrost | place: Sweden... | reverse complement strand
GGGGGGCGGGGTAGGATGGTCATGGTGGCGGCGTAGGCGCCTACGGCGGCGGCGTATATCCAGGGGCGGTGGTCGCGGACGCAGAGGTCGTTGATGAGGTAGCGGGTTTCGAAGTTGTCGGTGCAGTCGAGTACGATGTCCGCGGTGAGGAGGGTGGGGGCGTTTTGGGGGACCAGGTCGGTGATGTGGGCGTCGATGCGGATGCTGGAGTTGATGCGGGCGAGGTGGCGGCGGGCGGCTTCGGCTTTGGGGAGGGAGGCGCGCGCGTCGGCTTCGTCGAAGAGCATCTGGCGCTGGAGGTTGGAGGGTTCTACGAAGTCGCGGTCGATGAGGGTAAGGCGGCCGACGCCAGCGCGGGCGAGGAGGCTGGCGGTGGCGGCTCCGGTGGCGCCGACTCCGACGATGGCGACGTGGGCGCGGGCGAGGAGTTGCTGGCCGGTCGGGCCGATGGGGGCGAAGAGGATTTGGCGGGAGTAGCGGTCGGCATCTGGGATTGGGTCTGCGTTGGGGATGGTCGGGTCGTGGGCGGTGAACGCAGACATAAGCGAAGTATACGGTTTGCGGAGAACCGAAGTAGGGCGACCCGAGTTGATGCAAGTGCCGGTGAGAAGGGGAATGAGGAGCATGGGGGAGATGAGAGCGTCGGGGTCCTTCGACTGCCCCTTCACTCCGTTCAGGGTCCGCTCAGGATGACAGGCTTGTGGGTTCGATGGGAATCTGGAGGGGGTCGTGGAAGCGTAGCGAACCCGCGGGGGGTGGATTGCATCTGTAAAATGAAACTCATGCGGGATGGAAGAAAGCCGTGTGTTTTGAGGCTGTGCGGACGGGCCGCCGCGGGATGATGGATTGACGAGAGATAGGGCGGCTTTCTACTTTGCGAAATTGAAGGTTGAGAGGATAGCGGCGTTGGCGCGGAGCGAGTGGTTGAGCGAGCGCGAGATGAAGCGACTCTCCGCGCGCCTGCTGGAGGTTGAGGGTGGGATGCGTTCGTGGGGATGGACGCGGTGGGTGATGCTGCTGGTGCTGGGGTTCTCGGGGGCGGTCGTACGGGCGCAGACGGTGGACACGGCTGAGCCATCGGCTCCGCGGCCGAGCGTGGAGAATCAGAATGCACAGGTGACCAACGCACTGCCAGCGTTGCAGGCGAGCCTGTGGTCGAAGGCGGGGACCACGGTGACGGCCGTGCGGTTTGAGGGAGTGACGTTCGGGGAGAAGAATGCGATTGCTTCGGAACTGAAGCAGAAGGTGGGCGAGCCGCTGGATCCGGACAAGGTGCGGGCGGATATGCGACGTCTGTTTGCGTCGGGGCTTTACGTGAATATCAGTGCAAGCGTGGTGGCGGAGGGGAAGGGTGCGGCGCTGGTGTTTTCCGGGCAGCCGCAGTATTTTGTGGGGCGGGTGACGATTGACGGGGTGAAGAGTGAACGGCTGGCGTCGTTGCTGGAGTTTGCGACGCGGCTGGAGCCGGGGGTACCGTTTGCGAATGGCGCGCTGGCGACGGCGGTGGAGGCGGTGAAGGAGTCGTTGGCGGAGAACGGATTTTTTATTCCGAAGGTAACGCTGGCGACCGATGTGGATGATGCGAATCGCCAGGTGAATGCGACGTTCACGATCGAGACGGGGCCGCAGGCGCGGGTTGGCACGGTGGAGGTCGGGGGAGCGGATCCCGGGATTGACGTGGCGACGTTTCGGAAGAAGGGGAAGCTGGATTGCAGCTGGCTGACGACGTCGTGGGATAAGCTGTTTGGCCGCGTTTGCGATCTGAAGGTGACGCGCGAGACGACCAGCAATGCGCTGTCGGGCGTGCGGTCGTACTACGAGAAGCAGGAACGGCTGGAGGGAACGATCAGCTTGCAGAAGTCGATCTATGCGACGCCGCGGCGGCAGGTGGACTATGACTTTTCGGCGAACCAGGGTCCGGTGGTGCTGGTGGTGGTGAATGGGGTGAAGCTGTCGAAGCGGCGCATCAAGCTGCTGGTTCCGGTGTATGCGGAAGGCGCAGTGGATATCGATCTGCTGAATGAAGGTGCATTCAACATCAAGGACTACCTGCAGCAGAGTGGGTACTTCGACGTGACGGACAAGGTGGAGTTAGAAGGCAAAGGGACGTCTGAGGTGCAGGTGATCTACACGGTGGACCCGGGCAGGAAGCACAAGGTGACCGAGGTGAAGCTGGAGGGGAACAAGTACTTCGACGACAGCACGCTGGAAGATGTAATGCGGGTGAAGAAGGCCGATGCGTACCAGCGCAGCGGACGGTACAGCGCGCAGTTGCTGGCGGCGGATGTGAGCTCGATTGAGGCGCTGTATCGTGCGAACGGATTCAGCGCGGTGAACGTGACGTCGGATGTGAAGGACGAGGACAAGGGGCCGCATGGAGCGGACTTGAAAGAGGCACAGATCCAGGTGGCGTTCACGATCCATGAAGGGCCACAACAGAAGTTTGGCAATGTGGAATTGACGGGCGTGGCGGAGGAGCGAAGGAAGGACGTCCTGGCGCTGCTGAGTTCGAAGACGGGACAGCCGTTTTCTCTGATTACCCTGTCGGGGGATCGCGACGCGATTCTCAACTACTACCTGGCGCACGGGTTCGATCAGGCGCGGGTGGAGCTTGCGCAGGCGAAAGAGAATGCGAACGAGTCGCGCACCGATGTGGAGCTGACGGTAAGCGAAGGGCAGAGGGTCAACGTGGAGAAGGTACTCCTGTCGGGGATTGTGCACACGCGGCCGAAGGTGGTGCAGGGCCAGATCCTGGTGCACGCGGGCGATCCGCTGGACCAGTCGGCGCTGCTGCAGACGCAGAGAAATCTTTACAACCTGGCGCTGTTTAGTGAAGTGAATGCGGCGGTGCAGGATCCGACGGGAAATGCGCCGGAGAAGAATGTGCTGGTGCAAGTAACCGAAGCCAAGCGGTGGGACATTACGTATGGGTTTGGGATCGAGGCGCAGACGGGGACGCCGACCCTTATAACGGGCGAGACGCAGGGAGGAACGGCGGCGCAGAATGGCAAGGCGGGGGTGAGTCCGCGGGTGTCGCTGGATGTGTCGCGTATTAATCTGCGCGGGACGCAAAACTCACTGACGCTGCACACGGCGTATGGGTTGTTGGAAGAGATAGCGACGCTGAGCTTCAATGTGCCGCAGTTGTTCGGGAACAGGAAGTTGACGGGATCGCTTTCGGGGGGCTACTCGAATGTGCAGAACATTACGACGTTCGCGTCGTCGACGCTGCAGGGCGATCTGCGGCTTGTGCAGAAGGTGAAGCGGGCGGACACGTTTATTTATGACTTTGAATATCGGCGTGTGTCGGTGGATCCGAACTCGCTGGCGATCACACCGAACTTGATTCCGCAGTTGTCGGAGCCGGCGATTGTGGGAGGGCCGCAGGTGACGTATATCCACGACACGCGCGATCCGAGCCCACTGAATGCGCAGAAGGGCAATTATTTTTCGTTGACGGAATTTCTTGCGGCAACGCAGTTCGGATCAGAGGTTGGCTTCAACAAGGTGGATGGCACCGAGTCGACGTATTACACGTTCGGGAAGCGGAAGTACGTGTTTGCGCGCAACCTGCGGATCGGATTTGAGAAGTCGTGGGGGCCGAATCCGAATGCGTTCAACGCTGGCGATCAGATTGGGGTGCAGCCGACGGCTTGCGCTGGTGAGCTGCTGGAGACGAATCCGACGTGCAATGCGGTGCCGCTGCCCGAGCGGTTGTACGTGGGCGGAGCGACGTCGCATCGCGGGTTCGGGATTAATAATGGAGGGCCGCGCGATGGTACGACAGGGTATCCGGTGGGCGGAGGGGGAGCGGTGGTGAACACGTTCGAGCTGCGCATGCCTCCGCCAGTATTGCCGCTGGTGGGCGACAGCATCTCGTTTGTGTTGTTTTGGGATATGGGTAATGCGTTTCAGTATCCGGGAGATATGTTCAAGAGCATTGAACATTTTCATCAGCCGGACAAGGCACAGTGCAGGGACCTGGCGGGACCGCTGGCGGCCGCGGGCGGCAATGCGTCCGAAGCGGTCGGCACTTGCAACTTCAACTATTACTCGCATGCGGTGGGGCTGGGATTGCGCTATGGGACGCCGGTTGGACCGATTCGCTTGGACTTCAGCTACAACCTGAATCCGCCAATTTATCCAGTGTTTGATGACTATACGGGCGCTGCGCCTTACGTGGGGCAGGCAGGTCACTTCAACTTCTTCTTCAGTATTGGACAGAGCTTCTAAGCGATGATGCGACGCGCGGCACAACTCGGGAGCAGGACATGGGGCGGAGGGGCGCTTCTATTGTTGTGCGCGCTGTTGATGTGGGTGCCGCGGTGTATCGCGCAGAACGCGCCTGCGGTGCCGGCGGTACCGACGGGGACTACGGCCGCGCCTGCGGTGCTGGCGTTGCCTGCGGGGTCGGTACCTTCGATCGCGCAGTCGCAGGCGGGGCCGACGACAGTGGTTGAGCCGAAGTTGCCGGGGATGCCACCGGGCCAGGGAGAAGAGGTGGATCGAGTGGTGGCGATCGTGAACGGCCAGCTAATCCTGGACAGCGACGTGGATCGGGAGCGACGGTTTGCGGCGTTGCTGCCGTATCGCGAGGCGAACGGGCCGTACAACCGGGACGAGGCAGTTGAGCGGCTGATCAATCGCGATTTAATTTTGCAGCAGGTGCAGTTGCAGCCGGGCGGCGAGGTCACGCAGCAGGCGGCAGCGAAGGATCTGGATGCGCTGCGGGCGTCGATACCGGCGTGCGCGGAGTACCACTGCGAGACGCAGGAAGGCTGGGACAAGTTCCTGGCGAGCGAAGGATTTACGGAGGAGAGCTTGACCACGCTGTGGCGGCAGCGGATGGACGTGCTGGCGTTCATTGAGCAGCGTTTCCGCATGGGAATACGGATTTTGCCGGCGGAGATCGAGGAGTACTACACGAAGACGATGCTGCCAGAGTATGCCGCGCAGCACGTGACGCCTCCGCCGATGCGTACGATCTCGAGGCGAATCCAGGAAGTGCTTCTGCAGCAGAGGGTGTCGAAGCTGCTGGATGATTGGCTGGCGAGTCTGCGCGCGCAGGGCAACGTGGTGGTGTTGCATCCGGAAGAGGAGGCGCGATGAGCGATGATGCCGACGTGCGGCCGCCTCAAGAGCCGGTGACACCGGCAGCGGGAGGGGGGGTGCCTGCGAAGAAGAGGCACCGCGTGCTGCGCGCGTTCGCGTGGATTGGGTTGGTGCTGGTGGGGGCGGCGGCGGTGCTGGCGCTGGTGGCTACGTGGTATACGGGCACGGATGACTTTCAGCGTCGCGTGGGTGGCGAGGTAGTGAGTACGCTGGAGAACGCTACGGGCGGGCGTGTGGAGCTGCGGCACTTGACGTTCAACTTGTGGCACCTGGCGATCGAGGCGGATGGGCTGGTGATTCATGGGACGGAGGCGCAGGGAGAGATGCCGTACCTGTCGGCGTCGAAGATTTTTTTGCGACTGCACATCAACATGATCCTGACGCATGTGCGGGGGCTGGGGCCGCAGTCGCGGATCAGCTTGCGGTACCTGCGGGTGGAGCAGCCACACTTTCACTTGATCATGGACAAGAACGGACACAGCAATGCGCCGGTGCCGAAACATCGGAGTACAAGCAACAAGTCGGTGCAGGACACGTTGCTGGATCTGCGGGCGCGCAAGGTTGAGCTGGTGGATGGGTTGGCGGTGGTAAATGATCGGGCGGTTCCATTTAATGTTGCGGCGAAGGATGTGAGTGCGGAGGTGCACTACATCCATAGCACGGACCGCTATGGCGCGACGATTGATCTGGCGGATCTGCAGACGAAGCTGGCGAACGAAGCGGAGGTGCAGTCGAAGATCCATCTGACGGCGGAGCTGGGGCGCGACCTATTTGCGCTGAAGAGCCTGGATTTTTCGACGACTCCGGACGGTGGCTTATTAACACATCTGACTGCCGATGCTTTGATTCAACACTTCGCGAGCCCGCAGTGGCAGGCATCGGTAACGGGCAATGTTGATGTGAAGCAGTTGGGCTATCTGACCGATGTGGCGGGGCTGAAGGGTGGAACGCTTGATCTAACGGTGCATGGACACAGCTGCAGTGTGACGCCGCAGGTGGCGCAGCGGAATCCTCACTTCTGGCAAGGCCACAAGAAGCTGCCGCCGAGCACAAAGGTGTTGCCGCCGGATCCGAACTGCGCGGCGGGGTATCTCCTGGTGGGTTCGATGAAGATGCACAACATTGCGTATCGTGACGAAAACGTGCGGCTGCAGGGCATCAATGGTGGAGCCGATCTGCACATTACGCCGACGGAGCTTTTGTTTACGGCGCTGAGTGGATATCTGCCGGGCGGAGGCGATGCGAAGGGGCAGTTGAAGATCGAGAACTGGCTGGGTGAGGCTTCGCCGGATTCGGCAGCGAGCTCTCCGACGACGGTTGCGGCGGCGACGACGGTGAACTCGGGAGCGAAGAGCATCGGGGCGAAGGCTCCGATTACTTCGTTGAAGTCGGCACCGGTGCAGACCGCGCATGCGTATCTGACGGTGGTGGTGGAGCGTATACCGCTGCGCACGATTATGGATGTGACGGCGCCGGTAGGCTATGGCGATTTGGGATTCGATACGTCGATTACAGGGCCGACGACGGTGGAGTGGGGCGGACCGGAAAAGGATATTTCTGACACCGTGCAGGTGCAGGCACATTTGATTTTTGCTCCGACCGGAGTGAAGCGGAAGGGAGCGCTATCGAATGTGCCGGTGAGCGGAGAGGTGGTGGGGCATTACGACGGCCGCATCGAGGTGGTGAATATTGCGCAGCTGACGCTGCGGAGTCCGTCGGCCACGCTGACAACGAATGGGGTGCTGGGTGTGAATGTGGGAGACCCTCTAACGAACCTGCAGGTGAATTTGGAGACGCGGGATCTGGGCGAGTTTGATCAGCTGCTGCAGACGCTGGAGTTTGAAGGAAATGGGAGGAAGGGCGCGGCGGCGATTCCTGTGGTGCTGCATGGGAATGCGAACTTTGTGGGCACGGCGAAAGGCGCGATACGCAACCTGGATGTGAAGGGTCATTTGACCGCGAATGATTTGGAGCTGCAAGCGAGCGAATTCGGGAACGGCATACCGGATGTTCATATCGACTCGTTGGTGACCAGTGCGGAATATTCGCCGAATGGGGGCGTGACGGTGGTGTCGAGCACGATTGTGCGCGGGACGGCGGTATTGAATCTGGTGGGTACGGTGAAGCCTCATCGCGAAATGGCGCGTGGGGTAGGGACGTATGCGTGGGACAAGGAGATGGAAATTGATGCGTCGGCGAAGCTTGCGAATGGGCAGGCGACGGATGTATTGCAGATTGCCGGAATGCAGGCGAAGGTGCCGGTAACGGGTACGGTGAATTTGGATCTGAGCGGGAGCGGAACGATTCACAACATCATTGGCGGTGGCATGGTGACGCTGACCAATGGTGTTGCGTATGGGGAGAACTACCAGAAGATTGCGGTGGACGTAGCGGCCGAGGGGCAGCAGGTGAGCCTAACCAAGGTGCTGCTGGAGGCGCATGGACTTTCGATTACGGGGAGTGCGGGGTACAACCTGGGCACGAAGCTGATTCGAGCGCAGGCGAGCGGCAACAATCTGCAGCTATCAAAGTTCGATACGATTCGGAAGGCTGAGCCGGATGCGGATGGCGTGCTTTCGTTTACAGCGATTGCCAACGGAACGCTGCAGGAGCCGGATCTGCATGCGCGGATGACGTTGGAGAAAATTTCTGTACAGGGAAAGCTGTTGGGCGGGTTGGAGGCGAAGGCCGACAGTGTGGGGTCCAATTTAAATTACGAGGTGCAATCGAAGCTGGTGGGTGCGCAGTTCAATGGGAGCGGTGAGACGTCGCTGTTGGGCGACTATGAGACGAAGGCGAAGCTGACGGTAAGCGGGCTGGACATTGCGAATGTGATTACGCTGATGGCGCCGGGGTCGTTCAAGGGGAGCTCGGCGATTGCGGGAACGATTAATGTGTCAGGGCCGGCGGCGACGCCGAAGGTGATGGTGGGCTCGGCCGAGTTTAATGAAGTTGATTTCAAGCTGCAGGGGGTGGAGCTGAAGGCGGCGGAGCCGACGCGTGCGAGCTTGCGCAATGGCACAGTGACCCTGGATCAGATCCATGTGGTCGGTCAAGACACGGACCTTCTTGCGTACGGAACAGCGGTCGTCTTCGGCGATCCAAATCCGGCGGGGGGACGGATCGCCTTGCATGCGAATGGCAGTATCAGCATGTCGTTGGCGAGCACGTTTGATCCAGATTTGATCACTTCGGGCAAGGTGACGTTCAACGTGGCTGCCAATGGACGGATGAAGAAGCCGACGCTTACTGGCGATGTGCGGTTCCAGAATGTCAATCTTTCCATCGAAGGGGTTCCGAACGGGCTGAGCAATCTGAATGGGACGCTGGTATTCAACGAAGACCGGCTGGACGTGCAGAGCATGACGGCGATGACGGGCGGTGGGCAGCTGAAGATTGGCGGTTACCTGGCGTACCAGAAGGGTCTGTTTGCTGACCTTACGGCGACCGGCGACGTGGTGCGCGTGCGCTACAACGGCTTAAGTGCGACAGCGAATGCGAGCTTTCGGCTGCAGGGACAGCCACAGTCGATGTTGCTTTCGGGGAATATCCTGGTGACGAGATTTGGTGTGGGCGCGGATGTGGACTTCGCGGCGCTGTCTGCTGCAGGAGGCGTGCAGGCGCCGCCGGATCCGGATTCCGCGCTGAACAAGATTCGGCTGGACGTGCACATTACGAGCTCGCCGCAACTGGATTTTCAGAACTCGTATGCGAAGCTGGCGGGTTCGGTGAACCTGACGGTGCGCGGGACGCTGGCGCTGCCGAGTGTGTTGGGCCGGATTCAAATTACGGATGGCAGCGCGACGTATCTCGGGACAAAGTATGAGCTGGAACGGGGAACGATTTACTTTAGTAACCCGGTGCGGATTGATCCGACGATCGATCTGGATGCGACGGCGCGGGTGGAGAACTACGACCTGACGATCGGCGTGCATGGAACGGTTACGAATCTGAAGCCGACGTATCGGTCGGAACCGCCGCTGACGGAGGCGGATATTTTCAACCTGCTGGCGCTGGGACGAACGCAGGAGGAAGCGCAGTTGTACCAGGAGCAGCAGTCGCAGATTGGGGCGGATCCGACGACGAGCGCGCTGCTGGGCGGAGCGCTGAATGCCACGGTGGCGAGTCGCGTGGGTAAGCTGTTTGGCGCTGGGTCGGTGAAGATCGATCCGGCATTTATTGGAACGCTGGGTAATTCGTCGGCACGGATTACGGTGTCGGAACCGCTGTCCAAGCAGGTGACGCTGGTGTTTGCGACGAATGTGAACGAGACGGCGCAGCAGCTAATCCAGGTGCAGTACCAGTTGAATCCGGAGTATTCGCTGGTGGCAACTCGCGATGAGTCGGGCGTGTTCTCGGTCGTGTTCAAGATTCGGAAGCGGTACAAGTAAGGGATTGCTCTGCAGATGTTCGGGCGGGGCCGCAGCGATTACGATAGATAGAGATGGAAAATGTTCTTCGCAACACGCGCGTTACGCTGGAGATGATCAAGTGGGAACACTCGATCTTTGCGCTGCCGTTTGCGTTGACGGGCGCGGTGCTGGCGGCGAATGGATGGCCGACGCTGCGGGTGCTGGGGCTGATCGTGTTGTGCATGGTGGCGGCTCGGTCGGCAGCGATGGCGTTCAATCGGCTGGTGGATGCGCGGCTTGATGCGGAGAATCCGCGGACAGCGATGCGGGCGATACCGGCGGGACATTTGTCGTCTGGATTTGTGGCGGTGTTTACGGTTGTGGCGTCGTGCGTGTTTCTGGTAGGAGCGGCGCTGCTGAATCGGCTGACGCTGGAGTGTGCGCCGCTGGCATTGGCGGTGGTGCTGGCATACAGCTACATGAAGCGGGTGACGAGGTGGTCGCACCTTGTGCTGGGACTGGCGCTGGGGATTGCGCCTGCGGCAGCATGGATTGCTGTGCGAGGAACCTTTGCGCCACGGGCCGCGCTATTGACTGCGATCGTGATTCTCTGGGTGGGCGGCTTTGATGTCCTGTATGCGTGCCAGGATTTCGACTATGACCGGAAGGTTGGGCTGTTCAGTGTTCCAGCATCGTTTGGGTTGGAGGGCGCGTTCTGGATTGCGCGGGCTATGCACCTGGGCGTGGTGGTGCTGCTGTTTGTGATGGTGCATGTATTTGGGCTAGGAGCGATTGCGCTGGTGGGGATGTGCGTGGTGGTGGTGCTGCTGGCCTATGAACACATGATTGTGAGCCCGAGGGATTTGACGCGAATGAATGCTGCGTTCTTTACGTTGAATGGAATTATTTCGGTGGTGTTTTTCTTATCGGTGGCTGCGGATGTGTTGCACCGGCGGTAGGGCGGAAGGGAAATTAAACGGAAAGGCCCGCTGAATGCGGGCCTCTTCGCTTAACCTCGGTTCGGTCAATCTCTGTAAGGTGGTGGGGACTAGCGGTCGTGCTTGGCGCGGAAGTCCTCGACGCTATCCTGGATTTTGTTCTTGACGTTTTGCGCGGTCGAGGCAATTGACTCACGAACGTCGTGGGCCTTGTGTTCACCCTCGTTCTCGTGGATGGCGCGGGACTCATTGGCGCGCGCGCGGGCGTTAGCGGCGGTGTCGTTCGCTGCTGATTTGACCGATCCCCAAGCTTGCTCGGCGTGGCCTTTGACCTGCTGTGCGGTGCCTTTGTTGGCGAGGTTTTCGTTATGGGTAGCTTCGCCGACAGATTGCTTTACCTTGCCGGCTACTTCGTCGAATTTGCCCTTCAGTTTGTTTTCGGTTCCGGTGCTCATAGCCCAAAATTCCCTTCTCAAGCAGGACGCTAAGAAAGAGGCTCCGCTTGCGTAACGTTTATGCTGCCAGAACATGGTGCCATGTCCGGGCAGCGGTTTGACTCAGTGGCTGAGGGTCGGCTTAGAGTGCTCGCCTACCCGACAGCAGGTTGAAGATAAGAACGATGACGGCGAGAACTAGCAGAATGTGTACCCAGCCGCCGAGCGTATAACCGCTGACGAGGCCGAGAAGCCAAAGAATTACCAAGATGACAGTGATCGTCCAAAGCATGACGCGCTCCTAAGTGATCGTGCGGCCAGGGTTGAGCCACATGAGAGTCCCGCCGACAGCATCGCAGCGTTCGTTATGGTAAGTTGCGGGGCGGAGAGGCGAGGTTGTCCTGTGCGTGGGAGAATCTTTATGGCGGTGTAGGAGTTGCATGGTGATTGAAGGAAATTTGAAAGAGCGGGCAACTGGCGGAGTTTTAGGTCGGATTGCGATTCAGGGCGAGCGCGGATCCAACAGCCACATGGCGGCGGTGGAGATGCTGGGCGACGTGGAGGTGGTGCCGTGCAGCGTTTCGGCCGAGGTGATCGCTGCAGTGCTGACGCAGCGGGTCGACGCGGCGGTGTTGCCGATTGAGAACAGCCTGCATGGATCGGTGGCGGAGCACTATGATCTGCTTTTGGCGAACCCGGTGAGGATTGACGGCGAGAGCCTGTTGCGGATTCGACACAACTTGATTGCCGCGCCGGGGGTGAAGTTGGAGGAGATTCGGAGTGTGCTGTCGCATCCGGTGGCGCTGTCGCAGTGCCGGAAGTTTCTTGGGGAGTTCAAGCAGGCGAAGACGGTGCCGTTCTACGACACCGCGGGAAGTGTGAAGCATTTGATGGATGCTGGGCTGCGGGATACCGCGGGGGTGGCTCCGGAGCTGGCGGCGAAGGAGTATGGGGCGGTGGTGCTGGTGGCAGGGATTGAAGACCATGCGCAGAACTACACGCGGTTTCATTTGCTGCGACGGGATGTGGATGCTCGGCCTGCGGGGTTGGCGGTTGCAAATAAGTTGACGCTTGCGTTTGCGGTGGAGCATCGGCCGGGAACGCTGGTGTCGGCGTTGGAGCGGCTGCGCGATGCGGGGGTCGACTTGACGAAGATTGAGTCCAGACCTGTGCCGGGAAAGCCGTGGGAGTACGTGTTCTACGTAGAGCTTCGGTATGCGGATGAGGCGATGGCGGATCGAGCGGTTGGGGCGCTGGCTCCGCATTGCCGGATGGTGAAGGAGCTGGGGCGGTACGCGGCGGCGTGAAACGTTGTAGGTTTTGCCTCCGTATTCTCCTTGCGTCAGTGAGTGGCGAACCATATAGTTCTCCCATCCATATAGTTCCCACTCATGCCAAGGAGAGTTTCATGAAGCGTGTCATTGCGGTCCTTCTCTGTCTATTGTTCCCAGTCGCTGCATTCGCAAGTGATGGGAACTCCTACAAGATCAATTACGATGGCGGGTCGCTTCCGGGTATCAAGGCGGGCACGAACGCGCAGTTGATCATCGATCCAAACCAGATCCGCATTGTTCACGACAAAGACACGCTGGTCACGATTCCAGCTGGGAGCGTCACCGAGATTTCGTATGGGCAGGATGTGCACCGTCGCATCGGAGCAGCGATTGGGCTTGCTATCTTTTCCTTCGGGTTAGGGGCTTTGCTCGCACTTAGCAAGTCGAAGAAGCACTTTGTTGGCTTGACCTGGGCGAATGGTGATCAGAAGGGTGGCTTCGCGATGCAATGTGACAAGAGCGACTATCGCGGAGTGCTGGCTGCGCTGGAAGGCATTACCGGCAAGAAGGCCGTCGACTCTGACGCGATGAACGTTAAGAACTAGGGAAGCTGAGCGATCAGTGTTCAAGAAAACTGCGTTGCCATCTATCCGGTTGGGAGGATGACAACGCAGTTTTGTTCTTGTGCCAAAGGAAGCGAAAATTCAAGCCGAGACTGGGGTGGTCATGACTTTTTCGAAGGCGGTCTGGAAGACTTGCATTTCGTGGGGCGTGCCGACAGTGATGCGAACGTAGGTTGGCCAGACTGGCCAGGTGCGGCCGATGTAGACGTCTTGCTGACGCATGGCGGCCATGACCCGGCGACCGGGGCGGCCGGTGTCGATCATGAAGCAGTTGGAGAGGGAGGGGATGTATTTGTAGCCCTTGCTGTCGAGCCACGCGAAGGTGGAGGTGCGGGTGTCGGTGATGATCTTGCGGCGGGTGGGGACGAGGTCGGGCTGCTTGAGGCTGGCGGAGGCGGCGGCAAGGGCGGTGACCGGCAGCGCGTTGCGTCCGTAGAAGCTGAGCTTTGCTAGGAGGTCGGGGCGGCCGAAGGCGGCGCCGCAGCGGATACCGGCCATGCCATAGACCTTGGAGAAGGTGCGGAGGACGATGATGTCCTTGCCGAGAGCGACCTGGTCGATTACCGAGGGAGAACCGCTGATGTGGATGTAGGCCTCGTCGACGAGGAGGATGGAGCCGGCTGGCTTGTGCTCTAGTGCCCAAAGGATGTCATCCTTTGGTGTCAATGTTCCGGTCGGATTGTTGGGACTACAGATGTAGATGACGCCCGCATTGGGATCGGCGGCGATCATCGCACGGACGTCATGGGCGTAGGAAGGGGTGAGCGGCACCTTGATGACCTGGGCTCCGGTGGCCTTGGCAGCGACCATTCCGGCCTCATAACTGGGGTCGGCGGTGACATAGCTGCGGGTGGGCGAGGTCAAAGCGAGGGTGGCGAACTGCAGGGGCTCGCTGGATCCTGCGTAGATGGCGATGTGATTGGCGGGGAGACCGAACTCGGCGGCGAGCTGCGCGGTGAGCTCGGCTTCGACGCCGGTGGAATCGTAGCGTCCGCCAGTGCGCGCGATGGAGGTGATGGCGGCGAGAGCGGCGTCACAGGGGCCGAGCGGATTCTCGTTGGCGTTGATCATGATTGCGTTGGGACTGGCGGGACTGGGGAAGTCGTCTGAAGCTTTGGGTGCCACGGCTTGTTGCGCCGCGCGGGCGAGATGGCCTTCGGAAATGAGAGGGAACGTGGCGGCCAGGCCGGCCATGCGGAGGAAAGAACGGCGGGAGGATCCGAGAGACGGATAGACGGAAGATTCGAAGGATGAACATCGAGGGGATGACGACATGGCGGTCACCTGCAGAGTAGGTTTTGTGGTGCGGGGCTGAAAACACTGTATCGCATGTGTGCAGTCGGGATGCGGGAATAGCGGCTGATGTGGAAATTTTGAAGGGAGAGGTAGCCTTTGGGAAGGAGGAAAGGCGATGAAGCTGGAGGCAACGGGTTGCGCGAAAATGAAAAGCCTACTCACGAGGAGTAGGCTACTGACTTCAACAGACCGTGGATGCTCTGTAACCCAACAGGAAGGTGGGCCAGTCGTCAGACATTTGAACCTAGGAACGCGACTTGGCGACCATCTGAGCGACCCAAATTCCGAAGACGAGCACGGACATGAGGGCAGCTACGCCACCGGCACCAGCGCAGAAAGGCTGGATGAAGTTAACGCGCCGGATGATCTCTTCGTTCTCTTCCTGGGCTAGGGGAAGAGCGGTCTCGCTGAGAAAAAGCTGATCGGTTTCGTGCTGCGTGAGAGTGCCGCGGTAGACCATCAAACCAACAAAAGCAGTAACGCAAATGCCCCAGATGATCGCCGCGATATGTAGTGTATTCATGATGTTCCCCAGAATGAACTGATGTCTGGTCCGAAGTACCGGAGGGATCACAGTTAGGTGAGCCCGACGGTAGGTGGGGCCGGCAAGCAAAGAATACGCCCAAAAGTGCTTTGTTGCTAACATTTTATGGTAACTTACCTTGGTTCATCGGTTCTATGAACTTTAGTTTACATATTGTGGAAAACTATGATAGTCGCGGTTCCGATAGCGAACACGATGAGAGCCAGAAGCCCAAAAAGGAACCAGACGGCGCGACGGAGGGCCTGGTCGGTGGGTTGGGTGATGCCGAAGGTTCGAAAGAAAGCAGTTGCGAGGGCTTCCAAGAGTCGCATGCCTGGATGGTACGCCGTTGGATTGCAGGGGGTACGCGGTTGGATTGGGTGCGGGGGGAATTCTCCGTGTTGGGAGTGGGGAGGGCGGTAAAGAATCCACCGAGGCACGGGAACATCCAATATTGCAATGGCTGTGGCTTGCTGCAACGAACGCCCGGGGCTAGACTGAACAGAAGGTCTATCCGGATGCAGAGCCGGAACAAGCCTGAGATTTTGAGGAGAAACCCATTATGTCTACCGCCGCCGTTAATCCGACCGTAGAAGTTGTGAATGCGCCTGCCCCGCCGTCGTCGCCGGTTGTGCTTACGCCCGCCGCGATTGCGAAGGTGAAGGAGATTATGGCGACGCAGGATCCGGTCCCTGCGGGGCTGCGGATTGGTGTTGCGGGTGGCGGGTGTTCGGGATTCCAGTACTCGATGTCGTTTGAGAATGCGGCTGGGATGATGGACAAGATTGCGCGGTTCGATGACCTGAAGGTCTTTGTGGACGCGACGAGCGCGATGTATCTGAACGGATGCACGGTGGACTATGTGGAGACGCTCGAGGCTGCTGGATTCAAGTTCGAGAATCCCCAGGTGAAGTCGACCTGCGGTTGTGGTTCGAGCTTCAGCGTGTAAACGATCGAGATTGATGTGAAGAAGGCCTCGCCGAATGATGGCGGGGCCTTTTTGCGTTTGGTGCGCCGGCCGCAGGTAGGCCTTTGAGAGAGGCTTGTCTGTTCGTTAGCGAACATTCCATTGTGGGTTGGAGTACAGACCGCATTTTGGGATAAAGAGTATGGTCACAGCACCGGTCGAGATGCTAACGACGGCCTGGACCCCGGACCGTGATAGCCGCTGAACTTTATTGCGGACTCCTTTACGAACGGATGTGAAGGAGTGCGGACCCGCTTGAAATACCACAATCTTTTTCTAGAATCGCTGTCGCGAGAGAGCCGGAGTTCGCTCGTGCGGCTGTGTGCGGAGGTCGATTTACCGCTCAGAAAGATGCTGTATGAGCCGGGGATTGTGCCGGCGTACGCGTATTTTATGACGTCGGGCATCGCGTCGGTGGTGGCGATGATGGAAAACGGGGGGATGGCGGAAGTCGGGCTGATTGGGCGGGAAGGGGTGGTGGGGAGCTTTCACCTGCTGGGGCCGGCGAAGGTGTCGACCAGCTGCTTTATTCAGTTAGAGGCGACAGCGCTGAGGATACGTTTTGCCGATTTCTCGAATATTTTTCGAACGAACGAAGAGATCCGGGATCGGGTGCTGGAGTTTGTGCAGGAGCAGGCGGTGAGTCTTAGCCAGCTGGCGGGATGCAATCGTTTGCATGACAACGAAGAGCGGCTGGCGCGGTGGCTGCTGACGGCGCAGGATCGAACGAACACGGACACGCTGCACTTCACGCAGGAGTTCCTGGCGATGATGCTGGGAGCGCGGCGGACGACGGTAACGTTGATTGCGGGAGTTCTGCAACGGCAGGGGCTGATCAAATATCAGCGCGGCAAGGTTAAGATTCTCAAACGCGCGGAGCTGGAGGCGGCGTCTTGCGACTGTTACCAGATTACGAAGGAGCTGTATGCAAGCCTTTATCGCCACCCGGTACCGACGGCGGAGGTTGACGTGGAGACTTCGGAAGCGGTGCCGGTAAAGGGCGGCGTGGCCGCGAAGGCTGGGCAAGCTGCGGGCAATGGGGGTAGGGCGGCGGCGAAGTCCGGACACAAAGCACGGGTGGGGAGTGCGAAGAGCGGCAATGGTCGCGGGGCGGCAGCGAAGAACGGTTCGACAAGCCCGAAGAGGTGAACGCGACTGGTTTGTGACCTGGAGGCGAAACGGTGGGTTGAACGTCTAAGATGGCAGAGAGCCCTCCTGCTTAGAGCTGAACTGCGCGCATGAACGAATTTATTGTCAAACTCGCCGATGAACGTGGACGTGTGCAGGAGCAGACGCACGCGGCGGCGACGGCGGAGGAGCTGCGGTCGAGGTTTACGCAGGCGGGTTACCTGGTGTATTCGGTAAAGCCGCGGTCGACGCTGGGGCGGTCGGCGAAGAAGAAGGTCAAGCTGGACATATTTTTGATCTTCAACCAGCAGTTTCTGACGCTGATTCGGGCGGGCTTGCCGATTTTGAGTTCGCTGGATTTGCTGGCGAAGCGGCAGAAGGATTTGAGCTTCCGGGCGCAGTTGGAGGATGTTGGTGGGCGGGTGAAGACGGGCGAGTCGATCTCGTCGGCGTTTGAGGCGCAGGGGACGGTGCCGCTGGTGTATACGACGACGCTGCTGGCAGGCGAGCGGTCGGGAAATCTGGAAGAGGTTTTGCAGCGGTATCTGGACTTCCAGCGGGTGGCGCTGACGTTCCGGAAGAAGCTGCGGGCATCGCTGATTTATCCGGCATTTTTGATTGTGATGGTGATTGGGCTGTTTACCTTCCTGATTACCTTTGTGGTGCCGCGGTTTGCGTCGCTGTATGCCCAGATGGGCACGAAATTGCCGACGTTGACGCTGTGGCTGCTGGCGCTGGGACAGAACGCGCAGAAATATGGGCTTTATGTTGCGCCGGTGCTGGTGTTGATCGGGTACCTTGTGCTGCGGTGGAGCAAGAGTGAAGCTGGAGCCGATTTGATTGACCGGGTGCGGATCAAGACGCCGGTGCTGGGGACGGTGTGGCTGAAGTACCAGGTGGGACTGTTTTCGAGGACGCTGGCGACGCTGCTGACGGGCGGGTTGCCGCTGGTGCCGAGTTTGGAGACGGCGGCGCGGTCGATTGAGTCACGGTCGATTGCGAGGGCGGTGCGGGTGTCTGTCGAGACAGTGCGCGAGGGCAAGGGGTTGGCGGTGAGCCTGGAGCGGACCGGGGTGTTTCCGGAGCTGTCGATCGAGATGATTGAGGTGGGGGAGAGTACGGGCGCGCTGCCACAGATGCTGAACTCGGTGGCGGAGTTTTTCGAAGAGGATGTGCAGACGTCGCTGGCGGCGATTATGAGTTTGGTGGAGCCGATTATTCTGATTGCGATGGGTGTGGTGGTGGTGATTGTGTTGATTGCGCTGTATCTGCCGATATTTAGTTTGAATGGCGTTGGCGGGTAAACAGCAAACCGTTGCATTTTTGAGGAGTCAAAACATTATGGCCAGTACAATTCCCGTCGCGATTCCGTATAGCAATGAGGCGCTTAGTGAGGTGGAGAGGGCGCAGATGCTGGCGCGGCGCTATCACGCTGAGTTTGTTGATTTGAAGAACTTCAAGATCCAGGTGGAGTTGTTTAAGTCCGTGCCGGTGGACATGATGTTCCGCTACAACTTTGTGCCGCTGGAGCAGAGCGAGGGACGGCTGGCGATTGCTGTGGCGGACCCGTCGAAGCTGATGGTGATTGACGAGATTGCGGGGTTGCTGGGGGCGCGGATTGTGACGCGCGTGGCTACGTTGAGCCAGATCACCGATTTGCTCAAGAAGAACGAGCAGTCGCAGCGCGTGCTGGATGAGGCGAGCGAGGGGCTGGCGTTCGATGTGCTCTCGAGCGAGGAGAACGCGGAAGAAAATATCTCGATCGAGAAGCTGACCGCTGATGATGATA
>Ga0302312_10000932_pt1 | contig 18721 bp, 19 predicted proteins | sample III_Palsa_N2_1_FD_200529 | JGI IMG/M metagenome (GOLD analysis project Ga0302312, IMG submission 200529) | Peat permafrost microbial communities from Stordalen Mire near Abisko, Sweden - III_Palsa_N2_1 | ecosystem: Environmental > Terrestrial > Soil > Palsa > Peat permafrost | place: Sweden... | reverse complement strand
GCAACCGCGAGCGCGTGCAGGCGTTCGAGGGTATCGTCATTGCCCGCCGCAGCCGTGGCCTGCATTCGGCCTTCACCGTGCGCAAAATCTCGCACGGCACCGGCGTGGAGCGCGTGTTCCAGTCGCATAGCGCGGCGATCGATTCGGTGACCGTCAAGCGCAAGGGTAAAGTGCGCGGCGCGAAGCTGTATTACCTGCGTGGTCTGGAAGGCAAGGCTGCCCGCATCAAGGAAGACGTGGCCGCTGCTGCCGCTGCCAAGGCTGCCGGCAAGGCCGCTGCCGCCGCTGCTGCTGCCGCTTCAGCCGCCGAATAATTCGGCCGGCGCTTTCTGCGCCAATAAAAAGCCCGCGGAGCGATCCGCGGGTTTTTTGCTGTCAGTGAGCTGGAAACATAGAGAGCGGGTTGCTGCTGATCTTGGAGCCTGTTCAAAGTACTGATTGGGGTTGAATCCAATAAGCGAGCTTGGCTTTTGGCTCCCTCCCCTGCTTGCAGGGGAGGGTTGGGGAGGGCTAAGGCTCTCGCCTCTGACGTGCTCAAGAGACCCCCTCCCAACCTCCCCCTGCAAGCAAGGGGAGGAGCAATGCCCGCCCAGTCCTGAAGTGGTCGCTGAGATTCGACAGAAAGACTTTAGACAGACTTTTACGCCAGCCGTTGTGGCTCTTGCAGGAAGTTGCCTTGCACGAAGTCCACGCCGCAGGCGAACAGCAACGACGTGCTGGTGGCGTCCTCCACCCATTCGGCAATGGTCTGGCGTTTCAGCTCGCGCGCCTGCTGGCAGATCTCGGCCACCTTCTTCTGGTTTTCCGGATGCCGCGGCAGTTCGGCCATGTAGCTGCGGTCGATCTTCAGATAATCCGCATCGACGTGGGTGAGCAGCTGGAACGAATTCAGGCCGGAACCGAATTGCTCAAGTGCGAAGTAGCCACCCAGTTTCTTCCAGTTCTTGACGAACTCCTGTGCCGGGCGCAGCAGGGTCATTACCTTGCTTTCGGTCATCTCAAGTACGACGCGGCCATTCTTCAGTGCAGCTTTGCCGAGTCGTTCCTCCAGCCACGGCAACAGCGATTCATCCTGCAATGATGCGGCGGTGAGCTTGATGAAGAAGGTGGTCTGCTGGCCTTGGCCTTCGCGTGACTGCAGTGCGCCGATGGCTTTGTCGAGCACCCAGCGATCGATCGCACTGTTGAGGTTGTGCTTTTCGGCGATCGGCATGAAGAAGCCGGGCAATACCTCACCTTGCGGGCCGTTCATGCGCAGCAGGATTTCCGAGTAGTCGCCCTCGGCATCCTGCAAGCTGACGGTTTGCTGGTGGTAGAGCATCAGGCCGTCTTGCGCCAGGGCCTGCTGCAGCAGTTCCAGCCAGTAGCGGTCGCGCTCGTCGTCGGCCTTTTCACGGGCCGCCGGATCGTGCAGTTCCACCTTGCTGCCGCCCAGGCTTTGCGCGGTGCGCAAGGCCTGGCTGGCCTGGTTGAGCAGCAGTTCGGCGTTCGCGTTCTTCTCGCCTAGCATGCTGCCGCCAATGCTGACCGTGACGCTGATCGAGCGCGTGCCGACATCGAAAATTTCGTTGCTGATACTGTGCTGGAGCTTGGCGATCCATTCCCTGATGGACTCGTCCGGACGCGAATCCAGCACGACACCGAGCGTATGCTCGGCGAGCATGCCGGTGACATCATCGGTGCCCAGCAGCATGCGGATGCGGCCGGCAAAACTGGCCAGCAATTCATCCGCCTTGCCCAGACCTACCCCGGCGACGATCGACGCCCAATTATCCGGCTCGACCAGCAATAGCGATTGGCCTTTCTTGCCGTTCGCAGCGGCCGCCACCGCGTCATCGACGCATTCCAGAGTGCGCGCGCGGTTGAACAGGCCGGTGACCGGATCACGCTGCAGCTGCTCCAGCATCGCCTGGTCGACCAGCTGCCGCCGAAATACGATCTGCAGGCACGGCTCGCCCTCGAACGTGGCTGGCGCAAATTCCACCGTGGCATCGACATAGCTGCCGTCGGCGCGGCGCGCACGCAAGGCCAGCTGAGAGGGCAGTTTCTCCTGGCGCGCGTGGCCCCTGAGCAGGGACTTGAACTCGTCCGCGTTGGCCGGATCGATCATGTCCAGCACCGGCAGTCCGAGCAGGTCGTCGAAACTGTCGTAGCCAAAGGTGTTCAGATAGGCCTGATTGGCGCGCACATGCATGCCTTCATGGACATAGGCAATCGCATCGGTGGAGGAATCGAGCAGCGCGTCACAGCGGCGCTCCGACTCACGCAACGAGCTCTCCAGTCGGCGCACCTGGCGACGTGTCTGTAGTGCTTCAAATTCGCGCCGGAGTACGGCAATCAACTGTTTCGGCTGGCTGCGCGCCGTCACGCCGCGGGCGCCCCCGACGAACAGGTCCGCAACGAGCTGGTTGTCCATCGTGCTGACCAGACCCACCAATGAATAGTCGCGGCCATAAGCATCGAGCAACTGCACCACTTCGCGCAGCCCCAGGTTGGCGACCGCCGGGTCGAACATCACGATGTCCGGTTCCAGTTCGCTCACCGCTGCCTGTACCTGCTCGATATTGGTGGCACGCGCGGGACGCACGGCAATACCGGTGTTACGCAGCAGGCTGATGATCTGTTCAGCCTCTTCGAGCGAGTTTTCGATGAAGAGGATCTTGATGACGTAGTCTTTTTTCATAGGGCGTCGAGCTGTCCGTTGATCACCGCTGGCTACGCGGATCCAATTCAGGATCTTCTATAACTGATGTTTGTAACGGATTCTGCCAAAGGCCGCCAGCAAAAAACGGTGTGCGAGGCGAGCATCGTCTCGTTCACAGTGGTCGCTTGGACAGATCGCCACCCACTTCACGTACCAATCTAGGGACCAGATAACCCGGCAGCCGTGTGCGCAACGTATCCATCAGGGCCTGCGCACGGGCGTCGTCCACCTCGAAATGCGCGGTGCCGTGCACCCGGTCGAGCTGGTGCAGGTAGTACGGCAGCACGCCGGCCGCGAACAGCCGCTCGGACAATTCGGCCAGTGTGCCAGCGTCATCGTTGATGCCGCGCAGCAGCACCGACTGGTTGAGCACGGTGGCGCCGGCCTCACGCAGACGCCCGCAAGCGGCCTCGACGCTGGCGTCAATTTCGTTGGCATGGTTGGCGTGCAGCACCACCACCTTTTGCAGCGGCAGCGCATCGAGCCAGCTGATGAACGCCGCGTCGATCCGTTCCGGCAGCACTACCGGCAGCCGGGTGTGGATGCGCAGGCGGGTGACATGCGGGAGGTCGGCCAGGCCGCGGCTCAGTTCTTCCAGCTTGGTCGTGGCCAGCGCGAGCGGGTCGCCGCCGGAAAGAATCAGTTCGCTGATCGATGAGTCCTGTCGCAGATGCTCAAGCGCCTGCCGCCACTGGCCGGCAGCGGCCATTTCCTCGCCGTAAGGGAAATGCCGGCGGAAGCAGTAGCGGCAATTGATCGCGCAGCTGCCGCTGGCAATCAGCAGGGCGCGACCATGGTATTTGTGCAGCACGCCTTGCGCGGCACGTGACGCCATGTCGCCGACGGCGTCGGTGACGAAACCGGGCACCTCATCCAGCTCGGCCAGCTGGGGCAATACCTGCAGCAGCAGCGGGTCGTGTGCGTCGCCATGGCGCATGCGGGCGACGAAGCCGCGCGGCACGCGCAGTGCGAAACCGGCGTCGGCGGGCGGCAGGCGTTCAGCGAGCTGCTCCAGTCCGAGCAGGGTGAGTAATTCGCCGGCGTCGGTGACGGCGTCCCGCCACAGCTGTCGCCAGTCAGACAGCGTGCTGGTTTCAGATCGCGTAATGCGGGCGCCGGGGCTTGCGGTTATCATGTGCGGCCTAAGTATCGGGCATTCGCCCGTCAATCCTGTCATTTTAGCCGCTGATCATGACGCGGAGGGTTCTACAAACCCTTTGCTCATCAGCTTATCAATTGAAACGGAGCTCACTGCATGGCCACCTACGGTCTCAACGACGTCAAAAACGGTGTGAAAATCATTGTCGATGGCGACCCTTGCACGATCGTCGAGGCGGAGTTCATCAAGCCAGGCAAAGGCCAGGCGTTCACCCGCATCCGCATCCGCAACCTGCTCAACGGCCGCACCGTGGAAAAGACCCTCAAGGCGAGCGAGTCGTTCGAGGGTGCCGACGTGGTCGATTCGGACATGCAGTATCTCTACAGCGATGGCGAGTTCTGGCACTTCATGCAGCAGGAAACCTTCGAGCAGCACCAGGCCGACAAGACCGCCGCCGGTGAAGCTGCGAAGTGGCTGAAGGGCGAGGAGCAGTGCGTGGTGACGTTGTGGAACGGTCGCCCGATCTCGGTGCAGCCGCCGAATTTCGTCGAGCTGAAGATCGTCGAGACCGATCCGGGCGTGCGCGGCGATACCTCCGGTGGCGGCGGCAAGCCGGCCAAGCTGGAGACCGGCGCGGTGGTGCGCGTGCCGCTGTTCGTGAACCAGGACGAGATCATCAAGGTCGATACCCGCACCGGTGAATACGCCAGCCGGGTGAAGTGACGAGCGGGCGCGCGAACTGAAGTTCGCGCATCTGCCTGCACGTCATCCCGGCCTTCGCCGGCATGACGTGCAAGAACGTGGGGCGGCCGCCGCAAGGTACCGCCCCATGTCGTATCCAAACTGACATAAAGCGAGTTGATGATGAGCCCGATGACACCACAGCCAGTCGACCTGATCATCGAAGCGCGCTGGGTGGTGCCGGTCGAGCCGCATGCGGTGGTACTGGAAGATCACGCCGTGGTGGTGCAGGACGACCGCATCGTCGCGCTGTTGCCGATCGCCGAGGCACGCCGCGCCTATGCTCCGCTTGAGCGCGTCGAGTTGAGCGAGCACGCGCTGATCCCGGGCTTGATCAACTCGCATACGCACAACCCGATGACCCTGCTGCGTGGCCTGGCTGACGACCTGCCGTTGATGGTCTGGCTGCAGCAGCACATCTGGCCGGCCGAGGCGAAGGTGATCGGGCCGGAGTTCGTGCGCGACGGTGTGGAGCTGGCGGTCGCCGAAATGCTGCGCGGTGGTACGACGTGTGCCAACGAGAATTATTTCTTTCCCGACGTGATCGGCGCGACCTACCGCAAGCTTGGCTTCCGCGCGGTGGTCGGGCTGCCGGTAATCGAATTCCCGACCGCGTGGGCGAAGACGCAGGACGAATATTTCGAGCGTGCCGGCGAAGTGCACGATAGCTTCCGTGGCGATCCGCTGATCAGCACCGCGTTCGCGCCGCATGCGCCGTATACGGTCACGGACGACAGCTTCGAACGCATTCGTGTGTTGTCCGATCAGCTCGATATCCCAGTGCATCTGCACATGCATGAGACCGAGCACGAGGTCACCGAAGAAAAGAACAAGAGCGGGCTGCGCCCATTCCAGCGTCTGCAGAAACTGGGGCTGATCAACGATCGCCTGATCGCCGTGCACATGACCCAGCTGACCGACGGCGAGATCACCGCCTGCGCCGAGGCCGGCGTGTCGGTGGTGCATTGCCCGGAATCCAATCTCAAGCTCGCCTCGGGTTTCTGCCCGGCGGAAAGGCTGCGCCAGGCTGGCGTGAATGTGGCGCTGGGCACCGACGGCTGTGCTTCGAACAACGACCTGGACATGTTTGGCGAGATGCGCACCGCTGCGCTGCTGGCCAAAGCGGTGGCCGGCGATGCGGCTGCATTCGATGCAGCGTACGCGTTGCGTACGGCCACGCTGAATGGCGCGAAGGCGCTGGGGCTGGACGCGAAAATCGGCTCGATCGAAGTCGGCAAGCAGGCTGACCTTGCCGCCGTGCGGCTGAGCGATCTGGAAACCCAGCCGCTGTTCCATGTCATCTCGCAGCTGATCTATGCCGCCGGCCGCCATCAGGTCAGTGACGTGTGGATTGCCGGCCGACGCAAGCTGGCTGAGCGCATGCTGCTCGACATCGACACCGACGCGGTGCTCGCCCGGACTCGCGCCTGGCGCGAACGCATCGCGGCGCACTGATCCAAGCCAAGGCACTGAGTTTTCATGAATCGTTATCTTGTCCTCATGATGCGTCGCCCGCAGTTCGATCCGGCGGTGGTGCCGCTGCACCGACGGTATATGGAGGAGCTGCGCTTACAGGGGCACAACGAAATGTCCGGCCCGTTTGGCGACAAGTCCGGCGGCGCATGGCTGCTGCGCGCGGACAATCTGGTTGAAGCGCTGGCTATCGCCCATAGCGACCCGGCGCATACCAGTGGTGGCTGGGATATCACGGTGCACGAATGGCAGGCGGATTAGACTACGTCTTGGTTTCTGAGGATTTGACAATGCAGACCGCACCCAATGTAAGCGCCGACGAGATCGCCCGCTTCGGCAAGCTGGCCGCGCGCTGGTGGGACCCTGACGGCGAGTCGCGCCCGCTGCATGATCTCAACCCGGTGCGCGCGGCCTATGTCGCTGCACGCGTCGACCTGCGCAACGCGCGCGTGGCCGATGTCGGTTGCGGGGGCGGCCTGTTGAGCGAGGCGCTGGCGCATGCCGGAGCCAAAGTCACCGGCATCGATCTGGGGGAGAAGGTGATCGAGGTCGCCAAACTGCATCTGCATGAATCGAACCTCAGCGTCGATTACCGGGTGCAATCCTCCGCTGATCTGGCCGCCGCCGAGCCGGCAAGTTTCGATGCCGTGTGCTGCATGGAGCTGATCGAGCACGTGCCCGATCCGGCCGCGCTGGTGAATGACCTGGCCACGATGTTGAAACCGGGTGGACGGCTATTCATGTCCACGTTGAACCGGACGCCGGCTGCGTTCGGCGCGGCGATTCTTGGCGCCGAATATCTGATGCGCATGCTGCCGCGCGGCACCCATCACTACGCACAATTCCTGAAGCCGTCCGAGCTGGGTCGTCTGTTGCGCCAGGCCGGGCTGGAACTGGAGGGCGTTTCTGGATTGGGCTACAACCCACTCCAGCGCAAGGCCTGGCTGAGCCGTTTTACCGCAGTCAATTACGTGCTCAGCGCACGTAAGCCGATATGAGGCCGGCGGACATGAAGCTGGTACCGGAAAATATTCAGGGCGTGCTGTTCGATCTGGACGGTACCTTGCTCGACAGCGCGCCTGATCTTTACGCTGCACTGGTTGTTCAATGCGCGGAAGAGGGCGTGCTGCCGCCACCGTATGCACCTGTACGGGAGGTCGTTTCACGCGGTTCGCGGGCTGTATTGCGCTGCGCATTTGCCGATCGCGACGAATCGGTGCTTGACGCATTGGTGCCGCGCTATCTGGAAATTTATGAGAGCGTGATGGCGCAGCAGACCCGTCCGTTCGATGGCATCGACAACCTGCTTGAGCGCATCGAGGCGCAAGGGTTGCGCTGGGGCATCGTGACCAACAAGGCGGCCTTCCTCACCGATGAATTGATCAGCCGTATCGGCTGGACCTCGCGTGCCAGTGCGGTGGTGTCTGGCGATACCTTGCCGGTGAAGAAGCCCGATCCGGCGCCGGTGCTGCTGGCTTGCGAGCGTGCAGGACTGGATCCGGCACGCTGCCTGTTCGTCGGCGACGACCGTCGCGACGTATTGGCCGGCGCTGCTGCCGGTCTGTACACGGTGGCGGTGAGCTGGGGCTATCTCGACGGCGGTGATCCGCATGAGTGGGGCGCCGACGTGGTGCTGGATACGCCGGCCCAGCTGGCCGCTTTGCTGCAACTTCAACCGGTCACGGCATGAGCGAGCGGGTCGAACAAAACGCGGTATTGCAGAGCTTCATCGACAAATGGCTGGCGGTGCAGCCGCAACAGCGCGTCGCGCTGGTGTTCGTCGACGGGCAGCGCTACCCAGGTCACGTTGCGTTGGCCGCGCTGGAGCAGGAGCTGCTCGGCGCCGCCTACGGCATCCGCGAGCCGCAGGTGGCGGTAGCCAAGCTCAACTGGTGGGCCGAGGAGCTGGCCGGTGCGGCAGCCAGTGGTGGTCGCCATCCGTTGACCCAGGTGTTGTTCGATGACGAGCGTGCGCATGCCATGGCCCCCGAGCTCTGGCTGGCACCGGTGCTTGCCGCGATGGCGCAGCTGGAAGAGGGCACCGCGGTGGATTTTTCATCGCAGCTGGCAGCTGCCAGGCAACTGCACGGCGCGCTGGCCGTGCTGGAGACCGCGTGGTGGTATGGGGCCGACGCATCGGCCGAGCGCGCAACCCAGGTCGCCACGCTCAATCATCTGCTGTATGCCCTGTTGCGCCTGGAACAGGACGCTGAACGTGATCGCCTGCCGCTGCCGATGGCGCGGCTGGCGCGGCATGGCTTGAGCCGTACACAGTTGCGTGAGCCCAGCGCTGCCCGGCAGCAGGCGGTCAAGGCCCAGCTGGACGATCTTTTGGCGAGCTGGCACGCGTCGGCCGCACTGGCGGGACCGCTCAGCGTGTTTCGTGCGCTGGAGTCACGGCATGGCAGCGGGCTGGCACAGCGTGCTGCACGGGCTGGCGACGCACTGGCTGCGCTGCAAGTGGGTCAGCCGCGCACCGGGCTGGCGACCACGCTGCAGGCCTGGCAGGCCGCCCGCGCCTGGCGGCGGCAGCTGGGCATAACCGCCTGAGACGCAGTGTTTCTGCCGCACCACTATTGCGTGCCACCCCATTTGCCCCAAGATTGCAGTTCTTCTCGGCGATCCCATGCGTCGATGCCAGGATCTACCCATGTCGAACCAGGAAAATACCGTCCGCCTTCTCCCCGATGTCGCCGTGCACGCGCAGCCGCACCTTGCTGGCGCGCTGGACTGGGTCGGCATGGCCGATATCCAGGTGCCCGTACATTTTGATGCCGGTGATGGCGAGGTACAGCGGGCAAGTGCCAAGGTCGGCGCCTTCGTCAACCTGAAGCGGCCGGACAAGCGCGGCATCCACATGTCGCGGCTGTATCTGCAGGTCGAGCAGGCGTTGAGCACGCAGACCCTGACCTCCGATTCGCTGCATGCGCTGTTGCGTGGGTTCCTCGACTCGCACAAGGATCTGGCCGACCGCGCCTGCCTCAGCATCCGCTTCGAACACCTGGTGCGCCGCCCGGCCCTGCGCAGCGAAAACAGCGGCTGGCGCGCGTATCCGGTCACCATCCAGGCGAGCCTGACCGGGGATGCGTTTCTGCTCGAACTGGGCACCGAGGTGGTCTATTCCTCGACCTGTCCGGCATCGGCGGCGCTGTCACGCCAGCTGATCCAGGATCAGTTCGCGAAGGATTTCGATGCCGGCAAGCCGCTCGATCACGCCGCCGTGCTGGCCTGGCTTGGCAGCGAGCAGGGCATCATCGCCACGCCGCACGCGCAACGCAGCGTGGCCTGCCTGCGCGTCCGTCCGGCACGGGGCGCTGGTTTCGATCTGATCGGTTTGATTGATCGCGTCGAGCATGCACTTGGCACGCCGGTGCAGACCGCCGTGAAGCGCGAAGACGAACAGGCGTTCGCGCTCGCGAACGGCAGCAATCTGATGTTTTGCGAGGACGCCGCGCGGCGCATCCAGAAGGCGCTCGACGCCGACGATCGCCTCAACGACTTCCACATCCGCGTCGAGCACCAGGAAAGCCTGCATCCGCATGACGCTGTGGCGTATGCGAGCAAGGGTGTGGTTGGCGGGTACGGTTCAACACCCTGATTTGCTCCTTCTCCCCTTCGGGGAGAAGGTTGGGATGAGGGGCGGGTGCTCGCGGGATCGCAAATCTTCGTCACCCCTGCGCAGGCAGGGGCCCAGTGCCTTGCGCTTTACCTGCTGCATTGTCGCCATCTGCCATTTCGCTTGCAGAGCGTTTCGTCCTCCTGCGGAGGGCGAGTCACTTTTCTCTTGCTTGGCCAAGAGAAAAGTAACCCAAAGAGAAGGCCACCCCGCTTGGCGCTTGCCGGGCATGTATGCCCAGCAAGTCCGTGAGCTGGGGCCGGGCTTTTCGACAGCACATCCGTGTGCTGGCGAAAAGGGATCGGCGTCCTGCCGATTCCCCCTTCGGGGCCTGTCGACCCCATCTCACCGCCGCACAGGGGCCCCCGGTAGAGCCGCGGGCGTGCTGCTCGCGGCAAATATCGACGCTCCTGTGGGAGCGACTTCAGTCGCGATGCTTTTCTCTGTCAGAGATTAGCGGCGTCAGATCACAACCGCGTTGAAAGCCAAATGGCACATCCTGTTGCAGCGGTGATGCTTCGCCATAGCAACCGATAGGGGCCTGCTGGATTTCCACCACGCTCCCTTGCGTATTCCTCGTGCATGGCCTCGTCCGACTGGATGGATTGCACTGCGGCGAGCACCTGTTGATCGCTACTGCGGAGGAAATCCACTTGATGCGCCAGATGTGCGTTGACCGTACTTTCGATAGCAGCAGTGCAGGTCCAGACAGCGCGTTGCCCCAGGATCGCAGTGAAGACGCCCAGCACCCAGCCACCTATCGCCCATAACGCGAGCGCATGGCATGGCCGCAATGTTCTAGCTCGAAGGATTTCATCAAATGTGCGGAAGTGCTTTCGCTCATGGGCCAGCATGTCGGAGAGTGCTGGCACACAAGCGGGATGCAACAGTCGTGAGATGAGGATTTGCCCCGTGTAAACCGATATGGCCCCGAGCTCGCCAGCATGGTTTACCCGCAGTATCTGCGCGAAAGACTGGATCTCGGACATGGTTTGGCAGTCTTATCCGTATTTTCCGGAATACATGGCTGCCCACTCCCCGGCAGCTACGAATCGAGTCGTCGAGGCGGGTCTCACCGGGCAAACGTCAGCCGCTGCCCGCGCACGCTCTCATCGATCTTCGTGCCATCCCAGACGCGCTGGCCGTTGACGAAGGTGCTGATGATCGAGCTGTGGAAGGTTTCGCCTTCGAACGGCGACCAGCCGCACTTGGACAGCACTTCGGCGCGGGTTACGGTGTGCGGCTTGTTCGGGTCGACCAGTGTCAGGTCGGCGGCATAGCCCTCGCGCAGGTAGCCGCGTTCCCTCACGTCGAACAGCGTGGCTGGTGCGTGGGTGACGGACTCGACCGCGCGCTCCAGCGTCAGCTTGCCTTCGAATACCCGCTGCAGGGCCGCTTGCAGCGCGAACTGCACCAGCGGTAGGCCGGATGGCGCGTTGTCGTATTTCTGCGCCTTTTCTTCCAGCAGGTGTGGCGCGTGGTCGGTGGCCAGTACGTCGATGCGGCCTTCGGCCAATGCCTTGATGATCGCCTCGCGGTCGGCGGAGGTCTTGATTGCCGGGTTGCACTTGATCAGGAAGCCGAGGCGCTCGTAGTCGCGGTCGTCGAAATGCAGGAAGTGCACGCAGGTTTCGGCGGTGATCTGCTTGCGCGAGCCATCTGGACGGCGGATCGGGCCGGGCTGGAACAGCGCCAGCTCATCGGCGGTCGAGATGTGCAGCACATGCAGGCGGGTGCCGTGTTTCTGCGCCAGCGAAATCGCCAGCCGGGTCGACTTGATGCAGGCCTCGCGCGAGCGGATCAGCGGGTGCTCCCAGGCCGGGATGTCGTCGCCGTACTTTTCGCGTGCCTTCGCGTGCAGCGCGTCGATCATCGGGGTGTCTTCGCAATGCGTGATGATCGGGGTAGGGCAGTCGCGGAAGATGCCGTCGAGGGTTTCCGGGTTGTCCACCAGCATGTTGCCGGTGGAGGCGCCCATGAACACTTTCACGCCGGGCGCGGCCTTCGGGTCGAGCGCACGGATCGCTTCCAGGTTGTCGTTGCTGGCGCCCATGTAATAGGCGTAGTTCACGGCCGAGGTTTCAGCGGCGCGGGTATACTTCGCTTCCAGCGTGTCGCGATCGAGCGCCGGTGGCCGGGTGTTCGGCATTTCCATGAAGCTGGTAATGCCGCCGGCTGCGCAGGCGCGCGACTCATGCCATGTGTCGGCCTTGTGGGTCAGGCCGGGTTCGCGAAAATGCACCTGATCGTCGATCATTCCCGGCAGCAGCCACAAGCCGCTGGCGTCGACCACCGGCTCGCCGGGGCGGGCGTCAAGATCGCCGGCAATCGTCTCGATGCGGCCGTCCTTCACGCGAAGGTCGGCGTGGAAACGGCGACCTTCATTGACGAGTTCGGCGTTCTTGATCAGCCAGTCAGTGGACATCGGGGAAATCTCCTGGGCAGCGGCAGCGTGGGTAATGGAAGTGTTCAGGTACCGGGTCTTCACCACCGGTGCACAATGGTTGACAGCGTAGCAGCCGCCAGCCCGCCAGCAGGCTGCCACGCCACGGACCGAAGCGCGTAACGGCAATCCGTGCATAATCCGAGCAGCTGGGATGGAAGCGGCAGCTCGGCCCGAGTAACGGACTGAGCCAGCGCTTGTACAAACGGAGCAGCCACAGTATCAATTTGGTCAAGACATTCACGTTGCCGGCACAACTTGCGGCATGTAGTGGTACAAGTATTCCAGATGCGAGCTTGCTGGTGTAGGACACTTGGGCTATAACACCCGGCCGCCACGGCCAAAAACGGTGAAGGGATATGGCGAAAACGACGCGTAGTTCGATCGGCGCTAAGGCGCAGAAAGGAAAGACTTCGGCCAAGGCGCATGCTGTCAAAGCCGGCAATTCGAAAGTAGCTGCTACAAAGGGGCGGACCGTGAATAGCGCCAGCAAGGCACCAGCAACGAGCTCCCGCGCTGCGGCCAAACCTGCCAAGAAGATTGCGACCAAGCCAGTGGCGGCCAAAAAGCCGGCTGCCAAGTCGACCGCGAAGAAGGCCGTGGCCAAGCCTGCGGCCAAGAAAGTCAGCGCCGCGTCGAAGCCACAACCGAAGAAGGCCAGCCCAGCCAGCAAGCCTGTAGCAAAGAAAGCGGCAGCCAAGAAGGTCGCCGGCAAGCCAAACAAGATTTCCGCCAAGAAGGGCCCGGCCCACAAGGCCGCGGTTAAGCAATCCGCCGTGAAGAAGCCAACCGTCAAACACGCTGCCGTCAAGAAGTCCGTGGTCAAGCCGCTGGCGAAAAAGCCGGCAGCACCGTCCAAGCCCGCTGCGAAAGCGGTGGCCAAACCGGTCAGCAAGCCTGCTCAACCCATCAAGGCCGAAACCGCCAAGCCGACGAACAAGGCTGCACCGGTCCAGGCTGTCATAAAAAGCGTATCTCCGGCGCCTGCGACCAACCTGTTCAAAGGCAAGGTGGCGAGCGCTACTGCCATGGTGACACCGCGATCGGCTCCGGCCACCGCGCGTCATGCATCCTCCAACACACATCAGAAAAATCTGTCGTCCTCAATGAATAAATTGGCTACAAAAAAACTCGATAACGGGATTACCCGTGAAGATGGCCGCTACGCGCTGCCCTCCACCAGTACGATCAATTTGCCGAAGGGTTATCACCCCTCCAGCAATGAGGAGTACATGAACCCGCAACATCTGGCCTACTTCCGCAACAAGCTGCGCGACTGGCGCGATCAGCTGGTGGAAGAGTCGCGTCAGACCATGGATAACCTGCGTGACGAAGTGCGTGACGTCGGTGACGAGGCTGAGCGCGCTACGCGCGAGACCGAGAACTCATTGGAGCTGCGTACCCGTGATCGCTACCGCAAGCTGATCTCCAAGATCGACAAGGCGCTGCGCCGGATCGAGGAAGGCAGCTACGGGTTCTGCGAAGAGACCGACGAGGAGATCGGTATCGATCGTCTCGATGCACGCCCGATCGCCACGCTCTCGCTGGACGCGCAGGAGCGCCGCGAGCATCTGCAAAAGCAGATGGGCGACTGAGCTCTCGTGATTTGCTGTGACAACGAAGAAGCCCCGCATAAGCGGGGCTTCTTCGTTGTGTTTACTTGCGCGGCACACATATATCTGTAATTCTGGATATATGGATAATAAATCGGCGATCTTGGCGCTGGCTGCGCTCGCACAAAACACGAGGCTCGATACGTTCCGCCTGCTGGTCGCGCATGAGCCGCATGGTTTGCCTGCTGGCGACGTAGCGGCAGCGCTGGACATACCGCAGAACACCATGTCGACGCATTTGGCGGTACTGACGCGTGCCGGGTTAGCTCGCTCTGAACGGCAGGGGCGCTCGATCATCTATCGCGCCGACCTGGCCTGCCTGAGTAGCCTGACACTCTTTCTGGTCAAGGATTGTTGCGAAGGCCGCCCCGATCTGTGCAAGCCGCTGCTGGCTGAGCTGAGCCCCCGCGGCTCAGCTCACAAGGTGAAGTCGTGACTGATCGCGTGTTCAACGTGCTGTTTCTGTGCACCGGCAACTCGGCCCGTTCGATCCTGGCTGAGAGTTTGCTCAACCAGGTGGGCTATGGGCGCTTCCGTGCATATTCTGCCGGCAGCCATCCGAAGGGTGAGGTCCATCCGCTGGCGCTTGAGACCTTGCGCAGTCTGGATTTTCCCATCGATGGCTTGCGCTCGAAGAGTTGGGATGAGTTTGAGCGCCCGGATGCGCCGACCATGGATTTCATCTTCACCGTCTGCGACAACGCGGCGGGCGAAGCCTGCCCGTTATGGCTAGGCCACCCGGTGACGGCACATTGGGGTGTTGACGATCCTGCTGCGGTCACGGGAACGGAGCTTGAGCGGAAGGCAGCTTTTGTCACCTCGTTCGGTTATCTGCGCAACCGCATCGGTGCATTCGTTGCATTGCCGATGCACGGGCTTGAACCGGCGGCGTTGACGGCGGAGCTGCAGGCCATCGGAGGCATCGATGGAGCTTCCGGCCAGGCGGTATCGCGAGAGGTCCCCCGTGGCCGCTGAGCTGACGCCGCGTTTGCGTCTTTCGTTTCTCGATCGATGGCTCACGCTATGGATCTTCGCCGCGATGCTGCTCGGCGTCGTATTAGGCACCGTATTCAAGGGACTGCCTGCTGCGCTGGATCGACTGAGCATCGGTGGCACCAACCTGCCGATCGCGATCGGCCTGGTGTTGATGATGTATCCGCCATTGGCGAAGGTACGCTACGAAGCATTGCCGCAGGTATTCCGCGATCGTCGCCTGCTGTGGTTGTCGCTGCTGCAGAACTGGTTGATCGGGCCTCTGCTGATGTTCGCTCTGGCGGTACTGTTCCTGCATGATCGGCCCGAATACATGACCGGGGTGATCCTGATTGGGCTGGCACGCTGCATTGCGATGGTGTTGGTGTGGAACCAGCTGGCTGGTGGCGACAATTCGTATGCCGCCGGGCTGGTGGCGTTCAACGCGATCTTCCAGCTGCTCACGTTTGGCGCGTATGCGTGGTTTTTCCTCGGCGTGCTGCCACCGCTATTCGGCTTGGCCGGACAGGTAGTGCGCGTAGAGTTCACCACCATCGCCGGTGCGGTGTTGCTTTATCTCGGCATTCCATTTGCGGCCGGCTGGCTGAGTCGACGCTTGCTGGTTCGGGCGAAGGGTGAGCGCTGGTATGCCGAGCACTTTCTGCCGCGAATTGGGCCGGTCACCTTGGTCGCGTTGTTGTTCACCATCGTGGCGATGTTCAGTCTGAAGGGTGGCGAGTTGCTGCACCTTCCGCTGGATGCGTTGCGCGTCGCGCTGCCGCTAACGATCTACTTTTTTGTCATGTTCGGCGTCAGTTTCGCCATGGCGCGTTGGGTCGGTGCAAATTATTCGCGGACTACTGCGGTGGCGTTCACTGCTGCCGGCAACAATTTCGAGCTGGCTATTGCGGTGGCGATCGCCGCATTCGGATTGGCATCCCAGGTGGCGTTCGCTGCGGTCATCGGGCCGCTTGTCGAGGTGCCCGTGCTGTTGCTGCTGGTGCATGCAGCACGGTGCATGCGGGGCGGATTTCCGGTCGCGGAGGCGCAGGCAGCGGAGGCTGGCGCAGGATGAAGGACGCGGCAGTGCTCAGCCCAGCGCCTCGGCCGCATGGGCCTTGAGCTTGACCAGCATGGCGGCCAGTCCGTTGGAGCGGGTGGGCGAGAGATGCTTGGCCAGTCCAATGGTGGCGATGAACTGTGGTTCGGTGTCGACGATCTCCTGCGCGGGGCGATCCGAATACACCCGCAAGACCAGTGCGATCAGGCCGGAGACGATCGCCGAGTCGCTGATCGCCTCGAAGTGCATGCACGACGCATCCCCGCTGGGCACCAACCAGACCATCGACTGGCAACCGTGCACGCGGTATTCCTCGGTCTTCCATTGTTCGGGGAAGGACGGCAACTGCTTGCCCAGGTCGATCAGGTATTGGTAGCGCTCGGTCCAGTCACCGAAAAACGCGAATTCCTCAGCGATATCCTGTTGCGCCTGCGCGGCGCTGGTGGTGGCGATCGTGTTCATGCGGCCATTATCGCGCAGAGCGGGCGGCGAGGGGCGAGTAGCCCAAAGGTAGGTTGGGGTGAGCAAAGCGAAGCCCAACGTTTCCTCAAGTACCCCGTAACCAAGTTGGGGTTCGCTTTGCTCACCCCAACCTACGCTGTCTCGGGCTTGCGCCCTTGTCCCTCGCTTCTCACTGCTTCAGCACGCTCCAGCGTGTGCCTTGGGCGCCATCCTCGATGGCGATACCCAGCGCAGTGAGCTCGCCGCGGATCGCATCGGCACGCGCAAAATCACGGGCGGCACGGGCGGCGCGGCGCTGCAGCAGCAGATCCTCGATGTGGGCCTCGTCGACCGTACTCTCTCCGCGCTTGAGCCACGCTTCTGGGGATTGTTGCAGCAGACCAAGCAATACACCGCCACCGAGCAGGGCAGCCTTGGCTTCGGCGCTGCCACTTTGTCGCGCCTGATCGGCCAGCTGCGACAGCTCAGCTAGTGCCTGCGGTGTATTGAGGTCGTCGCAGAGCGCCGCTTCCACTCGTGCAGGAACCGGCAACGAGCCCGCTGGCACGGCGACCTCGGCCAGATCGCGCAGCACGCGATACCAGCCGTCCAGCGTGCTGATCGCCTGCGTAATGGCGCCCTCGGACCAGTCCAGTGGTTGGCGGTAATGACCGCGCAGCAACAGCAGGCGCAGTGCTTCGGGCGGATGCAGCTTCAGCAACTCATGCACCAGCAGCACATTGCCCAGTGACTTGGACATCTTGCGCCCGTCAAAGGTGAGCATGCCGTTGTGCATCCACCAGCGCGCGAACAGCTTGCCGCCATGGGCACAGGTGGACTGGGCGATCTCGTTTTCGTGATGGGGGAACAGCAGGTCGATGCCACCGGCGTGGATGTCGATGGTCTCGCCCAGATGCGCCGCGCTCATCGCCGAGCACTCGATATGCCAGCCAGGGCGACCGCGGCCCCACGGACTGTCCCAGCCTGGTAGTTCAGGCGTGGAGGGCTTCCACAGCACGAAATCGGTCGGATTCTTCTTGTACGGCGCCACCTCGACCCGCGAACCGGCGATCAGCTCCTCGGTATCGCGACCGGACAAGTTGCCGTAGGCCGGATAAGAGCCGACGTCGAACAGCACGTGATCCGCTGCTGCATAGGCGTTACCGCTGGCGATCAGGTCTTCGATCATCGTGATGATCTGTCCGATATGCGCGGTCGCGTGCGGTTCGATGTCGGGCGATGCGATACCGAGGCCGGCCATGTCCTTGCGGTAGGCCTGGGCGAACTTTCCAGTGATCGTGCCGATCTCGACGCCCTGTTCCAGCGCGGCGGCGTTGATCTTGTCGTCCACGTCAGTGATGTTGCGGGCGTAGACCACATTCGGATAATGCCGGCGCAGCAGCCGTGCCAGCACATCGAACACCACCGGGCCGCGTGCGTTGCCAATATGGACGTAGTTGTAGACCGTCGGTCCACACAGGTACATCGTCACCCGGCCTGGATCGAGTGGGGCGAACGGTTCGGTGCGGCGAGACAGGCTGTTATAGAGCGAAATCGGCATCGAGGAGAAAATCCGGGGCGGTGGGCGGCACGCCGGTAGCGCGCGTAGCATCCAAACATCTTAACAAGGTGTAAGTGACATGGTTGCGTAACGTTAATTCTAAGCCTGTATTCAGCCTGAATTTGATGGAATGCAACAAGCAGGTGCGCACGTGCACTCAATGTCCCCCACCGGAGGTCGTAATGACCAAGACGAATAAGTTTCTTTCAGTGCTGGCGCTGTTTTTGACCGTCACCAGCGCTTTTGCACAGGGTGGTCCGCCGCCGCCCGGCGACGGCAATGCTCATTACGGCTGGGCCGATGTACTGCGCGTGGACCCTGTCTACGGCGCGACGCAACAGTGCCAGAACCAGACGGTGGTCACGCAGAATCCAGCCAATACGACCGGCGGCACCATCCTGGGTGCTGTGGTCGGTGGCGTGCTTGGCAGCACCATCGGTCGCGGCGGTGGTCGTGTAGCAGCAACGGCTGTGGGTGCGGTGGCTGGCGGTGCCGTCGGCAACCAGGTTGCCGCCAATAGCGCGGGCCAGACCGTACAGACGGTGACCAACTGCGGCCCGGGCCAGCAGCGCCAGATCATGGGTTATGACGTGCAGTACCGTTATCGCGGCGAAGTGTACGAGTCGCGCCTTGGCTACGATCCGGGCGAGCGCCTGCGGGTCCTGGTCAACGTGGCTCCGGCCGAATGAAAACCGCCGCCGCCTTCGGGCGGCGGCGTTGCCATGGGCGTCCCGCATCTGAACGATGCCGGGCGCCCATATTTTTGTTGCGCAGCAGCGAAATTGCCGGCATGATGCCAGCCTTGCTTGCCGGAATCTTCATGTCCACAGCCGTCTATACCGCCAACGTACTCACCAGCGCCCGCGCGGCTGCTGGGATGACGTCGCGTGCGCGTCGACCGTTGTATGGACATTCGGCCGGGTAGGCTGTCGCACGCGTTTCATGTGTATCGACGATAAAACCCGGCCTGCGTGCCGGGTTTTTTGTTTTTGTTTTTG
>Ga0302312_10000928_pt1 | contig 18743 bp, 14 predicted proteins | sample III_Palsa_N2_1_FD_200529 | JGI IMG/M metagenome (GOLD analysis project Ga0302312, IMG submission 200529) | Peat permafrost microbial communities from Stordalen Mire near Abisko, Sweden - III_Palsa_N2_1 | ecosystem: Environmental > Terrestrial > Soil > Palsa > Peat permafrost | place: Sweden... | reverse complement strand
TGACCATAAGGTAAGTTTGAATATTGACCACTTCTTCAATGGATTCTTCTTCAATAAAATCCCCCTTTTAAAAAAGCTAAGGCTCCGGGAAGTCATTGGAGTCAAGGCGCTGTACGGAGGCTTGCGGAATGAGAACAACCCCACAGACAACCCGGAACAGATGAAATTCCCCCTGACCAAAGGGGTTCAGGCCATTTATACGCTTGACAACGGGCCCTATGTAGAGGGTAGCGTGGGGGTTTACAATATCTTCTCGTTTTTGAGGGTGGACCTGGTAAAAAGGTTTACTTACCTGAATCATCCGAATATTTCGAAAATTGGGGTGCGGTTCAGTACGAACTTCAATTTTTAAACGGAGAACTTTCAATCACCACTCCACTAACATCCGTGAATCGGCTTAATGGCACCCCAGGTATTTCTTTCATCATGCAATGGTCGATGCGCAGCCCTTCCCCATCAAGACAGATAATCGCCGGCCTAAAATCTTCCTTTTCCGCCCGGATCGTTATATGCGATAGCTCCAGGTCCCTGAAGTGACGCGCAAAAAGGCCATACGCCGGGTTAACACCCAGCAGGGAAGGCTCGGGGTATCCTCTGTCCAATTCCGGAAAGATCCGCTGTCCCTGGGCTTTGGTGCCTCCTCCCTTATATTCCAATACAATATTCTGGAGGTGAATGCCTTCGACGGGATGGCCCGGTACACCGGTGATCTGTATCCCGCTCATGGAATCAATCCCCGTTGCGATCAGGTTTGAAATGAGCACGTTCCTCACCCTGCCCGTGACGGTGCCTTCCGGGCCCCGGTTTCTCGTACCCAGGGTTATATAAACAGGATAATGTACTACATCCGTCATGGTGATATTGGAGATACTGATGTTTTCAAGGACGCCTCCGTCTACTAATTCCAGGGCCAGGCCATTGCAGTGGTTAAAAGTACAGTTAGACACTACGCAATTTCTGAATCCGCCATTCGACTCCGTGCCGAACTTAATGCGCCCACAGGACCATCCTGCTTTGGCCGGGACCCGGGTACCGTCCAGCAACGTTCCCTCTTTGAAACCCGAAACCCCACAATTCACTATGGACAAGTTCTCCGTAATAACGGGCCGACCCAGTGCATAAGAACTCTTGGGGCATAGGGCGTCGTCGTTGGGGGAGTTGATCCGGCAATTGGACACCATGCTGTTGGTACAGCCGTCCAGGTCTATGCCATCCCTGTTCGTATCAATGGTCAGGTTGTCCAGCGTCAACAGATCGCAGCCGGTAACAAGGATGGCAAAATGCCCTCCATGATAAATCGTGATATCCCGGATCAGGACACGACTGCAGGATTTCAATGCGATGGCCTTGTCCCCTTTCCCAATGGGCCCTTCACCCGTTTCCTTGTCGAAACTCACCAATCCTCCCCCATCAATCATCCCCTGGCCGGTAATAGACACATCCACCAGGTTCTCTCCCCAGATCAGGCTGTTGTGGAAATAGGTATGGCCTCCGTCCTGGTAGGCCTTACCGGGAAAGGGTTCTTCTGGGTCGTATGCCGCGCTGTCCTGGGGAGCGCCCTTTAATACGGCGCCGGCGCCTATCTCCAGGTGCACATGGCTTGCAAGGTGGATGCTGCCGCACAGGTATATTCCGGAAGGAATCCATACGGTCCCGCCTCCGTCACCGGCGCAGGCCCTGATCGCACGGTCAATCGAGCGATTGTCCAGTGTCTTCCCGTCACCGGTGGCGCCATAGTCGCGGACGTTGTAGAAGGCGGGCGGGGCTTGTGCCGACATGGATGTTGGCGGCGCCGGCGGTGCGAATGTCGGCGGCACGGTTTCCCCCGGCGCCGGTGGCGCTGTATAATGCAACAGGCAAACAACAGCAATAAATTTAAGCATACTCATATCAATAAATGTACTACCTTAAATACACATATTATCCAATAACGATTATTGCTTTTATTATGACTACACGTCGTTCCTTTTTACGCAACTCATCCCTGCTGGCCCTGGCCACTTTTATACTGAAAGATACCGCCGCCGCAAAAGCCCTATTGAGCGGGGCGTCGCCCCGCCCGATCGGCCTGCAATTATATACAGTAAATAAGCTGCTGGCCGATGACCTGGAAGGCACCTTGCAGAAGATAGCGGCCATCGGCTATAAAGAACTGGAGTCTGCCGGCAGCGCCAAAGGAAACTTTTATGGGTTAAAACCGGCCGAATTGGCCAAACTCGTTTCGGGTTTAGGGATGCACTGGCGTTCTGCCCATGTCGGCGGGGCTCCATACAAACCGCAACCGGGTGCAAAGCCCCTCCTTGGAGCCGACGGCAAGCCATTCAGCATGCCCGCCCTACCCAATCTGAGGGACAATTACCAGCAACTGGTGGATGCAGCCGCCGAAGGCGGGATTTCCTACCTGGTTTGTTCGTCTACGCCCATTGGCACACTGGACGAGGTCCATGCCTCCATTGACGTACTCAACAAAACGGGGGCGGCCGCAAAAGCAGCGGGGGTCACCTTTGCCTACCATAACCATTACCATGAATTCACTCCTATAGATGGACAGTTGCCCTACGATCTGATCCTGGGTCAGACGGATGCGAATCTCGTAAAAATGGAACTGGACCTCGCCTGGGCTACCAAGGGTGGACAGGATCCCGTGGCCCTGTTCCAAAAGAACCCGGGCCGTTTCCCCCTATGGCATACCAAAGACCTGTCGACCGACCACAATACCCCTGTAGAAGTGGGCAAAGGAATTGTCGATTTCAAAAGGATCTTTGCACACGCGGATACGGCAGGCCTGCAATATTTCTTCGTGGAGCAGGACAATGCGCCGCAGCCCCTGGAAGATATACAGACCAGCTATACCAACCTGACGAAGATCGTAGGTTAAAGCGCCAACCCCAGTGCGGCCAACTGGTCCCTGGTTTGTTCGTATTTCTTGTGCGCGATCCCCCTGAGTCCCAGCCCGACCGCGACTTCCACAAACATGGGACGGTCATCGATATAGACGACGTTTTCCAGGGGGACCTGGGCAATGTCCAGGGCTACCCTCCAGATGTCGGCATCGGGTTTACGGAAGTGGACAAAACAACTGGAAATGAAGAAATCCACAAATTCGTAGAGTTTGAACCGTTGGATGCGGTGCTGGTTCAATTCCCTTCCTTCGTTATTGACCACGGCGATCTTTAACCCATACTTCACCTTCAGGTCCCTGACCAATTGGATCATGTCCGGGTAAGCCTCTGACTTGGCAAACATAAAATCCCGGAACTGCTGCTTGGTGAAAGGGCGCTCCTCATAGAAGATCACCCGGGACAAGTATTCCTCCAGGTCCAGTTTACCGGATTCATACGTATCAAACGTCATCCGGTGCCGGTCTGTCAGTTCATCCAGGTCCAGTCCAAATTGCTGAGCCGCCGCCGCACGTGCCTTCCTGTCCCAGCCATTGGTAAGCATTACACCCCCGATATCTAAGAACAGAGCCGTGACGGGTGCTTGTGTAGGTGTTGTAGTCATACAAAACGTTAATTGCACCCGAAATTAAAGAGAAATCAGGAGCGAACGTTTAAAACAAACTATTCTTCTTGAGCAACGCCATCCCTTCCATGAGGATGGCCCCGCTCAATTCCGTTGTCAGATCAGTTTCCCCCGAAGGGGGTATTTGCCAGTTGTTGCCATAGTAGATGCCTGGACGCGACGTGCCCTGCAGCCAGAGGGTCTGGGCATTGTTCTTCAGGAACAGGAGGTACTTGTTCCGGGTATCTGCGTCCAAGCTCTTATTGAGGATCAATTGCACGAAGTACCGCACGAAGACGCCCTTGAACAGGCCACCGTCTCCCTGGCCTTCGTCCCGGAGTAGCCCGGAGGGAGCCAGGATAGGGTCAGAGATGGTGTTGTTGGCGGTCTTGATGGCGTCGTCCAGGTACACGGACTGGCCGGTGATCGTATACATTTCCAAGGCGGCGCCTATGAACAGGCCCTGGTTGTAGGTAAAGCGGTCGGTGACGTCCAACTGCCCGTCATTATTCCCATTGATGCCGTCATAGACCAGGCCGGTTCCCGCATCCACCAGCGTGCTCTTTTCCCAGTTGTAGATCTGTTGCGCCCAGGTAAGATCGGAAGGATTGCTGAATTGTTCATACAGCCGCGCCGCCAGGATGCAGGCGGGGCCGTTAGCGGGTGTGTTCTTATAATACAGTTCGTTCTTTTGCCAGGCAATGCCCCCGCCTTCCGTCGTATTCCATCCGGTCTGGATATTGGCCCATACCGTCTCTGCAGCATCCCTCCAGCGGGTATCGTTGGTGGCGTCATAGGTGCGCAGCATAGCCAGCGCGTTCCATCCCATATCGTCGTAATACTGCCCCAGGAAAGTATTTCCGTTCTTTGCCTGCACCCCGGTATACCACTGAGACATATAACCGGTGTAAGTGGCGCTCTGGGTGCGTAGGTAGGCGTCCACCAGGACGTCCAGGGAGTGGGCCTGGGGCCAGTAGTTAAAGGTGACATTGCCCTGGTTGTTCTGGTTGAAATACCCTCCGGAGGCGTTCCAGTAGCCGGAAACAAGGGCAGTCGTGCTGCTGTCAGCGATCTTGTTCCAGTCATAGACGTAGGCGGTGCTCGTCCCCGTCCCTAGGTTGACATTGTCGTAGTTCTTCTCACAAGAGAACAGAAAGACCAGTAAGAGACTATAAAGCATATATGATTTAATAAGTTGCATGTTAGATAGGTTTTGTTATTGCGGCAGGACCGAATGGGTATAGGGAGAACCGGCTTGCATGTACAAAATGATATTGTTCTTCACATTGTTATTCAGGCTGGCGTTGAACTTAAAGGTGTAGTCCCATTGATCGTCGGTCACCGGGAACAGGTACCAGTAGGAAGCCGGAGTACTGGAAGTCGGTTCATTGTTGTTGGAGTTGGAGCTGCCATACGTTTCATAACTGTCCGGCACTCCCCCTCCGTAGTTCACGGTAAATTGAAACTTGTACCGGTCTTCCAGCCCATAGGATACCGCGGGCAACTGAATCAACTGGCCATTATCCACCCATATGCTATTGCCTGAATAGGTCAGGATATAGGTCACCGCATCATATTGTGAAAACCAGACGCCCACGCTCCGGATTACGGTCACCGTACCGGTAGCATTGTTAAAGTCCAGGTTGAAACGGACCTGGGCAGTCGTATCGGAATAAGTGGTGGAACCGGTTTGGGTCAGCCCCTGGCTGCCAATGTAAAAGGTGACCGGCGTGCCGGCATTGCGGTCTGTGAACTGGTAAGTCCCCCCGCTCTTAAGCGATGTATACAGCTCGAAGACGCCATTCGCTGTCTGCTTCATTGGCAGGGCCTGGGACAGGTCTGTGCCTCCTTCGGTAGCCGAGCCGGTGAGGTATACGTCGGCCGGGATATTGGCAAAACCGGCGGGCCGTTGAACGGTGATCATGCGCGTCTGCGCAGCAGGCACTTCATTCAGCCCTTTGGTGGAATATACCGTCCAGTAAAGATTACCCGTGCCCAAGGAAGGTATCCCCGCCAGGTTGGCGATCTGGTTTAACTGGGAATGCGTGAGGGTCGCCTGGTTGTTCACCCCTACCCCGTCGGAAGCGATCTTAAATACCGGGTGCTTGAAATTATCCCCGGCGGTATCAAAAGCGATCTCATATTGGACGAGGCTGCCGTCCGCGGCCTGCGCCTCCGACCATTCAAATACCACGGACGCCCCGGTAGCAGGCTGCAGCTTGACAAAAAAACTATCCTGCGGCGTAAATAGCGTGCTAACAGGGCTGACGGTCTGGTCCAGTGAATAATTGTAGCTCTTTTTACAACCCATGCCAGTCAACAGCAGGACAAATGAGAAGAGGAAAAATATATTGCGTTGCATAACAGATCAATTGTAGATTAGTAATTGGGGTTCTGGGTAAGTTGGGAATTTTGTTCCAGCTCGTAGGTCGGGATGGGCCATAAGTAATTCCGGCTGGCATCGAAGGACCTGGGCGGCAGGCGCACAAAACCATTATCGATCGTTGGGTCTCCATACTGAGCCCCATGTGGGTAGCCGTTCAGCACCGTTTCTGCCGTCTTCCAGCGCCGGATGTCGAATATGCGAAGCCCCTCCAAGGCCAACTCGCAGCGCCGTTCTCTTCGAATAATGGACCTCAATGCACCCGCGTCCCATGCCACATTAAAGGTCGTGGCGCCCGCGTCCGTGAAGCCGGCCCTCACCCTCAGCGCCCCTATGGTCTGGTTCCAGATGCCGGCATTCATTTGCCCTAATTCGTTTTCTGCCTCTGCATACATCAGCAGGACATCGGCATACCGGATCAGGATCAGGTCCAGCCCGGAGGCCTCTCCTGCCGCAGCGGTGGGATCATAATACTTGCGGATATAATAGCCTGTGGGCGAACTGAAACCGCCGTTCGGGACATATTCATTGAGTCTGGCGGAACTCGGGTCCGATCCGGGCTTGATATAAATAATCTGGGTAGAGCCGTCCGGGTTAGTCCAGACATAGTCATTATATACCAGGGTCGCCGTCATACGAGGATCCCGGTTGGCATACGGATTATTGATATCATAACCCGATGCCGCATCCGTAATCGTATCCCCGTTGGTCATCAGGTAATCATTGACCAGTTCCTGGGTGGGTGCAAGGGCGTTATCCCTGGCCCCGGCGGAGATAGGTATGAAATCAAAGAGATCGCTATAGGTCCTGACGAGGGGCACGAATTCCTCGTCCAGGATGACTTCGCTATTGTGCTCATTGGTAGGGCTGAAGATATTGCTGTAACTGCTCACCAGGCTATAGGTTCCATAAGTGGTCGTATTGATCAGCGTATCACAGATACCTGCTACTGCGGCCCAGTTGCCTTCGTAAAGCTGCACCCTGGCTTTCAATGCCAGTGCAGCCCCGCTGGTGATCATTCCGAGGCTGGCTGAAGGAACCGCCGTATTTACCGGAAGATTGGCCTGGCAATAATTCAATTCACTCAGCACAAAGGACAAGACCTGGGCCCTGGGTGTGCGAGGGATCGTCTGTGACTGCGCCAGGGTAATGTCATGAACAAAGAGGGGTACGTCCCCGAACCAGGTCATGAGCTGGAAGTACTGGAACGCCCGGAGAAAACGCGCCTGGGCCTCTACCAGCGTCTTTTGGTCAGCGGGGTAATTAGGGATCAGGTCGATATTATCCAATAGCACATTGCAGGTCTTGATCCCCTGGTAATGCGCGTCCCACTCCTGGTCGAAGCGGGCCAGGGAAGGGTTGAAACTGCCGCTGGAAATGGAGAACACGTTGTCCGCATCACCCCGTCCGTTATACGCATTGTCTGACAGCCCTTCGTTATAAAAGAAATAATCGTTCGGCAACATCTGGCTGTACGCTGTGTTCAATACGGAACTTGCCTGGTCCGGGGTTGTCCAGTAGGTCAGGTTCGTGTACTCGTATGTCGGCGCCTGGTCGAGCTTCTGGCAAGCAGACGCTCCGACAAGGCCTATGAGAAGAGAAAGATATATTTTGTTTCGGTGACTCATACAATCGTTTTTAGTCGTTAAAAGGTGACATCCAGGCCGCCGCCGTAAAAGACGGGGGTAGGATAAACCCTGCCGCTTTGGTTGGCCCCATTGGTATTCGACAGGCTATTATTAAACTCGGTGGACTCCGGGTCCAGGAACTTGACGCCGGATAAGGTCCACAGGTTTTGTCCTGTCAAATAGACCCTGAGTTTCTGAACACGCAGCTTCCTGGACAGACCGAAAGGCAGCGTATAGCCGATTTGCACATTTTTCAGGCGCACGTAGGCCCCGTTGAAAATATACAGGTTCGACCCCTGGATATAGTCGTTCTGCTGGGAAGGGCTGCCATTGGCGGATAAGATGGGATACGCCGCGTTAGGATTGGTGGGGCTCCAGAAGTTGAGTTGGTGCTTAAATATATTATAGGAATAGTTGGCCTGGTAAGGGTCCACCAGCTCTCCGCGCACAAACATGTCGCGCCGGCCCACCCCCTGAAAGAAAACGCTCAGGTCGAAGTTCTGAAAGGAGGCCCCGTAAGTAAACCCAAACGTATACCGGGGAAAGGGATTACCCAATACATACAGGTCATTGGCGTCGATGACTCCATCCCCGTTCTTGTCCTTATACTTAATGTCCCCGGGTATCGGTGTGATGCCGGTGAGCTTGGCATATTTAGCGATGTCATCGGGGGTCTGGAAATAGCCATCCCTTTTGTACCCGACGTAAGCGTTAAAAGGTACACCCGGTTTGACAACGGTTTGCATCTCCGCATCACCATACAATTGCTGACCGCCTGGAAAAGCGACTACCTCATTACGGCTGTCTCCGATATTAGCGGAGAAGTACTGTTTGAATTTCCGGCCGTTGAGATTATACTTTACCGATACTTCCCAGCCTTCGTCGCGCATCTTTCCGGCATTATAATCCGGGAGCGTCCCTCCAAAGGTACCGGGTACGGTAAGCGGCAGCAGGATATCGCTGGTCAGTTTGTTAAAGTAGTCAAGGGAGAAAGTAAGGGTATGGTTTAGCACGACGGCATCCGCTCCCGCATTGAACGTCGCCGCCCTTTCCCAGGTCAGGTTCGGATTGGCAAAAGTGAACGCGGTACCGGCCACGGCGGAATTATTAAAGCCATAGGCGGGCGTGAAGGAGCTATACTGTGTCAGGTACTGATAGTTGCCCACGTTTTGGTTTCCCAGTATTCCATACGACCCCCTGATCTTGACTTCTCCAAAGTGCTCACGTACTCCCTGCAAAAAGGATTCGTCCGTGGCCTTCCAGGCCGCAGAGACAGAAGGGAAAAATCCCCATCGCAACCCCTTGGCAAATTTGGAGGACCCGTCATACCTGAAGTCAAATTCTACCAGGTACCGGTTCATATAAGAGTAGTTGGCCCTGCCGAACACCGAATTCAAACTGGTGACGTACGGGCTTTGAGCGGTGGTAGCCGATCCCGTGGAAACGACGGAACCCGTGACGGGAATACCGAGCGCGCTGTCGGTATAGTTATAAAAAATATTGCTAGACTCGGCGGTCGTGGATTCATTCGCTGTCCCCACGAGTAGGCCCACGCTGTGTTCGTGAAAATGCCGATTATATTCCGCCATCAAATTGACGTTGGTAAAAATCGACTGGGAATAGGCGTCTCCGGTATTGCGCAGATTGCCATATTGACCCTGGGGATAAAAGTCCACCTGCTTGACCCGCAAAAAGGAATGATTGAAGTGGACATCTCCCCCAAACGCTCCTTTAATGGAAAATCCCTTGCCCAGGCTCAACTCTGCACTGAAATCCCCGAGGATGTCATCGTTATTGGTTGTCTGGTACCCGCCGGCCTCCAGTATACCCAGAGGATTGAACTGGGTCAGTACGGAATTGGTAAGGTACCGGCCCAGGGAATCCTGGAGGGCAAAATTGGTGGGCGTCCTTTCGGCATCCGCCATCAAAAAGGCATTCCCATAAGAATTTGTCTTTAAGTTATCGTGTGCATAGCTGAGCGTACCCGAGGCCTTTAAAATACCGTAGTCGCTCGTCGCGCTGATCCTGACGTTGTCCCGGTAATATCCGTAGTCGGGTCCCACAAAATTACTGGCCTGGTCCACGGTCCCGAAGGAAAGCAGGAAAGTGGAGTGGTCTCCACCCCCCGAGAGGGTCACGTAATGGCTTTGCTGGGGAGCGGGATGCAGGATGGATTTCAGGAACCATTCGTGATCTCCTCCTTGTTTCAACGCCTGGATATCCGCGGGAGCGTATATAGGCGACTGCCCAACATTGGTTAAGGATTCATTTTTATAGATCGCATTTTGCCAGGCCGGTAAGGGGGAGAAGAGTATCTTGGAATACTGGATACCATAAGTCCCGTCGTAGGTGACCGTGGGCGCGGTATTCTTCCTTCCCTTTTTGGTCGTGACCAGCAATACTCCGTTAGCGGACCGGGAACCATAAATAGCCGCGGCGCCCGCGTCCTTCAGCACCGAGATGCTTTCAATGTCGGCGGGGTTCAACAGGGAGAGGTTGCCTCCGGTGATCCCGTCAATGACGACCAGGGGTGTATTGTCTCCCATCGTGCCCACCCCGCGGATGTTAAAGTTGACTGAAGCGCCCGGACTGGGGTCCGGTTGCTGAATGATTAAGTTAGGAGATACCCCTTGCAGGAGTTGCATCATGTTAACCCCCGGCTTGCCTTCGATGTCTTTGGGAGTGATCTGGTCAATCGCCCCGGTCAGGTTTCCTTTTCGCTGGGCGCCATATCCCACTACTACCACATCATTCATAGCCGATTGCACCAGGTGCAGCGTAACGGACAGCGTAGACCTTCCGTTAACGGGAATGTTCAGGGCCGCATACCCTATATAGGAGATATGCAACACGGCATTGGACGGAACCGTGATCGAAAAATCACCATTCACGTCTGTAGCGACACCTTGGGCACTGCCCACGATCATAACGGATACGCCCGGAAGCGCGTTCCCCGATGAATCCCGGACCCGTCCCCTGACCAGGATAGGGTCAGGCGGAATCGCCTCCGGTGGGGACGATCTGTCTGCGACATTCACGATAATGGTGTTCGCCACGATGCTATAGACCAATGGCTGGCCCTTAAAGCAACGGTCAAGCACTTCCTTCAACGGGGCATCGCGTACATCGATGTCTACCTTTCTTGCTTGCTGTAATAACTCATCACTGTAGAAAAAGAGAAAGCCGGTTTGCTTCCGGATCTCTTTAAAGATCTTTTTCAGCGACACATTTTTTTCAGAGAGCGTCACATTCTGGGAGTAGCTTTTCGCACTCACCTGCAAGCAAGCAGTCATTAATAAAACGGCTGTCAATCTGGTTGTCATCAGCAACGTTTTGGTCAGTAAAGAGCGCTTTGGGGGCGTCCCTTTACAAAGAGCGTCAATTCTCATACATTTGTGTGTGTTTTGGGTTGTTCTTTAAGCAATCATTTTAGGTTGTATGTATAGGCATATACTCCAAAGGCTCCCAAAACTTTTTGCGAAGTGCGCTCGAACCGCACTTCGTTTTTTTTGATCGCCCGGGTTAACGGGGTACTACTGTAAGGGTATTCCCCTCTAATCTATAGGTCGCACCGCCTGCCGACTGCAATATCTTAAACATCTGTGCCAGCGTTGCTTTCCTGGAGATCAACCCGCTGAAGTGCGAATGGATATCCCCTCTATACACCACCTGCACGTCGTACCAGCGGGCTACCTGCCGCAGCAGGGGTTCAATCTTTATATTGTCAAACTGGAATAATCCGTTTTTCCAGGCCACTACCTGTTCCGTATCCACTGCCTCCACCTGCAAATCACCTGCTTCTCTGGAAAAGCGGGCCTGCTCCCCCGGTTTGAGTAAGGCCGACTGAGCACCCCGGCCGACCCTCACTGATCCATCCAGCAAACAAGTATTGATACTGTTTTCATCGTTGTAAGCCATGACGTCAAAGCGGGTACCCAATACCTCCACATTGACTTCATTCACTTTGACCCGGAACGGATGTTCTTTATTCTTAGCCACTTCAAAGTATCCTTCTCCTGTCAATTCAACTTCCCTGTCCTTCCCCGTAAAAGCCGTTGGAAAACGCAAGCTGGAGGCCGCATTCAGCCATGCTTTCGTGCCATCCGGCAAGACCACCTGGTATTGCCCGCCCCTGGGAGTGACAATGGTATTGTAGGCTCCGGGGTTACCTACTTTTGGTGCGGCTCCGGGCGACGCATCCCCGGTACCACGTGGCATGCCCGTCCCATTCGGGAACTGGTAGTAAGCCAGGCGTCCTCCAGATAATTTAACCACTTGTGCATTTCCCTGGCGGGCAAGGGCCCCTTCATGTGCACTGTCCAGGGCCATCCGCGATCCGTCATCCAGGATCAGCATGGCCTTATCCCCACCGGGTCCTTTATCTCCGGGTAAGGCATCACCCGCTTTAGCCAACTGGGCCACTCCATGATGGGAAACCGGCCTGGCCCACCACCAGACGCTTCCACCCAATACCAGCAATAACACCGAGGCGGCAATAGCCCTTCCCCAGGATATCCGGCGTACGGGGGCGGCTGCGGCACCTGCCTGACCCGTTGCGGAAGCGGCGACGGCGTCTGCCTGACCCGTCCCGGAAGCGGCTCCCAGGCCTGTGGAGCGCGCGCCCAACGATGCCCTTAGCAATTCCTCGCTTTGCAGCGGATTGAAAAGAGGCTGCTCCCCTGAACCGCCCATCTCCTGAAAATGTTCCCAGGCCTGCTCCATGAGCGCTTTTATTTCAGGCTCGGCCGACTGATCCTGCAAAAGGGACATAAACTCAGTGCGTTCGGCTTCAGTCGCCGTTTTGTCAAAATACCGTTGAAAGAGATAGGCCAGTCTGGTTGAAGGCATAAGGGTGGTTGTCTGTATGGAAGACAACCGAAAGAAAAAAAAGAAGTAATAGGCAGGAAAAAAATATTACCGGAATACCAGGGCCATGGAAATGAGCAGGATAAGGACGTCCGCCCGATGATTGCGGAGGGATAAATAGGTGCGGATCGAACGCAGTGCCAGGCTCATGTGTTTTTTGACCGTATCCACCGACAGGCCCAGGCGACCGGCGACTTCTGCATGGCTTAAGCCTTGCCTGCGGTGCAGCAGGTATACCTTCTTTTGTTGCAGGGGCAGCCGTTCCACCGCCTGATCCAGCAGCGCCTGGTATTCGAATGCAGGGTCTCCCACTGCAGGATCAAACCCGGCTTGCTCCGAAAGGGTTGTTTCCCAACGGACCTTGCCCGCATGCTCCCGGGCGATTTTCTTGAGGCAGTTAAAGGTATGATTACGGGCGGCGGTAAACAGGTACGCGTCAAACCGCTCAACCCCCACCATAGTAGCGCGTTTCAGCCATATCTTGAGAAATACATCCTGGACGATTTCCTGTGTCAGGGAAAAGGATTCCGTAAGCCGGTAAATGTAAGCGCCCAGCTTCTGGTGATAGGCCTTAAAAAGATGAGTAAACGCCGCTTCGTCGCCTTTTGCTATTTGACATAGCAACTCCTTTTCAATATGTAATGGCAAAACAAGCACCGTCAGCTAAACCGTTTAATCAACTGAAGGTAGCAAAAATGTTGGAACGATCCTGGCAAAAAAACGGACCTCCGGTAAGCGGTCCTGCCATAGCAGCCACACTGGCCAGAGGTCCGATGCAAAATAAGGGCAGACTATTATTTTTTAACGTCCACGGTTACCACAGCCGATAACTGGCTACCGTAAGAGCGGTGAATCCCGTCGGCATACTGCAGGGCAAGGGTATGTTTGCCGGGCGTCAGGGTAATGGAAGCTTCCGTCTGCGCTTTTCCGAAATGCAGGTGGGTGGAATCCTTGGGCACTACCTGGCCTGCAGGAATGGAATCACCGGCGTCGATGAGCAGGTGATGGTGTCCGGAGGCGGCTTTTACAGTACCTGCCGTATCCAAAGCAATCCCGTCCACCCCAAATTCTACTTTCAGCGGAGAAGAAACGGACTGGCCGTCCTTCAGGTTCTTAAAGTACACTTTGGCGCCGGCCGGAATGGCGGGCAATGGATCCACGGAGGACATCTTCATGCTGGCCATGGAAGTATCTTTACCCGCAGCGGAGTCCTTTGCAGCAGTAGAATCCGAAGTGGACGAACTGCCCGAATTGGAGTTACAGGCTACCAATCCGACGAGTAGCATCGCAGGGAGCCATTTGATTTTATTATTCATATGGTTATTATTTTGGAACACAATTTACACTTTTAATGGATTAATTGCCTGCTAATGAATAAATAAGGAATAAGGGGTGTTTATTCGCATCACCCTATTCCCTGGCCGAAGGCAATAGATAGGACTCCACCCATCGTTCCCTGACCGCAAATGTCCCGTATGGACGGCGCGCTCCTCTTTTTTTTCTTGTTTTGCAGGTATTTAGTACTTTCAACGCTCATAAAACGAAACAAATGAAAAAAGCCCTATTGCTCTGTTTGAGTTTACTACTGGTGGCGACTGCCTCTTTTGCCCAGGTGCACCATCCCGTTCATCATCCCGTGCACCACAAGCATCACCGCCCGGTACACCATCCTGTCCATCATCCCGTTCATCATCGTTGATGAATTTTTTAGGTAATTCCCGGTAAAGCCGCACCTGTTTTTCAGAAATGCGGCTTTATCTTTTTTTCCTACTTACTAGTAAGTAAGTATATTTGCGGATTATATAAAAATGGAACGGCATATTCCACTTCAATGAGACCTTCACACGATACCAGGGATAAAATCATTCACCTGGCGGATGAATTGATCCGCATGAAAGGATATAATGCTTTCAGTTATAAGGACATTGCAGAGATGCTTGCGGTCAGGAATGCGGCCGTGCACTACTATTTCCAGACGAAAGGGGAATTGGGCGTCCAGGTCGTGGACCGGGAGCTGCGATTATTTCAAACTCACCAGCAATCCTGGTCCGTCCTGCGCCCGAATGAACAATTGAAAAAATTATTTGATAGATTCGGGGAATACAACAACGAAAGATTGATGTGCCTAATGGGTTCCCTGAGTACCGATTTTGAGACGCTGCCTGCTGCTGTCAGATCAAAGGTGAAAGAACTAAGCAACGTCATCCTCGACTGGCTCACTGATATATTGGAAGAAGGGAGGCTGCAGGGGCTGCTTAATTTTGAAGGATCCCCCTATGACCGCTCCCTTCTGATCATGTCCGACCTGATGTCTTCTCTACTGCTGTCGAAAGTATTGGGTACGGACGCTTTCATTAGAATATCCACGCAATTATTAAAAGACCTCACATGAACAAGGTAGTAGTTACCGGCCTGGGCGCCGTTACGCCCCTGGGCAATAGCGTTTCTTCTTTTTGGGACAACCTGATCGCCGGCAAAAGCGGCGCGGCTCCGATCACACATTTTGACGCCGGCCTTTTCAGGACGCGCTTTGCATGCGAAGTCAGGAATTTTGACCCCTCCGCTTACCTGGATAAAAATGAAGTCCGTAAGACCGATACCTTTACGCAATATGCAATGGTGGCCGCTGGACAAGCCATTGAGGACTCCGGCCTGGATTTCGGGAAAATGGATCCTTTTGACACGGGCGTCATTTGGGGGACCGGCCAGGGAGGCATGGAAACTTTCGAGGAACAGGTCAAGGAATTTACCCTGGGTAATTTCGTCCCTCGCTTTAACCCCTTCTTCGTCCCCAAGATGATTGTCAATATGGCGCCCGCCATGATCTCCATCAAGCATGGCCTCATGGGAATCAATTATACGGCCGTGTCCGCCTGTGCGACTTCCAATACGGCCATCATGGACGCCTTTAATTATATACGCCTGGGTAAAGCCAAGGTGATCATTACCGGCGGTTCCGAAGCAGCCGTAACGCAAGCCTCCGTGGGCGGTTTTTGCGCCATGAAAGCCATGTCCACACGCAACGATGATCCGACGACAGCCTGCCGCCCTTTCGACACGGAAAGGGACGGGTTCGTCATTGGAGAAGGAGCCGGGGCCCTGGTCCTGGAGGAGTACGAGCATGCCCGCGCCAGGGGAGCCCATATATACGCGGAACTCGGTGGGGCGGCTATGACAGCGGACGCCTATCACATGACCGCCACCCATCCCGAAGGCAAGGGCGCCTTCAAGGCCATGCAACTGGCCCTGGAAGAAGCCAGGCTGAACCCGGGAGACCTGGACTACCTGAATGCGCATGCCACTTCCACTCCGGTAGGTGACCTGAGTGAAATCCGTGCCATCAGCCGCCTTTTTGAAGGTCATTCCAAAAAGCCCTCCATCAGCGCCACCAAAAGTATGACAGGACACCTGCTGGGCGCCGCCGGAGCCATCGAGGCCATCGCCTGCATTTTGAGCATTCAAAAGGGCATCATTCCTCCCACCATCAATACCACGAATCCCGATCCGGAAATACCCGGGGACCTTCCGATCGTTTATGGACAAGCGATAGAAAAGAAAGTACGGAGCGCCATGAGCAATACCTTTGGTTTTGGGGGACACAACGGCATCGTTGTTTTCCTGAATGCGCCGCATTCTTCGTAATTTGGCGCGATGAAAACCACCAAAGGACCTGCTGCTGCTTCCACCGCACCCAAACCGCCGGGTATCTTCAGCCTGCTGACGCCCTATAGAGGAATGACAATCCTGCTCCTGGTATTGGCCCTGGGCAGCAACGGAGTGAACCTATGGTTGCCCAAGATCACCGCAGGGGCTATAGACACGTACACACAGCATACCTTTGACGGACGGGATGTACTCATCAAATTTATGGTGGCCATTGTGGTCATCTTCTTATTAACCTATGTTCAGAGCATTGTCCAGACCTATGCCTCTGAAAAGGTAGCCCGAGACCTTCGTACCCGCCTGGCGGCCAAGATATCCGGGCAAAGTAATGCCTACGTGCAGCAGGTCAATCCTTCCCGGCTGCTCACGAACCTGACTTCGGACGTTGATTCCATCAAACTTTTCGTTTCTCAGGCCATTGTATCCATCGCTTCTTCCCTGGTCATCATCATTGGCGCCAGCGTCCTGCTGATCCTGATCAACTGGAGGCTGGCCGCCGTTGTACTCACCATTATCCCGCTGATAGCGGGGAGTTTCTTTTATGTATTGGGAAAAGTACGCGCGCTATTCAAGAAGAGCAGGGAAATCATTGACTGGCTGAATAAAGTCATCAACGAAAGTATATTGGGGTCCGCTATCATCCGGGTCGTAAACTCCCAACAACTGGAGTACGACAAATTCGTGGAAGCCAACACCAGGGCCAGGACCATCGGATTATCCATCGTGCGCCTGTTTGCCACGCTCATTCCGGCCATCACCTTTTTCGCCAATATGGCGGCCCTGACGGTGCTGGTCATGGGGGGCCATTTCGTCATCCTGCATAAAATGACCATTGGGAATTTCGCCGCCTTCAATTCCTATATCTCCCTGCTGATCTTTCCCATCATCGTGATCGGTTTTATGAGCAATATCATTGCCCAGGCCACCGCCTCCTTTCAACGCATCAATGTCATCCTGCAGGCGCCTGACCCCAAAGAAACCGGCACACTGACCACTCCGTTAAAAGGGAATATCCGTCTGAAGGACGTATTTCTGGCCTACGGGGAGAAACCTGCATTAAAGGATGTATCCTTTGATATTCCCGCAGGATCAAGGACCGCTGTGATCGGCCCCACGGCCGCCGGCAAGACCCAGTTGCTTTACCTGTTAACGGCTTTGATCCAGCCAGGATCCGGCAGTGTCCAATACGATGGGCAGGATGTAGGAACCTACGAAAAGGAAGCTTTTCACCGGCAGGTGGGCTTCGTATTCCAGGATAGCATCATTTTTAATTTAAGTATCCGGGAAAATATTGCGTTCAGTGACACTGTCACCGATCAATCTCTTGAAAGGGCGCTGGACACGGCAGAATTAACGGACTTTATCCGGGGATTGCCAGAAGGCCTGAGCACCATTGTATCTGAAAGGGGCAGCAGCCTTTCCGGTGGCCAGAAGCAACGCATCATGCTTGCCAGGGCCCTCGCCCTTGACCCGAAAGTCCTGCTCCTGGACGACTTTACGGCCAGGGTCGATTCTCATACCGAACAGAAGATCCTGGAAAACGTCCAACGCAACTACCCGGGCATCACCCTCCTGTCTGTGACCCAGAAAATATCTTCCGTAGAACACTACGAGAAGATCATTCTGCTTATGGAAGGAGAAGTCATTGCCAGCGGAACTCATCCGGAACTCATGGAAAGCTGCCCGGAATACGTGCAGATTTATGATTCACAAAGAAGCACAAATACCTATGAGTCAGTATAACCTCAATAAACCGGCCGGTCATGAAGAAAAGGTCTCGACCTGGGGAGCTTTGAAAAAACTGCTCTCCCTCATGTCCCATGAACGCCCCAGGCTCATTGCGGCCTTCACCGCCATCATGGTCAATTCAGGGCTGAACCTGGTGGGGCCCTTACTGGCGTCCATTGTCATCGATAAATACATTGTCGCCGAGGTCCCAGATTTTCAGATGGTGCTCCGCTATGCGCTGATCTTCCTGTCCATGTACTTCGTCGCCCTGGGTACGGGGTATTTTCAAACCAGGCTGATGGCAGGATTCGGGCAGCGCATGTTATTCACCCTGCGCAATTCCATCTTTGCCAAATTACAGGAACTTCCCGTTGCTTTCTTCAACCAAAACAAAGCCGGCGACCTGATCTCCCGCGTTAATAATGATACGGACAAGCTCAACCAGTTCTTCTCCCAATCCCTGATGCAGTTCCTGTCCAGCATTTTCATCATGGCCGGAGCTGCCATTTTCATGCTTTGTATCAACTTCCGTCTCGGAGCGGCCACCCTGGCGCCGGCCTTGCTGTTATATGTCTTTACGAGGGCCATCTCACCCTGGGTAAAACGCAGGAATGCCATCAGTATGAACAAAGTAGGCGGGATGAGCGCCGAGATACAGGAAAGCCTGAATAATTTCAAGGTCATCATTGCTTTTAACCGCCGCGATTATTTCCGGAAGAAATTTGAAGAGGCCAACCAGGAAAATTATCATACGGCCGTCGATGCCGGTATTGCCAATAATTTGTTTACACCCGTGTACGGATTGTGCTCCGGGATGGGACAGTTAGCAGTCCTTCTATATGGAATCTACCTGATCGAGCACAGCCATGGCGCCTTTAAGATAGGGCAACTGATCGCTTACCTGGCCTATGCCGTCAACTTTTATAACCCCTTGCGCCAGCTCGCTGCCCTCTGGGCGAATTTCCAGGTGG
>Ga0302312_10000923_pt1 | contig 18895 bp, 14 predicted proteins | sample III_Palsa_N2_1_FD_200529 | JGI IMG/M metagenome (GOLD analysis project Ga0302312, IMG submission 200529) | Peat permafrost microbial communities from Stordalen Mire near Abisko, Sweden - III_Palsa_N2_1 | ecosystem: Environmental > Terrestrial > Soil > Palsa > Peat permafrost | place: Sweden... | reverse complement strand
TTTCCATAGTTGGAGACCAATTGAAAATACATCAGCCCGCTCAAAAAATAGGCCTCCCCGATGATCCTTTGCTTTTCCGATGAGTCCATGGAAATAGCGGGCACATTATTGATAATATCATTGGCCATTTTGATGACCGCATACCGCTGGTCCCACTGGACTTCGGTGTTTCCCCAACCATTGAACGTAGGATCAAAGTTTTTCACCAGGTTGGCCTCTGCGTTGTCCCTTCCGGTCACCATATCATCGCTGGCATTAATGAACCAGAAATAACCACGCCCGTAAAATTCATCCTGGTTCCCATTGGAATTACCGAAATTGGAATACATGGCATTGTCCGCATTCTCTGCGTCGGTCTGCGTTTTCCAGAAATTTGTCAAGGTAGGTGAGCCCTGGGATACGATATCCAGTTTTTTTGCACAACCGTTCATCAGCAATGCCGCGGCCACTATGCATAGGGATCTTAAGAATAGATGGTTCATATTACAATCACTTTTGACGATTAAAAATTAACATTCAATCCGGCCATGAAGGTCCTTGCCTGGGGATATCTTCCGAAGTCTACTCCGTAGTTGTTCATCCCGACTTCAGGATCAAAGCCGCTGTACTTTGTAAACGTGAGGAAATTGTTGGAAGTCACGTAAACCCTCACGCTGCTTAGTCCTACGCGTTTGGCAATGGCAGCCGGGATGGTGTATCCCAGGGTGACATTCTTGATCCTCAGATAGGATCCGTTTTCCAGGTACCAATCGGAGGTATTGCCGAAATTCCCGTTGTTGTCACTGGCGGATAGGATGGGAATATTCGAGTGAGTATTGGTCGGTGACCAGGCGTTCGTGACACTGGAAAGCATATTGTAGTTTTGGCCCGTGCTGGCATTGAGGACGAGATACTTCAGGGAATTGAACACTTTATTCCCGTATACCCCCTGCGCAAAAATATTCAGGTCAAAGTTTTGATAGGCTGCGTTGAAGCTCAATCCATAAGTAAATTTCGGGAAGGCGCCCGTTTCCACTACCCGGTCATTGTTGTCGATCGTTCCGTCTCCGTTGGCGTCCACAAATTTGAGATCCCCGGGTCTTGCATTGGGCTGAATGAGCTGGCCGTTCTTTCCCACATAACTGTTAATCTGCTGTTGGTTCTGGAATATGCCGGCGGTTTTGATCACATAATAAGAATACAGCGGCGAGCCTGTGTGAATATACAAGGGGTCGAGAATGGTCCTTACATTGACATACCCATCCGTGGGCAGATTGGTCTGCCCTCCCGGCAGGGAGATCAGTTTGTCTTTGACGGTAGACGCATTAGCATTCACAGAATACTGGAAGGCGTTACGGGACGGGCTGTTATACGTCAGGCCTAACTCGATCCCATTGTCTCTGTCATCCCCCCCGTTCTGCCATTGTCCACCACTCACTCCGGTGGTGGGTGGCGTTGCCACCTGCAATAACATATTATCGGTATTCTTGACGAAGTAATCCGCTACGAGGGACAACCGGTTTTTCAACACCGATATGTCCACCCCCGCATCTACCTGCTTGGAACTGGCCCAGTTCAGGCTGGGATTCGCAAGCAAGGTGGCGGCGTAACCCGTGGTCTCGGTCGCAGGGCTGCCGATATAGTTAATGGTTTGTGCCAGCGGCGCATTGACCGCTGTGACTGGCAGGCTGCCCAGGTTGCCCAGTATCCCGTAGCTGGCCCTCAGTTTGAGGTTGGTAAGCCAGGTAGCTGGCTGTAAAAAGGCCTCTTTTGACACGACCCATCCTCCCGATACCGACCCGTAATCTTTAAACCGGTTCTGGCTGGCCACAAGGGAACTGCCATCTCTGCGGCCTATGAGGGTAATCAGGTACTTGCCCCGGTAATCGTAATTAATCCTCCCTATTTCGGAAATCAGGGCCTGTTCCGTTTCTCCGCTCTGCGTATTATTCCCCCCGGTCAATATATTGGATCCGTTCTGGACATATTGGTACTGGGAACTTTGGTCGTTGAAGCCCTGCACGACGACATACAGGAAGTCGTTCTTGTAATCCTGGTAAGTATATCCTCCCAAAAGAGATAAATGATGTCCTCCGCTGAAGCTCCTGGTATAGGAGAGGGTCTGCTCTGCCAACAGGTCGGAAGAGACTTGGGGCTCCTGGGTCAACTGGTTAAAATCCTCGATCTTACCGATCTCCAGTACTTTATCCTGGAATGATTTATAATAGGTATTAGTAGCCGTATAAGAAAAGTTGGACCGGTAGACCAATCCCGGAGCAAGGGTGATCTCCGCGTAAGGGTTCAGGGTCAGGGTTCCCACGGGGTTGTTCACCTGTCGCCTCTTGAGATCCGCCACCGGGTTGATCACGTCGCCATAAGAGCCGGCATACTGGGCCGGCAGACCGGCATAAGCCCCGGTCGAATCATAAGGAGCAACGCTGGGTGGATAGAAGATGGCGTTGAGGATATCCCCACCGTAAGCATCCTGGGTATTGGCCCCGTTTCCATTAGTGGATGAATAAGACATGTTCTCTCCTACCTTCAACCATGACTTTACCTGCCGGTCGGAATTCATCCGGAAGGTGAATCGCTGGCTGTAAGTATTGAGCAGGATGCCATCCTGTCGCCGGTAACCGAAGCCCATATAATAATTGGACTTATCGTTTCCCCCGCTGATCCCCGCGGTATAATCCTGGATGGCTCCGTGCTGGAAGATATCGTTGACCCAATTGGTCCGGGTCACCTGCCCGGCCGGGTAAACGGACGCGTTAAATGCGTCCTGCAGGGGGACCTGGGGTACGGCATTCTCATCGGCCAGGTTGATTGCATCGGCAAATTGTTTGGCATTGAGCGCCTGCAATTTCCTCCACGCGCTTTGCTCTCCAAATTTCACGTCCAGCGAAACCGTAGATTCATTTTTCTTTCCCCTTTTGGTCGTAATGAGGATGACGCCCCCTGAAGCCCTGGCCCCGTAAATGGCCGCAGTGGCGTCCTTAAGCACTGAGATGGACTCAATTTCATTCGGGTTGAGCGTAGGCGTGCCCGTCACGATGCTTCCGTCCACTACAAAAAGGGCCGATTCCCCGTTGATGCCTCCGAGTCCGCGGATGTAGATGCTAGGGGTGGAAGTAGGGTCCCCGCCCTCCTGGGTCACGACAACCCCCGGCGCTTTTCCCTGTAATACGTCTCCAAGCGAATTCACCGAGCGCGAAGAGAGCTTATCCAATTGTACCTCTGCTACGGCTCCGGACACCATGGACTTCTTTTGGGAGCCGTATCCTACCACCACCACCGGGTCTATTTCGCTGTGTACGCTCTTCAATTGAATAGTCCATGACTTCCCTGCCTGTATCTTTATTTCCTGGGGTTCATAGCCGGACATGGAGATCTCCAGCACCAATTCCCGGGTATTCGCATCGCTGTGCACGCGAAAATGCCCCGCATCGTCTGTCTGTACAATCTGCGCACCCCCCTTAACTTGTACCGTTGCACCGGCAAGGGGCTCTCCCTTATCGCCCAACACTATTCCTACAAAATCCCCTCCTGCCTGGGCAAGGGGTTTGAAGCCAAAGCTGCTGTAAACGGATTTTGTTTTCCTGTAAATGACAATGGAGTTGGCCGTTGACTCAAAGGTCAGGTCCGTCTGGTCCAGGGCCTTATGCAGGGCCTGTATCCCGTCTTTTTCATTCCCATACGAAAACACCACTTGATACCCATTGACCAAGGATGTGTCATAAGAGAACCTCATACCGAACTTCTTTGAAAGGTACTCCAGCACGTCTTTCAAATCGGACATGGAACGGACGGCATTTTTGGGCAAAGCGCCCGCCTGGGCCGCCAATGGCTGATAAACAGGCGCCGCCATAACCAGGCACAACAAGGCCTTTTCCGGGAACCCTTTCAAGGTCCTCAGAGGAATTCTTTTAAAAATCATAAATTAGTATTTAGTCCTAATGATTTGACAAAGTCACTATTTCTATGGTTGAGTCCATAAGTGTCAATTGCTTGTGATGATATTTCAAGATCAGGTTCAGGATAGCCACCATCTCCCCGGCGGATGTTTCCCGACCCATTTGAACTTCATATTTCCTACCGTCCTCCGCGGCGCCGGACCGGTCGATCACCTTCAGCCCGTAATGCATTTCAATCCACTGGGCAATTTCCTCCAATGTCAGGTCATGCAATACGGTACCGTTACCAAACCATCCCTTGGCCTCTTCGTCTGCAATAGTGTCTACCTGCATGTTGGGCAGTTCCCCACCCACGTACCTCAGCCGCTGGCCTTTATGCAAAGTATCCAACACTTGTTCTCCGTCTTTTACCTGCACCTCTCCATGCACGACAGACACCTTTAGTCCTTGCCAGCGCTCATACCTGCTTACGGAGAAAGCCGTTCCCAGGTCCCTGACTTCATATGCCCCGGAATGTACACGGAAGGGGTATTCCCCATTATGCTTTACATCACAGAAGACTTCACCCTGCAACAACAGTACCTCCCTATGGTGCAGAAAGTTTTTCCGGATGCGCACCCTTGTAAAATGATTCATCCACATGTGGCTGCCGTCGTCCAGGGTGAGCAGGCCAATCTTAGCCCCTGTTGTATGTTCTTCCCAGGTGGGAGCAGCCATAAAATAATAGGCCCCCGTACCCAGCACCGCCAATACGACGATGGCAGCGGCCACATACCGTCCGATTTTCTGTACACTCATTGTCCGCATACCCGGACGCCGCCTGGACTTGATACTATGAAATATTCTGATCTCCAGTTCTTTCCTTACCCGCTCCCGGTCTTCTGCTCCGGCGAACGGAGAGTCCTGCCCTCCTGCAGCCGGCGAGCCGGCGGCTTGCGTATCCAGCCATTCATGCAATTGTGCGATCTCTTGCTCCGTGCATTCGTCCGCTTTGAAACGTTGCAACAGCAACCGGATATATTCCATTCTATAGTCCATCTCTTTAAAGACAGGAGCCGGGCAGGCGAATAACCAATGAAAAAATGAGTTAATAATTCCTTAACGGTGGATCAGGATCGTGCGCAGGATCAAAATGGAGAGCAGCCAGCGTTTTCCAAGAATGGTGTGCAGCTTTTTAATGGCTATGTTGAGTTGATTCCTGACTGTTTGCTCCGCCGCGCCTGTCTGGAGGGCGATCTCCCGGGTAGACAGTCCTTCAAAATGACTGAGATAAATGACTTGGCGCGTCTTATCGGGAAGGAATTCCAAGGCGTGCATCAACAACGCACGCTCTTCTTTTCTTTGCAGTGGATCTGCTGCGGCCATAGTTCCGTGTTCATCCCGAATAGTGTCCAGGGCAAACAGCGGCAACTTCCTTCCGGCTAAAAAGTTGAGCAGCGAATTTTTCAGTGCACCGAATACATAAGCGCGGGGACTGGATACCTCCCGGAGTGATTCCCTTTTGTTCCATAGCCGTATAAACAGTTCCTGCACGACTTCCTGCGCATCCTGACCATTCCCCAGCACCTTGAAAGCATAGACGTAGCAGTCTTCCCACAAGGCCGCGAAAATGGCAGTAAAGGCTCTTTCCTCACCGCTCGTAAAAGCCAGCCAGGAAGAAATAAGATCGGATGGTGCCTGGTGTGTCATATCGGGATTACAAAGAAATCGTTAATACATTATTCAACTTTATCCCAGGAGTTAATTAATTATTATACTTGTTTCTACATAATTTGTGCCCACCATGCATCGTTTCCTATTCTGTATCATCGTTCCCTTTTTGCTGCCGATCTGCGGCCGGTCTAATCCTGTGGTTCATTCCCCGGCAGCGTTAAATATGTATGACACTCTCCCGCCGCAGGTAATAGATACCCTTCCCCTGAGTGATATTGATATCCCCGTCCGGATCAACCTGAAAGCCTTATACCGGGTAGCCGAAAAAAAAGTGGATACGTTGTTCCAATCGCCAGGATGGCCCGGAGACTATTACCAGGCAGCCTGTGACACCCGGTACATGTACCGCCTGCGGAGGGGGCGCCTCCGCATTCTTGCCCAAGGCAATACCATGCAGATGAAATTCACGGGGTATTACCAGATCAAGGCCTCCACGAGGCTTTGCACGGGTTCTACTCCCTACACTCCCTGGACACCGCCCTGTGGCTGCGGTTACGGAGCAGAAGGCGTCAGGCGCGTTGATATGGGATTTACCACCCAATTGACCCTGAGACCCAATTATACCGTTCAGGCTAAGGTCACCCGGTTCCCCACTACCCCCATTGACCAATGTACGGTCTGCTTTTGGGGGCAAAACATCACCGCACAAGTGGTGAGCGCCATCAACGCCCAGATGGACACGGCCGGATGGAACTTACAAAATACACTGAATCACCTGAATCTCAGGCCTCAGTTCCAGCAGTTATGGGAGAAACTGTGGGCCACTTACCGGCTTTACAATATAGGCTACCTGCAATTGCAGCCCGAAAGGCTGCGCATCAGCAACATGTCGGCGTCCAATGACACCCTATACCTGTCCGTCGGTATTTCCGGGCGGCCCCTGATCAGTCTTACCCCATTGAAAGACACCCTCACACCCGTACCTGACCTTTCTGATTTCACTCCCCGCCATGGTTTTAATGTTTACCTGGATGGGCGCCTGAATTACGATTCCCTGGCCGTGGTGCTGAATACCCAATTGGATCACCAAACCTTTACACTGGATAACCGGAGCATCACCGTGGAAAAGTGTTACCTGTCGCGTTTGGACGAAGGTCACTTGCAGATCGGCCTGCAATTCAGCGGCTCCGAGCATGGTACATTTTTCCTGAGCGGCAAGCCTGTCCTGGACACTACTGCAGGCACGCTGGCTTTGACGGACCTGGATTACCATCTCCAGACCAATAACATGCTGATTCGCACAGCCAGTTGGCTCTTCAGTAAAAAGATCATGAAGGAATTGAGAACGTATACCCAGTTCCCTGTGAATCAATACCTGGAGCAAATAAAACAAAAAGCCAACACCCAATTGAATCAGCCCATCGTCAAGGGGATACATACACAGGGCTCATTATCAAGGATCAGCATTCTGCAGCTGACCGTAGGGCCTTCCGACCTGGAAGTCCGCTGCCGGGCTTCGGGGGAATTACAGGTCCTGGTGGACGATCTTAGCTGGTAGGAAGCCCTTCTTTTACGCGAAAGGTGAAATGCTTCTGGGTAAGGTAGCTGAAAGCCACTACTATAATGGTGGTCATGACTTTTGCAAGCGGAGCAAAAATATGATACATTTCCACGAAGAGGTACATGAAAACATAGTTCAATAAAATACAGGTAACCACCTGCAGGAGGTACCGGAACAATTGCACCCTCCGGCGAAGGTTCGATTCCGGATAGACCAGGTAACGCATCAGTACAAAACCGGTGGGGAAACTTATGCAAAATGCCACTATAAGAGAGGCTGTAAAACACTTCAATGTCATGAAAGGCAGCACCAGGTTCTGCTGGTGGAAGATATAATAGAAGCTAAAGCTGAATACCCCAATATCCAACAGGGTATTGGCGCCGCCGCAGGCCGCATACCGGTAAGTCTGCAAGGGCATAATACCTTTGAATAACGGGTAAAACCAATCGATGACGGATAAAAGAAACTTTTTCATTTGCTCCCGCAAAAATAATACAAAACCGGTTATCAGAAGGCAAACCGGACCCCCAACCCTCCCCATACGTTAAAATATGATCCCGGGATATCGATCAGGGGCTGTACGTCAAAGCTGAGGTTGATGGGCGCCCCGGTGAATTTATAGTCTATTCCCAACACCCCATCAGGCCCAAAGAACACGCCACTGGAGCGGTTGGGGTAGTTGTGGGCATAGGTGTTATTATATCCTCCGATATGTCCCCCGAAACCGGCGTACCACTTCAAGCCTTCCACACTGGAAAAGTTGCCGTAGTATTCATATAGTCCGTTCACTTCTGCGCCATACCTATACAAGGACAATTCACCTTCGATAGCCACGTTATCTTTTATAAAATGCTTGGCATCGATCGCGCCTCCACTCCACCAGCCAAATTTAACTCCTATGGCCGTTTGGTAATCGGAACCCATGCTTTGAGCGGAAGAATCAAGGACAATGGCGCTCAACGCCACCACTGCCAGGGTCATCACGATTTTATTCATAGTCCTTAAGGTTTGTAAATATTAACGACCTGAAGGGTATTTTATTGCAAAAAAAACTACATCAACTATACAACTCTTCTCTTAAAGCCTTTACACGGGCGTCTTCCAGATATTCATCATACGTCATCAGGCGATCGATAATGCCTTTAGGCGTCAGTTCAATGATCCTGTTGGCGACGGTTTGCATGAACTGATGATCGTGCGTGGTAAAGAGTACAATGCCTTTAAAATCCGTCATGGAATCATTGAATGACGTAATGCTTTCCAGATCGAGATGATTGGTGGGCTCATCCAGTATCACGCAATTGGGATTCTGCAACATCATGCGGCTGATCATGCACCTCACTTTTTCTCCCCCACTGAGAACGGTGGTTTTCTTCCTCACTTCATCCCCGCTGAACAACATCTTTCCAAAAAAGCCCCTCAGGAAGTCTTCATCCACATCTGTAAAATGGGGGGGAACAAACTGTCTTAACCAGTCCAGCAGATTTAGGTCGCTTTGGAAATATTTGGCATTATCATTAGGCAGGTAGGCCTTTGTAATCGTGGTTCCCCATTCCAGGGTCCCTGTATCCGCCTGGGCCTCCCCATTGATAATATCGAAGAAAGACGTAAGGGCCCGGTGATCCCTGGATAAAAAGGCGACCTTGTCTCCTTTCTGTATGGAGAAGGTCGCTCCTGAAAACAAGGGGCTCCCGTCCGCTTTCATACTCAGCTTCTCCACATTCAGGATCTGGTTCCCCACTTCGCGGTCCGGCTTGAAGATGATGCCGGGGTACTTCCTGGCAGAAGGCTGAATGTCTTCTATCACGAGCTTCTCCAGGGCCTTCTTCCGGGAAGTCGCCTGTTTGGATTTGGAGGCATTGGCGCTAAAACGGGCAATGAATTCCAACAATTCCTTGCGCTTATCCTCCGTTTTCTTATTCTTATCGGACACCTGCCGGGCAGCCAACTGGGAACTTTCGTACCAGAAGGTGTAGTTCCCTGTATAGATCCGGATCTTTTGACGATCCACATCGGCGGTGTGGGTACACACCGAATCCAGAAAGTGACGGTCATGGCTGACGACGATGACGATATTTTCGTAATCCGCCAGGAAATTCTCCAGCCAGCTGATCGTGGCTACGTCCAGATCATTGGTCGGTTCATCCAGGAGCAAGATGTCCGGATTTCCAAACAAGGCTTGCGCCAACAGCACCCTTAGTTTCAGGTTACCCGGCAGATCCTTCATCAGGATGGAATGGTAGACTTCCGGTACTCCCACTTCGCCCAGGAGCGTTCCGGCGTCGCTTTCTGCCGTATAACCGCCCATTTCTCCAAATTCACCCTCCAGCTCCCCTGCACGCATCCCATCTTCTTCGCTGAAGTCTTCTTTTGCATAAATGGTCTCCCGCTCCTTCATGCATTCCCACAACTTTTTGTACCCGATGAGGACAGTTTCAAGTACTGTATAGTGATCAAATGCAAAGTGGTTCTGGGACAATACTGCCATCCGTTCTCCCGGGGAAATATCCACCGTCCCTTTGTTGGGCTCGATCTCTCCGCTCAATATTTTTAGAAAGGTACTTTTCCCCGCTCCGTTCGCCCCGATCACTCCATAACAATTCCCCTTGGTAAACCTCAGATTTACTTCATCGAACAATACCCGCTTCCCATAGGCCAGGGTGACATTATTAACTGAAATCATGAAAATTATTTTACGGCCGCGAAGATAATCATTTTTTCAGGGGAATATAAGCAAAGGATATCCGAACTTGGAGGGGTATAACCTATATCATCATACTTATGCCCCCAAAATTACAAAACCAGATCGCCATCATTACCGGAGCCAGCAGCGGCATTGGCGCCGGCGTGTCCAAAGCCCTGGCCGCCAACGGAGCAACCGTTGTGGTCAACTATCCCGTCAGTGCAACCCAGGCAGCCGCCGACGAAGTCCTTCAGGAAATAACCGCCGCAGGGGGAAAAGGAATCACCTATCAATGCGATGTCAGCAAAGAAGAGGAGGTAGTCCGGATGTTCCAGGACGTCGTCAAAACCTTTGGAACGGTGGACATCCTGGTCAATAACGCCGGTCTTCAAAGGGACGCTCCCTTTACGGAAATGACCCTGGATCAATGGAATACGGTGATTGGAGTGAACCTGACGGGCCAATTTTTGTGTGCCCGTGAAGCGATCAAAGAATTTATCCGCCGGGGCGTTCAACCGGAGAAATCCAGGGCGGCCGGAAAAATCATCTGCATGAGTAGCGTGCATGAAGTCATTCCCTGGGCCGGACATGCCAATTATGCAGCCAGCAAAGGGGGGATCAAGTTACTTATGGAGACGATTGCCCAGGAATTTGCGCCCAAAAAGATCAGGATCAATTCCATCGGTCCCGGCGCCATTAAAACGCCTATTAATCACAGCGCCTGGGCGACTCCGGACGCGGAAACCAAATTATTGCAACTGATCCCTTATGGAAGGGTGGGCGTGGTGGAAGACATCGGCTCCGTTGCCGTCTGGCTGGCCAGTGACGACAGTGACTACGTGAACGGGATCACCCTCTTCGTCGACGGGGGCATGACGCTATTCCCGGGTTTTTCAACAAATGGATAAGATTCAGATATGAATGAGGAGCAAAAGCGGTTGAAGGATCCCTCCTGGAAGAAGTGGGGGCCCTATGTTTCAGACAGGCAATGGGGTACGGTAAGGGAAGATTACAGCGAACAGGGGGATGCCTGGGGGTATTGTACCCACGATTCGGCCCGCAGCAAGACCTACCGGTGGGGTGAAGAAGGGATTGCCGGTTTTTCTGACGATCAGCAGCGGTTTTGCCTTTCGCTGGCCCTTTGGAACGGCCAGGATCCCCTGCTGAAAGAGATTTACTTCGGCCTTTCCAACAGTCAGGGCAACCATGGGGAAGACGTAAAGGAGTTGTACTATTACCTGGATGGAACGCCCACCCACTCCTACATGAAGATGTTGTATAAGTATCCCCAGGCGGCCTTTCCCTACGCTCAGATCCTCCGGGAGAACGCTACCCGCACCCGTAACGACCCTGAATTTGAGTTACTGGATACGGGGCTGTTCGATAACGACGAGTACTTTGACGTCTTTGTGGAATACGCTAAGGGAGATCCCGAGGATTTGCTGCTGCGTATCACCGCCTATAACCGGGGGCCCCGGGACGCACCCCTGTATATATTGCCGACGGCCTGGTTCCGCAATACCTGGTCCTGGGGGTATGACCCCTACAAGCCTTCGTTATCCGAGGCGGGGCCGGGACGTATCGCCATACAACACAAAGACCTGGGCAATTACTTTCTGTACGCGGAAAACGCCCCCCGCTGGGTATTTTGTGAGAATGAGAACAATACGAAAAGGCTGTTCAATTACGATGACCATACCCTTTACTGTAAAGACGGCATCCATGAACATATCATCAAGGGCCTGCCCACCGTCAATCCCGATGGGAAGGGGACCAAAGCCAGCCCGGTATTTGAATCCCAGATACCCGCCGGCGGATCCGTCTCAATCCGGTTACGGCTGACCAGACAGGAAACAGCCACGCCTTTTGACGGCTACGATGCTATAATCGACAGCCGGATAACAGATGCGGACGCCTTTTACCAGGATCTGCAAAAGGATCTTCAGGGAGAGGACAAAAAGCTCGTCCAGCGCCAGGCACTGGCAGGCATGCTTTGGAACAAGCAGTTCTACTACTATAATATTCAGCATTGGCTGGACGGAGACCCCGCAGAACCCTCTCCTCCGTCCGCGAGGAAAAAGGGGCGCAACGCCAATTGGAAACACGTCAAGGCCTCTCATATCATTTCCATGCCCGATAAATGGGAATATCCCTGGTTTGCCGCCTGGGACCTGGCCTTCCATAGCGTTACTTTCACTCTGCTGGACCCGGACTTTGCCAAGCAACAATTGTTGCTTCTGACCCGGGAATGGTACCTGCACCCCAATGGACAGATACCGGCCTACGAATGGAATTTCAGTGACACCAACCCGCCCGTCCACGCCTGGGCGACCTGGAGGGTCTACCAGATCGACGCCAAACAAAACGACGGAAAAGGAGACCTGGTCTTCCTGGAATCGGTCTTTCACAAGCTCCTCATCAACTTTACCTGGTGGGTAAATCGTAAGGATGCCGAAGGGAATAATATTTTTGAAGGTGGTTTCCTGGGGCTAGACAATATCGGGGTATTTGACCGGGATACCATGCTCCCTTTCGGAGAACTGGTGGAACAGGCAGACGGCACCAGTTGGATGGCCATGTTTTCCCTCAATATGCTGAGGATCGCCCTGGAACTCGCTAAGTTCAACAAAACGTACATCGAGCTCGCCAACAAATTTTTTGCCCACTTCCTTTATATTGCCGCGGCTCTCGATTCCCTGGGGGATACCCAGAATGGCCTATGGGATGAGGAAGACCAATTCTTCTATGACCAGGTCCGATCTACCGACGGGGCCAGTAAGCGCCTGAAAGTGCGCAGCCTGGTGGGCGTGATTCCCCTGTTTGCCGTGGAGATCCTGGATGACAGGTTACTCAGGCAGCTCCCGGAATTTCAGGAACGCATGCAGTGGTTCCTGGAGAACAGGCCTGAACTGGCCACCCTGGTCTCCCGTTTTAACGAAAAGGGGGATAATGAAAAAAGGCTGTTAAGCCTGTTGCGGGTACACAGGATGAAAGGGGTTTTGCAAAAAATGCTGGACGAGTCTGAATTTTTAAGCCCTCACGGCGTCAGGTCTGTCTCCAAATACCACCTTTTGCATCCTTACGAATTCCCACTGGACGGTCAGGTATTACAAGTAAAGTATTTACCGGCCGAAAGCGACAGCGCCCTGTTCGGCGGAAATTCCAATTGGAGGGGTCCTGTCTGGATGCCCATAAACGGACTGATCGTCGAGGCCCTGCAACGTTTTCATTACTATTATGGGGACGAACTTACGGTAGAATATCCGACGGGATCAGGGACCTACATGAACCTGCTGGAAATCTCCGAAGCCCTCTGCGAAAGGTTAACCAGCCTCTTCCTGCGGGATTCCGAAGGAAGGAGAAGCGTATTCGGCGACAACGAGAAATTGCAAACGGACCCCCATTTCAAGGATTATGTCTTGTTCCATGAATACTTTCATGGGGATACGGGCAAGGGACTGGGCGCCTCCCACCAGACCGGCTGGACGGGCCTGATTGCCAAAGTGATCCAACCCAGGAAGCCTTCCAGTTCTAATGACCTGAAAAAAAGCCCTGAATGATTCATCATCTATTAATTTTGCCGAATGGCTTCATATCCATGGTTTAGGGAATGGTTTAATTCGCCGTATTACCACCTGTTGTATTTTAACAGGGATCAAAAAGAAGCGGCCGACTTCATTGACGGATTAATCACGCGTCTCCAGCCTCCGCCCGGTTGCCGGATGTTGGACGTTGCCTGCGGAAGGGGTCGCCATAGCCGGCACCTGGCCGATTGCGGATTTGACGTGACAGGCATAGACCTTTCCCCGGACAGCATCGCCTTTGCCAAACAGTTTGAAAACGACCACCTGCAGTTTTTCCAACACGATATGCGCCTCCCCTTCTGGATCCGCTATTTTGATTTCGCCTTCAATTTTTTTACCAGTTTTGGTTATTTCAATACGCGCAGGGAACACGATAACGCCATGCGGACCATGGCGCAGTCGCTGAACGCCGATGGCACCCTGGTCATCGACTACCTGAACAGCCGGTATTGGGAAAACCACCTGCAGCATAAAATGGAAAAAGAGCAGGACGGCGTTCAATTCCATATCACAAAATGGATGGACGAGACCCATTTCTACAAGAAGATAGAGATTGAAGACGAACAACTGGACCATCCCCTGCTCTTCCAGGAAAAAGTGGCCAAGTTCTCCCTGGGGGACTTTACAGAGATGCTGGGGGACCAGGGACTACAGGTAAAGGAAGTCTTCGGAGACTATCAATTCGGGCGTTACCGACTCAATGAATCTCCGAGGCTGGTCATCATTGCGCAGAGACCTATTTGATCACTTTATGATTATTGACGATCAGATACCTGGCGGTTTCATACATGCCTTTGGTGTAGGTACGCATGAGGTTTTGCAGGCTATCCGTCCGGACACCTGCCGGCATCGGGTCATTGTTCCGGATGGACACAAGCTTCTCCCTGTCCGTTGTCAGTTGCCGGGTGAAATAATAGCCATTCATCACCACCCCGATCTCGCGCGCATCATGGTCTATGATAAACGAAAGATTGCTTGTCGTATCCGTTTCATGCAACAGGTCCCTTCCCAAGGTGGTATTCCGGTAGGATACGCGGGCCAGGCCTGCCACCGTCGGCATGATATCAATCTGGGAACAGTTCATGGTGTGCCTGACCGGCGTCAGCAACGCAGGTGCATAGAATAACAAGGGCACATGAAAAGAGGTTAACCGCTCTTCGGTCCATACTTTGGGAAACATATCCCCCGCGTCCCCACCGATGCCATGGTCTCCCACAAATACAAAAATGGTATTTTTAAAATAGGGCTCCTTTCGCGCAGTCTCAAAAAATGTCTGGTAACAAAAGTCAGTATACCGGAAGGCATTTAATTCGTCATTGCCCTGGAAGCCATACTTACGTAATGTATCCTTGGGGAGGTTCACTTCGTGAAAGGCGGCCTTGTCTTCGTCAGGAATGGTATACGGACGATGGTTGTCCGACGTCTGAATAATGGCAAAAAAAGGCTTTTGCTCCTGTTTTAATACTTTGTTGGCTTCCAGGAAAAGGTTCTTATCGCTGATGCCCCATACGTCTATTTTAGGTGCAGAATAATTACTTTGTTCGTACAAGTGCAAGCCCTGTAAGTTGTTTTCCAGCAATCCACGTATATTGGCCCAACTGGGATTCCCCCCAATAAAATAATTCTTATCATAGCCGTCAAAATCGTTCATGATCGAATGTTGATCTACGGCGGATGGATTACGGCTGGATGTATTGTCCAGGGAAACGTCCGGCGTACCCGTGATCGTTGCCCAAACTCCCCTGGCAGTGCCATAATGCGGGGTAAAACAATGATCGAAGAAAACGCCGTCGTCGCAAAGCGATTTAAAAAAGGGCGTCGTGTTCAAAGGATTGCCCCACATGGAGCTTTTATAGGCGCTGAAACTTTCACAGATGACCAATACCACGTTCGGGTGGGTATTATCCGCATCACTGCCGGGTATAATCCTTTCAAAATTCAAATGGGCGCTATCCGGCTTTAGAACGCCCAGGTAGTTCGCCATCAATGGATAATATTCCTTTACCTGGTCCTTATCAAAGGACCGGTGACGGAATTTCAAAGAACTAAAAAAGCTTTGAAATGGGTTAAGGGACAACTGTGCCATCCTGTCATCTCCCAGGGAAAAAGCATCACTCCAACGCAGGGGATACTGACCTAAATGTCCGAAAATGCCTCCGGCGCAGAGTAAAAAAAGAACCAAACACCAGATCCAGGGATGCGTACGGCCCTTTTCAACGGTAGACCTCTCCACCTTGCCATAACTCCACCAAAAAATGCTCAGTATGGCGAACGTCGCCAATAGCACTCCCAAAATGATCCTCACCAGCGGATACGTCTGCCAGACCATCCCCATCGATTCATCAGCACCGATATAATCCAGCATGCTGGCATTCAACCGCTGGCTCAGGTAGGAATAATGCGCGAAGTCAACCGAGTAGGTGATGACAAATACCAGCGCGAGCAGGAGCAATATCCCGAACCATACCCCCTTCCCCAGGCGGCCGCCAAAGGGGCGAAAAAGAGGAATGGCCCCCACCAGGAGCATAAATAAGGTGAATATGCCCACGTCCCGAAGGTCGTAACGGAGGCCCAGCCAAAAGGCGGGCAATGCATGGCCTATGGACTGCTGAGGCGTCTTGAAATAGAAAAACAATATTCCCCTGGCGAGACTCATTAATACTAGGAAGGACAAGGAGAGGAACAATAACCAACGCATATACCGGGGCAAAGACCGAAGCATGGAGGACAGAGTTAATAATGAATTATCGTACAGTTAATGATTAGATAACCGTTTAAAGGACAAATTTGAGAAAACTCTTCAACATTAAGCTTAGTTATCTCGTTTTGAGAGGTTATTTTTTGACCAAATGAAACTCCATTTCACTTTTTTTTTGAAATGAGGAAAACTTGGAATGAGGGATATGGGTAAAATTTCGGATTTTTATGGACAACATGGACCTTTTACAACACATTATACACCTGGATTTTTACTTGTTTAAACAGGTCAACGGTCAATGGACGAATGTTTTTTTTGATCATTTTTTTCCTTTTATCCGCCAGGCGCTGATCTGGACACCGCTATACCTGTTCTTATTATTATATATAACCATCAATTTCAGGCTGAAAGGATGGTGGTGGAGCTTTTTTTTCATCATATGTGTATCGGCCACCGATATCATCAGCAGCCGCTTGATCAAAGATAGCGTAGGCCGGATCCGGCCCTGCATGGATCCCTTCCTGGCACAGCAGGTGAGGTTTCTCGCCACATATTGTCCTCAGGGAGGCAGTTTTACCTCTTCCCATGCGGCCAACCATTTTGGGATGGCCGCCTTTGTTGCCTGTACGCTTGGTCATCAAAGCAAATACTGGCGCCTCATGTACGTATGGGCGTTTGCCATTTCTTACGCCCAGGTTTACGTGGGTGTTCACTTTCCCTTTGATATCCTGGGCGGAGCAGTGCTCGGCCTACTGATCGGAACATTGCTCGCCCGATTCTTCAATCAGAAGATCGGCCCCCTTTTGTTCACTAACCCATCACTTGCATGAGCGAGATTTTTATTCTTCTGGGATTAATTTTATTGAATGGATTTTTCTCCATGGCAGAGATTGCATTGGTGTCTTCCCGCAAAGCCAGGCTGGAAAGCCAGGCGGCCAAGGGCGATATGGCGGCCAAAAAAGCCCTGGAGCTTTCCAATCACCCTGCCAGGTTGTTGTCAACCGTGCAGATCGGCATTACCTTGATCGGCATCCTTACGGGCATCTTTTCAGGTGAACACTTCGAAGCGGGGCTGGCAGCCTACCTTAAAAACTTTAAGTGGATCGGACATTACAGCAATGCCGCCGCAACGACTATCATTGTCATTATTGTAACTTATTTTTCACTCGTTCTCGGGGAATTGGTCCCCAAACGCATAGGCCTGTCCGCTCCTGAAACCATCGGAAAGGCCCTGGCAGGCATTATGCGGGTGATCAGCAAGGTCATGTTTCCGTTTATCTGGTTGCTCACCATCTCTTCCAGCGTTCTCGTCAGGATCTTCCGTATCGACAACAGTGAAAATCCCGTCACTGAAGATGAAATCAAGGCCATGATCAACGAAGGCACTGAACACGGAGAGATAGAAGAAGCCGAACAAGAGATCATAGAGCGCGTATTTCACCTGGGAGACCGTAATATCACTTCTCTCATGACACATAGGAGCGATATCATCTGGTTCGACGTCAGTGACACGGTCAGGGACATCAGGGATACCGTTCAGCAGTCAACCCATGTTACCTATCCACTCTGTCATAAAAATATAGACGATATCAAAGGGATCGTGACCATCAAATCCCTATTTAAGTCGGAATTGAACACCCGCCTCTCGGAATTGATGCAACCGGCCTTGTATGTACCTGAAAACAATACCGCCTACCAGATACTCGAAAAATTCAAACAGGCCAAAACACATTCCTGTTTCATCGTGGACGAATACGGGGCCCTGCAGGGTATGGTCACCCTCAATGACATCCTGGAAGCCCTGGTGGGCGACATGCCGGAGACAGGGCAGGAAGAATACGAGATTAAACTCAGGGGGGACGGTTCATTTCTGGTAGATGGTCAGTTACCCTTTTATGACTTTATGCAGTATTTTGACAAGCTGGAATGGATCGATACGGAGGAAATGGAATACGATACCCTGGCGGGCTTTCTGCTACACCAATTGGAAAGGATTCCGCTGACAGGGGAAGTATTGGATTGGAAAGACTTCACCTTTGAAGTAGTAGACATGGATGGACACCGGATTGATAAGGTGCTTGTTACCGTCCATGAAAAAGCCGGTAAGCCGGAAGACGTTCCCGATGAGTAAAATTTGGGGATCACAAAAGTTTACACTACCTTAACGCTATTAAGCACACATACAAGTAAACGATTGCTATCTATAGAGAGGCGGCCCAATGAGGCCGCCTTTTTTTGCGCCGATCCGATAACGTGAAGAATTTATCGGATCGGCGCAAAAAAAATTTATGCGTCGCGACCAGGGGGAGATCCCCCCGGTGTCCCCCCTGAAGATTTTGTCGCTCCGCTCCCTTCAAAAGGCGCTTTCTTTTTTAAGCGGCCGTGGGTTTTCAATTGCTGGTGGAGTATCCATTCTATCTGCCCGTTGATACTACGGAATTCCTCCTGGGCCCACCTTTCCAGGGCCTCATACAGTTCGGCGTCCATGCGCAATGCAAAACTTTTTTTCGTACTCACGCCTGGTATTGAATTATTGATATAATGATCCTGTGTTTAATACGGGCTGTGCTCCCCGCTCTCCGCAGAGGACAACCATCAGGTTACTCACCATGGCTGCTTTGCGTTCATCGTCCAATTCCACAATCTGCCTTTTGGACAATTGCTGCAAAGCCATTTCAACCATTCCCACCGCCCCTTCTACAATTTTACTCCGGGCAGCGACGATGGCTGTGGCCTGCTGGCGCTGAAGCATGGCCCCTGCAATCTCCTGGGCATAGGCCAGGTGGCTGATCCTGGCCTCTTTGACGATGATGCCGGCGGGCGCCA
>Ga0302312_10000915_pt1 | contig 19056 bp, 20 predicted proteins | sample III_Palsa_N2_1_FD_200529 | JGI IMG/M metagenome (GOLD analysis project Ga0302312, IMG submission 200529) | Peat permafrost microbial communities from Stordalen Mire near Abisko, Sweden - III_Palsa_N2_1 | ecosystem: Environmental > Terrestrial > Soil > Palsa > Peat permafrost | place: Sweden... | reverse complement strand
GAAAGCGGTTTCGGTTATTTCCATATCGAGACGAGCCGGATCGAAGCCGCTTTTGCCGATCTCCGTAATGATGTCGAGGACGGTATCCGGAGAGCTAAGATCGTGGGCAGACAGGTTAAACGAAAGACGGATGGACGAAGGCCAAAGCAGTGCGTGCACAAGTGCTTTTTTCAGTAGTATTTTAGTGATCCTCTCGATCATTCCGGTGCGTTCTGCAACGGGAATGAACTGCGCCGGCGTGATGGAGCCCAAGGTGGGACTGGTCCACCGGGCGAGTGCTTCGAATCCAATGGTCGCGCGGTTCGAAACATCGACGATCGGCTGGAACACGACCGTCAGTTCATCCTGGAGGTTGGCGTGTTGCAGCGCCTGCTCGATCTTTGCTTCGTAGCGGATCTTGGCATCGTGGTCGGTGGAGAACAGCGTCACCTTGCCACGACTGCCGCGCTTTCCGTGATACAGCGCATAGTCGGCGTTCGCAAACAGTTGCGTCGTGTCGCTCGCCATATCGGGAAAGACCGAGAAGCCGATCGACCCGCCTATTTGCAGCGTAATATCGCCCATCGATGCAACAGCTCGTATGGCAGAACAGATCAATTCTCCGTTCGCCAGCAGTTCGACCGTGTCGCCAAAGTTCGAAGCCACAATCGAGAATTCATCCCCACCGAGTCTTGCGACATAGTAGTTTTCCGGACATGCCTCGACGAGGCGGGATCCAATGATCTGCAGCAGTTTATCGCCGGTGGCGTGGCCGTAGATGTCGTTGACGAGTTTGAAGCCATCCAGGTCGATAATGCCGACGGCGAGACGGCTTCCATCCGATTTCGCTTTCGTATAGGCATAATCTAGGTACGAAAAAAACGCGCGACGGTTGGCCAGACCCGTGAGGCTATCGATATTGGCCAGCCGGAAATTCTCCGCTCGCGCACTGACCATGCCGGTAAAGTCACGATAGTGAACCAGCAGGATGGCGAGCATCGCCGCGGAAACAAGCGCCGTGTTGACGGCGATTGCGACAAAGACCAAGGTCCCGGACAGGGCGAAGAAGACGACAAACAAGCCGTTTACAATGAATGCAACCGTGAAGGCGGCCGTCCGCAAATGCATCATGCAGAAAATCACGCCAATCACGGTGATGGCCATATAAAAGGCTACGTGAGCCTTTTCATACGGGTCGCCGTAAGGGAAGAGCGCGAACGCCCACAGCGTAAAGGTGAGAGCAATAACGGGCGCGAGTCGTTGGGTACGGGAGAGCGCTTTTAACGCAATCTCATGGGTTGCTTCCTGCCGCGAGCGACGCAGCCAGCCGATCAGCCGCACCACCGAGATCACAGTCATGATGACGGGTATGTCGACGGTCAGCCAATGCGGCGCCACGTGCATGTGCGTTGTCGCGAGCCCCCATGTATTGATCATCAGGACCACGTACATGAGCGGCATCTGAAACGTGAAAGCCCGGTACTGGGCGATCAGCAGATCCGGATTGTCTCGCGGAATGCTCGCAATTTCTCTAACGGCTTTCAGGAGTTTCGTGAGCTTCATAATTGCGTATTCCCGCGGGTCCATCGCTAACGAGTCCAATCTGCGAAATCGGACCGCCAAGCGCCAATCTCGGCTCTCCTAACGGTACCGATACGCGGCCTGTCCATTGTCCGAAGTTGTCCTTGTTGCGTGTATCGAATCGTTTATGTCCGCGGCTGAACTTTGTGAAGCTAAGGTGAGGGGACCATAACCATGGTTGCTACTTCGGTATACGGCAGCGCACATCGATCTCTGTAGCGCGTGGGCGTAGGGATTTCCTGAATTTTTTGTAAGGGCGCGTTTTTTGGAGCTTGGAAGGCTGCTTTTATAGGGAAAGCGCTACATTGACCCCGTTTGTGACCGTCACAGAACTTTCATTCAGGATTACCTGACGTAATTTTCAGCCATCCCCGATCTTCAGTTGCAGCCCCGTTTTGCCGTATAACTCGCTGTGTCTGGAGATAGATGGCTCCGGTGCTTCTGGTCTCTCACGTCCTGACCCTCGAAACTCAGGATTTATTGCGTCGTGCTTGCACGACGCTTTTTTTTTGCGGTAACCGAGTTGGAAACTGGCATCGAGTGGTGCGCTGGTGCCTGTGCAGCGGGGCGAGGATCATGGCGTTGCCGTGTCGCTGGTCGATTCCAGGTCACACGTCATGCCCGACGTTGTTGAAGTTGCGCCAGACGCGCCCAGCTCTGAGTGAATTGCCTGAGTGGCGGCGGGGTGGGCTTCCTCGAGTGCAAGGGTCTCGATAGGAAGCGTTGTTGCGGCATCGATCGCATCGAGGTAGCTGAAGTGATAACGGTCGTACGTCGCTCGAAGTCTTCCGAGCCCGTGGTGGAAATCGCCCCGAAACGTTGTCCAGAGGCCCAGCGGGTAGTGCGCGCATTCGACGTACGTGTCCTGCTGTTGCACATCGTCGTTTCCGCCATCGAGAACCAGATGCTCGATGGTCTTCGATTCGCACAATGCCACCGCGAGGATGCAAAAGACGGCTATCAGGAGGGTCCCAAGGATTGTTGCGCGCATGTTGAGTCGAATCACGTTGATATCGGTGAATACAGACTCAAACAGGACAACAAAGTTTTTTACGCGACCTTACGGGCGATTTCCTGGTGATGTCGACTACGTTCGGCCGGCACAAAAAAAGAGGCCCGCCGAGGGAAGGGCGGACCTTAGCACATACGTCGAGGTACCAACGGCGCTACTACGAGGGGTTGAAGTAGCGTGGAATGGATTGTACTGAGCCGACGGGGGTATTGCGGATGTGGTAATCGCACGTAAGAAAAGGTCGGTTTTTAGTTTGCGGTCTGGAGGCTTCTGCCGCATTTCATTTACTCTTGAGTTGTGGAAAATTGTCGAGCGGGCGGGGAACTTCGTTGGAATAAACTCGCGAGGGCCAGCGTTTTCTCTTGTTGCTACGACCCTCTCTTATGCGATTTCAGGAGCCTTCTCTGATGTCACGGTGTACCGATACCGAATTCTTTTGCCTCCTCTCCGACAGCTACCGCCGACTCGTGGGGAAGTCACTCGTTCCTGACGGCATGAGCGTTTCTGAAGGCGCTGCCTGGCTTTATGAGGCGGCGCCGTTTGGTGTTCTTGCACATAGTGCTTCGGCAGATCCTGTCTTCGTTTATGGCAACGTGCGCGCTCAGGCGATCTTTGGGTATAGCTGGGATGAGCTTATCGCGCTGCCTTCGCGGCTTTCTGCGGAAATGCCTGAGCGTAGCGAGCGACAGGCGTTTCTCGATCAGGTCGCGCGTGATGGTTTTGTTACCGGGTATCGGGGAGTGCGTGTTGCCAAGTCGGGTGAGCGATTCTGGATCGAACACGCTACTGTTTGGCAGTTGGTGGATGAGGCGGGAACGTATCGGGGGCAGGCGGCGATGATTCCGCGGGTGGAGGGGATTGGGGAGAGGGGGTGAGGGCGGGTGGGGCGCGTCGGTGTCCCATGACGCTTGAGCGCTTGGACCGGTGGGCCCCCTTGATTGGGCCCCTTAACGCATCATGCCGTGTGATTTCGCCCAATCGCGCAGCGCGTCATTCATACGCGTTTGCCAACCCTCTCCCTGAGCCTTGTACGCTTCAATCACGTCAAGATCGATACGCAGGTTCATTTGAGCTTTGTTCGAACCAGCCGGTCGGCCGCGCCCACGCTTCACGAGCTCGCCTGCGCGGTGCTCGTCGGCGCCCTGGAAGAATTCGTCGCCGAGTTCAGGGATTTCGTCGTAGTCGGTCTTCTTGATACGTTGCGAGTCAACTTTCGCCAAGTCGCTGTGCAAACCGCTTTTCTTCGCTTTCATTTGCTTTCCTCATCGAGATTACGTGGCGACCATCGCCGCACTGAGTCCATACCACGATCACCATGCGACCCACGAGGTAACCGACGGTGATGATGCGCTCCTCCTTATAGTCAAAGCGGTCATCAACCATATTCAGCGTTTGTCCTTCAAAAACGAGTGCAGCATCCTCAAAGGCGAGGCCACGTTCGTCGAATGTGAAGTCCCGTTTCACTGGGTCGAACGTAAGTTTCACTTATTTATTGTATCCCCAAAAAATGGGCGAGTTCTCAGCGTGAGTCCGGCAAATGGGGGCCACACTCGGACTCGTGTCAATAACTGTACGTACAGCGTTCGGCCAGGGGTGGCCGATCCGGTTAGCAACGAAATCTGTGCCAGCGGGGAAGGGGACGGCGCGCAATGGGGGCAATGGAACCTATAGAGCTGAGAATTCCATGACACAAATGAAGATCGATTGTCCTTGTTGCGACGGCGAAATTGACGCTCGCCACACCGAAGGTTTGTCCGGGACCCTTCGACGTATCTATTTCGTCTGCGACGTCTGCGGCTATCGCACGCCAGCCGGCCTCGAAATTCTGTTTTCACTATCTGCGTCGTCGCGGCCGCGCGACACCGCGGAGCTTGAAGTGAGGCCGTCCCCCATGCTGCGTGGTGCGGTGAACGCGCGGACTACGTTGAACAGAGGAAATAGGTTGTGAGGTTCACTATTGCTTGCGCGCATTGTGGCGCTCGCGGTATCGCTCGGGCGTTGGAAAGAAAGTCAGAGACGCACTACGAAATTGATTTTCAATGCGACGACGTAACTTGCGGGCACACTTACAGGACTCGACTCGAGATGTATCCGCCGGAGCTACCAATACCGACTCGTCCACAACGTGCGGCCCCCGGACTCTTTGAATGAGGGGGCTCAGAGCGAGACTCGACCTTCAGCGATGGCCAGGATTCAGACACGCCTGGCAAGCACAGCGAGCGCGCGAGAGTCTAGTTGGTTGGACCATCAGAAAAAAGCCGATCCGGTTCCGGAATTGCGGCTAAGTGAGAGAAGCAAACGCGTTACTCGTAGACGGTGGTGACGCGTGTTACCTGTCCCACTGGATGAGGCAATCCGGGCTGGCAGCACTTCTTCCATCACTGCCGAATACAGTGTGGGTTGGCGTCAGCGCTGGCAGCATGGTCATGACGCCACGCATCGGTGAGGACTTCGTGAACTGGAGGCCACCCAATGGGAACGACCGTACCTTGGGCATAGTCGACTTCTCAATCTTTCCGCACCTAAGCAACGAGTTCATGCCCGAGAACACACTGGCGAACGCCGAACGCCGAACGCCGAACGCTGGGCAGCTGGCATTGGCGGCCCCGCGTATGCAATCGACGACCAGACGGCCATAAAGGTGGACAGCGGCACCGTTGAGGTGGTGTCGGAAGGAAGCTGGAAGTACTTTCCGTGACCGTGGAATGGGTGGCCTGGTTCAATCACCATCGGCTGATGGAACCACGCGGCTATATCCCGCCCGCCGAAGCTGAGGCAAACTACTATCGGCAACTTAAAATCAATGCCGGTGAAACCACGTTAACTTAACCAACCAGCCTCCACGATTCCCGGGGCGATTCATCGTGAAGTTTCGACAATCTCGGACGGTTGCTGCTCAGCGTTATAAAGGACACGATCGATACCATCAAAGCAGCTTGAGATTCATGATTTCCTTTTGAATTGATTGTATTGCGATTTCCCGCCCCCATTCAAGATTCTGTCGCTCGTCGTGGGTAAGCGATGCGACGCTTCCGTGGACGAGCTTTGAGCGCACGCTGTATAGTTTTTCGAACCTTTCTCGAATCTTCTTTCTGTCTTGTATCGATGTTCCAATCAAGTAGGCGCATCTGTCAGCGAGTGTTTTTGTTATGCCCTCGCGGCCGTTGTCGTCGCCAAAAATTGCTTCCAACGCGATGCAGATTTGTAAAAACGATATAGTGGTATTTTCGGTGGTGTAGGAATCAATGTACCATTCGATTGCAGATTTTATTCGCCCGGTGTTTTCGCTATCGCAATTTATCAAGGCGGATACCGCTTTGAAAATTCGACCAAACACCAGCGAGTGCTGATCCGAGGAAATATGGACGAGCGGGGAACTTTTGGTTTCGTTTATTTCTAGGCTGCTTAGAAATAAACTTAGATCGAATGGTAGTTCGACGCGAATAGTTCTTGTAGCTATTGGGTATTTTTCGACGCACTCTAAATAGTGCTTTTCGATAGAGTGGTGCGTTAGTTCGCCCAGCAATCCGAACGCCGCAGGTCGACGATCAGATATACGGATTATGTTGGCATACAGCGCTTGGAAGATTGCGATTTTTAAATTTGTCAAGGCGCGGCGCACAGTTTGATTTCTATAGTTGTTCCTGCAATATCCCGATATCGAGAATTTGAAGTAAGCCTTGGGTTTGTGAAAATGAGAAGGATCACTTAACGCTGCCAATAATCCACCTTGACGAAGATCCTCTCCCCACGGAATTTCATCACCTTTTGAGAAAAACGCGAGAGCGAAATTTTGGGACAGTTGTAGCGATGGGAATGCGATGTTTCCCTCGGGTATCTTGAGGTATATATTATAGGCGATTGGAATCTCGCAGTAGAATTTTGTCAGATATTCCGTGAGGGTCTTTATGCCAGCTTCGTCTAGTAGATCCTTTAGCGGTCCATTTTTATCTTCTGCTGATTTTAATTGAGCCGCCAATTGATCGTATGTCACTGTAAAGAAAATGCTATAAACATCGTCAATGTTGATCCATTCTTTTTTATGTTTTAGTAGCTCTGTGGATAGTGATTCGACGTGCTGGTAGCAGGATCGGACATTGGGCCATCCAGCTTCTATGACGCAATTTTTGAGGACACCGGCTATGTGGCGTTTGATGATGTCGATGGCGTTCGGGTGCATTTTCGACTCGGAGGCGTTCATAGGTGGTTTCAATTCTTAGCAGGATGCCGATACGCATGCGACGGCCTTGAGCTGATTATCGCCCGATTGCCGTAGTCCCGGAATCGATTGCTCGTTGATGCGCGACGTATTCGAAGCCAACTCACCAACCGCGAGGAATTCCGGTTGCGCGCATCACAACGCCTCACTCAGCCGTCCCTGAAATCCCCCGGAACCCCGCGCAGATTGGCGTCGGGGCGACCGGCGGCCTACTGCATCAAAACCAGCCAACCAAGAGGAGGGCCGGCGGGGAGGGGGACTGCGATCTTGCGGCGACCCGCGACCGCCTCGGTCACTACAGCCGGTTGGCGGCCTCGCGGCGCCCCCCGGACCGCGCCGGACGCGCTCCGGCCCGCTGTAGGCCCGGATAACACACCGGCGGCCTATCTTCGTCATGTCTGAGGTTTCTGTGATACGTTGGCGAGCGCTACCCCACCGCGACCGCGAACAATTTCGGAACCACGAGCGCTAAGACGATGACCGCATCGAATCCAATTCACTACGAGGTACCACCTGGCTGGGGAGACGACCCCTTGTCTGAGTTCCAGTGGGCTGGGATAAAGAACGAGTTTGCAAGTTTCGTCCGCGTTCCGCGTTGGCAAAAAGCACTCAGCGCCATCGCGGACGATCTGTCAAAATGCTCGGCTTATGCTATTTCGGGCGCCTTCACGGTTGGCGATCCTGCTGCTCGATTTCTATTCATGACCGCCCATAACCATTTCCTGGCTTCGGCGCGTCTTGTCTCGTCGGGGCAATGTTTATCAGCATATGCAACCGGGCGTGCTGCGGTGGAATCGGCCTTGTATGGCTGGTATCTAGCGGGAAAGCCGGACGCTTGTCAGCGCTGGCACGACAAACCCAAGACGCGGGGCGAACGAAAGAAGTGGGACCAGGAATTTAGGTTCTCATCACTGTCCGACGCGCTTTCAGAGATCAGCGAGGGTGCAGCGAAATGGGCGAAGGAGATGCATCAAACGGCGATCGATTTCGGAGCCCATCCGAATAAGGAAGCGCTCTACTCAAACATGAGGCTTGAGACGACCTTGGACGGCACACGGTTGTCGATGGAGTTTCTTCATACTTCGCGGGCCTCCTCGCTCTCTGCGACCAAGTTCGTAATCGAGACCGGGATGTTCGTCGTTGCTCTGTTCGGTAGAGCCTATCCTGAAGCTGATCGGTCCCACGGACTGGTAAAAGCGGCGTCCCTTAATGCAAAAGCTCTGCGCATCCTAGTGGATGAGTCTGCTCAGTTCGTCAAGGATGACGTGCAGGGTCTCAGCGCGCCCCGTGACCGCGATCTATAAGGGGGCGCCAAGTTGAGTTGGAGTTACCCCCAAGATGCTCAAACTGCGGCGACCGCCCGCTTGATGCTGTAGGGATTGAAGCGCACAACCTCGTCGCCGATCCACTCATTAAGCTGCGTAAAGCGGCGCTGTAGCGGTTCGATTTCGTTCGCACCGAATACCTCGGCCGCCGTGTCTGCGGCCCCAAACCCGCCGGTATTGCTCGGCACCACGCCGATAAGTTGCGGCGGTACGCGGTGCGCGGCAAGCAAGTCGTCGCGCGTCACGTTCTTGATGTTGAAAAACTCGTCTTTCGCCGTGACCTCGGACACCGGGATTAGCTGAATCCCTTCCTTTTTGCCGTTCGGCGCGTACATGAACAGGTTGCGGAAATTGCCCGGTCCCTTGCTGTTTTTCAACGCCTCGCGCAGCGCGTCGACGTCTTCTTGCTTCTGAGCTGCATCTGTCATGTACAGGATAAATCCGGCGTGCGATCCGTTCTCGTAGTAGCGACGACGAAAAATCGTCGCCGACTTGTTTAACCATGCCGCGTGCAGTGCGCCGAGATATTCAGGCAGGCCGTACACCTCCTGATTGATATCTGGTTCCATCAAGTTAAAGATCACGCCCGGTTCGAATTCGTGCTTTTCCTGTATGCCGTTGACCTGAAAGAAGCGCTGTAAATCGGTCGCGCGGCGCATGTATTTCGCCGGCGCCCGCTTGAGCGCGAGCGTACCGCCTAGCCGGTTCTTTTGCTTCTCAATCGGGCCATTGCCGAACACCAGAAAATCGAGCGCCCACTTGTCGAATTCCTCGCGCGTGAGCAACTTGTGTGGAATGAATATGGATGACAGCACATTGCGCTTGAAGTAAATCGCGGAGCTGTGATGCACACCGGCGCGAAACGACTTCGCCAAACCGGCAAACGACACCGGCGGCTCGAACCACTCGCCGGCAGACCAGCTCTCGACGTAGTCCAGAATCTCGGCCCGATCCATTACTGGCATCGGGTCGCCAAACGTGAAGGCCTCGGCCCGCGCTGGCGGTGCTGCGCCCGGCGCAGGCGTTGCGGCGTGCGTGTGGTTGTGTCTGCGCTTGCTCAATTTGAGAACTCCATAAAGCCTGTGTCGTTGGCGGTAATGCCCTCTAGCGGTTCATTGCCGAGCGCGTGCAGGCAAGCCCATGCAAGATCGGCGTGCCCGGTTTCCTCGCTGCGGCTCGCCTCATAGGTGACTTGCTTCCCGCTCGCGGTCATGGTTTTGCGGATAGCCATGAACGATTGCGCGAGATTGGTCCACCCGGCGTCAAATTCGAGTCGGCCCTTACCGATCACCGACAAACCTTTGAGCACGAGCCGACCCTTAACGTCAGGCGAGTAGTTGAGCGCGACCAAGTTCGGATAGAACTGGCGAACGAGCTGGTACACGCCCTGGCCGATGCCGGTCGTATCGATCGCCATGTATTCCACGTTGAAATCTTGCGTGATGCGTCTGATTGCATCGGCCTGGGCTTCGAAGTCCATCCCGCGCCATTGCTCTTTGTGCAACACGCGAAATTTGCCCCCGGCACGACCGGCGGCGCCACCACGACCAGGCCGGCCGAGTCGCCGGATAACGCGGGGTCGTAACCGACCCATACGGGCCTGTAAGCGAAAGGGCGGGGAGCCAGCGGCTTGAAGTCTTCCCACAGCTCCCACGAATCCACCATGCAGCGCTGTAAGTCGGCGAGCGGAAAAATCGATGCCGTGTCATCAATGAAGTGGCACATCAACAGATTTAGATATTCCTCGGGGCTGTACTCAAGCCTCAGCTCGTCAAGGTCGAACAGATTGCAACCGCCGGCAACCGCGTCTTCGACCGTCACGATCTGGCGCCATTGCCTATCCTCGCAAAGTCGGCCGCGTGCTAGCGCCTTGTGTGTTACGTCCAGGTGCAGATGATCGGACTTGGCGCGGCCCCGGTTGGTCGGTAGTGGAGCGTCCAGCAGTGCAGCAACTTGACTTGTGGGAGCGGCGCGAATGGTCGCCCGAGGAGTTGGCGGTCGTCGCGCGTGAGATACGAAACCTGTACTGGTTTATTCGGAATTCGCGGCGTGAGCTTCATGAGGCGCGGCGCCGCCGAGTGTATCGGAAGATTGCGGTGCATAAGAAAACGCCTGCTCGAAGCAGGCGTTTAAGAGCGCGCAATTTTGGACTTGCTAGCGTGCTGCAGGGCTAAGCGGTGCCAGTTGAAAAGCTGCCTTGATTGCCCTGAGGTCATGGCGAAGCTTACGCATAACATTTAACATAATATAAATTATCGAACTTTTTGTTGTCAGAGCTTTTTAGAAATGTCGCGTTTCCGCCAAATAGAAATGTCGTATTTGGGGAGCTAGGTTTGTTGCCAGCACCTTTCAGGAGCGCCGGCAATGAACGCACTTGGGACTATCACCATGACGATGTGCGAGCTGGACCGGTTCAAGGTTATTCAGTCCGTCGTCGACGGCCCTGCGGAAGCCGTGGCTTGCCGCCGAGCGGCTGTCGCTGACGACGCGCCAGGTTCGACGCCTCGCGGCACGCCTGCGCGAACACGGACCGGCAGGTCTCGTGTCGGGTCCGTGCGCGAAGCCCAGCAATAACCGGCTGGATGCCGTGACGACCGATCGGGCGCTTTCAATCATCCGCGAGCGCTACATCGATTTCTCGGCAACCTCGATAGCGACATGCGCAAGTTCCTGAAAGCGGGCGGCCATCTGTTGATCCCGTTTTTTTGCGTTCGGCCTCGGCGTGGGGATCAACCTGCTCGCGATTCTCTCCGCAGGCTTGCCGGGCATTCTGCTCGGGCTCGTGACACTCACGCTTGGTTGCGTCGTGAATATCATCGCTTCGCGCCTTGCCGGCGGTTCAACGATTATCACATCGCTGCTGTCGCCGCTTGCAACTGCGGCGTACGTGAAACTCCTGGCACGGAAAAAGAGGACGAACAGCGAAGTACCGGTCGCGCAACCTGTGCAATAGGCGGTCGTCGTCTGAACCCGCGGCGATCGAACCGTTTCAATCAAGCATCGGCGCCTTCCGGTGGTCGGCGCCCTTTTCATACGCATAGGCATATCCAAGTAGCGCCGCCTCATCCCACTGGCGGCCGACGAAGATCAGTCCAAATGGCGATCCCGACGCGTAATAGCCTGCCGGCACTGCGATGCCGGGCAGCCCCGCGATATTGATCTCGCCCACCGTCGTCTCCTGGATCGTGCTCTTGCCTTGAAGCGGAGGAAGCTCACATCGCATTTGCGGAAACACGAGTGCGTCGAGACGATGCGCCGTCATGACCGCTTCGAAGATGCGCAGATAACGCGCCTTCAGTTCGACAAACTCAGGCATCTCGGGCGGCGACGACGGATCGGCCAGCGCTACCCTGAAATCCGCGAGGCTATGCATATAGTGCAGCACGCCATCCGGTCCAAAAGCGTCTTCGTCTTTGGTCGCTTCGGCGAATGCCGCGAAGGTCTTAAGCGATGCATTCTTGCCGAGCCGCTGCAGATATTTCTCGATGTCGTAAGGAATCGACTCGAGGCCGCGCGCATCGAAGTTCGCAAGTGGCGGGGTCGGCTGCCGCAATTCGGCGAACCCCGAGCCTTCGAACGGATCGTCGATCAAGGTCGCGCCGAGCGCGGCTAACTCGCCCTTGACGCGCTCGTACAGCGCCGCGGCCTCATCGGAAAGCGGCTGGGCGCGCCAGCCTGGACCGTACAAGCCGATGCGCTTGCCCACCAGTGCCTTGCCTTCCAGCCCCGCCGCATAGCCACCTTCCGGCTGCCGCCCGACGCTGGCTAACGTCTTCGGGTCCTCACTCGAATATCCCGCGAGGACGTCGAGGCACAGCGCCGCGTCTCTCACGTTTCGGGCAATCGGCCCCACCACATCCCGATTCGCCGAAAGCGGCACCACACCTGCATTCGGCACCAGTCCGATGGTCGGCTTGATGCCGACGAGGTCCTGTGCTGACGCGGGGTTCTGGATCGACCCGCCGGTTTCTTCGGCGAGCCCCAGAACCGCCATAGCGGAGGCCACCGCCGAAGCGGTCCCCGAACTACTGCCGCCAGGCGCCCGTTCGGGCATCACCACATTGATTGTCGGTCCTGCCCAACTGTCGTTCGCATGCGTGCCGGTGTGGCTCAACACGGGAACGTTCGTCTTGCCCAGCAGAATGGCGCCGGCACGCCGCATGCGCGCGACAACCGGCGAATCGCGCTCGGGAAACAGGTCGACACCGCCTTTTTTGCTGTACAGCTTCGCCCATCCCGCCGTGGTCGGGAATCCGACCATGTCCATCGGATCCTTGATGACGACCGGCACGCCCGCGAGCGGGCCCAGTCGCTCGCCGGCAGCACGTCGCTCGTCGATCCTTCGTGCATCTTCTACGGCCGCAGGGTTCAGGAAGATCAGCGCGTTGTATTTCGCGTTGTAGCGCTCGATCCTGTCGAAACAGGCCCGCGCCAGTTGCTCGGCACTGAAACTGCCGGCCGCAAACGCGGCCTGCGCAGCGTCGACCGTCAGATTTTCCAGGTCGATGTTCATCGCACTGCCTTGTTCCATTCCATGCTCCTGTTGAGTTGACGCGCACCCGTTTCGGACTCCTTACGCCACGATTCGATGTCGTTACTGACGGCGAGTGCGCTTACATTGGCCTCGACGATATCGAGTGCGCCCCACAACGGCGCGATCATTCCTTCTCGCGCCCATCTTCCGATGCCACGCCGCGCGCAATCTGCAGCACTTCGCCCGCCTGAATAACGGAGTGACAGATATCGTCGATGGTCACGCGCTTTTCCATCGCCTGCGCGCGGAGTATGTCGTATGCCTCGCTTTCGCTCACATGGTGCATGGTCATCAGAATCCCTTTCGCTTCCCGCAGATGCCGGCTGTCGAGCAGTTTCTGCTCGAGTCTCTCGATGCGTTGCGTATGCTGACGCGAGCGCTTCGCGTGATACAGCGCCATCACCACCGTGGACAGCAACCCCGATGCGCGAATCGGCGTCGTCACGATGCCGTCCGCGCCCATCTTGATAGCCTGATCGATGAAGGTCGGATTCTCGTAGCTCACCACGCAGATGACGGGTGGCGCATCCGGCCCGGACCACTCGCTTTTCGGTGCGCGCTCTTCTGGCAGCAACGCGCGAAACACGAGGTCGGTCCGCTCGGGCAGCGTGTCCGTCGGCGGCCAGCATCGTTCCACCTGAAAGCCCATGCGACGTAGATGGTTGGTGAGCGTCTGCCCGTCATCGTCGTCCGGATGGAAAACGACCACGCGCGCAGTGCGCTCGAGAAACGAACTCGTGAGGCTGCGTTGGCCTCTGTCGGCGCGCGTGTTCACGTCAGTAGTCCCGCGTGCTCAACTTCGTGACCCAGTCCCCTAGCGTTTGGCGCGTCATGTACGGATCGGGGCCGACGGCGAATTTCGATTCGCGCAGAATGGTGAACTGGCCGTCCGCATTGGCGCGGCCGATGCGCGGATAGAGCGCCATGTGATGATTGACCGGATCGATACGTACCCGGCCTTGCGGCGCAGCAAATTCCGAGCCGAGGAGATGCGACATGATCGCCCCGATTTCGTCCGAGCCTGCGCGTGCGCATGCTTCCGCGAACATGTGCATTTGGTAGTACGCTGCCTCCCAGTTCATGTCCGTGGGCGTATTAGCACCGAAGCGCGACTGATGGTGCCGCACCGCGCGATGATTCTCCGCCGTGTCGACGCTCTGGAAATAAGGCGCCGCCGTGTAATGCCCGGCCGCGATGCCACGCTCCATGGCATGAATCTCGGTCTCGGAGGTATTCAGGCTGCCAATGGGCATGCGGGACGGATCGAGGTCCGCATGCGCGTAGGCATCGTAGAGATAGGGGACGGTCGCACCGATGACCGTACTGAAGATCCAGTCTGGCGACTTGCGCCTGATATCCGCGACGACCTGCGCGAACTGATCGCGCGTGGCATCGAGCGGAAGGTAGCGCTCGCCGAGAATCGCGCCTTCGGGATGCTGCAGCAGAAGTTCCTGCATCGTACGATTGCATTCGTACGGATAGACGTAGCGCGAACCGATGAAATAGACACGCGCGCCATAGGCTTCCGTCATGAAATCGGCGAGCTGCACGCCGTTCTGATTCGGCGAAGCGCCGCTATAGATGATGTTGTCCGAGTATTCGAAGCCCTCGTATTGCTGCGAATAGATCAGCAGCCGGTTGTGTTTTTCCACGACGGGCAGCATGGCCTTACGGCTCGTCGAGGTGTATCCGCCAAAGATGACGTTGACGCCGTCCTGCAGGATCAGCCGCTCGGCAAGTTCACGAAATGCGGCGGGGTCCGAGGCGGGATCGTAGTGAAGGGCGATGAGTTCGCGTCCATCGATGCCGCCGCGCGCGTTGATCTCCTCGATGGCGAGGGACGCGCCGCGCCACTGCGACTGTTCGAGCAAGGCGGTCGAGCCGCTCGTCGAGCAAAGCAGGCCTACTCGGATGACATCGGACAAAGCCATTTCGTGACGCGCCCTCGAAAACGCGCGGAGCGGGTGCCCCGCGCTTGTCTGCCTTGATTCTTTCTGCTTCTTCCTGCGTTAGGCATTACCTGATGCATTACTTGAGGTAATGCTTGGCGACCATCGCGCCAACGGTGTATTTTGGATCGACAAAATTACCAAGGCGAACCTTGCCAACCTGACTGAGCATCATGTACGCGTCCCATTTGTCGAAGCCGTATTCGGCAGCCATCCATAGCACCAGCTCGCGATAGGCAATTCGCGTCGCGTCCTCCAGCGGCCGCGCGCTGCCGATGCTCATCAACGCATCCTCGTTTTCGAGCCGTGGCCAGGCGATCTGCCAGTTCTTGATGAGATCCACACGCACCGTCGTCGTGCTCTGATACTCGACGGCTGTGCCGCAGACTTCGCCGTCGCCCTGGCAGGCGTGCGCATCGCCGATGAAGAGCCGGCCGCCAGGCGAGCGCACCGGCAGATACGTGATGCTGCCCGGCCCCATATCGGGCACGTCCATGTTGCCGCCGTGATTGTCGGGCGTGAGCGAATTGATGGAATCGATCTCGGGCGAAAGGCTCAGCGTGCCGATATGGGGCTTGTACGGAAGCGTGTTGCGCTTGCTCCAGTACACATTCTCTTCGTCGATCTTGATCTTGCGCACGATTTCCGGCAAAGGCTCGTTGAGCAGTGCGGTGTAGTCGGTGCCGGTCAGGCCGCCGAAGTTCGGGATCATGCAGCAAAATCCATGCGGATCGTCGCCGCGCGGCGCCATCTTTTCGATGTACACGGCGACCACGTCGCCCTTCTCCGCGCCCTCGATCATGATGGGCCCGTTCTGCGGATTGAGAAACGGCACCTGTAAAACCTGCGACGGCTTGTCGGTCTCTTCCTTGATCTTGCCTTCGAATGCGTCGCGCGTTTCGACCACGATGCGGTCGCCCGGCTTGACATGCAGCACCGGCTGCGAATACGGCCCGATGGTGTAGTGATAGGTCTGCTGCAACTCCTCCGTAAGATGATGCTCCACCGGCTCACGATGGGCGCCGACTCCGCGCTTCATCATGATCGATTCTTCAAGCCATTTCATGTTCTGCTCTCCGTTACAGTGCCAGATACTGGCGAATCAGTTGTTCGTCGCCAAGCTGCGCGGGGCTCAATGTCTCGACAATCCGGCCCTTGTCCATCACGCAGCAGCGCGTCGCGATGCGTTCGACCATACCCATGTCCTGCTCGACCAGCACCACGCCGATGCCCGTCTCACTCGCGATCTGCTGTAGCGTCTCGCCAATCAGATCGACGATAGAGGGCTGAATGCCTTCCGATGGCTCGTCGAGCAGCAGCACTTTCGGCGAACTGACGAGCGCGCGCGCGATCGCCAGTTGCTGCTGTTCGCCGCCGCTCATGGTCCCCGCTTTCTGCGCGTAGCGCTGCTTCAGCACCGGAAAGTAGCCCACCACTTTCTCTCTCATTCGCGCCGCCTGCGCGCGATTCGCCTGCGCGCCGACCTGAAGGTTCTCGGCGACGGTCAACGCGCCGAAGATCTCGCGTCCTTGCGGCACATAGCCCATGCCTTGCTGCGCGCGAACGTAAGGTTTGCGGTGGCCGATCGCTTCGCCATCCAGCGTGATTTCGCCGGCGTCGAGCGTGATGAGGCCAATCAGCGCGCGCATCAACGTGGTCTTGCCGACGCCGTTGCGCCCGATCAACGCGAGCACCTCGCCTTTGCCGACGCTGAACGACACGCCATTGAGCACGCGTCCGCCGCCGTAACCTGCCTCCACGCCTGACACCTCGAGCAGCGCGCTCACTTCCTCTTCCCCAGGTAGACTTCGGCGACATCGTCGCGCGCGAGGATCTCGTCAAGCGGTCCGTCCGCGAGCACACGCCCTCCATGTAGCACCGTCACGCGCGAGGCGATCTGCTTGACGAAGGTCATGTCGTGCTCGACCACCATCATCGTCAGACCGGCTGCCGACAGACGCTTGATGAGTTCGCCGGTCGCATGCGTCTCTTCGACCGACATGCCCGCGACGGGCTCATCGAGAAACAGTAGCTTCGGACGCAGCGACACGGCCATGGCAATTTCGAGCCACTGTTTCTTGCCATGCGACAGATTGCGCGCGAGCACGTGCCCCTCCTTCTCCAGCATGAAGCGCTGCAAGAGCTCGTCGAGGCTTTCGGGCCGGTCGTCCTTAGCGCGATGCAGCGACAACTGCAGATGCTGGCGCACGCTCAGGTCAGGAAACACGCCAGGAATCTGGAACTTGATGCTCATGCCCATGCGAATGCGCTCGTGTGGCAGCACATGACCCATGTCCTCGCCGAGAAACATCACGCTGCCCTCCGAGGGCCGATGCTCGCCGGTGATGAGCTTGAAGAATGTGCTCTTGCCCGCGCCGTTCGGCCCGATCACGCAACGGATTTCGCCCGCATCGATCCTGAAGTCGATGCCGTTGATGACATGTGCGCCACCGAAATGCTTCTTGAGTCCGTGCGTTTCCAGTAGCGTGGTCATGACTTGCCTTCCTCCTGCCTGATGCGTGCGCGACCGTGGCGCGCGCCGTCGCGCGAGCGGCCCGAGACCCGCCGCAGATGCCGCGTGACGAATGGCAGCAGCCCTTCCGGCGCGCCCAGCACCACGATCAGCAGAATCGCGCCGAGCAGGATCAACGCGTACTGGCTGCCATATACAGCGAGATTTTGCGAAAGCCATACGAGCAGCGCCGTGCCGAGAATGGCCCCGCCGATGCTCTTCCTGCCCGAGGTCGCCACCCAGATGACGGGCATCGCGGCGGCCGTGAGGCCCATCGTCGACGGCGTGATATAGGAGCCCCAGATCGTGTAGAGCGCGCCCGACAATCCGCCCAGCGTGCAGCCGAGCACGAACACGAGCCATTGATGACGGCGGATATCGACGCCCAGCATCTCCGCACGCTGCGGATTCTCGCGGATAGCGATGAGCGTAAGGCCGAACGTACCGTCGAGCAGCTTGCGCATCACGGCATAGACCACGATCAGCAGGATCAGAACGAGGTAATAGAAGCTCGCGTTCTCCAGCGTGAGCGGCCCGCCTGGCCACGGAATCGTCAGTTGCGGCATGCCGCCCATACCGTTGTAGCCGTTCAGCCGCGCTTCGCCGATCGCCCATTGCGGGCCAGCAGTCTGCGACATGAAGGTTTCGAGCACGAGCGTGACCGACAGCGTGACGATGCCGATGAACACGCCCTTGATCCGACCATAAAAAATCATGTAGCCGATCAGCGCCGCGACGACGACGCTCACCACCAGTCCCGCGCCCAGACCGAGCCATGATTCGAACCACGTATCGCCGTAGTTCAGCGTGAAGATGCCGTAGCTATAGCCTGACAGCCCGAAGAAGGCGGTTTGCCCAAACGACAGGATGCCCCCGTAGCCCCACATCGCGGCGAGCCCGACTGCGCTGAATGCCCATAGCAGGCAGTACGCAAGATTGCCGCTGGTGTTCGCATCGACCACCAGCGGCAGGCACAGCGCCAAGATCCACGGCACGTAAGGCAACGCGCGCGTGGTGACGCTCGTCGCAGGCAGGTTCGTTTGCTTCACGTCTGCCTCCTAGCGTAAGCGCGCGAAAAGGTTACCGAGGCCCTGCGGCATCAGCCGGATCACGACGATGACCGTGACCAGCAGCCCGATCTGCCCGAACAGTTGACCGTAGGACGCGGTGAGCGCGGTCTGGATGATGGCGAGCACAGCGGCGGCCGGCGTGGTTCCCGCGATCACGTTGGCGCCGCCCACGACCACCGACACGAACGCTTGCACGATGAAGTTGCTGCCCATCGTCGGCACCGCTGTCATGGTCGGAGCATAGAGTGCGCCGGTGAGTCCCGCCAGGCCCGCGCCGAGCGCGAAGGTCAGCGTATAAAGCCGGTCGGTGCGCAGGCCGAGACATTGCGCCATCCTGGCGTTCAGGATCGTCGCACGCGCGCAGACGCCGTAATTGGTCTTGAAGAACAGCAGATAGAGCGCGAACAGGATCGCCAGCGCGATGCCGGGCAGCACGGCGCGATACGTCGAAAAGGAATACTCGCCGAGAGAGAATGCCCCGAACGGCGTGCTAATGCCTTCGAGCGAAGGGCCGGCGACGAGCAGCATGGTCTGCTGCACGATGAGGCTGATCGCCCACGTCGCGACGACGGAATCGAACAGGCGGTCATACAGATGACGGATCACGAGCCGTTCGATCACCACGCCCGCCAGTGCAGCCGCGATCGCGCCTAGCAGCATCGCGAGAGGCAGCGGCACGCCGCGCTTGGCCGCGATGATGGTGACGTAGGCTCCGCACATGATGAACTCGCCATGCGCGAGATTGATGACGCCCATCATGCCGAAAATCACCGCGAGGCCGAGTGCCGCGAGCACCAGATAAGCGAAGCTGTCGCCGAACTGATAGATGAGCGAATAGAGAACCGATAAGGTGGCCATGCATGCTCCACGTTCAG
>Ga0302312_10000905_pt1 | contig 19146 bp, 13 predicted proteins | sample III_Palsa_N2_1_FD_200529 | JGI IMG/M metagenome (GOLD analysis project Ga0302312, IMG submission 200529) | Peat permafrost microbial communities from Stordalen Mire near Abisko, Sweden - III_Palsa_N2_1 | ecosystem: Environmental > Terrestrial > Soil > Palsa > Peat permafrost | place: Sweden... | reverse complement strand
GCGGTAGTCGCTGAAAGCCAAATGCGTCACATCCGGCGCATCGACATATTGCATGACCTTAAGGCCGGTTTTCTGGTCGTAGAAATATTTTACCTTAATACCGTCTGGCTGGCTTACCGTGATTAGATAGACCGGGGCGCCGTCAATTATATGGTACCTGTCGTCGAGTTGCATCGTATAACCCGCCTGGGCGAAGTCAAGCTCAGGGAAAAGTTTGAAACGTGCTTTGGGCGGTGGCGGAGCCTTTATGTGCTGCGTTCCGCTCCGTTGCACAACTGTCATGCTGTCCCCATTGATTGCAATGTGCGAAGTAATGGTATTGGACTTTGGTATCGAAACCACCTGCAGGAATTTATCCCGCATTTTATACTGGTTCACTTTGATGAATACGGTGCCCTGCAAGGTGTCGGCCAAATTCACGGTCAGGTCTTTGATTGCTTTAACCTTGTCTTCACCGCCGATGGCATCGAAATAGGACCGTACAACCGATGAAGCCGTCACGTTTTTATCCATCGCGATCCCGCTCAAAGCATTGTTCTCCGGATTCACGTCCGGCAATGTATGGTCCGGATCGACCATGGCATATACGAGTTTCGAGGACGATCTGAAGGCAAAGGTCCATTTGCCGCCGCGTTGCCATATCTCGGCAGGCAGTTGTACGCGGGACACTTTACCGCTTTCCTCCTTTATTTCTATGGTCGCCGGCAATGCCATTTTCTCGTTGTTCGTGATGGTGATCAGCGTGCTTTTTGAGGAATCGTTATCTACATAATCGATGGCTTTTACTGCTTCGTCGAGTTTCCAGGTAGTGAAGAACCATTCGTGCCAAAACCAGCTCAAATCCTCCCCGCCGGCGTTATCCATCGTATGGAAAAAGTCCCAGGGTGTAGGATGTTTAAACGCCCAGCGTTTGATATAGGTGCGGAATGCGAAGTCAAAACGTTTTTCGCCCAGGATCTGCTCACGCAAAATGGTTAAGCCCAGTGCGGGCTTGTCATAGGCGGCATTTCCCAGGTAATCGGGCTGAATAACGTCGGGCGTGTTCATGATAGCATCGGCATCGTTGGTGAATACCTCCGGGGCTGCTTTTTGCTCGTCGGTTGCCTCCCAGTATTCGCCCTTGTTGAACACTTTGGTATCCACCTTATTGATGAACGTGTTGAATCCTTCGTCCATCCAGGCATATTTTCGCTCATTGGAACCTACGACCATCGGGAACCAGTTGTGGCCAAATTCATGATTGGTCACGTCCCATAGATCGCCGCCCTTGTTATCCGAGGTGCAGAATACAATACCCGGATATTCCATACCGCCTACCGTGCCTCCCACATTGGTGGCAACGGGATATGTGTATTCGAACCACTCGTTCGAATAAAGTTCAATACAGTTTTTTACATATTCGGTGGAACGGCCCCATGCCTCCTGCCCTTTGGCTTCAATGGGGTATACGGACTGGGCAAGCGCTTTTTTACCGCTTGGCAGGTTAATACGCGCTGCGTCCCATATGAAGGCTTTGGAAGCCGCCCATGACACGTCGCGGGCGTTTTGAGTATAAAAATGCCACGTAAGGCTGGCTCTTGCCGGGTAAAAGTTTTTATTGTTCAGGTCGAGGGAGTCTTTTATCATCAGCGTTTTATCGCTGCCAGCGGCGGCGGACAATCGCTGCTGTATGACAGGGGAATATACTTCGGTTGGATTCAGCAGCTTGCCGGAACCTACTACAACCATATTGGCCGGCGCAGAAATGGAATAGTCGAAATCTCCATATTCCAGGTAAAACTCAGAAGCGCCCAGGTAGGGAATGGTGTTCCAGCCACTCACATCATCATACACTTCCATGCGCGGGTACCATTGGGCAATTTCATATATCCAGCCATCTTTGTACAGCTTGCGGCCCATGCGGTCAGTGCCGTCTTCCGGTACTTTGAAGGCATACTCGATTTTTATTTGCAGTTTGGAACCGCCCGCATGCAGTGTGTCTTTTAACTTGATCTGCATCCGCGTATCTGTAACCAGGTAGTCAGCAGCCTCGCTTTTACCATTGCGGATGAGGGTAACCGATTTTATTTCATCGCCATCGGTAAAGCTTTTATTGTTAAACCGGCCTTTTTCCACCGGGCTCGTAGCCTCACTTCGCGAATCCTCGCGGTAAATGTTCTGGTCGAGCTGAAGCCAGAGGAAATCGAGCCCGTCGGGGCTGTTGTTGGTGTAAGTGATAAATGTAGTGCCACTAACGGTATGGCTGGCCGTATCCAGCGTTACATTCAGTGTATAGTCGGCACGGTTTTGCCAGTATTTGGGACCGGGCGCACCATTGCCGCCACGCAGCAAAGTTCCATCGGGGGCATAAAACGTCGCCGGGAATGCCTGGTGCTGATCGTACTTTGAAGTTGTATCCTGTGCAAACGCAGCAGCCGAAAAAAGACAGGCCGACAGGCTTAACGTAAGTTTCAGTAAGGTCATATATTAGTTTTCTTTACCTTGGAAGACGCCGGTTGTTGCATCCTTGATTTGAGGATGAATGGTGATTGGATGGGCTTTATGGGCAACCATTGAAGCCCACTTTTGTGAGTTGAAATTGTTATACCAAATCCAATCGTGGCTACCGCTGTACTGCGTTGCTACGTACTTGGCGCGGTATTTTTGATAAACCGCTTCCGGTTGTTTTTGATAATTCACAACGAATTCATCCGTGCCGATCTTAAATGAGACGCCATCCGGGTTGGCAATAATACCATCTTTTAGCAGGTCGTTGATCATGCTCTTTGTCCTTGCACTGTCGCTTTCAAGCCCGGCAACGGTTTCCTGGCCAGCGATTAGTCGTTTATCAAATCTTCCCTCGTTGGCAAAGGCGGTAGCAAATAGGCCGATTGCAACAAGGCAAACCGCCAGTAGCGATTTTTCTCTGTTATTCAACGACTGGTTTTTGTTCGAAATAATGCGGGCAGCGCGGTTTTTCAGGCTGCGATTACCCACGTTTAAAGTCATAGCGTAAGTGAGCGGCATCCGGTATTCCTCGCATGCCACCAATGCCTTCAGATAATTAACTTTTCCGCTTCGGACGACTGCTATATCATCGCAGCAGTTTTCACGCTCGGCTTTAATCAAAGCCGACAGCCAGAGCACCGCCGGGTTAAAAAAGAAAACGATCTCCATAATGTTTTGCAGCAGGTTTACCAGGTAGTCGGACCGCCGGATATGTGCGAGCTCATGCAGCAGAACGGCTTCTACTTCTTCTGCGGATAAAGAAGTAAGCATACCAAGGGGTACCAGGATCAGTGGCTTCAGGTGCCCGCTCACCATAGGAGTCATTGCCCGGCCGGACTGGACGATGCCAACCAGCCGTCTAATGCCCAGCTGCTCGCAAAGCTGCCGCAGCCGCTCTTCCCAATAGCTACCTATGTTGGAGGTGTTTTTATGACGAAGGCGATATACTTCCCGCAGGCCGGTTGCCAGCTGCACACAACGTGTGCAAACAATCAACAGCCATATCCATACTATGACCACTGCATACCTGTTTAAATAAGAACCGATGGTCTCAGTGATCTCAGAAGTGGGCGCGCCCGCATACATTGTTGTTTCGGGTAGCACGGGCACAGAATGATCTACATACTGATCTGCTGATGCGGGCATATGTGCGTCCCCGTTGTTAAATTCGAAGCAAAACGTGCCCGCTACCCCGACGGCAAACAGCACCATTGCTGAAACCAGCAGGTTGTAACGCAGGGCAGATGATGACTTGCGTGTACAGGTCATTATCAGCCCGGTGATTGCAGAAAGCAACGCACCCTGCCACAAAGAGTGCGCAAGCGTATGGCTAATGGCATTTACCATATGGACTGAAAAAAGGTGGGCGATGGCGTGGTTCATGGCGCAGTTTTTTGCTGTTCTTCCAGTTTTTTAATCATATCTTTTATTTCCTGCAGGTCCTGCCGGGATGTATTCTTATTGCCGATAAGCTGCATCACCAGCTTGCTGGCAGAACCTTTATACGTCGAATCTACAAATTTGTCCAGTAAGTGCGCCTTGAGTTTTTGCTCTTCCACGGCTACGCTGTATATGTGTTTCATTTGGCCCTGGTCGCGGTTAAGAAGCATCTTATCCGCCATATTTTGCATCTGCTTAAGTGTGGTGGTATAGTTCACGTCTCTTTGCTTAAGCAGCTCGTTATTGACTTCCCGAACAGTTGAAGGGCCTTTATCCCATAGCACCTGCAATATTTCAAGCTCAGACTTGGTAGGTTCTACCGGTATATATTGACCTTTTAAACTCATAACAGTACAAAGGTAGAATAAAGATCGTACGATACAAGTTTTAGGTAATATTTTTTTCGTACCTTTAATTTAAGCAGGCTAACCATTTAAATCACCTGAAAAAAATTCGGATAAATCCGCTTTTCCTCCTTGGAGTGAAAGGTCAGGATGGTCAAGCCACTCGGCTTGATAACATAAGGCTGCGGCGGGAGCTGACCCGCGGCGATCTTGATCAGTTGCTCATCCCCTTTCTTGTCCCGGAAGATAAATTCAGCGATATGGAACGAAAGCGTCACCGGCGCGAGATCCTCAAAGCGGCTGCCTTTGTAGCAAAGAGAGAAATTGCCAAAGTCCAGTTGCAGGCCTTCCACCTTGGGGACTATTTTATCTATCGTCGGAAACAGCAATGCATCTATTTCCGCATAGAGGCTACTTTCATAGTCGTTTTTGGTGTTAAAACCGGTGGATGGGGTCTTAAACCCTTTTTGGATGACGTCGATCTTCTGAACGCTATCACTCGAATAAAAGATCAGTTCGATATGCTCGGCCGCAGCCGAAAAGGAGATCATCATATCGCCGTCTGGTGGGATCTGTTCTATCCGGCCGGAAAATATCTGGATATACCCTACATCCGTTATCCTAACGGAAGCTACGACTGCATGAACCGAGAGCGATTTATTTTTCCGGATTTCCAGCGATGTGAACGCTTTGTTCGTGAACCAGGATCTGTCCATTGTGATAGTGTAATTGGTTGGGTTATTTCGCCTACGGCCGGCCGTTATTTTGGTAAGCGGAGGGGGGCATACCAGTCCAGCGTTTAAAGGTCCTGGTGAAATTTCCCAAATCGTTATAACCCAGCATCCATGAAATCTCTTTCACCGGGTAATCGCCCGATCTCAGGTAGCTGATCGCCATGGTTTTTCGAACATGGTCAGCCAGCATTTCGAATGTCACACCATCTTCCTTCAGCCTGCGCTGCAGCGTTCGCACGCTCAGGTTGAAATTGGCGGCTGCCCCCTCCAGGGAAGCGGTTCCCAAATAGCAATTCCTCAGCAGGTAATCATGGACCTGGGAACGCAGGGATTTCATATCGGCTACTGCCACATTGGTCTTAACGAAGTCGCGCAGCAATATCTCCTGCAATTGGTGGTTGGCGGTGATGATCCGTGTGTCCCATAAACTATTGGCAAACGTAATAGCGTTGACGTCTGGGGCAATCGAGGGCCGGCAGCGCAGCACCCGCTCATATTCTGCCCATTCATCGATCGGGCGCCAATACCGGACGCTTTCCGGGATGATCTTTTTCAGCAATAGGCCATCGAGTTCGTGGACCAGGAAGACCATCAGCACGTCCAGGGTCTGCCGGGACGCAACCGAATTCCGCCAGTCCGGGTCGGTAGGAACGAATGTCACGGTAAACGTCGCGGCTTCTCTCGTAATAATCGCGTCGAATGCGGTAGTGACAGTAGGTAGAAGGGTTAGCGCCAGGTTAAGCGCGTCTCCAACAGTGGTACTGGTCTTGATCACTTCCCCGACAATGCCCAGGGCGGACAACTGCAACGATTCGCCGAAATGCAGCCCAAACAATGGGTCCTTGCTCAACCGGATGGATTCCTGGTATATATGCCCGATCAGCTCCGGAGAAATAGGTTTCGTTTCGTCGTTCACCTCTTCCCAATCTATACCTGCTGACCGGCAGATCTTTTCCGGGGACAGGTCCCGTTGTGCCGCATAGGCCAGCAAACCCAGTGCAATTCGTTTCGAATGTTGTTCCATTATCCTGATTTTTCACACCATTGAACCCTGCGGCAAAATCTGGCGCCAAACGACAATCCAATGGCGGCCAAAGATAACCTATATCACCCAGCCCCGCCCGATCTTCGCTTCATAAAACAAACACAATGTCATTAATTACTACAACTGATGGAACAATGTTATTTTACAAAGACTGGGGCACGGGCAAACCGGTCGTGTTCGTTCATGGCTGCGCAATGACCTCGGCGTTCTGGGAGTACATGATGCTCCACCTCAATTCGCGGGGGTTACGCTGTATCGCCTATGACCAGCGAAGCCATGGGCGTTCGGACGATCCCGGCTCAGGGTATGATTTCGACACGCTGGCCGATGATCTGCACAGCGTCCTGGAGCATTTGGACCTTCAAGACGTTACATTGGTCGGTCATAGCATGGGCGGGGGCGAGATTATTCGTTATCAAGCCAGGTATGGCCATTGCGGGAGGGTTTCGAAACTGGCCCTGATCGGCACACCCGATTGCCTGCAACTGAAGGATGACAATCCGGAGGGTATTGGCAACAATTTGTTTGAAGAGATGTTGGCCACCACCATTGGCAAAGACTTTCCTAAATGGCTGGACGACAACGTCGATGCTTTTTACCTGCCCGTCACCTTCGGCGTGTCTGACGGAATTATCCGCTGGACCGTTGATATGATGCGTACCACACCCATGCGTGCCGTAGTCGATTGCCAACGGCAGACTTTCTACGTTGACCTGCGTAGCGACGTGCGACAAATAAATATCCCGACGTTGGTGATCCATGGCGATCTGGATGCTTCCATTCCTTTCCGGTGTGGGAAGGCTATTGCCGAAGCCATTCCGGGCAGTGTCTTCAAAGCTTATCCGGGCGCCCCACATGGGATCATTATCACCCATGCCGACGAATTAAATAGTGACCTGGCAGCATTTATACAAGATGACAAGGGATAACAGGGATAAACCCTATCAGGATCTCACCCACTTTCGAAAGGAAAGTAGTTCGTTTTCGGACTACTTTTTTTTGCTATAATGCTTGTCTGGGCAGCATTTTGTCCTTAGGTATTTGGAAGTCATATTGGTTCCTACCGCATCTTGCCATCGAGTTTCCTGTAATGGGAGAAATTCACCCCGGAAATATTCTTAAAATACTTACTAAAATGCGCATAGTCTTCGAACCCAAGCGCATAGGCTATTTCTTTCATGGACAGGTCCGAATAGGTGGCCTGGCTTTTTGCATGGTTGATAATGCATTGTTGGATATGGTGTCGCGCCGGAAATCCGGTGCTCCTTTTTACTACCTGGTTCAGGTAATTAGGCGTAACACATAATTCGTTCGCGTACTCCCCAACCATTTTCATCGTTTTGAAATTGCTTTTGACCACGGTAAGGAATTTCCTTACGAGTCCTTGATCTCTCCTGGAGGCAAAATCATGCAGCGCGGGCTTGAAATGACTGGAAAAATAAATCAGGAATAATTCGAGAAGACCTCTCATGATGTTTGATCCGCGCAAAAAACGATACTCAAATTCCCTTCTCATTTTTACTACCAGTTGTTCCATTTCATCCAATACCTCCGGCTCTATCGGAATGGTCGGAAATTTTATCGCATCACTATAGTGATGTAAAAGCCAGGAGAAATTGCCCTGACTATCCGTATAACACAGAAATTCCAACGGAAAGGAGATGATATACCCTTCGGTCCAATCCTCCGACGCCAGGAGACACAACTGACCCGGGAATAGAAGGTAAATGCAATGGTCGCTGAGTATACTTTCGTGGCCATTAACCCAAAGTGTCCCACTGCCCCTTTCAATCCATACGATCTCAAAATGGGATATCTGCCTGGGTAGGTTGTAAGAGGAAGGAAGGTCATTCCGCTCCTTTATTGTATGCACTTCAGCCTGGGTGGAATCGGGCCTGGCGGGCAGAGATTGTCGAAGAACGATTTGGGAGTTGGTTTGCAGCATAAAAGTGATTTAGCGGGTATCCGTTCAGGGCAAACAAGCAATTCATAGACCAATGCATAAAATATTGATAAACAACTTAATACGTGTTAAATGAGGCATTAAAATTGTTTAAATAGCACCAATTAATGATTAGGTTGGTCTTATTTAAACAATTCTTGTGATTATCTTTAGCGTATGCCGGAAACTAAGCAAAATGACGAATTGACAAAAAGAAGACTGGCGGAAATGGAAAAAAGGGAGCGTGAATGGGAGGTCTTGCTTACATTAAGTAATGACCTGGCGACGGTCAGGGATAAGGATGATCTGCTGAACCTGATCAATATTAAATTAAAGAAGATATTTCACTTCACCCATAGTGTAGTAAGCCTTTTTAATGCCGGGGACAGGACGTTCACTAATTTTTTATTGGACCCTAATTCTCAGAGCAAGCTCAGTCCGGGGTACACAGATTATGTTCAAACCCCTCAGCCTTCCGATGACGGTATTTATGATGTTGTTTTGAATTCCGAAGTCCCGCTGGTTTTTCAACTGGAGAAATTGGTGACGAGGACAAAAGCTCCGGGATACATAAGAATAAACTGGGACAATGGGACAAAGGAATTGATCGCGGTAAGTTTAAGAAATCTGGAAAATAAGATCGGTGTAATAGCTTTTTTTAGCGATACTCTCAATAGCGCCGACAGCCACACACTGAGTATCATTCATGGGGTATCTCACCAGTTGTCAACGGCTATCGCCAATATTATCGCCAACGAGGAAATCAAAGAAAGAGAGAGGGAGAAAACGGTCTTGCTATCCTTCAGCAACAAGATAGCAACGGTAAGAAGTAAGGAAGATCTCTCGAAACTGATCAATGAAAGCCTGAAGCATCTTCATTTAATTAAAGAATATATCATAAGCTCAATCTCCGAAGATGGAAAAACACACCAGGCGTTTTTATTTGACCCGGATGCCCCTTTTACAAAACATCCGGACTTTGTAGCGCTGGCCAATTATCAATATCAGGTCGCCGATAAGGTAATGGAAGTGGTCGTTCGATCAGATGAACCAGTGATCTTTGAGATTGACGAACTGATGAAAATGGTGGATGTGCCTATTTACATTCCTTTTTGGAAGGCCATAGGCCTCACCTTTGTTACCGGCGTACCACTGTTATCGGGAAATAGAACAATAGCCGTTTTATGGATTCAACCTGACCAGATCAATAATCATATTCTTACAGGGGTATCGGCACAAATTGCCATAGCCATTTCCAATATCCTGGCGAATAGCAAGATTGAACAGCAACTGGCTGAAATAAACAAGTACAAGCAACAACTGGAAGAAGAAAAGCTATACCTGCAGCAAGAAGTGGGCAGCGGGTATTCTTATAGCGACATAATAGGGTCAGGAGAAGAGATGCAGAAGGTGTTCCACCTGCTATCTCAGGTGTCGTTTGCCAACAGCACGGTATTGATACTCGGCGAAACCGGAACGGGCAAAGAACTGGTCGCCAGGGCCATCCACAATGGCTCGCCCCGAAAGGACAAATTGATGGTAAAGGTGAATTGTGCTGCCTTACCTGCTAATCTGATAGAAAGTGAGTTGTTCGGTCACGAACGAGGCAGCTTTACCGGTGCAACGGAGAGAAGAATAGGTAAATTTGAATTAGCCAATCATGGCACGCTGTTCCTTGACGAGATCGGCGAAATGCCGCTTGACTTGCAGGTAAAATTGCTCCGGGCAATACAGGAAAAGGAGATAGAACGGGTGGGTGGCAAAACGACCATTAGGATTGATGTGCGCATCATTGCCGCTACCAACCGGGATTTGCAAAAGGAAGTGGATGAAGGGAGATTTAGGCGGGACTTATTCTACAGGCTAAATGTTTTTCCCATCACCTTGCCGCCCTTAAGGGATCGGACGGAAGATATGCAGGTACTGGTGTCTCATTTTGTAGAACGATATGCTAAAAACACAGGTAAAAATATCAGGAGTGTTTCTGCAAAGGCAATGAAAGAATTAATGGCTTATCATTGGCCGGGGAACGTAAGAGAGCTCGAACACCTTATAGAAAGAAGTGTGCTGATGTCATCCGGTGATGAAATAAGGGATATTCACCTGCCGGTGATGAATAGAAAAGAACTCAAGAAGAGCCTGGAGGATGAGTATATAAAGACATTCGACGAAAATGAAAGGGACCACCTGATGAAGGCGCTGGAAAAATGCAACGGTAAGATTTTTGGACCTGGAGGCGCCGCGGAATTGCTAGGGCTTAATGTGTCTACGCTCAATTCCAAATTGAGAAAGCTGAATATAAAAAAGGATATATCTTACAAATAAGTCACGCGGGGTCTCTCTCCATCAGGGACGCTTCTACGGTGATCTTCGCTCTCAATACCATACTGACCGGGCAATTTAGCTCGGCATCTCTCACGCAGGCCTGGAATACATCCGGGCCAATTCCGGCAATCCAGGCTTTTACCACGAGATGAGATTCAGTTATCCCGGTTGCCCCCAGGGTTATGGTGCCGGTGGTTTCCAGTGTTTTGTTGGCAAATCCCGCCTCGTCAAGGGCAAAACCGAGCTTCATAATGAAACAGCCGGTATGGGCCGCCGCCAATAATTCTTCCGGGTTTGTACCGGTTTCCCCCGCAAACCGGCTGTTGAAGGAAAATACGCTCTTATTTAAGGCGTTGCTTTGAGTGGAGAGGCTGCCGCTGCCGTCTTTACCCGTTCCATTCCACACTGCTATTGCACGACGTTTCATCTTTTCATGATTTTTAAGTCCGGATTGTCTATTGAACAAAATTATAAGTAGGATTCGTGGAAGGCAATTGACGGATGCCTCAGCTAATTGTACATTTTATCTCAATTGGTATATACAGATTCCGCTATGGTCGCTCCATTGTTACGGGACCTTCCTTCCGGTAGTTTTGAAAATGAAAGTGCTTCACATGAGGCTATTCCTTCAATAAAAAAATTTGACTAATGAAAAAGATGAATCTATTGCATCGCCGGAGTTCCGCCACAAAGCGAGTGGCGCGGTGGTTTCTGCCGGCGCTGATGATGATCCTGTTAACTATTACTACCCTGGCAAGTTTCGCCCAGGTGAACAACATTGTATTGGTGCACGGCGCCTTCGCTGATGGATCAGGATGGAAAGCTGTTTATGACATCCTCACAAAACGGGGGTACCATGTGAGCATGGTGGGAAACCCTAATACTGGCATGCCGGATGATGTGGCGGCAACGAAACGGGTATTGGATCGGCAGGACGGCCCCGTTATCCTGGTGGGGCACTCCTATGGCGGAGCCATCATCACGGAGGCAGGTAATGAACCTAATGTGGTAGGGTTGGTGTATGTGTCTGCCTTTGCGCCTGACAGCAGCGAATCACTCGGGCAACTCGCCCAGGCTGGTCCGCCGAATCCCAGCAATGCGATGCTGCCGCCGCAGGATGGCTTCCTCTGGATCGAACGTAGTAAATTTCACGCCAGCTTTTGTGCGGATGTGCCGGACAATATTGCAGATTTCATGGCGGATGCGCAGATTCCTCTGGCGGCCTCGGTGTTCGGTTATGTGATGCCAAAGGCTGCCTGGAGGACGAAACCGAGCTGGTATTGCGTAGCGACAGAAGACAAGACGATTCCTCCGGATGCGGAGCGGTTTATGGCCAAGCGCATGGGAGCGAAGGTGTATGAAATCAAGAGCAGCCATGTCATCTTTTTATCTCACCCGAAGGAGGTTGCCGATATCATCGAGGCAGCAGCGAAGGCGACAGGCAAATAAAGCGAACTGTAAAGGACAAAAACAGAAGCAAAATGAAAAAACTCATTTATCTCTTTGGCATCTGCCTGCAAGTGCTTATGGGATCAGGCGCGGCACATGCGCAGGCGGTCAGCGCGATCAGCGTACGTACACAATATGTGACCGTCAACGGTAGGAGGATTGCCTACCGTTCACTGGGCGACGGTATCCCGATCGTGTTCTGTAACCGTTTCCGGGGCAATCTGGATACCTGGGACCCCCTGTTCCTGGATAACCTGGCCCGGTATTACCGGGTAATTACGTTTGATTATACCGGTGCAGGACTATCTACAGGAGCGCCCGCTGCAGACATCGGATCTTACGCCGATGATGTGCGTGACCTGGTGAAGGGGCTACATTTAAAAAAGGTCGTCATTGGCGGCTGGTCATTAGGTGGGCTCGTAGCGCAGGATTTTATGACACACTACCCGGAGCTCGTCTCTTCGGCTTTGCTGATAGATACAGGCCCCGCAGGGACTAACCCGCATGGACCGGAGAAGGTATTCTTCGAACGGGCATTCAAATCGGTGAATGATCTCGCCGACGAAAAAGTGTTGTTCTATTATCCTGAGTCCCCGGAAAGCATGAAGGCGGCCGAGGCATCGCACGCCAGGATAGAAAGAAGGAAATCAGGACTCGATTCCGTCCTCGAAAAAACGACCTGGCTCAAACAGAGCCAAGCCATCCAGGGGTTTGCAAAGGATCCGGATTCCGTTCGGTCTAGGCTCGGTAACACGGGGATCCCAGTGTTGATCCTTTCCGGCGACAATGATGTAGCGTTTCCGGTTGGGAATTGGTTTCCGCTGATCGGGAAATTACCCAATATTCAGTTGATCATTTTGCCCCTTGCCGGTCATGGGTCGGAGTTTCAATACCCGGAACTGTCGGTGAAGTACCTGCACGCTTTCCTGGGAACGTCACCAAACCGGTGAAGCTAATGCAAAGAGCCGTCCTATTGGGGCGGCTCTTTATTTGGCTAAGTATTTGCATATAGTTTAACATAATTGATTGATATTTAAATTATTAGGAGGTTACCAAGACCAGGGGCGGAGGTACACGAGGTACGCAGAGGATTTCATTGAAGGGCGCAAGGCGGAAGCTGAAAACCGGTCTCCCATCTTCCACGGACGATAAAATCGATAAAGAGGTAAGACTAACACAGATAAATTTACATGTATAATCCCTGACTGATGCCCCGAAAAGGATCTGGGGCTGAAGATGAAGGCTTAAATAATTGATTATTAATTAACTACGTAATTATTAGCGATTGTCATGTAGCGGCAATTCTTCCTGGTGACGTTAACTATAATGCCTTTGTCGGCCCCCTTTTGCAAATATTAGATACCAGCGATCTATATTTGCCTATGCGAATGACAATATCTGGCCTTCCACGCGATTTCGACAAGTTTGACCTTCAACGGCTATTTAACCAATATGGTTGGGTGGATTATACAAAAATCATCATCGACCCTCTCTCTGGTCTAAGCAAGGGAAAAGGAATCGTTGAGATGAAGCAGGAGGATCAGGCGAAACAGGCCATGGCTGCGTTGCAGGGCAAAGTGGTGGGGACGAATCCGCTTAATATTAAAGAAGCTAAAGAAGGTGGTTTTAAGCCTTGGTAATTCATATCCTCTCCGTCAAATGCGGCCCTGAGTGCTCTCTTAACGGCTGTCCAGACTTTTAATAAATGCGATCAGGGCATCTGTCTCCGTAGAAGTCAGGTGGAGAGAATCGGTAGCCAGGGTTTGGTTGTCCACTTTCAACCCCGCGCCTCTGCCGCCGCCATTATTGTAAAAGTCCATTACCTGCTGCAAGGTGCCAAAGACGCCATTGTGCATATAGGGAGCCGTGCGTGCAGCATTCCGGACGGTCGTCGTCTTAAAAGCATGTCGCAGGAATGCTTCGGAGTCGATCGCAAATCTTCCCAAATCCCCATCAATCGTTTTATTGTCCGCGGAGCCGGGAACGCCGATTACTTCCGTTTCCATCCGGATATACCTGGGCGGCAACACGCCGTTGAACAGGGGCATATAATGGCAGGTCCCGCACCGGGCCTTGCCCATGAACAAATTGAAGCCCCGGACCTCCTGCACGTCCAGTGCGGAAGAATCACCCCGCATATAATCGTCGAAACGGCTGTTGAGCATGACGAGGCTGCGCACATAAGCGCCCAAGGCATTCATGACTTCGAATGTATCGATGGCGGCTCTTCCCTTTACCGGGAATGCATCGGAAAACAGTTTGCGATAGGCGGTATCCTGCCATAGACGTTCGGCGGCTACGGCGACGGAGCTTTGCATTTCCAACGGATTCTCCAGCACGTCATTGACCTGGTCCTCCAGGGTGACGGCGCGCAGGTCGTAGAACTGGGCCGGTTGAAGCGCTGCATTCAGTAAAGTGGGTGTATTGCGAAGGAGCAGGTCGTGATGATCGATCACCGTGTTCCTGATCAATCCGTCGGTAAATGCCTTGTCTGGCTGATGGCAGGAGGAGCAGCTTCTGGTCCGGGAGCCCGACAGGATAGGATCGGAGAAGAGTTTTTTTCCCAGGGCGATCTTTTCAGCCGAGCTGAAATACCCGGGACCGGGCGCATAGGCATCGGCATTAAAAGCATCCTTATCGAAGAGGGTCGTGGCATCCTGGTTCAGCAGGCGATTATAACGAATGACCGGTATTTTTAATACCCTTTCCAGTCGTGTAAGACGAAAGGTAAGGGCATTTCCATAGGCGGTGATGAAGACTGCCCTGTTAAAGGCATCGAATCCGGTATTTTCCCGGAGGTATGCGGCGGCGGCATGAAAGGCCGACAGTACCCCCCCCGTATCATTATCGTCACTATAATGAGATAAAACAATCCCCAGGCTTTCCATGCTGGTGGCAGCCTCGTTCATGCAGTTTTTCGACAGCGGTGCGTCAAAGCCTGTAATCCCCAGAGTGAGCGTGCGGAATACCTCCAGCTTAGCCGCATCGAACACTTGTCCGTTGAGAATATCGATATTGTCAAAATAAATCTTGTATTTTTCGCAATCAGTCTGTAACTGCCGGAGACGCTTTAGCAGTTCTTCTTTCCGGGAGGTATCATAGCGGGGATATAACAACCCTTCGATCAACTGCAAGCCTTGCGGCGGTAGTACCAGAAATTTTCCGGGCCCTCCTTCGGATACCGGTTCCGCTTCCGGAACGGGCGCCCCATTGATCAGCCTGGCAGTGGTGGGATTGAAATATTCTGCCGCCCATTCGAGTTTTTTATAGGCCAGCCGGGTGTCCAGGAACAGCTGCTTTAATTGTCGTTCAGAACCATTCCTCCGGACGGCCGGTTCGAACTGGTCATAGACCAGGCTGGCAAAGCTGTCGATCTGCGCCACAAGCGTCTCCGCGATAGCCTTCTCTGGCGTTTCTTGCATGGGCGGCCCCGGGTAAAAGGCATATCCCGCAAAAACGATACTAAACCCTATGATCAGCCAGGCTTTCTTCACTTTGCAAAAATCAGCAATTAAAAATCAAAAGCGTTTTGCAAAGGGTTTGCCTTCTTGTCCCGGTCTGTGAGCGGTTCCAACCCCCAGCGTCGTTCAATAAAGGAAAGAATGCTTACGGTCTCATACTGCGTATGATCAACGAATCCTTTTTTCGCAAATGGGGAGATGATAATAGCAGGTATCCGTGTTCCGGGTCCCCAGCGGTCAATAACAGGAGGTGCAATATGATCCCAAAAGCCCCCATTCTCATCGTACGTGAGAATGACCACTGCGTCTTTTCCATCGGGCCCGTCCAGTACGGCGTTGATCAGTTCCACGGCGTGCTGCTCCGAACTTTGTACGTTGGCATTGCCGGGATGTTCATTAAACAGGCCGATAGGCTTTACAAACGAGACACTGGGCAGCTTACCGGTTCTGGCGGCTTCCAGGAAATCGGTCTCGTCTTTCAGATGTTCTTTCTTTGCCGCTGTGCCATCGGCATAGTTGGCAAAATATACGAAAGGCTGGTGATGGAAGGAGAAAGACGGATCTGGCCTACCCGCGAGGGCGCTGTCCCAACCTCCGGCATACCAGGCCCAGGTTACGCCCTTTGCCGTCAGCCTGTCCCCGATCGTAGGACTCGTTTGGTTGGGCACGAGGGATTCCACCGGTATCCCAGCAGGGTGCGGTGTATTCACCGAATACAGGGTATTGACGGCATACCCGTCAGGGGTGACGGAACCATCCGAGACCATGTGGCCTTCGGCGTCCGTCTTCGCCTTCATACGCGCAGGCGCATTCGGGAACAATGGAGTGGTGGAGGCGATCAGCCATTGATGGTTCAAAAACGAGCAGCCGAATGCGCTATGGAAAAAATGATCGCAAAGGGTATATTTCCGGGCGACAGCGGCCAACGGTATCAGGCTCGTTTTATAATAACCCATGGTCAGCCCCGCCGTGTTATTGTATAAGGCGAACTTGTCCATTTTACCGCTGTCGATCTGCATTTGTTCCTGGTAATACCGGTGCAGTACATCGGGCGTCTCCTGGTCGGAGGGAACGTATTGATCGATATTAAAATAATTGTTCGGCAGGTTGGTGGGGAAGCCGCTGGTCCCGGGAATAGAAGGCAGGTAGGTGTAGGGGTTGCCACTAGCATCCAATTGCGTCACCTGCGCCGCAGTCGAATTGGCTATCCCGTCTGCACCTTCGAACTGGCCATAGAGATTATCGAAGCTGCGGTTCTCCATGTAGATCACCACGACATGCCCCACTTTTTGCAGACCGCCCCTGGTAGTATTGGCAGTGCTGGCATTCTTCTGTACATGGCATCCGATAAAGGCAATACCCGTGATCAGCAGCCCGATCAGGGGGATGGCCTTTATCATACGGTTTGAATTTTTCCGAATCCCGGTAAGATACATACTTGAAAATTTTATTGGTCGCCAAATGTAAGCAGAAGGTCGATAGGATGTTTATGATCTTTCGATGAACGGGATCAATTATGGCTAGGAATTGAGATTCCAGGCGCCATCAGCGTACCTTAATTTTTTTCCCTAAATTACTAAACCAATTTAGCAAGCCCATAAACACTAACGATGAAATATTTTTTTTTAGTTCTGTTACTGATTGCCCAGTCATCTTATATACAATCCGCCTATTCACAATCCCCCGCTGCCCAAACCGAAAACAGGCCTTGGAATGCAAACTGGATAGCTGCCCCCAATGATGACGGCAATGCGTATGGGGTTTATTATTTTCGCAAAAGTATTGACGTGTCTGTCAAACCTTCCGCTTTTATTATTCATGTCTCGGCAGACAACCGCTACAAATTATTTGTCAACGGCACGCTGGTATCACTTGGCCCGGCACGCGGCGATACCTATAACTGGAATTATGAAACGGTTGATTTGGCGCCCTACCTTACCGCAGGTAAAAATACCGTAGCGGCACTTGTGTTTAACGAAGCTCAATTCCGTCCCGAAGCGCAGATCACCGTACGAACCGCGTTCATTATACAAGGTAATTCCGTCAGTGAGGAAATACTTAATACCAACAACACCTGGAAATGCATACAGGATAAGGCTTACCGCCCCCTTACAGGATTTTTTGCGGCAAGTACAGGTGAAATGGTTGATATGAACCAAAGCGTTAAAGGCTGGGCAGCTACTGATTTTGATGACAGCGCATGGCCTTTTGCAGGTAACTTGTTCCAGGGACAGCCTAAAGGCATGTCTGATGGTTTTGGCTGGATGCTGGTGCCTTCGTCACTGCCGCAAATGGAGTTAACTTACCAACGCATACCTGTCATACGCCAGGCAAATGGCGTCATCGTACCGCCGTCATTCCCGGCAGCTAAAACCGCTGTAACCATCCCGGCGAATACAACGGTTACATTATTGCTGGATCAAACCTATCTAACCAATGCTTACGTGACTTTACATTTCAGCAAGGGAAAAGATGCAGGTATTTCTATGCGATATGCAGAATCGCTTTTTGATAAGCCGACTAAATATGGCGCCCGCAAAGGGAATCGTGATACGGTGGACGGCAAAGATTTTAGCGGGCGAAAAGATAGTTTAATTTCTGATGGCGCTAACGACCAAAGCTATACAACACTTTACTGGCGGAGTTTTCGATACATTAAAATAACCATAAGCACTAAAGATGATCCACTGGTGATGGATGATATTTATGGAACCTTTACCGGCTACCCTTTTAAGTTTAATGCTGCATTTAATACAGACAACACTGAAATAAAGAAAATGCTGGAAATAGGCTGGCGTACTGCCCGGTTGTGTGCCATGGAAACTTATTTTGACTGCCCTTATTATGAACAATTGCAGTATATAGGCGATACCCGCATACAGGCCATGATATCCTATTATAACAGCGGCGACGACCGGCTGGCGCGCAATGCTATTAACCTGATGGATCACTCCCGCTTAACTGAAGGAGTTACACAAAGCAGATGGCCAACTCATGACGCGCAAATTATATCAACCTTCTCTTTATGGTACATTGGCATCCTGCATGACTATTGGATGTATCGGCCCGATAGCAATTTCATAAAAGATAAACTGGTTGGCGAAAGGGCAATACTTGATTTTTTCAGCAAATACCAACAGCCGGATGGGTCGTTAAAAAATGCCCCTTTCTGGACATTTGTTGATTGGGCAAATGGTAAAGACTGGTTCGTAGGATCGCCGCCGAAAGGCGCCGACGGGAGCTCAGCCGTGTTAGACCTGCAATTACTGTCTGCATACCAATGGGCTGCAGAAATGGAGGCTAAAATGGGCATTCCGGATTATGCTGTGTTGTACCGAAAAAAAGTGGCGCAGTTAAAACAAACCATTCAGCGCAAATACTGGGATCCTGTAAAAAAGCTATATGCCGATACAGAAGACAAAACAATGTTCTCTCAGCATACAAATTCTTTAGCCATACTTACGGGCATGGTGCAAAATGCCGATTTATCTTTGCTAAGTACAAGACTGTTAACCGATGCCACCTTAACACAATGTACCATCTACTTTAAATATTATATGAACCAGGCGCTGGTAAAAGGTGGTTTGGGGAACGATTATATGAGTTGGCTGGATGTATGGCGCAACAACATAAAAATGGGATTAACAACCTGGGCCGAAATATCTGACCTGCAATATACCCGTTCCGATTGCCACGCCTGGGGCGCCAGTCCTAACATTGAGTTTTTTAGAACGGTATTGGGAATTGACAGCTATGCGCCTGGATTTGCTAAGATCAAGGTAGAGCCACATCTGGGTACTTTAACCAGTGTAAGCGGTGACATGCCGCACCCTGCTGGAAAAGTTTCAGTTAGTTATACGCTGAAAAACAACAAGTGGCAAATAGAGATCAGCCTCCCACAAAAGACATCGGGAATATT
>Ga0302312_10000902_pt1 | contig 19181 bp, 10 predicted proteins | sample III_Palsa_N2_1_FD_200529 | JGI IMG/M metagenome (GOLD analysis project Ga0302312, IMG submission 200529) | Peat permafrost microbial communities from Stordalen Mire near Abisko, Sweden - III_Palsa_N2_1 | ecosystem: Environmental > Terrestrial > Soil > Palsa > Peat permafrost | place: Sweden... | reverse complement strand
TTGGATTTACCTTGATAAGCCTTTCACCCATACTGCATTATAAACCAGCAGCATATCCCTATCTGGATAGTTTTTGCACCACCTGCAGCCTGATAGCCCAGGTTTATCTTACGCGAAAAATACTAGAAAACTGGCTGATATGGATATTTGTAGATATTATTTATGTTGGTGTTTACATTGCCAAGCACTTACAGCCAACAGCTATATTGTATGCGGCCTATATACCTATTGCGCTGCTGGGTTATTTAGATTGGCGCAAAGAATATAAGAAACAACAGTTACTGCAATAAAATATGCCGGTTAAGTTTTACTTAACCGGCATGCACATAAAAAACACTTGAAAAACCGGCTATTTAATAGCCATTATCATGCTGTTATTAATAAAACTATCTTCTCTAAATCCGCTTTCACGTACAATTTTTATAAAATCGTAATAGCTGCGTTTGTAAAAATCGCTATCGTTTTCATGCATAAACTTACTTTTTAAAATATCAACAAGTGCCTGTACTTTAATGAGTTTAAAGTCGGCTTCATCTGTTAAATAAACCAGGGGTTTCATTATTTCGTGCACACATGCTTTACTATTATTAGTTAGACTGATGTTTAGCTTAAGCAAGTAAAACGAGGATAGCATAAAAGTAGTATAGGCTTTATTTTCCTTATCATAAAGGTTTGATGCCTGGTGGTAAAAATCTAAAGCTGCGGTGTTTTTGCCAGATTGCAGTTGCGCGCTGGCCATCATTAAATTTAAAATAAAATTATATCCCGGCGCTTCGGTTACAGGCCTTTTATAGGTCTTATTTAAAACCCGTGTAAATCGTAGCAACTTAACCGGGCTTTTGCAAATAGATAGTGTATAAATGGCTAATAAATACAGTACGTCTTCTTCACTCGAGCCTATATGGTTTTGGCTGTATTTTGGCGGGTTAAAATAAAAATGAGTGAGCTCGGTAAAGGCCTCTTTTTTAACAATGCCGTATTTAAAGTAGTAATAAATGGTTTCAAGGCAACTTAATGGATTTATATTATGCGATTGCAGGTCTTCCTGGCTAAAGCTTTTTAGATTAAATAAATATTCTTCTAGCTTATTAATATCTAACTGTATAACAGCTATTACGGCAAGGGCACTATAAATTAAAATCCTTTTTTGGTTTGATAGATTGAATTTGAGCAGGGTTTGTAATGCCTTTTTATAATCGGTATTGATAAATTCGAGGCCGAAAAAATAAGCAAACAAAGCGTCGCTGCAATCCTGTTGAAAATATTTAATCAGCGCCTCCGGTTTATTTATGGAGGCATATTCTCTCTCGATCACATCGCCCGTAAAAACGATTATATCCAATTTTTCCTTGGATGTTAGCTCAATTTCTGCTAAAAATTCACAGATGTTTTGTTGGCCGTTTTTAACTGCATAAACCATGCACCACTTGAGTACGGCTAATTTGCGCCCATCATTTAACAAGTTATTTAAGCTAAACGTTAATGCGGTATCAAAAACATTATTGTTATGGTACAGTAAATGGCGGGCTATACTGTAATTTAAAAAATCATCGTTCACAAACTCAACAATAGAATTATAATGCATATCGCCGCTTTTGTTAAGCTCGCGTATAAAGCCTACACCCAATAAATCATTATAAGCGTGGCTGTACTGTTTAATTTGTTCGTTTATTTTTAACTTATTAACCTCAAAAATTTCATTTTCAAAATCCATATTTTCCACCAATGCCTTAACCATTAATGATTTTTCGGTAGAGTTTTGACCCAGATAAATTTTATTTAAGATAAAGGTTGATACCAGTTCATAAATAGATAAGTGGTTAACCTTGTTCAGAAAAAAATCGTTCTTATGTTGTTTATAGTAATACTGAAAATATAATGGGTGATTAAAATTATTAGCAACTTCTATCTTAATATTACTTTTTGCACCGGGATTTATATTGTTGCCAAGCTCCATAATCTCCTGGTTGCTGAAAAGGGGCACATTTACCAATATATCCTCACGCCCCGGGAAGCCTAAGAAGCAATTGTTTTTAAAAGGCTCCAGCTCGTACCTGTTGTTTAACCAGGTTGATGAACGCGTAGTTAAAACTGTTTTAAATATTTGATGCTGCTCATAAAATGAGGAAATATCAATCACTTGGTTTAACAGCACCATAAATTGGTCGCTTTTAAACATATGTTCATCAAGGCCATCAATTACCAGGTAAAAATTGCCATTATGGTTATGCTTTGTTTGCAGTAAAGCCGAAAAATCGTCATTACTGCCGTAGCCTAATAATGATAGCAGCCACTCATTAATATCCTTACCGCTTATAAATACATTGATGAGGGCATTGCTACTAAAAAACAAAATAATATCCTTGTTTTTGCCGTTAACACTCATGGCCATTCGGTCTTCTATCCAGTGGCACAGTGCTATTGTTTTTCCATAGCCTGCGGGTGCGCTAATAATGGTAGCGCTTTGCCCTTCCTTTAAAAATGCGTCAAAATGGTCATCAATAAATTTTCTTTTAATGGTTTGATTAAACGGGATACCAGAGCGGTTTTTTAAAGCCTGTAAAGTAAACTGGGTTATTTTATTGGCATTATGTTTAATGTTATCCCAACCAACATCTATTTTGGTTGATGAGGTGTTTTTTGCCCCATCTTTTTCACAAAAATCTGCCCAGCCAAGATAGCCGCAATAGCTTGCCATGGCATCCATTGTAAATAACGAAGGTTTAAATTTACTGTAGGCAAAACCATAAACCCGTTTCAATGTGGTTTCGCTAACCTGCTGATTGGTTTTTTTGTATATTAATAAAGAAAGTGTTTTACAGTCTGACGGGGAGATATTTCTAAATTCTGCGACAGAAAGAACGAGCTTTTTTAGATTGTCGAAGTGCTGGATTAAAAATGATGTCATGACGTTGAGAAGTTATTAGGTTGATTTACATGTATACAAAACTTTATTACTGTAATCTGTTAAAGGATAACATATGCCATTATCCGTCCACATTAATCAATATATCGTAATTCTTAGAGCTGTAGGTTTTATAATATCTACAATGAACAAAATGAACAAAAACGTATAAAGCTTATTGTAAAATAATAAGGGGAGGCTGTTCTATCGGTAAAAGGTCAGTAACAGGTTTACGATGCAAAAACTAATTTAATACATTCATTAACGGTGTTTTCTTGCGATACATCGCCCGGTAAAATTATTTTCCCGGTTTGGTAATGAGATGCGATTTCCTGTAGTCTTTCTCCTAATATACGACAAAAATTTTCTTTTTGATAGCAATTTAAATCATGTAGCCGCAAATTGCCTGGTAAGTTATATGCCCTGGTGGTCGGGTGGCCGCATATTTTTAATATTTCCAGTTTTATTTGGTTGCTGATAAATATCTTATCCATACATATATCTTATAAGGTAGGCAAATTATATACTTTATACGATAAAATTAAACCGGCGGTTTTACAAATGGTTAAATAATTAGAAATATTTGCCAGTTGCAATTTTTAAATTTTCGCATAGGGAAATATTTTAAAGTTTTCCTTGTGAGAATTTATCTGTAATTAAATAAATTGATTAAATGCATTGATATTTTAAAGCAACGCAGGTAGTTATACGTGATTTGTTTTTTGCGTACAAATACCCGTTGGCATATTATTCAGGTAACTGGAATAATGAATATTTAATGGCAAACAGTACCAGCCCTGCTGTATTGCGACACGCCGCTTTATTAATAAGGTTTATACGATGCCCCTCCACAGTACGCTGACTTAAAAATAGCTGAACGGCAATTTCGGCGTTGCTATATTCCTTGCAAATTAGTTGTAGCACCTGCTTTTCCCGTTCGGTTAGTTTTACGGGTAATTGGTTGATGTTTTTTTGAGCATGCGCTTTATGATTGGCACTATTGCGCAGCGCCATTAAGGTGCCTGTATTAAAATAGAAGCCGGTTTTGTATACCGTATCAATCGCGGTTATCAGTTCGCTTTTATCGCAATTTTTTTCCAGGTAAGCAGCAGCACCGGCGTTTATCATTTGCGTAATAAGCAGCGCCTGATCATGTACCGATAGGACAATTACTTTTATTTGCGGATATAGCTCATGCAGTTTATTGTTAAGCTCGATGCCATTCATAGCCGGCATATCCATATCTATAATAGCAACATCTGGTAATAAGCTGCCCTTTAGTTTAAGCTTGTCTAAAAAAGAATTGCCATTATCTGACTCCGAAATAAGCTTAAAATGCGCTACCGAATCGATCAATATACCAAGACTTTGCCTAAACAAGTTTTGATCATCAGCAATTGCAATTTTTATCATGTGAATGTAGCTTATTAAGCCAAAGGGTAGGTTATTTTTAAACTAAAGCCCTGCCCTGCGGCAGTTTCTACAGCATACACGGCGTTTATAACGGCAAGCCGGCTTTCAATATTTTGCATGCCCATACCCGTATTTGGAAGTGAACCGCTCATCCCTTTGCCATTATCATTATAGCTTATGTATAGTATATTATCGGCACAGCTAATTATTATATTAGCCTGTGATGCACCCGCGTGTTTAATAGTATTATTAATGAGTTCTTCTAAAACCCGGTAAAATGCCGATGATACAGCTAAACTTAAAGTTGCTATGGCATCTGGAGCGTCATTAGCTATATTAATAGTTAACTGCCCCGAATTATTTATATAGGAAGCCTTTTCTTCGATAGCTGCCGCCAAACCATAATAACTTAATGCCGGTGGCGACAAGCTATGTGAAATATGGCGTACATCTTTAATTACCTTATCAATAATATCTTTACTTACCTTAATGTGTTTATCATTATTGGCTTCCACCTGGCCTGGCTGAAACATTTCGATCGTAAGCCTTAAGCTGGAGAGCGCTGTGCCTACATCATCATGCAGATCCTGCCCTATGCGTTTACGCTCTGCTTCCTGCGACTCTATAATGGCCTGCAATAATTCTTTTTGATGCGCAATCTCTTTAAACTGTAATTGCTGGCGTTGCTTTAAAATTTTGTTTTGATTGCGCACGTATAGCAAGATAAATGAACTCACCATTAAAAATGAGCCTACCATCCCAAGTATAACTAGTATATATATATTATCTACGTTTTGCATTTATAAAATCCCACTGCAAATAAAAGATATTCAATTAACAAAATAGTATCAAAAACCGACCAAACTATTAGGTTAACAGATTGTGATGCCCGTGAAAGGTAATTAGTAGATATAAACATACATAATCCGCAGCCATAATAAATTAAAAAAGAGATATTTATCCAGTTTAACCCATTTTGTACCCAAGTGATATTTTGTTCATTGCTACTTTGTTTAAAGAAATATAAAATAGTATATCCTATAATAATTACAGCTTCAAGTGTCCCTGTGTAGGTATCCACTTCAGCGCCACTCTGTATAAAAAAGAAATTTATAACACACAGTATAGTAAATATAATTACTAACGCAATCAATATATATCGACTTTTTTCAGCAAAAACTATGTTGTAAAACCAAGTTATAAACGCAAACTCAAATATGGTATATATGTGAAATAGTGTTGTAGTAGCTACATGATAATTGGCTAAAATTATATTTATCGCATTTCCTACAGATGAAAAAAGTAAGAACCACAATAATACCTTAAAAGAAAAAGATAGAAACCTGTATCTAAAAAGAGCAATAATTATTGGAATTACAATACACAATGGTATTACATAAGATACGTAAATATATAGATAACTCATAGATATGTATATTCTGCCTAAATATTGCTATTAAAGCAGAATATACATAAAAAATCTAAATAAATATTATTGGTTAAGAACACTTGCTACAGGGCAAATTGGCGGGCAAACTTTAGTAAGATCCCAAACGTTGCTGCTTAATTCGCCGCCATTACCATGGTCAAGATGAACAACATCATGACCTCTTGAAACAGGTACAAGTACTAATTTAGCACTCATAGGATCATTCGCTTCTTCAAGCCCCAAGTAAACCCTAACGCCTTCTGCATCGGGATTGTGTTTCAGGATGTTTACAAAATCAATTATCGGCACAAAAAACGATTGCGCTACAAAATCAGGCTCTGATGTAGCCAGATATTTGCGCCAGTTTGCGGTTAACTCGATTGCGTGTTCAACAGGGATGGTGCCCTCGGGGCCATTAGATGTGTTTGGTGTAGTCATGATGTGAATATTGATAAGGTGAAAATTATTTATCGCAATGAAGATAAGAAATCTCATTTTAAAATGTTATTAGTACAATAATAATTTTACATCAAGTTATTCCTGATTTTTTGCTTTTTCAATGAACGAAATGAACATGATTCATTTGTTGTGAACAGCTTGCAGGCACATCAAATAACTGAACAAAGTGTTTTGATGATATGGTAAAAGTGCTGTTTAAATTTAGATGTCGATTTAATCAAACATCACATTTTAAACAACTCAATCATGAAAACCTTTACCTGTGTGGCCAGGTACGTTCTTACATTGTGCCTGCTACTATTCAGTTTTCTTAATTCCAACGCGCAGCGTATTTATGCTACCAGCCAGGATGCCGGTGCTTCCGGCCTGTTATGCGTAAATTGTACGGTAAGCAACCCTGGCAATTCCGTAGATGCCAGTGTTGAAACGTATTCAACCATTAACGTTACGGTTGGTCTGGCCGCAGAAACCTACCAGGAATTGATATTTTCCTCAGCTCCGGTTGCTGCCAATACGCCCGTAACCGTAAAGCTGGGCACAGGCAATAACCTGGTTAGCGCAACTGCACTCGGTGGAATTATATTGCAAGCCTATAACGGCACTACTGCCGTTGGTGCGCCTGTTGCGGCATCAACGCTTTTAAGTGCTTTGGCCAACAATAACCAGATAGAGGTTAGCATAACGCCCACTGCCGCTTATGACCGCATTAGGGTAACACTTGATGGCGGCCTGCTTGGCGCGCTAAGTACCTTATATGTATATGCAGGGTTTTATAATGGCACGGGCACCGGGGCCTGTAATTCGCCGATAGATGATTTGTATGGCATTTCATCGGGCCTGCTTAATCTGGGCGCGGCTGTAGGCGGGGTTGTTAATCCACAAAATGCTTATGATGGTAATTTAACTACTTATTCAACCTTAAATGCGGGTGTTGGGCTGGTTGGCGCTACTGCGCAACAAACCATTATTTTTGAAGCTCCATCTGTTCAGGGCGATTCGGTTAAGCTTACACTCTCAATACCACAATCCTTGCTTTCGGCCGGGGTATTGTCTGATGTAGCGGTATCTACTTACAACGGTACCTCCGGCACTGCCGAAACCTATTACCTAAATTCATCCTTATTAAATGTACAGCTATTAGGTATTTTGGGCGGATATCAAAACCTTACGGTAACGTATGTGCCGGTAAATATATTCGATCGGGTACAGGTAACACTCGGCGGGGTAGCCAGTGTGCTATCAACCTTGAATTTATATGAGGTACAAAAAATATTTCCGAGCCCGGTTATTAAATTTAATAACGTGGTTGCCAGCGTTGCACCAATTTGTAGCGGCACAAGTGCTACGTTAACCGCGGTTGCACAACCTAATACAACTTTTTTATGGTATACAACCGCAACAGGCGGCACACCTATATATACAGGGGCTTCTTATACTACCCCGGCATTAACGGCTAACGCCACTTATTATATAGCCGCCATGCGCACCGGTTGCACCGATCAATCCGCGCGCACGGCCATAACAGTTTATGTGAATGCCATGCCGGGTAACCCGGTAATTACCAACCCGGCGGTAACTGTTTGCCCGGGCCAGCCTGCAACGTTTACCGTGCAGGCGGTGGCAGGTGTAACCATCAACTGGTTTACCGCCGCAACCGGCGGTACTGCAATTGCTACCGGCAACAGCTTTACCACACCAGCTTTAACCGCTACAACCAGCTATTATGCCGAGGCACAATCCGGCGGTACATGTGTTAGTCCGGCCCGTACGATGGTAACGGCTACCGTAAGCGCTTTGCCTGCCGCGCCAACCATTACTACACCTAATGTAACCATTTGCCCTAATAACGTAGCGGTATTCACTATCGCATCACCGGCTACGGGCGTAACCTATAACTGGTACAGTACTGCTACCGGTGGAACAGCATTGGCCACAGGCACAAGCTTCACTACCCCGGCATTAACCGCCACAACAACCTATTATGCCGAAGCCGATAATGCTACCGGCTGCCCAAGCAGTATACGAAGCCAAGCAACAGCAACCGTTTCACCATTACCTGCCGACCCAACTTTGGTAGCCAATAACCAAACAATAAGTGCCGGACAAACGGCTGCTATTAATATAACCAACGCGCAAGCAGGGGTAACTTATAATTGGTATACCTCATCAACCGCGGCATCGTCAATATATACCGGTACATCGTATACAACGCCTGCGCTTTATACCAATACTACTTATTATGTACAGGCAATAAACGCTACCGGATGTCAATCTGCTGATCGGGTACCAATCACCATCACGGTTACAATTAACACCAATACGCCATGCGCTTTCGCCAATAACGAATCGAGCAGTATCAATAATATTTGTATCGGATGCGCAATAACCAATAACGCGCTTGCTGATGATGCCGATACCACCACTGCATCCACCATAAGTGTGTTAGCAGGTCTGGTTGGCGGTTCTGCATCGCAGCAATTGATCTTTCAACAACCGGGTTATGCAGGTGATACAGTTAAATTGAAACTGGGCAGCCCGGCTAATTTATTATCGGCAGGTGTAGCTGCCAATATCCAGGTTGCGTTATATAACGGAACAACGCTTGTTGAAAGTTATGCCTTAAACAGTAATTTACTTACCGTAAACCTGCTTACAGGTACTACTTCATATGATGTATACATCCCTGCAACCGGCGCTTACGATAGGGTACAGGTAACACTCAACTCAGGTGTGGCCGGATTGATAAACTCCTTAAATGTTTATTATGCGGTACAGGAATATCCTAAACCTGTGTACAGCGCTACAAGTCCGGAGATATGCAGCGGTAGTTCGGCTGTGCTTAATATTGTATCGCCAACAAATGGAACATTTCAATTTTACAATGCGCCAACCGGTGGCACATTGGTGTATACCGGTACCAGCTTTACAACCCCGGCTTTAACCAGTAATACCACTTATTACGTGGCCTATACCCGTGGTACCTGCGTTAGTCCCGTACGATACCCGGTAACTATTTTGGTTGATACACCGCCGACAGCACCAGTAGTTAACCCATCAAGCACCAGTATCTATAGCGGACAAACAGCCACGCTCACCGCTTCTGCACAAACTAATGCAACAATAACCTGGTATACTGCAGCAACCGGCGGAACTTCGGTTGCCACCGGTACTAGCTTTACCACCCCGGCCTTAACCGCAAATACGATCTATTATGCACAATCGGCTTTAGGTAGTTGTGTATCAACTGCACGTACGCCTGATACCGTGCTGGTTCAGCCTAATGTAGTGCCAAACGTAACGGTGACCCCGGCTACACAAACAATTAATCCGGGCACTACAACCACTTTAACCGCATCATCAACTACTCCGGGTACTGTATTTAACTGGTTTACCACCCCAACCGGGGGTACCAGTATTTATACCGGCGCTACGTTTACTACACCGCCAATATTTGCCAATACAACCTACTATGCGCAAGCTACAGTTACTGCAACCGGTACGGTATCGGCAACAAGGGCCACCGGTGTGGTCAATATAAGTTCGTCTCCTGTTAGTCCAACAGCCTGCGATGCCGCTATTGCCGAAACTACAGACATTAACGGCCTGGTATGTTTAGGCTGTGCTGTAGAAAACGAAGCAGCAGCAGTTGATGCCGATAGAAACACCTTCTCTCAATTAGATGTACCGGTAGGCTTGTTAAATGCTTATGCGCAACAAACCTTGCGTTTTGCCAATACCGGTATAGCTGGCGATTCGGTAATTGTTGAATTAGGTGTGCCGGGATCTTTGGCAAATGTAAGTGTGTTATCAAGCATCAGCCTGGCTACCTACAATGGTGCAACCTATAATAACGATCTAACCAACATCAATACCAATTTAATATCGGTTACTGTACTTAATGGCACTACACGGTTTAGGTATGCCTTTGCAGCAACTGCTTCATTTGATAGGGTGCAGATCAGGCTTACTTCAACCGTAGGGGTATTAAACGCCTTGAATATTTATGATGCCTATGAAGAAGTAGCTGCTCCGGTAGTTACAACGGCAACAGTTAATGCCTGCCAGGGAACGCAGGCTACACTCACCGCAACGGCATCAGCAGATGCAACAGTGCAATGGTACAGCACGGCAACCGGCGGCACACCACTATACACAGGTAATACATTTAATACCCCGGCATTAACCGCTACTACAACCTACTATGCGCAGGCAAGTCGCACGGCAGATGGTTGTACCCAGTCCGTACGAACACCGGCAACAGTTAACGTGTTACCAATACCTGTAGCGCCGGTTGTAAGTGCGCCAACTCAAACTGTATGTTCGGGTTCTACAGCTACATTTAATGCTACGCCGGTTACAGGAGTTACCTTTAACTGGTACACAGCAGCTACAGGCGGTACACCGGTATTTACCGGAAATCCGTTTACCACCCCGGCTCTTACTGCATCAACAACTTATTATGTTGAGGCTGATAATGCCGGATCATGCGCTAGTTCATCTCGTACTATGGTTGCCGCCAATGTTACGGCTACGCCAACTGCACCAACGGTGGCAGCAGATCCGGTACAAACCTGTTCAGGGTCATCGGCAGTGTTAACTGCCATGTCGGCACAATCTGGTGTTACCTTTAACTGGTATACAACACCAACCGGCGGTACGCCAATATATAGCGGCGCACAATTTACTACGCCGGCGCTTTCCGCAAACACATTCTATTATGTTGAGGCAGCAAATGGTACTTGTATAAGTACCACCCGGGCCGAAGATGATGTTATTGTTAACCCTGTTCCTGCAAATCCGGTTGTAACCACAACACCTGCGAATGCGCAAATAACATCAGGCCAAACAGCTACGCTTGCCGCAACATCAAGCACTGCAGGTGTAACGTTTAATTGGTACACCACAGCCACAGGTGGTACGCCAGTTTTTACAGGGGCAACCTTTGTTACACCTGCTTTATTTTCTAACACAACTTACTATGTAGAGGCTGCAAACACTACAACAGGCTGCGTTAGCCCGCAACGTACAGCGGTAACCATAACGGTTAATCCTGTTTTTAACACTACGTGCGATTTTGCATCATCACAAACCAATACAACAAGCGGTGTGCTTTGTGTGGGATGCGGTGTTACCAATCCAAATAATGCGGTTGATGCCGATACCACAACGTATTCTACCTTAAATTTAACGGTAGCGTTACTAAGTGCTTCGGTATCACAAACTTTGGCCTTTAGCGATCCCGGTATTGTAGGAGATACGGTGGCGATCAGGATTAGGATACCGGCGGCATTGCTTTCGGCAGCGGTATTGGGCAATATCCAAATCCAATCATACAATGGTGCAACGGCTAATGGCGATGTGCTGACATTAGCCAGCAATAACATCCAGATTTTATCAGGCAATAACGATGTGCTGGTAAAATTTGTTCCAGGTGCGGCTTACAACGCCGTGCAGGTGACCTTGGTTAATAATACGATAAGCGCACTTAATACGCTGGATATTTTTTATGCCACCAAACAAGTTGGGCAACCTGTGCTTGCTGCATCTACCGTAAATATTTGTTCCGGAGGTACAGCTACATTCACAGTTACTAACGCCCGGTCCGGTGTGACTTATACCTGGTATGATAGCGGTGGTGCTGTAGTGCATACAGGTACAACCTATACTACTGGTGCGTTATCCACAACAACTACTTATTATGTACAAAGCAGCCGTTCCGCAACAGGTTGTGCCAACCCTAATAAAGCTGCCGCTACAGTAAACGTAACACCATCACCTGCGCCACCAGTACTTGCACAAACTGCGGTACAAATATGCGCGGGCAGCACAGTAACATTATCGGTGACCAACGGAACAGGCTACACCGTTAACTGGTATGATGCTGCAACAGGCGGTAACTTGGTATTTACAGGCGCAAATTATTCAGTATCGCCGTTAGCAACCATAAGTTATTATGCTGAAATGACCAATGGTACCTGTACAAGCCCATCAAGAACCGCTGCAACGGTAACGGTTGATCCATTGCCTCTACAACCGGCTGTGCAATCGGCTAATATTACGGTATGCCCCGGCAGTACGGCTACAATTACCATTGCCAGCCCTCAAGCAGGTGTAACTTATAATTATTATACCGCAGCTACCGGTGGTACGGTTGCAGGTAATGGTGTAACTTTTACCACGCCTGCTATCACCCAAAATACAACTTACTATGTTGAGGCTGCAAACAATACCACCGGTTGTATAAATAATGGCGGTAGAACAGTAGTAAATATTGATGTTACCAACCCGCTAACCGCGCCTGCGTTAAGCGCTACGCAAACCCAGGTTTGTAGCGGAGGTAGCATATCTATCAGTGTAACTAATCCTGTTGTTGGTATAACCTATAATTGGTATAATGCCGCGACAGCAGGTAACCTGGTGTTTACAGGTACAACATTCACCGCTAATAATGTTACAGTTAACGCCAGCTACTTTGTAGAAGCGGCAAACAGTACAGGTTGTACCAGCCCAACCCGTACCGAAACAGATGTAATTGTAACACCGATACCAACGCCGCCACAGGTGCAAACTTTAGCAGGCGGAAATGCAGTGTGCTCAGGTTCATCAGCAACGCTGGAAATTGTTAATCCGCAAGTGAATAATGTATATAGCTGGTATGATGCACCTACAAACGGTAACTTGTTATACACCGGTACAGAATATACCACACCTGCATTAACTGCCGCAACCACCTATTATGTTGTAGCTGCAACCGCAGGTAACTGTAATCCATCAACAGCAACAGCGGTAACAATCAATATCAATGCGTTACCTGCCGATCCGGTTTTGGTTAACAATGCGGTAGCGGTTTGTTTGGGCAGTACAGCAACACTGGCTGTAAGCTCGCCGCAGGCGGGGGTAAGTTATAATTGGTACGATTCTCCGGGAGCAACTAATCTGTTGTTTACAGGCACCACTTACATTACCGGGCCAATAACCAATACAACTAATTTTTACGTGTCCGCAGTTAATGGTTCGGGCTGTACCAGTACCAATTTGGCTCTGGCGCAAGTAACGGTTCAACCAGCACCTGCTGCACCATCATTAACTAATACAGGTACAATTACAACTTGTACAGGTACACAGGTTACGCTAAGCATTGCCAATCCGCAGGCAGGATACACCTACAATTATTATACAACAGCAACAGGCGGCGCATCATTAGCTACAGGTACCAGTTATACAACACCGGTACTAACAGCAAATGCCACTTATTATGTTGATGCCTCAAACAGCGGTGGTTGCGTATCAGATACACGTACCGCGGTTTCTATAAATATTGGTACACCGCCAGCGGCACCAACAGCCGGTACAACTGGTATGGCCATATGTTCAGGTAATACAACTACTGTAACCGCTACAAGCGCTGATCCGACTGCCACTATCAGTTGGTTTGCAGATGCCGCCGGAGGAACAGCTTTAAGTACCGGGAATAGTTTCACAACCCCGGTGTTAACAGCTACCACCACCTATTATGCCGAAGCTGATAACAGCGGCGGTTGTCCATCGGCAACGCGCACTGCGGTAACGGTAACGGTATCGCCAATGCCTGATGCCGCTATTGCAGGCACAGGTGGCACATCAATTTGCATTAATACAGCAACCACGATCACCGCTACCAGTACAGATGCTACAGCAACGATAACCTGGTACGATGCCCTAACAGGCGGAAATCTTTTAGCGACAGGCAATAGTTATACCACTCCTGTGTTAACAGCTAACACTACCTATTATGCACAGGTAACTAATACAACGGGATGTACCGCTGCAACACGCACGCCGGTAGCAGTTACCATTAATGCAACGCCTGCCGATCCAACATTAACAAGTGCCAATGTATTGGTTTGTTTGGGCAGTAACGCTACTTTAACTGTAAGCTCGCCGCAGGCAGGTGTAACCTATAATTGGTATGATGCCGCTACTGGTGGCAACCTTTTATTTACAGGTGCTACTTTTGTAACCGGGCCAATAACAACCCCTACTACATACTATGTATCGGCAGCAAACGGCTCGGGCTGTACCAGTGTTGACAGGGTACAGGCACAAATAACTATTCAGGCTGCGCCAACCGCGCCTGCGGTAACCACGCCGGGCGTATTGCAAGCTTGCGTGGGTACATCAGTAACAATAAGTGTTGCTAACCCGCAGGCGGGCTACACTTATAATTGGTATACAGCCGATGCTGGTGGCTCATCAATTTATACAGGTGTAAGTTTTGTAACTCCAGCATTAACAGCAGGCACCACCTATTATGTAGATGCTACAAACAGCACAGGTTGTACATCAGCCACACGCACGGCGGTTAGCATCAGCGTAAACAGTTCTCCTGATGCACCTACAGTTAGCAACACAGGCACAACCATATGCCCTAACAATCCCACAACGCTAACCGCAACAAGCAGTGATCCGGGTGCTGTAATAACCTGGTACGATGCAGCTACCGGCGGTAACGTTTTAACAACAGGCGGCAGCTTTACTACCCCGGCATTATCAACTAATACTACTTATTATGTTGGTGCTACCAATACAACCAGCGGGTGTTCATCGGCTTCGCGTACACCTGTAACGGTAATTGTATTGCAAGCATTACCAGCCCCGGTAGTAGCGGTTTCTGCAACTACCACATCGTCGGTAACATTTGATTGGAACACGGTTACAGGAGCAACGGGCTACCAGGTAAGTTTAGATAATGGCGCTACGTTTATTGATCCAGGTTCCGGATCGGAAACCTACATGGTGTCGGGCTTAAACCCGGGCCAAAGCGTTACGCTGATCGTACGGGCACTGGGTGGATCAGGCTGTGAGATGAGCGCCAATTCCAGTGCGGTTACAGGTACAGCACAGAATCCGTTTGGCGACGGCATATTTGTACCGAATGCCTTTACGCCCAATGGCGATGGTAAAAATGATATCGAATATGTGTATGGTACAAGCATAAAGAGCCTTAATTTTTATGTGTATAACCAATGGGGTGAGATGATCTTTCAGACCAATAGCAAATCAGCCGGGTGGGATGGTACCTATAAAGGTACTAATCAGCCGGTAGGCGTGTATGTTTATTATGTTGAAGCCATAATGAACGACGGTACGCATTTAATGAAGAAGGGGACAATTACACTGCTGCGATGATAAACTCATCGCAGCACCCTACGGGGTATTTAATCCTTAAAAATTCATTTATCACAATCAAAAGACATCTCAACATGAAAAAGATAATCATAACCATAGCCATACTGGCACAGTGTGTAATAGCAAGCCAGTCGAAAGCGCAAATAGACCCGCATTTTTCACAGTATTATGCATATCCATTGTTTCTAAATCCTGCATTAACAGGCGTTATGAATGGCGATACCCGTATAACCGCGAACTTTAAAGATCAGTATGCTACTGTAAATAATGCCTATGAAACCGGTGCTTTATCAGCAGATATCAGACCTACGGACAGAATAGGCGTGGGGCTTAACTTTTTAGATCAATCGGCAGGTACGGCAGGGTTTAATTACTTTACCGCATACGGCTCGTTCAGTTATAACATCGCGATATCAAACGATGGTACGCAGAAAATAAACTTCGGGGTGCAGGCGGGAATGATTAACCGCAGTTTTGATCCGAGCAAGCTGCAATTAGGCGATCAGTTTAATCCCAGCCTCGGGTACGACCCTGATTTGCCAACTAATGAAAATTTCACCAACAGTAGTTCAACGGTGTTTGATGCCGGTGCCGGTATATTTTATTATGATGGTAACCCTGGTCATAGCGCCAATCCGTTTTTTGGAGTTAGCGCGGCCCACCTTAACCGGCCAACAGATCCGTTTGCGTTTTCGGATAATGATGCCAAATTACCTATAAGGTATATTGTTCATGGCGGCGTGAGGTTAAAGCTTGATGACGCGGTTAATTTAACGCCCCACTTTATCTACATACAGCAACAAAAAGCGCAGGAAAAAGCGTTAGGCGCTTATTCCGAATTTAATTTGCCGGATAATAACGGGTTAATATTAGGCGCGATGTACCGTTTTCAGGATGCCGCGATTGTAAATGTAGGGTATCACTTCGACAGTTACATTGTTGGAGCCAGCTATGATTTTAATACATCCGAGTTGAATACTGCGACAGCAGGGCAGGGTGGCTTAGAGTTATCTATAAGCTATGTGTTCCACAAGCGTATCCAGGAACCTGAACCTATTTGCCCAAGATTGTAACCCGATTTATGTATCAACCTGGAAAGCAGGAAAAAATTAAAGCAAAATGAAAACGATCATATCACTCCATATCATACTTCTTACCGCCCTTACCGCGTTTGGGCAGGCGCCTGAGAATACCAAACTGCTGGCAGATAAAGCTTTTGCCAATAAAGATTATTATGAAGCTGCTTATTACTATAAACAAACAGCAACAGGACTTAATTTATTGCCGCAAGCGGTGATCCCCTTTAGGGGTAGTGGAGAAACTAAAAAACCAAAGCCAGATGCCAGTGATTATATATGCTACCAGTTGGCCGAATCATATCGGTTATATGAGAACTATCTGGAAGCCGAGCCATGGTATTATAAAGTAGTAAGCGGCGGTAATTTATCAAAATACCCGCAGGCAAGGCTTTGGTATGGCATCTGTTTAAGAGCTAATCAGCATTTTGATGAAGCTATAAAACAGTTGCAATTATATATTGCCCAAAACACAACTGCATCTAAATATAGCGATATGGCTTATGAAGAACTGCGTAATTGCCAGTTTGCAAAGCAGGCCTATCAATATCCCCAATTATTAGATGTAAATATGATGAATGGCAAGATAAACATTGATGGGTCGGATTATGCGCCGGTAATAACCAGTGGCGTACGTTATTTCACATCATCAAGGATGAGTAAAACCGACAAACGCCACCTCAACAGAATTTATACTTTACCGGCGGATGCTAACACTGCCCCGGTGATGGTTACGTTTAGCAACAATGATGATAAAAAAGAAGTAGAATACGGTACGCCAAGCATCGACCCAACAGGAAAAAGGATGTATTTAACCCGCTGGTACAAAGTAGGTAATAAAACCATCCATGCTATTTATTTGAGCCGACTATCAGAAACCACGGGCTGGGGCGATCCGGTTAAATTAAATACCAATATAAATGTTGATGGTTTTAATTCTATCCAGCCATTTATTACAGCGGATGGTAAACGGTTGTTTTTTGTATCAACAAAACCCGGTGGTATTGGTGGCGATGATATTTGGGTGAGCGATTTGGATGCTGACGGTTTACCGGTAAACTCCAGAAATCTTGGTCCTTCGGTTAATACTCCTCAGGACGAAGAAGCGCCTTATTATGATATGGTTGCTAAAAAGCTGATCTATAGCTCAAAAGGATTTACAGGGTTGGGCGGGTTTGATTTTTTTGTGACTTACGAAAATATGGGCCAATGGAGTACCCCTAAAAACATGGGCTACCCAATGAACTCTGCCAAGGACGATCTGTATTATCTTCCAGATTATCAAGACGGCAGAAAAGCATATATCAGTTCGGATCGTGAATCGGATTGCTGCCTGAACCTGTTTACGGTAGTTAATAATAAGTACTTCCTAAAAGGAATTGTAACCGATTGTGATACGCATATTGCGCTGGCAGGCGTTAAGGTAAGTTTTGTTGATTCTTTAACTAAGGAAACCATCAGCCAGCAACAATCAGGTGCCGATGGGGTATATAAGTTCGATGTAACTAATAAACGCCCATATACAATGGTGCTTGAGAAGAAAGGTTACTTCACCAAAGTTATCCCGGTGCCAACATCAGGCAAAATGCATTCAGACACACTGGTTAATCCGGATATATGCCTGCAGGCTTTTGTGGTAAACAAGCCCATCGTTATTAAAAACGTGTTGTATGATTTTGGTAAATCTACTTTAAGGCCAGAATCGGAAACAGTGCTTGACGAAGTGGTTAAGATACTGGTTGATAATCCATCCATAAGAATCGAGCTCAGCGCCCATACGGATTCGGTTGGCAGTGATACTTATAATCTGAAACTATCACAGGATCGCGCGCAAGCCTGTGTTGACTATATGAAAACCAAGGGTATTGCCGATAGCCGGATCTTCGCTAAAGGATATGGCAAATCAAGGCCTATCGCGCCAAACTCATTACCAAACGGGAAAGACAACCCTGATGGCAGGCAACTGAACAGACGAACAGAATTTACAGTATTAAAAGTTGAGCAATGATGAAAAATACAGCGCAAGAAGCTTGGCAGATGCTACAAAGCCCCGATAGCTATTACATGATGATATTATTGGTGGCTTTTGTAGCCGGTATACATGGCTTAGCAATTTTATATAAGCTTAATGCCCAAAAGCAGGAAATAACGATAGATGCCCGGTTTTTACTGGCCATATTTAATGTAGTTATTAGCCTGGTGTCGGTTTGCGCTGTGTTTGTTATGATGCAGGTTAATACTGATTTGATACTTAAACAAGCAGGTGAATTATTGACACAAATAAAGTAAAGTGTAATGGAACAGATAATATCATTAAACAGACCGCTTCTAAAATCAAGGGGCATGTCTACACACCACATCGAGATATTTGAATTGATGCTGGCCGGAAAATCAAATAGAGAGATCAACCAAATGATGGGTTATTCGCTGCGCTCGCATGCAGGGGTAGACCACTCGCGCAAGGTAATGTATAAGCTATTGGCGATGGAAAGCTTATGCCGTAAAGACTATATAAAGCAGGTAGCTTCGCCAAGAGAGTACCGGTTTTGGTGGAAGAACATCTTGTTAAGGCATGTAGACTTTTTACAGGCGCTAGCCATTAAACCAGAATATTATTAAACAAGAAAGCCTGTAAATTTTACAGGCTTTCTTGTTTATAGTGAATCAAATACTAAACTTCGATGCTTGCGATACCTTTTGCTAAAGCAGCTTCTTGTTTGTCGGCAACTGA
>Ga0302312_10000896_pt1 | contig 19260 bp, 13 predicted proteins | sample III_Palsa_N2_1_FD_200529 | JGI IMG/M metagenome (GOLD analysis project Ga0302312, IMG submission 200529) | Peat permafrost microbial communities from Stordalen Mire near Abisko, Sweden - III_Palsa_N2_1 | ecosystem: Environmental > Terrestrial > Soil > Palsa > Peat permafrost | place: Sweden... | reverse complement strand
CGCCGAAGATGACGATTTCGGATGTGCCGGTGAACTATGATGGTTTTGCGCCGGAGAATTATGATCGGAAGTTCAATGGGTGGGTCAGCATGGAATACGCTTTGGAGCATTCGCTGAATATTCCGGCCGTTAAGACTTTGAAGGCTTTAGGTAAAGACGTGATGATCCGCAAGCTGGCGCTGTGTGATTTTCGGCAGGTTGAAAAGGACAGGAATAAGCTGGGGTTATCTATGATCCTGGGGGGATGCGGGGCCACACTAGAGGAGTTGACGGGGCTTTATTCCATTTTTGCCAATGAGGGCAGGTATATCAGACCGCGGTATACGACGGATGATACTGTGGTGGATAAGCCGTTACGGAATGCATGGAGGCCGCGGAATGCGGATACGGGGGCGGGGGCCGGGACGGGCGCGGGGGTGGTGGGGGCGGCGAGCGCCGGGATGGGGGCTGGGACGGGGAATACGGGGACTGCCGTCGCCAAAGGCTATGGCGGGCGAGGCGAGCGGATACTGAGCCCTGCGGCTACTTTTATGATCAATGAGATCCTGTCGAAGGTGAGCCGGCCGGACTTTCCGCTGAACTGGCAGAGTACGGAGCATCTTCCGAAGATCGCGTGGAAGACAGGTACGTCTTATGGCCGTAGGGACGCCTGGAGTATCGGCTATAACAAACGATATACCGTAGGAATCTGGGTGGGTAATTTTTCGGGGCTGGGCATTCCGGAGCTAAGCGGGGCGAATGTGGCTACTCCCCTGCTATTTACTGTTTTCAATACGATAGATTATGATGATGACGATTCCTGGTTCAGTCAGCCGGATGATTGTGATGTCCGGATGGTATGCACCGAGACGGGGTTACCGCCGGCAGACTTCTGCACGCACCTGGTGACGGATTATTTTATCCCGCTGGTGTCACCGACCAAAAAATGCGACAACATGCAGGAGGTGTATGTTTCAGCGGATGAAAAGATGTCGTATTGCCGTACCTGTCTGCCGGAGGCCGGCTATAAGAAGAAGTGGTATAAGGTGATCCCGCCGGAGATGAAGGACTATTACGATATGAATAAGATCACCTATACGGTGATCCCGCCACATAATCCCCGATGTGAAAAGGTATTTGCGGAAGGGGGGCCGATGGTGATCTCACCTGCGAATGGGAGTGAGTACCTGATCAACCGGAAAGATCCGGAGCCGTTGCAGTTGCGTTGCCGCGTGGCCAATGATGTGGGACGGGTGTACTGGTATGTCAATGATCAGTTTTATAAGTCGGGAGATGCAGGAGGAATGCAATTTTTTGTCCCAACGGAGGGGCCGGTGAAGATTTCGTGTACGGATGATAAGGGGAGGAATACCAATATCAGGATACGGGTGAAATATGTGGATTTGTGACGGGTTTTTGCTATATTAGTTTACTCTTACGTGCATATAAGCAGATGACCTTAGTCAAAGACACCTAAACGAAAACCCGATGATTAAACGATATCCGGTCCGTCTGCTCTTGCTGGTCACATGTTCAGGACTGTTATCCTGCGTGCGGCACCCTCTTGTTCCGCATTATTCTGAATCGCTCGTCGACAGCGCCGTCGCCCTGGGAAGCCGGGGCATGCCGGATAAGGCTATTCGTCTGGTGGACAGCGTTTATGCCGCATTTCCTTCTATAAGCGTGATGGACCGGTATCGATACTATCGTTTTCGGTTCGATCTTTACGATGGTTACTACAGTACGGCCTATAACCCGCATTTGGCGCTGCTGTATGCGGACAGCATGGCCTGGCTGCTGAAAGACCGTGGTCTAACTGAAACGTTGCCAAGAGAATATGCCATGGCCTTGAATCTACAGGGGCAGATCTATGTCGAGCTGAAAAACTATCCCGAAGCCTTTTACGTCTTTGGTTTGTGCCGGGTGATTGCCGAAAAGGCGGGCGACTCGTGTATGGTGGCCCAATATAATTCGACGATGGGCACGGTCCGGTTCCGCCAGGGAGAGTATAAAGAAGCGGCGGTGTTTTACAAAAGGGCACTGGCGTTCGAGAACAGCTGTAAGGCGGATGCAGATGAATACCATGACGTGCAGGGCTGTTTGGACAACACTGCGCTGGCTTTTACAAAGACCGGTCAAACGGATAGTGCGCTGGTCTACTATCAAAAAGCAACGGATTATATCATCGCAAAACGATATCTGTACACGAGGGACACCATCTTCCCGGAGATCGCCCTGGCGGTGGTATATGGCAATGAGGCGCTGGCGGTACAGGCAGCCGGCGACACTTCCCGGGCAGAAGCTTTGTTTAAAAAGGCGATGGCGATCAATAACCTTCCGGGCAGGGATAATAGCAGCGGGGTGATTGATGAGCTGCATCTCGCGCAGCTGTATCTTCAGCTGAAACGGAATGCCGAAGCGGGCGCGCTGCTACATGATACCCAAGACCGCCTTCCGGCGGATGACGACGGCAGCAAAAAGCTTTGGCTGACGCTGATGTGGAAATATGATGAAGCGAGCGGGAAGGCGGCGGATGCGATCATGTTTTTGAAGGCGACGTTACAGCTTAGCGACTCCATGGCGCGGAAAGACCGCTACCGTTATGCGGAGGACGGGGATAACGTTTACCAATTGGTTGAAGCAAAGTATACGATCGATCTGCTGCGGAAGAATGGTACCATCAAAGAAATGTCGTTGGCGATCGCCCTGTTGGCGGTACTGGCGGCAGCTTTGATTGCCCTGTTAATCCTGAATAATCTGCGACGTCATAAACATATGCTGGCGGTGATGACGGCCAAAAACGAGACCATTTCGCGTCATGAGGCGCAGTTGGAGCAATTGCTGCAGGAACTGGATCAAAAGAATAAAGAGAAAGACCGCATCTTACGCGTTGTTGCGCATGATTTGCGAAGTCCGGTGGGTGGCATCAAAATGATGACGGGGCTTTTGCTGAAAAATAGTGATTCGAAGCAGGCTGAAATGATCGGTTTTATCCGGCGGAGCGCGATCAACTGTCTCGACCTGGTCAACGAATTGTTGTCCGGCGGTTTTAGCGGCGAAGCTACGGTCCTCGACAGGTCTGTTTTCGATCTGAAGCAACTGGTCGGGGAAAGCGCTCAGCTGATGCAATTTAATGCCGCCGAGAAAGGGCAGGTAATCGATGTGGTGTTGCCGGAAGGAAAGCAGCCCATACTGGCAGATCCCGCAAAACTGGGCCGGGTGCTGAATAATATCCTGGGCAATGCCATCAAGTTCAGTCCAACCGATTCCAGCATCATCGTCACACTAACTGCAGATGGGAGGGGATATCGGATAACGATCAGGGATCATGGCATGGGTATTCCTGCGGCGGCGCAAAAAAATGTGTTCGATGTATTCACGCTGAGCCGGCGAACGGGTACCCAGGGGGAAAAGTCCTTTGGATTGGGGCTTTCCATTTGTAAACAGATCATTGAAGCGCATGAGGGGAGGATATGGTTCGAGAGCGAGGAGGGGAAGGGAACGGAGTTTTTTATTGAGCTTCCGGCTGTGGTGTGAGGGGGGCGCGGGGCGCGCGGGTGACGCGGGTGGTGGTTGCGGGGATGGGGCGCGTGGCCCGAGGGGGCCCGGTGGGGAATCAGGCGGATGATGCGGGAGTACTGGCGGGCGCGGTTATTTGCCTTTCTTAGCGGGCTTATCATCTTTGGGTAACCCGTATTTGGCTATCAATGCACGCGCTTTTTCAGCCTTTTTAATAGCGTAAGGGGACTTATTAAAGTCCGGTATATTGGGATCAACTGTAATACCTGGTAAATGCCTTTTAGTTGTTGTCGCTGCCATATAAATTTAATTCAATCAAATTTACGAATTTATTTCCTGTTGATCAAGAAGGCTGTATAATTCCTGCCTCGTTGAAAGGGTTCCCAGATATTGCCTAAAAGAAATATAAGGGCAAGTATGATAGCCACCCCGTACTTAAACAAAACCCGTACGAGGCATTTATAGTCAAAAAAGATAAAACGACTGTTGCTTTGAAAGATTTGATTGTTCATTTCCTGGTAGAGAAAGTCTTGAAAGCAGAAAGCTGCGAACTGATTACCGAAAAGTTAACGTTCGAAGAAGGGACGAAATTGAAATCCTTTTTAGTTCTGGGATCTATTCCAATTTATGGTATCGAATTGCGTGGCTTTAAACGAGTATCGACAAGACTGGATCCAGATTATTTCGCAAATAGAATTTGGTTACTGATGAAGCTCATCTTCGAAAATAAGAATATGGTGGTGACCGTAAACGGTGAAATCGAGGAACCCCCGTCAGGAGAGGCCATAGAATTGCATGTTGGGCAGAAATGCATTGTATCGATGAAGATCACTTCAAGACAGTTTTTGATAAAAGGTAATTTAGGAAATATGTTGTTGGAATAACCACTACAAATAAACATCAGTGCTATTTATTAGAGGCCAATCGTGGTCAATTTGTTGCCGGGTTGAACTAGCGGCGATGTTATTTATGGCAATGTTGGTGCACGCGCAGACGGCCGACGGGGCGGCGGGCGCGGGCGAGTAGTGGGGCGGGCGCGGGTGAGTGGCGGAGTGCGGGGGCGGGGCGAGTGGCGGAGGGGCGGGGCGGGGATCAGGCGGACCAGTTGCGGTAGGCGCCGATCATTTTCCAGCCTTTTGACGTGAGATGAAAGATATAGGTTGAGCCCAGGCCACAGTGGCCACCGCAGACCATGTTGAGGTCGATCACGGCGTACTGGCCGTCGTCAGTGAACTGGGGCAGGGAGAAGCTGAAGACCAGGTGGCGGCTGGTGCCGTCGCCGTTGGGGGGATTCAGGTACAAGAGAGAATCGGCCTGGCGGCTGGTGATGAGGGTGGCGGTGGGCAGTGCATGCTGTTTCCAGAAATAAGGATAACGGGAGAGATATACTTTTTCTGACAGTTCGTTAAGAATGCTGATCGGCACGGGTTCGAGCAGGTGATATTTCGACCATTCGTCGTAGTCATAGCGGACAAACCGGCAAGTGTCGGCGCCCGTGAGGAGATAATAGTTGGATAAGGAGCTGTCGACGACGGTATGACACACGGCATTGACAAATTCTTCGGGCGAAGGGAGGGGTGCCTGGGGGCGGGTCGGGGTGGCGGGCAGGGACGGGGTGCTGAGGGCCTGGAGGCGGACGAGGGTTGAGGCGCCGGGGAGGTCCGTGGCGCCGGCGGGGTGCGGCGTGCGGGCGAGGTCCTGGGCGTGGGCGCAGGTACCAATGACGAGGGCAAGGAACAGGAAAAGGAGCCTGTTGAGCATGCTACAATGATCGGGAAAAGAACGTTAAGGGGAAGCTAAAACCTCATTCCTTATGGATGCTGCCTACGCCATTGGCGTGTTGGCTGACGTCGGTAGCATTGCCTTTGTAGTTGATGCTGCCCACGCCATTGACCGTGGCGTCCAACTTAACGCTGGCGAAAACCTCGGCGGAACCCACTCCCGATACATCCACCTTTGTATTTTCTGCCTGCAGGTCGAAGCAGTGGGTTGAACCGACGCCCGACAGTTCGATATCGACATTTTTGGCCTGCCCTTTCAGGTAAGCTGATCCCGCTCCGCTGAGCGTGCAAACAACGGACGGCGCATTCACCTCCATCCGGATATCGCCGGCACCGCTGAGGCGAAGATTCAACTCATCGGAACTGGTGATTTTAGTCTGGCCCACGATATCGCCGGCGCCGGACGCATTGATGGAGTGGAACTCAGGAGATGTCACGTATATTTTGAGCCCGTCGGTGGGATCGAGGTTCACATGGGACCGTTCGCGGATGACCAGCCGGTCGCCTTCCTGGTTGACCTCAATATAAGGCAGGAGGTTATCATCCCCTTCCACTTTTACCCCGGCCGGCTCGCCCTGGGTGATATATACGTCTGCCGAAGCGTCACAATCAATATCTTTAAAACCGCTGACATTATGGTCTTCGGTTTTGACATTGCCGTTGCCTTTGATCCTTTTGCCGAGGAAATGATGGCAGGAGGCAAGAAAGAAGGGAAAAACCAATAAGAGCAAGGTAATCCGAAGTAATCGATAGGAAGGTCTGCGTGAATTGTTCATGATGTTAAGTTTAGCTTTGGCCGGCACAAAAATTACACTTTTCCGCGGGATTTGGAAATTGTTCTTTGGCGGGGGGTGCGGGATTTTTTCTACCTTCGCGTCACCATGACGGAAAAGATTCTAATCCTCGACTTTGGCTCCCAATATACTCAATTGATCGCCAGGGCTGTACGTGAGGCAAATGTGTATTGCGAGATCATTCCCTATCATCAAACCGTTGAATTCGATGCCGGCCTAAAGGGCATTATTCTTTCCGGCAGTCCTGCCTCGGTCAATGATAAGGATGCGCCTATCGTGGATATCCCGGCATTGCATGGGCGGTTACCGGTGCTGGGGATATGCTATGGGGCACAATTGACAGCCAAATTGTTCGGTGGAAGTGTTGCCAAAAGCAACAAGAGGGAATATGGGCGGGCCCTGCTGCATAAGCAGAGAGAAGATGTGTTATTAAAAGACGTAACGGAGCTATCACAGGTATGGATGAGCCATGCCGATACGATATTGGATTTACCCCAGGGGTTTGAGGTGCTGGCCAATACGGAGAATATTCCATATGCGGCTTTCAGGAAAGAGGGCGCGAACGGGAGTGCGGGCGGCGATGGCGCGGTCGGGGCAGGAAGTGAAAAGCCTTTGTACTGTCTTCAATTCCATCCGGAGGTCTATCATTCGATTGAAGGAAAGAAGATTATCCGGAATTTCCTGGTGAACATCTGCGGTTGTTCGCAGGACTGGACGCCGGCGCATTTTGTGAGCGACACGGTAGCTTCGCTGAAACAGCAGATCGGCGGCCGCAAGGTCATCATGGCGCTGAGCGGCGGGGTGGATTCCACGGTAGCGGCGACGCTGATCCATCGGGCTATCGGGGACAGGCTGGTGGGGATCTTTGTAGACAATGGGGTGCTGCGGAAGAATGAGTTCCAGCAAGTGTTGGATACCTACCAGCAGATCGGGCTGAATGTAACGGGTGTAGATGCTTCGGCACTCTTCTACCGCGAATTGGCGGGCAAAACAGACCCTGAGGCGAAGCGAAAGACCATCGGGCGGCTTTTCATCGATATTTTTCAACAGGAAGCCAATAAAGTAGACGGAGTGGAATTGCTGGGACAGGGGACGATCTACCCCGATGTGATAGAAAGCGTCTCGGTACACGGTCCTTCGCAAACGATCAAATCCCATCATAATGTCGGCGGCCTGCCTGCCACCATGAAACTGGGGCTGGTAGAGCCTTTGCGTTATCTTTTCAAAGACGAGGTGCGGCGGGTAGGCGCCGAATTGGGCATTCCCGACGATCTTTTGCAACGGCACCCCTTCCCGGGCCCGGGATTGGCGATCCGCATATTGGGCGAAGTGACCGCCGAGAAGGTGAAGCTGTTACAGGACGCCGATGATGTCTACATCCAGAGCCTGAAAGCCCAACATCTGTATTCGACCATCTGGCAGGCGGGGGCGATCCTGTTGCCGGTCAAGAGTGTCGGGGTGATGGGGGATGAAAGGACTTACGAATTCACCGTAGCCTTGCGGGCGGTGACGTCTGTCGATGGGATGACGGCCGATTGGGCACATTTGCCTTATACTTTCCTGGCCGATGTCTCTAATGACATCATCAATAGTGTGAAGGGGATCAACCGGGTGGTGTATGATATCAGCAGCAAGCCGCCGGCGACGATTGAGTGGGAATAATATTATATGATGAACCGAATTTTCCGATATTCTTTTCTGTTGGTGCTTGTGGCGCATGGTTTGGCCGTCCGAGCGCAGGATAGTACTGCGAGGCGGCTGGATTCCCTGAAGCGCGCGACAGGGGTGGCCGACAGCAGCGGTCGTCCGCAGCTGGCTATTTTTCTGCCCTTGTTTTTGGATTCTGCCTACGATGCAACGGGCAATTATCGTTTTGACAAGAGTTTTCCCAAGTACATCAATCCCGGGCTGGAGTTTTATGAAGGGGCGAAGCTGGCGCTGGATTCTTTGGCGAAAGAGAATGTCCGGCTGGATGTACACATCTATGATACCCGGTCGGCCGGTCAGACGCTGCAGCAGATGCTGGCCAGTCCGGACTTCCAGCGAACGGGGCTGATCATCGGGCAGGTGGTGAATGGAGAATTGCAGCAGCTGGCCGCTGCCGCCTTGCGCCTACACGTGCCCTTCATCAATGTCAATTTCCCCAATGACGGCGGGATCACTAATAACCCCAGCCTGGTCATCCTTAACTCTACGTTGCGAACACATTGCGAAGGGATTTACCGGTTCATCCAACGAAACTATCCGACCAAACCACTGGTTTGTTTCAGGAGGAAGGGCGCGCAGGAAGACCGGCTGAAGAGTTATTTTACAGAGATCGGGCATACGACGGCCAGCGTACCGCTGACTATCCAATATGTGACCCTGGACGATAATTTTGACGGTGGCACAGTGATGTCTTACCTGGACAGCACGACCCAGACTATCTGTATAGCAGGCAGCCTGGACGAGGCTTTCGGCAGCCGGCTGGCTTCGACGCTGGCTTTTCTCGGCAAGACGTACCACACGACACTGATCGGCATGCCGACATGGGATAATATGGACTTTACGAAGCCCGATTTTGCGGGAGAGGAGATAGTGTACAGCACTCCGTTCTATATTAATGGGGCAGACAGCCTTGTGGCTTCGATCCAGCAGTCCTTCAAGACAAAATTTTATTCGCGGCCGAGTGATATGGTTTTCCGGGGGTATGAGTGCGTTTTTCGTTTTGGAAGCCTGCTAAGCCTTCATGGTCCTCAATTGCAAGGCAGTATCGGCGAGAAAAAATTCAAGGTATTTGACGACTTCAATATAGAGCCGGTATTTCTAAACCGGCAGTCGATGACGCTGGATTACTTCGAGAATAAGAAGCTGTATTTCGTCCGGAAAGTAGACGGAAATATGACAACGGTGAATTAGGGGGGCACTTATTATGCCATTAATAGAATTTACTGACAAAGGGCTGTACTGTCCGCAGGGGGGATTTTATATCGACCCGTGGGGCTCAGTGGCCAAGGCTGTCATTACCCATGCGCACAGCGATCATGCGCGGGCGGGGAGCGAGGCCTATCTGTGTCATCGGCTGACCGTGCCGTTATTGCAATTGCGGTTGGGGCCGGATATCAAAGTGGAGGGGGTGGAATGGGGAGCGCCCGTCTTTATGAATGGGGTCAGGGTGAGCCTGCATCCGGCAGGGCATATTATCGGATCTTCCCAGGTTCGGGTGGAATACCAGGGCGAGGTGTGGGTGGTCAGCGGGGATTATAAGACGGAAGATGATGGGATCAGCGGTGCTTTCGAGCCGGTGAAGTGCCATGTTTTCGTCACGGAATCGACTTTTGGCCTGCCTATTTATGATTGGAAGCCGCAAGCGGCCATTTTCGGGACTATCCAGGATTGGGTAATAGATAACAAGCAGCGAGGAAAGGCGTCGATACTGATTGCCTATAGCCTGGGCAAGGCGCAGCGGCTGTTGTCTTGTCTGGAGCCGGTGACGGAAAAAATATATGTTCACGGTGCGGTCTGGAATATCCACCAGGCTTTAGTGAATGCGGGTGTGGTATTGCCGGCAGTAGAGCGGGTGACGCCGGAGATGCCGCGGGAGCTGTTCAAGGGTCAGGTGGTGATTGCGCCGTCGAGTGCGGAAGGGTCGCCATGGGTGAGAAAATTTCAGCCTTTTTCCATAGGGGTGTGCAGTGGCTGGATGCAGGTACGGGGGAATGTCCGGCGGCGGAATGCCGATGCGGGTTTTGCGCTGAGCGATCATGCGGACTGGAGGGGATTGCTGGGGGCTGTCGAGGCTACGGGAGCGGAAAAGGTGTATGTGACGCATGGATTTCAGGCTACGTTGGCGCGGTATCTGAATGAGCGGGGGATCGTGGCGGCGGAGGTAAAGACGGCGTATGGGGAGGATGAGGAAGGCGGGGAGGTAGTCGCGGATGCGGGCGGGGAGGACGCGGGCAATGGAGAAGGTTGAGCATATAGGGGGGATGCGGCGATTTGCCACCCTGGTGGTGAAACTGGGCACCAGCACCAAGACCAATGACAAGCTGGATGCGCTGGCCGATTATTTTGCGGAGGCCGGCGATGCGGATAAAGTGTGGGTGATTGCCCTGTTCAGTGGGCGGAAACCCAAGCGGACGGTGAATGCCACGCAGTTGCAGGAATGGTGCCGCGAGGTGACGGGGTTGCCGGGGTGGTTGTTCGAAGAATGTTATCATACCGTCGGCGATCTGGCGGAGACGATTGCATTGCTGCTGCCCGAGACGGGGGGGACAGGAGATGCGGAAGCGGGGGAGGATGAGGCGGGAGCGGATTCGCTGACGGATTATCTGCGGCAGCTGGTGCAGATCGGGAAAGAGGAAGATGCCGTGAAGAAAGAGTTTGTGCTGCGGTGCTGGCGGCAAATGAATAAAGAGGAGCGGTTTGTTTTCAATAAACTGATCACGGGCGGGTTCCGGATCGGCATTTCGCAGAAAATGATTGTCAATGCGTTGGGGCGTTCGACGGGAGTTGATGCAGCGATCATTGCCCATCGTATCACCGGTGATTGGGACCCGGCGACCACTAGCTTTGCTATGTTGCTGAGTGAAGAGGGGGGCGGCGCAGATCTGTCTAAGCCTTATCCATTTTACCTCGCGTATGCGCTGGAGGAGGAGCCGGCGGCGCTGGGCGATCCTGCAGAATGGCAGGCGGAATGGAAGTGGGATGGGATACGCGGGGAGGTGATACGCCGGGGCGGGCAGTTGTTTGTGTGGAGCCGGGGGGAGGAACTGATGACGGAGAAGTTTCCCGAATACCAGGCGTGGAAAGAGCGGCTGCCCGAGGGGGTCGTGCTGGATGGGGAGATCATTGGGTTGGGGAGCGGGCCGCGGGAGGGGGAGATGGGCGGCGGCGATAGGGGGGACGAAAGTTCGCAAAATGCGAACTTCGGAGGTGTGGCGAATAGCGATCGGGAAGAGGACGCGCGAGCGTTCGATACTAGAAGGGCCAGCGTTGTGGGCGAGCAGGACAGGAATAGGCTGGACTTTGTGCCGTTGCCTTTTGCGGCGTTGCAGACGCGGATCGGGCGGAAGAATGTCACCAAAAAAAATTTACAGGAGGTGCCGGTGGGGTTCATTGCCTATGACCTGCTGGAATATGAAGGCCAGGACTGGCGGAACCGGTCTTTGAAGGAGCGAAGGGCACAGCTGGAGGCCATTGTCAGGTCGGTTGACCATCCGTTGCTGCAACTTTCGCCGGTTATTGCTTTTGACAACTGGGAGCAGTTGACAACGATCCGGCAATTGTCGCGGGAGGTGGGGAGCGAGGGGATCATGTTGAAAAGAAAGTCCGCGGTCTACCAGGTAGGACGTAAACGGGGTGATTGGTGGAAATGGAAGATCGACCCATTGGTGATCGATGCAGTGATGGTTTATGCGCAGAAGGGGCATGGGCGGCGCAGCAACCTTTATACGGACTATACGTTTGCGGTGAGGGCAGGAGATCAACTGGTGACCTTTACAAAAGCCTATTCGGGGCTGACGGATAAAGAGCTGACAGAAGTGGACGCTTTTGTGCGGAAGAATTCATTGGAGAAATTCGGTCCTGTTCGGACAGTACGGCCGGAACTGGTGTTCGAGATCGCTTTTGAAGGTATTGCCGCTTCGGCCAGGCATAAGTCGGGGGTCGCGCTGCGTTTTCCGCGGATCAACCGATGGAGAAAGGATAAGACGCCGGCAGAGATCGATACGCTGGAAGACCTGAAGAGAATGCTGGAGGTGTATGGAAAATAACATGGAATTAAAAGATACCATAGGATACCGAACGATCCGGGAATGGATGGAGACGCAGGGGCGGCAGCCTTTTGCATTCCAGGAGGAGACCTGGCAGCATATCCTCGACCAGGGCTCCGGGTTGGTGAATGCGCCGACGGGTTGTGGGAAAACCTTCTCCGTTTTCCTGGGGGTGCTGATCGATTTCATCAACCGGCATCCGGATGACTTCCGGACGAGGAGCGGGAATACTTTGCAATTGTTGTGGGTCTCACCGCTGCGGGCGCTGGCGAAAGATATCGGCCGGGCGATGGAGGAAGTGATCACCGGATTAGGAATGCGCTGGCAGGTGGGCACCCGTAACGGGGATACGGAGATGAGTGAGCGACAAAAGCAGAAAAGGCGGATGCCGGAGGTGTTGATCATTACGCCGGAGAGCCTGCATTTGTTATTGGCGCAGAAAGGATATGCGGAGATATTCGCTGCGTTGAAAGTTATCGCGGTAGACGAATGGCATGAGTTGCTGGGGAGTAAGCGGGGGGTGCAGGTGGAGCTGGCGCTGGCGCGGATCATGGGGGTGAAAAAGGGGGCCTGCTCGATTATCGGGATCAGTGCGACGATCGGTAATTTGGAGCAGGCGAAGGAGGTGTTGATAGTCGGACGCGCGCCAAAGACAGAGGGGCGCGGCCGGTCCGACGGAGGCCAGGCGGGGTCGGGGGGGGAGGGCGGAGCGCAGGGGGCGGAGGGACGTGAGGGGGCTGGGGATTTGCCGGCTGGTGGGATGAGAGATGCGGCGCGGGGGTTCATTGTGCGGGCGCAGTTGGATAAGTCTATTCATGTAGAATCCATTTTGCCGGATGAAATTGAAAAATATCCCTGGGCGGGCCATCTTGGGCTGAAGCTGATCCACAAGGTGATACCTATTCTCGAAAAGAGCAGGACGACGCTGATCTTTATCAATACGCGCGGCATGAGCGAGACGTGGTATCAGTCACTGCTGACGGTAAGCCCGGACCTGGCGGGGGTCATTGCGTTGCATCACGGATCGATCGATATGGCGTTGCGTAACTGGGTGGAAGAGGCGTTGCATGATGGCAAATTAAAAGCCGTGGTCTGTACGGCAAGCCTGGACCTCGGGGTAGATTTCCGGCCAGTGGAGACTGTGATCCAGGTGGGGAGTCCGAAGGGAGTGGCCCGGTTTCTTCAGCGGGCAGGGCGGAGCGGTCACCAACCCGGGCAGGTGAGTACGATTTATTTTCTGCCGACGCATTCGCTGGAACTAGTGGAGGCAGCGGCATTAAAGGCGGCGATGCATGAAGGGTTGATTGAGAGCAGGGAGCCGATGCTGCTGTGCTATGATGTATTGATCCAGTTCCTCGGAACGCTGGCGATTGGAGATGGTTTCCGTCCGGAGGAAATCTTCCGGGAATTGCAGCACACCTATTGCTACAGCGAGATGACGGAAGACGAATGGAGGGAGATCCTGCATTTCATTACTGAAGGCGGGTCAGCGTTGCAGCAGTATGATGAGTTCCGGAAGGTGGAGATCATGGAAGACGGTTTGTATAAGATCAATAGCCGGCGGGTGGCCATGCGGCACCGGCTGCATATCGGGACGATCGTGAGTGATGCGATGCTCAAAGTACGCTTTATTAGTGGTGGGTATGTCGGGGTGATTGAAGAGTATTTTATTTCGCGGCTGGAGCCGGGAGATGTATTCACGCTGGCGGGCAGGAACCTGGAATTTGTGATGATCAAGGATATGACGGCGCTGGTGAGGAAATCGACGGCAAAGAAGGCGAGGGTTCCCAGTTGGAATGGGGGGAGGATGCCGTTGTCGGCGAACCTGGGGATGATGTTACGGCGGAAGCTGGATGAGGCATCTGAGATGATAACGGGGGGCGCGGCGACGGGGACGGAGGGGCGTGTGAGCGGCGCGGCTGAGACGGATATTGAATTACGGGTGTTGCGGCCTTTGTTTGAATTGCAGGCGGCGCTGTCGTATATGCCGCGGGAAAATGAGTTATTGATCGAACAGATAGAAACGAAGGATGGCTGGCATTTATTCGTCTATCCTTTTGAAGGGCGACTGGTGCATGAAGCGATGGCGGCGTTGCTGGCTTATCGGATCAGCCGGGGGACACCGATCAGTTTTTCCTTTGCGATGAACGACTATGGTTTCGAACTGCTGAGCGATCAGCCCATTCCGGTTGACGATACTAATGTCTACGAGTTGTTCAGCCCGGAGGATCTGACTGCGGATATCCAACGCAGTGTGAACAGTGCGGAGATGGCCCGGCGAAAGTTCCGGGATATCGCGGTGATCGGGGGTTTGATCTTCCAGGGTTTTCCGGGGGAGCATACCAAGGCCCGGCACCTGCAGTCTTCGGCTTCGCTGTTGTTCAATGTGTTCAGCGAATATGATCCCCATAACCTGTTGATCCGGCAAGCTTACAATGAAGTGATGGATCAGCAGATGGAGGAGAGGCGGCTGCGGAGTATGCTGGAGCGCATCCGGCAGGGTAATATCGTGCTGCGCTGGCCCGGCAAGCTGACGCCCTTCTGTTTTCCGCTGAAGGTAGACAGTATGCGTGAGGACCTGTCGTCAGAGAAACTGGAGGACAGGGTCAGGCGGATGCAGGCGCAGCTGCGGTAGGCGCGGGGGTGCGATCTGTGGGCGACAGGGGCAGCGCCGATGAGGCGATTGGCGGCCGGCTGGTTATTTCATATACTTCAGCTGGGTTCCGTACAGGATGACAAAGACGACGGCGATAATAAGACCGAAGATCCCGCTAAATCCAGTCAGTGTAGAGACTCCGACAAAAAGAGCCAGGGATATAAAAGGAACCACGTCACCGACGATATAGATTGTGAACCCGGTCTTCTTCAGCATGCGCATCTGAAATGCGCCATAGAAGCAAAGCAGGCAGCCGACAAGAGTGAGCAGCATAATGGGAAGGCGGTTGTCCAACATCCGGCGTGCGGTCCCTACCGGGTCGGGGCCCATCATGTTTTTTACGAAGCCGGGCATCTGGTCCAGTTGATCCTGGGCCTGAACAATTTTATCGTAGCTGGAGGCGGCGGAAAAAAAGCTGTAGAAGGCGGAAATGACTCCCAGGCCGTTGCCGATGAACGTTAGGATTGTCAGTACATTGAGCATGGCGGGAAGTTTCTTGGGTTCTTCCAGCCAATTTTCTGTGTTTGCGGGTTGATTAAGGTCTGCCATTGTTAAGGTTGTTTTAGTTCTCCTAATGTAAGGACAATTTTCAGGAATGGCAATGCGGGGCGATTAAATATTAAATTACCTTTACCGACTGGGAGTTCAATTATATTATGCAGCCGGCATTTCCACATCGCATCAGGGGTCAGCAGCTATGGCTATCCCCGCACCGTTGTCTTTTCTGGGAGGAAGAACGAAGCCTGATCTTGTCCGACCTGCATTTTGGGAAGACGGGGCATTTCCGTAAGGCAGGGATTGCGGTCCCGCAGTCGGTTTACCGGGAGGATTTGTTGCGGTTACTCTCCCTGATCCAGTATTTTCAGCCGCGGCAATTGTTGGTTGTCGGGGATTTGTTTCACAGCCGGGAGAACAAGGAGTTGAATTTGTTCCGGCGGTGGCGGGATGATTTTCCTGATCTGGGGATCAGGCTGATCCTGGGCAATCACGATATTTTACATGAGGACTGGTATGAGGCGGCAGGGATCACCGTGAGCAGGGAGATATTGCGGATGGGGGAATTCGCCTTTATCCATGATATTACGGAGTGGTCGGCGGGGGGACGAGACGCGGCGGGCACAGCGGGAGAGCCGAGGGACGAGGTGCCGTACTTTTTTTCGGGGCATCTTCATCCGGGGATAAGGATCAGAGGGATGGGGAAGCAGAGTTTGCAATTCCCATGCTTTTATTTCGGGGGGCAGTATGCTATATTGCCGGCATTCGGCAGGTTTACGGGGACAGTATCCATCGATCCGTTGCCTGAATCGAATGTTTTTGCTATTCTACCACCTGAAGATGGGGAGAGAAGGGGGGCAGGGCAAGTCCGTAGCAGTATCTTTCAGATCCAATAGAATCGGGATCTTTAATAAGCCGGTGTAGTACTAGAGCCTGGTAAAATACATATACCAATTCCATTCCCAGGTTTTGCCGTTGTCAGCTGAAAATGCCTGGCTCCAAACCGGGTTTTCCTTGTCCCTAACGTCCCACCGAAATACAATTAATATTTTCTTGTCGTTTAAGATGTTTCTTGTAAAAAAATGGGCGACATTATTTTCAAATGAGCCTACTACAGGGGGGTCTAATTTTCCTTCAATGGAGTCTGCCCAATAAATACTCCATAATCTTGTTTTTGTATTAAACAGTCTAACGGACATTCCTTCAAAAGGTACGCCGTCAAATGTTGCAAGGTAATTGTCAATATTGCCAATACCGTTTAATACCCTGTACATTTCCTGTGTTGATTCAAACTCTGTCCATTGGGTGCAATTATCTAAACGCGTTTTCAGTTTTCTGTTGTGAAGTTTCCATTTGCCTTCATAGAAGTCGAAGTCACGTTTTGAAGAAGTCGGTGAAGCCGTAATTATTAACTCCCCGTCTGTGGCGAAGGCTATTGTAGGAATTTCCAGGGTGTCCTGATTTGCCATATTTTCCAGATCAGTTCATCTTCTTTTTGAGCGTACTGACCTGATCTTGCAGGTTGTTGACCAGGCTGGCCAATTGATTGACATCCCATCTTTGCTGGGTGTTGGCCTTACTGATGATCATCTGCGCCTTCCAGACCTCCAGCACGTCTTCTGAATTAACGTTATAGGGCTGATATGCCGTATTGTCACTGACGAGGGTATATTTGTTTTTCAGCTTGTTATTTTTCATCACCCGCTTATACACGATGCCTTCATTGCGGGATACGACGATATACGTTTGGTTGCTCCGGAGTTCTTCCATATCGTCCACTTTTTCGCCGACGATGACCGAACCGCTGGGCGTGGGGAGCATGGAATCTCCGACGATCTCGAAGGCGCGATAGTTGCCGGGGGCGAGCATGGGCAGGGTGAACGTATTCAGTTCGTCGAGGAATTCCGGGTCGGCATAACCGGCCAGGTAGCCTGCCGCGGCCTTGATGGGCACCAATTGGATCTCATTGGAAGCGGCGACCAGTTTCTGCGCCCTTCTTTTGTTGAGATAACTGCCGCCTTTGGAATCGCTGAGTTCTTTACGGAGTAACTCATCCAGTGTCAGTTTGAACATATCTCCCACCGTCTCCAGTACTTCCAGCCGTGGCTCGGCCCTTTCTTCTTCATAGGCCCCGAGGAGAGATCTTTTGATACCTAATTTGGCGGCGAATTCTTCTTGTGTCCATCCGCGAAGTTTGCGGAGATATTTCAGATTTTGTCCTGCTACCGACATAGACTAATATATTTAGCACTAAGATACTAATATCTTTGTCATATGCAAAAAAAAATTTTATGGGGGGCGGATATTTTCAGGGGGGGTGAGACAAAGGGGCCCGCGGCAGGCCGCGTGAGGGATAGAAGGCGGTACCGCGTACGCCGGATAGCCCGACCCGACTGCGGGAGGGGCACGCCCAAAAGTTCAGGCTGGTGCAGGGAAATAGCAGGCCGAAATGAGGTGAGAAACGGGGGCCGGATGGGGGCAATTTCGTACATTTGCCTCCCCTGTCAATTTGACTTTCCGGGAAGGATAGCATTATATTTGACGGGCTTTTACAGGAAAAACCATAAAATCATTAATACTTAAGGAATTATGTTAGGTATTCTAGCTAAAATATTCGGTGGAAATAAGTCGGAAAAGGATATCAAGACCATCCAACCCATTGTGGGGGAGGTCAATGAACATTTTTTGGCTTACCAATCCCTGAGCAACGATCAATTACGGGCTAAAACCCAGGAGTTCAAGGCCCGGATCAAGGAGCATTTAAGCCAACTTGACACCGAGGTGGCAGCACTGAATAAAAGTGCGGAAGAGCTGCCCTTCAGCGATATCAACGGAAAAGATGTCATCTACCAGCAGATCGACGTGTTGAAAAAGGAGCGTGACGAGCATATCGAAGAGGTGCTGGAGACTTTATTACCGGAAGCGTTTGCGGTGGTCAAGGAGACGGCCCGTCGTTTCAAGGAGAACCCGGAGGTCGCGGCTACCGCGACCGACCTGGACCGGAGCCTCAGCGTCAAAAAAGAGCATATCCGTATAGAAGGCGACCAGGCCATTTATAAGAATTCCTGGATGGCGGCGGGCAGCCCTATTACCTGGAATATGGTGCATTATGATGTGCAGCTGATCGGCGGTACGGTGTTGCACCAGGGAAAGATCGCGGAAATGGCGACGGGTGAAGGTAAAACGCTGGTGTCGACGTTGCCGGCTTACCTGAATGCATTGTCCGGGGAAGGGGTGCATATCGTCACGGTAAATGATTATCTGGCGCGTCGTGACTCGGAGTGGAATGGGCCGATATTCGAATGGCTGGGGCTGACGGTAGATTGTATCGACAAGCACGAGCCGAACAGCGAATCCCGCCGGAAGGCTTACCTGGCTGACATCACGTACGGTACGAACAATGAATTCGGTTTTGACTATCTCCGCGATAACATGGTGCATTCTCCCGACGAGATGGTGCAGCGTAAACACCATTATGCGATGGTGGATGAAGTGGACAGTGTATTGATTGATGATGCGCGGACGCCGCTGATCATTTCGGGCCCGGTGCCGAAGGGTGACGATCAGCAATACCATATTTTGAAAGGACGGGTAGAAAAACTGTTCGAAGCGCAGCGGCGGGTGACCAACCAGTTCCTGATCGAGGCCAGAAAGAAAATGGCGGAAGGCAATGACGATCCCAAGGACGGTGGGCTGGCGCTGATGCGGGCCTGGCGTGGATTGCCGAAATCGGGGCCGTTGATCAAGTTCCTCAGCGAGCCGGGCATGAAGGTCAGGCTGCAGAAATCGGAGAACTATTACCTGGCCGATCAGCAGAAGGAGATGCCGAGAGTAGATGAAGAATTGTATTTCCAGATCGACGAGAAGAATAATTCCGTTGACCTGACCGATAAAGGTATCCAGATGATCACGCGGGAGGGGGAAGACCCTGAGTTCTTTATCCTGCCGGACATTGGCGTCAAGCTGGCCGATATCGAAAAGAGCGAATTAGATGCGGAAGAAAAGCTGCAACGGAAAGAAGCGTTGCTGAATGAATATGCCATCAAGGCTGACCGTATCCATACGGTACAGCAATTATTGAAGGCCTATACTTTATTCGATAAAGACGTCGAGTACGTGGTAATGGAAGGCCAGGTGAAGATCGTGGACGAACAGACGGGCCGTATCCTCGACGGGCGGAGGTATAGTGACGGTCTGCACCAGGCGATCGAAGCAAAGGAAAATGTGAAGATCGAGGCAGCGACGCAGACGTACGCTACGGTTACATTGCAGAACTATTTCCG
>Ga0302312_10000895_pt1 | contig 19292 bp, 15 predicted proteins | sample III_Palsa_N2_1_FD_200529 | JGI IMG/M metagenome (GOLD analysis project Ga0302312, IMG submission 200529) | Peat permafrost microbial communities from Stordalen Mire near Abisko, Sweden - III_Palsa_N2_1 | ecosystem: Environmental > Terrestrial > Soil > Palsa > Peat permafrost | place: Sweden... | reverse complement strand
ACCGAAGACTCAATAAACAGACAGTTAAACAAAAAATTAATGCATTTAATAATTGAAAGTCAATACTTTGGAAGCATTGACTATTTTAAAAGTTCAATTGAATTCTCATATTGGGATATTGAGTTATACGAAAGGTGGGAAAAGGGCCTTCATTTGAACCGTTGCCATGTGTTGGGGCCTAATGGTCCCCTCCTATTGACTGTTCCCCTTGAGGACGGGAGGGCCCAAAGAACGCTTTTAAAAGATGTCAAAATTTCCTATCGCCAGAATTGGAGGGTGCGACACTGGAGGTCCATTCACGATGCTTACCGGAGGTCTCCCTGGTTCGAGCACTACGCACATACTTTAGAACCCCTCTTTAAGGAGCAGCCCGTTTTCCTCCTTGACTGGAATCTGAGGACGATGGATTGGGTATTACAACAATTGAAATGGAAGGGGGAAATTGGGCAAACGGAGACCTTCCGGGTGGAGTACCCGGAGACGGAGTTTATGGATAGAAGAAGGAAATACCTGAGCGAGCCGGTCCCAGGAGCTGTGGTTTCATATGCCTATGCCCAGGTCTTTGCCGAGCGACGTGGCTTTATCGGAAACCTGAGTATCCTGGACTTGCTCTTCTGCGAAGGTCCGGGAGCCAAGGCGTCAATTAATGGTTAACTGGATCGTTTCTCCGGTGGTAACGATGGTCACGCTCTTGCCCGAAAAATAGGGCTTATAGCGGCAAAAAATAGCCTTGGGCTGAATTATATCATTGATAATCAAGGCATTGTCGTCCCTTACTATCCGAATAAGGCTATCGGCGGGCAATACACCATCCATAGCCAGTTTCTTCAAAAAATAGTCGATATAAGCGTGCCTGGCATCTTGTGCCATGTCCGTTTTTATCGTTCCGGAAAGCTGCTTTAAGGGCTTGGAAAGGGTAAGCCTTTCCCTATAAAGGGGCTGGCGACTGGAACTGGCGGTGGGGCTTTTGAAGGATGTATTGAATTTGACGGGGACAAAAATGGCACGGGAATGAGTATTGGTAGCTTCATCCATAGGATTTTGCCAACCGGGCTGGTCCGCTTGAATGCCTGCCCAATATTGATCCTGCTGGCTTTCCGCCTTCCTTACCTTGTACTTCCTTTGGGTGCCCATTATTCCGGGCTGCTGGTGGAGGAGCTGATCCTGTGCCAATTGCTCCAGGTTGTTTTGGAACGAAGTTTGCCACTCATCTGATTGGTTCTCGTTCATTTTGGAAAGCTCTTTCCGGACCCTAGTCAGGGCCAGTTTGAGCCTTTCGTTGCCCATGGTCATTTCCAGTTCGTGTGCTCCCATTTTCCTCATTTGAAGCTTGGCCTTCTTCATATCCAGTACGACATGTAACGGGCTGGAAAGAGAATCCATATTGGAGGAGGTATTGTCAAATGCGTTGCTGTCCTGAACAGCTACTGCGTCGCTCGGAACTTCTTGATTTTGACCGGTTTCAGCGGTATTGTCCGAGTTCTCCATCATATTTCCCCAATCTCCCTTCACCCGGCTGTTTTTGGAGCAAGAATGGCTCGCTACCTTATGGTGCGGTTTTGAAATCGCTTCGGTTGCCCGGTCAACGGGGCTTACCTGTTCAGTGGAACTCGCAGGATCAACGGAATTCGCAGGATCAATGGAATTCGCCTGGTCAACAGGGCGGACCGGGTCCACCTGGCTCATCATCGCAGGGCTTGATAAAGCCTCCATATCCTTGGGCCCTGCGGCCTTAATAGGCGTCACACCCGGGGTGAGCCAGGCCAGTGAACTGAGGATACAGGCGGTGATCACCAGGGCCATCAGCTTTTGACCGTAATTCATGGGGCTCGTCTGGACATTCATGATCCGTTTGATCCTGTCCATCAAGTCTGTCTTGCCAGCGGCCATCATGGCTAATTCAGGGGCCATACGTTGTTTTTCCAGGGACAGCAGGGCTGCGGCATATGCGCGGGGGCTGAACTGGAACTGCAGGACAAAATCGTCACAGCAATTTTCCCTTTCTGTTTTAATATGGCGGGTGATCAGTTGAGCAAATGGGTTAAAGAACAGGATGGTTTCCACTACGGTGATCACCAGGTTGAGTAGGTAATCATGGCGCTTGATATGGGCCAGTTCGTGCAGGAGGATGGCTTCAATTTGCTCGGTGGTCAGGTGGTTAAAGCTGGCAATAGGCAGCAGCACGAGCGGCTTCAGGTAGCCCACCGTGGCCGGGATATCGATCTTGTCGCTGAGCCATACCCGGATTTCCCGGGTAATCCCCAGGCGGTAAGCGAGATCCCGCACGTATACCCTCCAATGGGCATCTATTTTAGCCAGGCCTTCGGACCTGATTTCTTGTATATGGCGATATGCCTTTCCAACCCGTATGAGAAGGAAGGAAAGGACGAGTAAATAGGCAAACGACAGGTAGGGAAGGTAGTCTTCCGACTTGCCGAGGAACTCGTTCAGATAAAAACGGAAAGAATTTCCACCTAAACCTGTCGCTACCCATGAATAAGTACCTTCCGAAGCTCCTGCGCCCGGCGCCCCCATGGTCGATTGGATCAGCCAGTAATGTCGGATCAGTGAAGAAAGGAACCAGATGAACCCTGTAAATAACAAAAGGGTCGCCGCCGTTGTTTTAACCGAAGCCAGGGCACGGCGAAAGACAACGAAACATAGTTGGTATGCAGCCCACAAGAGGGCCATTTGCCATAAACTGTTAGCGATGGCCCAACCCAATGCTTGCAGGAAGGCAGACTGGCTCAGGGAAGTCATGGTTACTGATTTTTTAGGTTGTCCAATAAGCGTTGGATCTCATCCAGCTCACCCGCTGAGGCCTTATGCTGACCCAGGGCCTGCATGACCAATTGAGCGGGAGACCCCTGGAACAGGGTATTGATCATTTTACTGACCAGTTGTTTCTGTGTTTTCTCGCGGGTGGCCAATGGCTCGTAAATATGTGTTTTACTGCTGTCATCCCGTTTGACCAGTCCTTTCTCATGCATGATCTGCATCAGTTTCAGGGTGGTTGTGTAACCGACTTCCTTAGTTTCCGCAAGGGTCTCATGTACATCCCTGACGGTAGCTGTCCCGCGCTCCCACAATACCTGGAGGATCTCCAGTTCGCTCTCGGTTGGTTTCAATTGTTTACCCATATTAAGCTCAATGTTGGTTGTTACGACGATAAATTTCGTAATCAAATATACGATTTGGTTCGTAACATCCAAACCGCTGGTCATTTTTTGAAAGTTCTTTAACAGGAGGGTCTGGGAGGAAAGGGTCATTTTCCGTTTCTGCGCGGATCAGTGAATGTTCCCCGACCGTTCTTTTCTTAGGGATTTGGTGGTCTTGCTGTGTCCGTCGTGACTCCAGCCCGGCGCTCCGAACAGATAAAGCCAGGCCTGTTTCCATGTCCTTGAATGACGAAGATCCCGGCCGATGTGAACCCATTCGTGAAAGGCGACTTTCACCGGGTTATAGGTATTGACATTTCGGGTGAGCCCGTAGGTTGGCCGCACCGTCTCCTCCTGGAAAGTACCAAACCAGCGGTCCCAGATGATTAATGTCCCTGCATGGTTCTTATCCAGGTAATCGATGTCCGATCCGTGGTGTACCCTGTGGTGGGAAGGGGTATTGAAAACGGCTTCGTACCAGCGGGGCATTTTGCCAATCGCTTCCGTATGTATCCAGAATTGGTAGAGGAGGCTGATCGATTGCATCATCAGGATCATCCCCGGTTCAAACCCTACCAGCGGCATCCAGGTCCAGAAGAGGAAAGTGCCCGTCAGGTTCCCGGTCCAGTTCTGTCTCAGGGCCGCGGCCAGGTTATACCGCTCCGAAGAATGGTGCACCACATGCGATGCCCAGAAAAACCGGATTTCGTGGCTCGAGCGGTGGAACCAATAATAACTGAAGTCGTCTGCAAAGAAGCAAAGGACCCAGGCCCACCAGGTATTATAAGGTATAGTGAAGAACCTGAATTGAAACAAAAAGACAAATATCACCAGGATGATCCCATTGGTCAGCAGACCAGCCCCCAGGTTACCCAATCCCAGTAAGATGCTGGTCGCCGCATCCTTGAACTCATACAATTCCCGTTGTGTCTTCAGGGCAAAAATGACTTCCACCACGATCAGCAAAACGAAGCCGGGGATAGCATGCACAAGGAGATTGGGGAATGTATGCATATCCCTAAATTACAAAAAAAGGCGGCGGGTATTATCCGAATAAAAAACCCCGGTGTAACAATTTACACCGGGGGAAGTTCTTTGAAATCTTTTTACCGTCTTACCTGTTAGGCATATGCTGAACGCTGGCTTGCAAGCCGCTTGCTTTTGCAGGATTTACATGAATGGTATGTTCAATTTTTATTTTCTTTCCTGTGACACCGGCGTCCTTCGTATGCCAAACCTGGGCCAGGGTGGGGGCTATGACCAAAGAGACGATGCTCATCAATTTGATCAGGATGTTCATAGAAGGACCAGAAGTGTCTTTGAAAGGATCGCCTACCGTATCTCCTGTAACCGAAGCCTTATGTGGCTCCGATTTTTTGTAATAGATCTCCCCTTTGATCTCTACGCCCTTCTCGAAACTTTTCTTAGCATTATCCCAGGCGCCTCCGGCATTGTTCTGGAATATCCCCATCAAAACGCCACATACCGTAGCACCTGCCAGGAACCCTCCCAGGGCCTCAGGGCCCAAGAGGAATCCGATGATCAGGGGAGAGATCAAGGCGATGGCGCCGGGCAACATCATTTTTTTGATAGAAGCCTCCGTGGAAATGGCCACGCATTTATCGTATTCGGGCTTACCCGTTCCTTCCATGATACCTGGAATTTCCCTGAACTGGCGGCGGACTTCTTCCACCATACTCATAGCTGCTTCTCCTACGGCGCGAATGGCCAATGAAGAGAAGATGAAGGGGATCATGCCGCCTACGAAGAGGCTGGCCAGTACGTCTGCCTTGTAGATATCAATGCCGGATATACCGACTACGCCTACAAAGGCGGCGAACAGGGCTAGTGCGGTAAGCGCTGCGGAAGCAATGGCGAACCCTTTGCCCGAAGCAGCCGTGGTATTACCCACCGCATCCAGGATGTCCGTTTTCTCCCTTACTTCTTTAGGCAGTTCGCTCATTTCAGCGATACCGCCTGCGTTGTCGGCAATAGGACCGAAAGCATCAATGGCCAGTTGCATGGCGGTGGTCGCCATCATCCCTGCCGCTGCGATCGCTACCCCATAAAGGCCGGCAAAAGCAAAAGATCCGTAGATCCCCCCGGCCAGGACCAGGATAGGAAGGAAGGTAGATTCCATCCCCACGGCCAGGCCGCCGATGATGTTGGTCGCGTGCCCTGTAGCGGACTGCCGGATGATGCTCATGACCGGGCGTTTGCCCATGGCCGTATAATACTCGGTGATAATGCTCATTAAGGCGCCCACGACCAAACCTACGGTGATGGCCCCGAATACACCGGTTTTGGTGAAGTCGTGTCCTCTCAGTTGCATATGTTCAGGCAACAACCAGTTGGTCAGGAACCAGGCGGCGATAAACGTGATAACGATGGAACCCCAGTTCCCCATATTCAATGCCTTCTGAACGGCTTGGGTGCTGACACCGGCCTTGTCGGAGATGCGCACGAAGAAAGTACCGATAATGGAGAAAATGATCCCTGCTCCGGCGATCAGCATCGGCAGCAGGATGGGAGAATACCCGTTGAAGGCGTCATCGGCATGGGTTTCATGGCCCAATACCATGGTGGCCAACACGGTGGCCACGTAGGATCCGAACAGGTCAGCGCCCATACCGGCTACGTCACCCACATTGTCGCCTACGTTGTCTGCAATGGTGGCCGGGTTGCGGGGATCATCTTCAGGAATGCCCGCTTCTACCTTGCCTACCAGGTCAGCCCCTACGTCGGCAGCTTTGGTATATATACCCCCGCCCACGCGGGCGAAGAGCGCAATAGATTCCGCTCCGAGGGAGAATCCGGTCAGGACTTCGATCGCCTTGGTCACCGCAGGGTCCGTAGCCATTACGTCCGGAGCAAAGAGTTTAATCAGGACAATAAACAGACTACCCAGGCCTATGACAGCCAATCCGGCAACGCCGAGTCCCATGACGGAGCCCCCGGTAAAGGAGACAGAAAGGGCTTTGCTCAGCGACGTTCTGGCGGCCTGGGCCGTGCGTACGTTGGCTTTCGTAGCCACGCGCATTCCGATAAACCCGGCCAGGGCGCTGAATACGGCGCCAAGGGCAAAAGAAAGGGCGATGGTCCAGCTTGAATTATCATTCTGGCTCCCCATATATCCTAACAGAAGCCCTGCTATGATAACAAAATAGGTCAGGATCTTGTATTCCGCCTTCAGAAAGGCCATGGAGCCCTCCGCAATATACTTGGCTATTTCTTTCATGCGGTCGTTTCCGGCATCCTGGCGGGAGACCCAATTGAAACGGATGAACGTGTAAATCAGGCCTAGCACGCCTGCAGCGGGAACTAAATAAACAATACTATTCATAAGCAGACAATCTGTGAAGGTTTATATTTTGTTTTCTTTAGTATAGATAAATGTCGGCAAAAATAAGGGAATTTGGGTTCCGGCGGTAGGCTACTTTAATAATTTAGCGTACCGCCGGAACCCCTCTAATGATGGCCCTTCGGGCGGCCGCCCGAAGGGCGGCCCGGTTGCGCCATAGGGCTCTTTTAAGAATTTAGCCTGCCGCCAACCCGCCCTCGCGCTACTGCGGTTCCGCAATCGTCTGGAACGCCGCCCCGAGAGAATCGGCAATATCCCCGGAAAGCAGGCTCTCCATGGATTGAACGGACAAGGCCAGGTCTCCGGACAGGCCATGGAGGTAGACACCCAATATGGCAGCATGCTGGGGTGGATAACCCTGGGCCAGGAGCCCGGTCAGGATACCCGTCAGCACGTCTCCGCTGCCGCCCGTGGCCATTCCTGCGTTTCCCGTGCTGTTAAAGTGGCCCGATCCGTCGGGGCAGGCGACAAAGGTTCGGTGCCCCTTGAGTATAATATAACAGCGGTGGTCAGACGCTTGTTCCAATGCTTTTTGGAGTTGTGCAAAGTCATCCTCAGACTTTCCAAAGAGCCGCTCAAACTCTTTAGGGTGAGGCGTTAGAATGGAATAGGGGGGGACGCTTTTCCATAAAGAAGGGTTTACTGCCAGCAGGTTCAGGGCGTCCGCATCCAGTACAACCGGGAAGTTGGCGATTCCAAGAACCTGGGTCAGTTGTTCCAAGGCATGTGGATCGGTTCCCAGTCCGGGACCCAGACCGAAGGACTTGTAAGTGGTGGGATCTATTTGCCCCGGATCGGTAATGGCCATGGCTTCAGGAACGCAGACCTGGATAATGGAAAGGAATTCTTTGGGAATCAGGCAGGTCAGCAAGCCTACTCCACTGCGGAGACAAGCTTTGGAAGAAAGTACACAAGCTCCCATCTTGCCTTCCGAACCGGCCATGACCAGGGCATGCCCGAAATTTCCTTTGTGGGAAAAGGCGCTCCGGGGCCTGAAATAGCGCTTGACCTGGGCTAAGTCAGTCAACTGATAAGGGCTATACGTATCGGCTTCGTATGCGCTGTCCAAACCAATGGGCAGCAGTTGAACGTCTCCCGAAGCATTGGCATTTTCCGGTAGCAGCAGCCCGAGCTTATAGGACCCTAATGTCAACGTATGGGTAGCATGGACCATCGGATCTTTCGAACAAGGTTGGTCCGCCCTCATGCCGCTGGGTAGGTCAATAGCGATGGTGGGCAGGCGGCTTTTGTTCAGGAATTCCACCAGGGAGGCGGTCAGTCCTTCCAGGGGCCTGTTTAGCCCCGAGCCCAATAACGCATCTACGATCACTGCATTTTCCGGTAAGTGAGGAAAGAGTTCCTCCGTTTGGATGAAGTGGATTTCCTTAGTCAGCTTATGGAGGCGCTCCAGGTTGGCCTGAAAATCCTCCGTTCCCTTGTGGCCGAATTCCAGGATATATACCAGGACAGGGATATGTTTGTCCAACAGAAGCCGCGCCAGGGCCAGGCCGTCCCCTCCATTGTTGCCTTTACCGCAAAAAATATAAAAGATCTTTCCCAGTAGAGGGAATGAGTGGGTGATCCAGTTGGAACAGGCCAGGGCCGCTCTTTCCATCAGGCCGACAGAAGAAACGGGCTCATGGGAAATGGTATAAGCGTCCCATTCCCTGATCTGTGGGGCAGAGAAAATCTTCATAAGACCGGAGTTTGTGGCTTACCGCATACCCAACGGAACCAGGCCATGGCGCCTCCCATTGATAGCAGGGAAGCGGCAAGGACCGCAATCTTGGCTATATCCTGGTATGCGGGTTCGTCATAAGCCAATAAGGTAATAAATATGGACATGGTAAAACCGATGCCTGCCAGCAGCCCTGTGCCAATCACCTGTCTCCAGTTGCTACCACCCGGCAAAGTGGAGATGCCCGACTTTACAAGGATAAATACCGCCCCGCTGATACCCAGCGTTTTTCCAATCAGGAGTCCGGACAAAATGCCCAGGCTGAGCGGCGTTTTAAAGAGTGGGAGGGGATTGGAAGGTAATAGTATAGCTGTATTGGCTAGGGCAAACAGGGGGATAATAATGAAATTGACCGGAAAATGAACCCGGTGTTCCCAGGTTTGTAATTTCTTTGTGGGAACTGTAAAGGCAAACAATACGCCTGCAACGGTCGCGTGTATGCCACTGTTAAAAATACAATACCATAATATGATCCCCAGTAGTACCTGAAACCACCCAAAGGGGACTTTGAAATAGGTCAATGTCAATAACAATATCCAAATGCCGGCGCCCCCCATGAGGTAATATGCTGCCAGCCCATGACTGTAGAAAATGGCAATCGTGAGGATAGCCCCCAGGTCGTCGATAATAGCCAGGGCAGTCAGGAATATTTTCAGGGGAAGGGGCATGCGGGTACCCAGGATCGCTGCTACGCCCAGGGAAAAGGCGATGTCGGTAGCCATAGGAATGCCCCATCCGTGGGAGTACCCTGTGCCGTGGGTGATCAGGAGGAAAAGGGCTGCAGGCAATACCATGCCACCCACTGCGGCAGCGGCGGGCAGGACAGCCTGGCGGAAGGAGGAGAGTTCCCCCCCTGTCAATTCGCGTTTGATCTCCATACCCGCCATGAAGAAGAACACAGCCATGCCGGCATCATTCAGCCAATCCTCAACAGCACTGGGTAAACGCAGGAAGCCTATGGTCCAGACGTGACCGTCGGATGGGCTTGCTGAGAAGTGCCAGCCATTCAACCACGCAGTTCCCAGGGGGCTGTTGGTAATGAGGAGGGAAATAAAAGTACAGGCGAGCAGCAAGATGCCCACTGCCCGGCTATCACTGATGAACTCCTGGATTTTGCGAATGGCTCCCATATGCAAGGCCCGTGGTTTATTGAAACAGTTCTTCTTTTGTTTTAGGACGTAACGCCTCCAGCCACTTGAAGTTAGGTAATCTTGTCTGTTCAATTTGAATTTGTCGCATGGGAGTGGAAGTTCCTTTTACCCCATTGCGGAAAACAACCTTGTAAAGCGCCCTCTTTTCGAAATAGAGGTCGATGGCATCTGCCTCCGAGACATTCAGCCCCATATATTGGCCGCTGTCATTTTGCGCAAAATAGATACTGTGGGCGTATCCTTTGGCCCGCATATAGTCTATGGCGCCGTCTTTGAAATATCCATTGATGGTCCTGCCCGTGATCTGATTGAAAAAATCCGTACCGACCTTATTAATGATGAATCCGTTATTAAAGACGTACAGCCGGGTCGGCTTTTGTAGTTTGGTATAGAGGAACATCGTATCCCCCGTGATCTGGCTGGCATTCGCCCATACCGCCGGCTTGGTATAAAACTGGAAGACCGAGTCCCGGTCCGAATAAAAAAGACTGTCGGCCTTAGCCTGCAGGGAATCGGAAAAGACCCTTACGTGATGAAAGCCAACGATGAAACGCATAGTCGTATCTACGCCGGGGGGAAGGGTATCCACTGTTTCTTCCTCCCTCATAATTGTGTCCCTGACAACCGGATGGTGGGCTGAATCTGCGCCGGGGGGCATCAGGCTGGTATCCCCCATCTGCCGGAGGTGAGTCCTGAAATGGTGCAGGTCTTTTAATAAACCCGTGTAAAATGTATCGGCTGCCATGTAGGTAGTATCATTCCCCTGGAGCAATATAATGACGGGTTTCTCCGTAGCGAGGACGTTCTTCTTTTGGCGGTTGAAGAAAACGTGGTTGGCCAGCATAGTATTGGACGTCGAATCCTTGTAGATGACATTCCCCCTGGCTTCTCCGTTCCCGCTGATCTTGTCATAGGCGATCCGGTTAGCGATGATGCTGCCGGAACTGTCTTTCATTTTCGGACGGTCTTCGAAATAGGCGTGGCCAAATTTTAAGTCGTAGTTTCCTTTGGTGGTTTCAATGATCTTTCCTTTTTCATCGTCTATGAGAGTGGGAACATTCCAACTGGCAACCTTCGTCTCCGTATTATAGAAAAGGGTATCGTTACTGATCTTGTAGGCCGGATCCACCAGCCGTACCTTTTTCTTGAAGATCACGTCCTTGGTTTCCCCGAAATAAGTACCGTCCAGGCTGGTAAGGATGGTCGTTCCTGTGACCAATTTCCCTCCGTTAATGTAAGTTCCGATATGGGTGACCAGGTCATAGTCCAGGGAGTCTGTGGTCAGGATGCTTTTTCCATCCGTCAGCTTTACGTCATAGCGGAGGATGGCTTTTTTGGGGGTGGCGTAATACTTAAGGTATCTGGAATAGATCTGTACACTGTCGTTATCATTGATGTGTACATTTCCGAAGGCCTCGACTTCATTGGCCTTTTGATTAATATACATGCTGTCGGCATATAAGGTTGTATTCCCTTCTGCAATGGTGTCCCGGCCGATGAGCTTTTCCAACTGGACGGTGTCCCGGGTAATTTGTTCAAATTGGTCTGAATGCCTGATATGAATGATCCGTGTGGAGTCAGCACCGGGTTTGGGTGTTGTATTGGGCGGAGGGGTAGGAGTAGCCTTTTGCTGCGCCTGCGTATGATTGGTTAGCCCGATCCCCAGCATCAGAAGAAGCAGGGTGATCAGGCTGGAACGGACTTGTGTCAATGGTTTATAGAATTATGAGTACTGTCATCACTGAGCGGCGCCTTGAGCGGCGTCGTTTTATCTTTCTTTCCAAAAACCGATATGCTGATATACCTTTTGGGGTGCACCTTCAGGTCGTCGATAAGCGTGTTCAGGCTCCTGGTGGTGGAATAAAGACTATTGTAGAGCGCCTTGTCATTGATGATGGCGCCTGCGGATCCACTGGTGCCATTGAGCTTCGCAATGATCCCGTGTAGTGCGGTCGAGGTAGAATCTAATTGTTGCAGGGTTTGTCCGATGTTACCGGCCGCCAGGTCCCCGGATGTTTTTTTGAGGTTCTGGAGAGTCTCGGTCAGGGTCTCGTTATTTTTGGCCAGGTTCCCGGTAAAGGAGTCCAGGTTGTTCATGGTTTTGGTAACGGAGCCATCTTCTTTATTGAGCAATCCGTTCAGTCCCGCAGTAGTAACTGTCAGATTACCGGCTGTTTTATTCAGACTGGCGATGAGGCTGCGCAGATTTCCCTTGGTATTGGGATCCAACACTTCAGTCAGTTGTTTGAACACCGAATCCACCGAATGCAATACGGCGGTCACCTGCACCAACACCGGATCCACGCTCTTCATTACATTGTCCAGCAGGCCGGGAGAGACCTTGGTAGTAATGGTATCCCCCAGTTTCAGGTGATCGGAGGAATTCCCGAGAGCGATATCTATTTCCGCCGTTCCCAAGGGAGGCGTCCTGATAAAAGCCACGGAATTAGCAGGGATGTTCACATCTTTGGTAAGGGTCAGCGTCACAAGGATCGTATCAATGCTTGCATCCATGGGTTTGATCTCGTAGACCGTGCCGATCTGAAGACCGTTGACCATCACTTGATTGGAAGGCGCCAGGCCATCCACATTCGTGTATTTCGCGTAGATTCTGCTGGCATTGGAGAAGAGATTGCGGCCCTTCAAAAAATTAAAGCCCAGGATCAGCAAGGTGATAGCTACCGCGGTCATAGCCCCAACCTTCGTTTCATTAGATATCTTCATCGGTGTTGAGAATGGTCAATAATGGTCAAAAATAAAGCATATTTTATGCCTGAGCATATTTGATTTGCATCATAAGGGCCGTTTTTAAAATTTAACACTATGGCGCAAATCCCCGGGCCACGCTACTTATTTCCACTTGAATCCAGGATCGACTCAACACTTTTTCCTTCGACATTGGCTTTGTACCTGACAACGGCTCGGGTGATGGCGTCGGCAATCTGTTGCTGCCCTTCATCACTATTGAGGTATTTTTCATCATCGGGATTGGACAAGAATCCTGTTTCTACCAGCACGCTTGGCATATTGGTGGATTCCAGTACCCGGATTCCGGTATACCGCTGCTTAACACCATCGTCCCTTCCCATCATCCTGAACTCGTCCTGGACCATGTTGGCCAACTGGTAACTTTTAACAAAATAGTATTTTGAATACAGCATGGCCCTGATCTTCAGCTCAGGACTATTCTCCTGCTCGGCGGTTTCAGTAGAATCTGTTTCCTGCCCTTCAAACTCACTGTTTTCCATAATCGCCTTTTCCTTATCTCCCTCCTTACGGGCGGTGAATATGTACGTTTGCGTGCCCGTAGGTAGGGGGTCGGGTACTTCGTACCGGTGGTAGACAGCTACTTTGTGATAATGTTTCTTCCGGGCCTTTCCTTTGCCGGTATAGTAGGCCTCCTTGCGGTAGCCTACGAAGTGGGAAAGGAATTTAGGCATATAGTCGCAGTGGATACAAAGGAAGAGGTCCCCCTTTGCTTCGTTGGCAATCTGGGCTTTTAATCCAACGGGCTGGAATACATCCGTGGTGCGGGTCATCACGATGCGCATGTCCGGGAATTCAGATTTGGGAAAGGTAGCCTGAAGCGTCCTGCCCAGTTTCATAGCGATTTCAAGCGTCAGGATCTTTTCCTGGGAATAGGCGCCGGATGCGCCATTGTCCCTTCCACCATGCCCCGCGTCCACGATAATGGTATTAATTCCGTGCCTGGTCTGTTTCGGGCCCACGATAAAAGAGCATACAGTCAGAAAAAGCAGTACGGAACATCCTGTAATCACGCCTATGGATTGTCTCTTCATACCTTAGTTATATTTTTCATAAAGACCCCCTTTACGGAACAATATAGTACCCATTTGGTTACTTTTGCGCAGATGCTATATGGGGACTAATTACAAATTTAGCTATAAATATCTTTTGACAGGCATTACAAGCGTATCCCTGATAGGTTGGCTGATCGTTTCAGCCCATTCTTATGGTCGTACCCGGCCTTTTCGGATGGCTGAAGGGCGCATGGATACAGTACCTGCGAAGGTCACGGTGCCGGATACCCTTATTCGGCGAACCGGTAAAGATTCGATCCCGAAAGATTCCACCCAGCGCAACGACACGACAAAGAGAGATTCCACCCAACAAAGCGACACGACCAAGCTCCCCATGGCGAAAGACTCCCTGGACGCCCCTATTGATTATGCGGCGGAAGACTCCATGGTGCTGGACATACCCAATAAAAAGGTGTACCTGTATGACCAGGCCACCACGAAATATAAGGATATGAACCTGAAGGCAGGCATCATCCGGATGGACCAAACCACGCAGACCCTGACCGCCCTTCCTAGTCCCGGCCTTGATTCCGCCGGCCTGTTGATTCAAAAGCCGGAGTTCACCCAGAAGGATACCAAGTTCGATGCGGATTCCATGCGCTATAATATGAAGACTGCGAAAGGGATCATTTTGAACAGTTATACCCAATCCGGTGAAATGTTCATTTATGCCCAGAAGTCCAAGAAGATGGACGCCAATACCATTTACGCCTATAATGCCCGGTTTACTACCTGTGACCTGGATACGCCTCACTTTGCGTTCCGTTCCAGGCACATTAAATATATTACCGGGAAATTTGCCATCACCGGCTACACAACCCCTGAATTTGAAGGAATTCCCTTTCCCATAGGCATCCCATATGGCATATTTCCCCTGGTGGAAGGTCAACATAGCGGATTATTGCCCCCTTCATTTACGACGAATGACCAAAAAGGGATAGGCTTGGAGCAATTGGGCTATTATAAGGTGATCAATCCCAATTTTGATTTCCTGATCAAAGGGAATATCTATTCATATGGAAGCTGGGAACTGGACCTGGACCCTTCTTATTACGTGAGGTACCATTACAAGGGGTCGGTAGCCCTGTCAATAGTGGATACAAAGATTGCTTTCAAAGGAGATCCTGACTACTCCAAATCCACCGACTTCAGCCTTCAGTGGGCGCATTCCGCCGATACAAAAGCACATCCCGGAACCACTTTTAGTTCTTCCGTAGACTTTGTAAGCAGTAAGTATAACCAGTACCAGACATACAGTCCAGCCCAGGTATACCAAAACCAGGTACAGTCTTCCGTGGCCTATACAAAGACATGGGCGGGGACGCCTTTTTACCTTTCTTCAGCCCTTAGCATCAACCAAAACACTCAGCAAAGGCTGGATAATTTTTCGCTGCCGAACCTCAATTTCACCATGAATACCATTTACCCCTTCCAGAACAAGAATCAGGTCGGGCCGAAAAAATGGTACCAGAGCCTGGGGATAGGGTATAACGGTTCCTATCAGAGTCTGATCTCTTTCTACGATACGGCCTTCAGTTGGAAGCAAATTGCGGACACGCTTCAGTACGGGGTTCACCATACCATCCCCATCCAGTTGTCCTTGCCACCGGTAGGGCCTGTCCAGATCTCGCCCAGTGTGAGCTATGATGAGACCTGGTTTTCCAGGCAGTACCTCCTGCGCTGGGACAGCGCCGCAAACCAGGTGGATACCACTATCAGAAAAGGATTCTATACCCAGCGCCAGATGACCTATGGGGTCAGCGCCAGCACGGCACTTTATGGGACCTATAATTTTGGTAGCGGCTATATCAAGGCGATCCGGCATGTGATCCGGCCTACCATTGGCTTCAGTTATCAACCCGACCTGAATGCGGGCTCCTGGTATAATATACAGGTCGATTCGGTGAAGGTAAATGGGGTTGCCGTGGACAGGCAAAGCTTCAATAAATACCAAAATGGCGTCTTCGGGGCTTATTCCCAGGGAACCTTCGGGGGACTCAATTTCGGGTTGGATAATAACCTGGAGATGAAAGTGAGGAATAACAAAGACACCACCGGCAACGCGCCCTACAAAAAGGTTAAACTCATTGACGGCTTTGGCTTCACCGGCAGCTATAACCTGGTAGCGGATTCTTTTGCCATGTCCGATATTACGGTGTATGCCAGAAGTAACCTGTTCAATAAAATTAATATTACAGGTGGCGCCACGCTTAACCCCTACCAGGTGGATAGCATGGGACAAGAGATAAACAAATATGTGTGGGCGCACAAGTTTTCAGTGGGCCGTTTTCAAAGCGGTTTTATTTCTGCCTCCACCACCTTTGAATCCAAGAAGGCCAAGGATCAGCAAAGCCAGCAGGACCAAACCCTGCAGAACAAAGACCTGACGGATCCCACGGCATTAAATGACGACCAACGGGAATTGCAATACATCCGTAATAACCCTGCCGAATACGCGAACTTCAATATTCCCTGGCACTTGAGCCTGTCCTATTCATTGTCCATAACAAGGACGGAGAGAGCGAATTTTACAGGGTATTCCACCGTTTCTACCCAATCCATCACTTTTAACGGGGACTTTAATCTGACACCCAATTGGAAGATCATCGGCAATGGCGTTTACAGTATCGATTCCCACAGCCTTCAGTTTTTGCAGACGTCCATCGCCAGGAACCTCCATTGCTGGCAATTGGCCATTAACGTCACCCCTATAGGTTATCAGCGGTCTTTCTCCATTACCCTGAACCCCAAGTCGGGTATCTTAAGGGATCTGAAAATTAACCGGACCCGGTCCTACTATACAGGGCCGTTCTATTAAGGGGAATGTCGTCTGCCAGCGCTGCGGTCTGCCGATGCTGTCTCGCTGCGGTCAACCGCCGGCGCTGTCGAAGGGCCGCCTTCTACGAATGAGCGACGTAGTAATCTTCCATTATTTTGTGCAGCTTTTCCTTTAGATCTTTTGCGTTAGTCGATCCTGGAAAAACGGGAGGAAGAAAATGCATTTCCATTGTAGCTGGCCAGAAGAAGAACGGTTTGTGACGGGGCATGACCTTTTTTGTGTAGAACAGTAAGGCAGGGATAATAGCCTTGCCGGTCTCTGCCGATAGTTTAAAAGCGCCGTCCTGGAATCCTTGCAGGGGCTGATTGGTTTGATTGCGGGTGCCTTCAGGATAAATACACATGTGCATACCTTCCGCAAGGACGTTTTTCATAAGGCGATAGCTTTCCCTGCGGCTTTCCGGGTTCTTGCGATCTACCAGGACAGATCCCCTTTTATAGATGATGCCGAAAATGGGGATCCTGGACAATTCAATTTTGGCGATTGTTTTATTGGGACCGGGGATTTCGGGCGTAGAAACGGGGATATCAATCAAGGCGTTGTGATTGACGATCACAATATAGTTTTCCCCTTTTTGAAAGTTTTCAGCCCCTTTCCGCTTTATCCTGCACCCCGTCAGGAACAGAAAGATATGTATCCAGCCCCTTCCTATCCGGCGAAAGCGCTCCGTGCCCTCCGGTTCCTTCATCCCATAGGTAAAGGAAACGGGAATGGCCGTTACGATCATGGAAATCACAAATACGATGAGTGCCCAAAGGGCCCAGATCCTACCAAATATGGCCCCGGCAATACTATTGGGGGAAACAAGAGATTTCTTCATCATTGATCATTAATCCAGGCTCCAATTGATGGGCGCCATCCCTTCCTTGACCAGCAGGTCATTCGTTTTTGAGAAATGCCTGCAACCAAAAAAACCTTTATCCGCTGAAAAAGGGGAGGGGTGGGGCGCCTTAAGGACATGGTGTTTGGTCGTATCGATAAGGGCCTGTTTATCCTGCGCGAATTTACCCCATAACAGGAAAACGATTCCCTTTTTCTGGTCTGAAATCTTTTGTATGACCATATCCGTGAAGGGAGCCCAAATGGATGCATGGCTATTGGGCTCCGCAGCCCTGACCGTCAGCGCCGCATTCAGCAACAGTACGCCCTGGTTTGCCCATTTTTCGAGGTTCCCGCTTTTGGGGATCGGCATTCCTACGTCTTCCTTTAATTCTTTAAAGATATTCACCAGGGAAGGGGGAGGTTTGATCCCTTCAGGTACCGAAAAGCAGAGCCCATGAGCCTGGCCGGCCCCATGGTAGGGGTCTTGTCCCAATATAACCACTTTCAGGTCCTTGAACGGAGTGGCCTCAAATGCGTGAAAAATCTGCGACCCGGGCGGGTAAATGGTCTTTCCGGCAGCCTTTTCCGTTTTCAGGAAACGTACGATCTCTTCAAAAAAAGGCTGGTCAAATACCTCCTTTAAGGCTGTTTTCCAGGAAGCTTCTATCTTAACATCCATGTTTTTATTCATTCCATTGGGCTGCAAGCTAAAAAAAATTATCTTTGCCCCACGTTTTTTTGATCCCATAGCTCAGCTGGATAGAGCGTCATCCTTCTAAGATGAGGGCCATTGGTTCGAATCCAATTGGGATCACAAACAAGCTTAAGGCCTTCAAGTCATTCGATTTGAAGGCTTTTTTATTTTCGCCATTTTCTACGGATATTGCAAATAGCTTACTAACAGCGCTTTGGGGATTACAGCGCTTTTGGGGATTCGAGTACCCAAAGGTCACCTTCCCGGGATATTTAGAACCTTCAACGAGGATTTTCATGTTAGAACGGTGTTTTAATCCAATCGTGCGACATCGACTCATTGCATTCAATGAATCGCTTCTTTCTTCAATAAGACCGATCGTGAAATGGCAGATATTAGTTATCATGTCTCTATTTTTTTCACCGGCTCATGCCGCTTCGCTTATTACGCTTAATGGCCCGTGGAAATTCCAAACCGGGGACAACCCGCAATGGGCCGATCCAAATTTTGATGATGCTCATTGGGAAACAGTCGACCTTACCGCGTCTGCGGGAGCACATGACGGCGACGTGGGACTCGCTGGCTATGTGCCTGGCTGGGCCGCGAAAGGGCATGCTACTTACGCGGGGTATGCCTGGTATCGCATACATGTTTCTTTAGATAGTTTAAGCGGAGATACGCTGGCATTAGCAGGTCCGCCTGATGTGGATGACGCGTATCAAATATTTATTAATGGAAAATTATGGGGCAATGCAGGTGATTTTTCACAACCGGAGCCTGTGGTTTACAGTATACAACCCCGAATGCTTTTACTGCCTGATTCCTTAAAAAATAAAGGGTCCCTAATCATTGCTTTCCGCGTATGGATGAGCGCGGCTACATTAAGCAGCGACCCGGAAGCGGGCGGCATCCATATCGCCCCGGTGCTTGGCGGGAAAAGCGTTGTCGAATCAAAATATAATTTTCAATGGCGGCAAACGATCAAGGGGTATATGGTTGATGCAGTGGAACCGGCAATATTTATGCTGCTGGCGCTTATCAGCTTACTCTTATACCGGTCCCACCCGAAAACCCCTGCTTACTTATGGCTCATCATAGCATTGCTCTTTACAGCGCTTGTTAGAGCGAACCAACCTTTTTTCTATTGGCTTCAATCAGAAAGCACACATGAATTTGACCTGGTAACAACTGTTATACTGATGCCGCTAGTAATGGGCAGTTGGTTAATGGCCTGGCGTAGCTGGTTTAAATTGAACCGGCCGGTCTGGATATCTACAGTCATTATGGTACTTACCTTCCTGTATATGTGCTCGCAATTGCTGGGACTTGCATGGCTGACTCATGCAGTTCCACACATGTTGTTTCAGGGTATTTCCAATTATATAAGATTGTTTTTTTTAGGACTGATGTTATATATTATATACAAGGGTATCTTACATCATGGGCGTGAGGAGAGGTTAGCCCTACTTGCTGTATTATTGATTTCGATAGGCTTATTTGCACAGGAATTATCAGCATTGCATGTTCCGGGTATTTGGTTCCCCTATGGCGTTGGTGTGTCAAGAACTCAATATGCTTATGCGGCTTTTGATGTGATTATGCTGGTGCTGCTGATCCTGCTATTACGCTCAAAAAGGTACAAGAGCGGAATTTATTCTCCTTAAACAGAATCACTTATTTCATTCCAACATCGCATGAAAATAAAACA
>Ga0302312_10000887_pt1 | contig 19422 bp, 25 predicted proteins | sample III_Palsa_N2_1_FD_200529 | JGI IMG/M metagenome (GOLD analysis project Ga0302312, IMG submission 200529) | Peat permafrost microbial communities from Stordalen Mire near Abisko, Sweden - III_Palsa_N2_1 | ecosystem: Environmental > Terrestrial > Soil > Palsa > Peat permafrost | place: Sweden... | reverse complement strand
AAATGCACGGACAACTGAAACTCGCAAAGGTCGTAATGGGTGTCGGGCTCCTGGTCGGATTGTTCACCGTTTCTATTTCTCCTGCGTTCGCGGGAACCAAGACAGAAACGATTGAAGCTCAAGCGATGGGAACGGGAACTCAGCTGGGCGCAAATATCGGAGTGACTCTGAACATCTATGAGTACTCAACCCCGGCGGATAGGCAGATTCTCGTTACCGCGTTCAACAAAGGCCAAGGCCAGGGGCTTTCGAACGCGCTTCAGAAGATGAAGGCCGTTGGCCATGTCGAGATCACCGGGACGTTGGGCTATGACTGCTCCTTCATCAAGATGACTCCAACCCCGACGGGACGAAAGATCGTCTTCGTGACCAACCGCCAGATTCGGTTCGGCGAAGCCTTCTTCGACACGCAATCGCAGTCGTTCAATCTCACTGCGGGCATCATCGAGATCAACGATCAGGACAAGAGCAAGAGCACCGGAGTTCTATATCCTGCTGCCGAGCTGGTGCTCGATAGCCAGGGCCAACTGCAATGGGACCTCACGCAAAACCCCTGGAAACTAGTCGATGTACTCGACTGGGCAGGAACTCCTGGCGTCAACTAACGACGATTGTCGCGTTCAACAAGTTGTCTTCCATAAATCCTGACTGACGCCCCAGGCCATTTCGTCTCATGGCAAAAGCCTTTGAGCGTCGAATTGCGAGGCACTATGAAGATCCAACGAAAATCCATACTCAGCTTGTCTGCGCCGCTACTAGTGTTGTCGTTACTGTCGGGCGGCGCTGTTGCTCATTCGCAAAACAGCAAGGACGCCTGCGCAGATCCGAATCCGGCACAGATGTGCTCGGGCGCCAACACATGCGGATCCGCTTCAACTCCGTGTAGTGTGAATGTGAAGCGGACGGCTAATTCCGCGTCCTCGACTCCCAGCATTCCGAACGCAAAAGGTAATTCCCTATTCTGCGTGAGTGTCGGCACCACCGTTACCTGGAAGAGCACCGATAAAGGCGATGGCTTTGTCGTCGATTTTGGCGCGTCGTCACCGTTCGATCCGAGCGGGGCCCTCAGGGGCGGGTCCGCCAAGGCTGTCTCAGTCGTCGCAAAGGGGACCGGCTGCTTCAAATACTCTGTGAGTGCGTGTCATTCGGGTGAGGTCTATGGGATGTGTGGAACCGCAAACCCTGTGATCATCGTCATCGATAAGAAATGAGCGTGCAATCAGGTATTCGGCTTGAAAACTTCTATTGGTCAATAGATTCCCAAGGTCCAGACTGGCTACAACTGAGAAGTGATTTCTACAGATTACGCGTTAGAAGATAAACAAGATCGCTAGGATCGGGGCGTTAGAATCTGTTCTTGAATTGCATATTGAACCAAATCAGCATTCGTTTGCAGAGAAAGGCGCTCCATCAACTTGTACTTGTGGAATGCCACCGTTCGGGGAGTCAGCATGAGAATGTACGCAATTTCTTTCATGGTTCTTCCCTCTGCCAGCAACTTAAGCACTTCGAGCTGTCGACTGGTGAGACTTTCCCTGCTGGGATGCGATCCGGTTGTTTCGAGGGCTAAACCTTTGATCGCGTCCAGGATCGAAGCGGAGAGGTAACGCCTGCCTTTCAGAACTTCGCGAACGGCACTCACAAGGTGAGTATCGTCAGATGTTCTTAGCAAATATCCGGATACGCCGCCTCGAGCTGCGTCGGCGGCAATATCAGCGTCAATCGAGGTCGTAATGTACACGATTCGGACCATTCGAGTCAGCTTTTTGAGGCGCGCACGAATCTCAAGATGATTCGTCCAACTCTCACCCAAATCAAGGATGATGACGTCGGGTTTGAGTTCTCGCACTGCGTCCATGAGGGCCTGTTCATCCGCGACTATGCTGACGATCTGAAACTCCGGCTGCAGAAGCTTTGCATATTGATCAGAGACATGAACGTGATCGCTTGCGATAAGGACACGCGGCCACGTTACAGGACTCATTTCGTGCTCCTTCGACCGACGTTGCGTGATCAAGGCCTAGTAGATTTCAACTGCCAACCTGAGACGTCTATCAATCGGAATACGGCCCTCGCCGCGCCCCGAACCTGCAATTCGTCGCGGTATGAAAGGTTTTTGCAGCTGCTTGTTGCCCCGCGATCGATCTGCCTGCATCGTCTAATAGGGCAGAGGCTCAGCAACAAGATCCACATCGACCCAAAGGTTCAGGGGCCGCTTCACCTGCGGTATTTTTGAAATGTTGTTTCCGACATCAGCATTTCACTAATAGGGAGAGTAATTGCGCTGTATAACAGCGACTACTGTCAAAAAGAACAGCAAGCGATTATTCCATGTACCTAGATCGCCTTCGACAACTGAGACGTGTCGAAGAGAACCTGGTCGTGCCACCACAACTGGTCAAAAAAATTGCGAGCCAGGTCGACAATCCCGGTTTCACCCGAGGAGGGAGCGACAGCGTGCACGATTTCAGCGACAGAACGTCTTCCGTCGATCGCGTCAAAGAATCGCTTCTCGATAATGTTAACCGGCAAGAATATGTCGCGGAACGTGTGGCCGCGATTGATTAGAACCGCTGCGGCGCCAGGGGGAAGTCTTTCGAGCACGCACACCGTATCAGCCATTCTTATCGGCACGTAATCAAGCCAGCCATCGTGCGCGAAATCTATCCCGTGTCGCTTCGCCGAGCTTTCATTGTGATACACGACGGCGCTGTGGCGAACCATTGTGCCCCGAAAGAGTTCGACCGCGGCGAACTGCTGCTCCAAAGGGAGTCTCTCTAGCCGCGAAGCCTGCGGAAGGCCGGCAATGACGCCACACCTTGCAGAGTAAGGCGCTTGACGCGTCCAACGGCCAAACGCAAGACCGACCTCCTGCAGAAATTCAAGAAATTGAGGTACCGAATAAGCCCGGTCCTGAGGGTGCAACAGAGCGTCGGCCAACTCTGCCTGGTCGCTGAAATCAGGCGCGGTACGAAGGATATTTTCCATGGGATGACCGGGAGGCAGAGATTGAAGCGCAGTGATCAGATCCCGAATCGCATCATCCGATGCGGAGATATCGAGCCGCCTGCAGAAGTCCTGCAGCATATATATGCCGGCTCGTCCATAGGGAGCGTACATCATGAGATGCATCGCGCCGTCTGGGTTCAGCACACTGTGCAATGCGCTAAGGCCCGAGTCAGGCTCGGCGAGGTGGTGGAGAACCCCCGTACAAATAATCTGATCGAAACTTTCCCCTAACTCTCCAGCCCTCTCGATAGGCAATTGCTGCAAGTGAAGGTTTGTCAGATTGTATTTTCGCTTGAGCTCTTCGGTCTTGCGCAAACTTGTTGCGCTGAAGTCAATTCCCGTGATCCGTGCGCGCGGCCACCGGATTGCGTACTTGGCAGCCTGGGATGTTCCGCAGCCTGCAATGAGAATCGAATAGTCTTCCCTGTACTCTTGAGCGGGCCAGAACAGACGAAAGTCGGCTACGCGTCTCTGGTTATCGTCCCAGAGGCGGCCATAATTCTGAAGATCATCGACCGGCCGAGGGTAAGGATAACGATCGTAGAAGTCCTGGACTTCAAGTGACGCCCCAATGCCCGCCAATTCCGGCTCGTGATGATGTTTACTCGTCATGATTGGTTTGGCTTCCGGACATAGACTCCTGGGTGAACCATTCATGCCGGTTTCGCTCGGTACCTTGATTCAGCATAACGTGACTGGTGGAATTTCGCAGGTGGGCGCTAGCTCGGAAACTTTTTTCGACGACGGAGAATGACTCCGACGCAGAATCTCCGGCAGGCGCTAGCTCGTGATCGGTTGCGGTCGCATCAGCGAGTCAATACCTCAAGACAAAACAACTACTTGTGTTGTCCTTGAGGCGAAATAAAGATCTCGCTTGAGAGCACCGACGTTAAAGCCAATCCGAGGTCGGTATTCATTCGAGATTTGAACACATACCCTCGACCGCCTGCGCCAATCGCGGCGCCAATAAAGTCAGGGTCTTCATGAATAGATAAGAATACGATTCGACCCGCATAACCCTGTCGGCCCAATTGCCGGGCGATCTCGATGCCGCTGTGCTCCCCCATGGAAATGTCCAAGACCATCAGATCCGGTCGAAGTCTGGACGCTTCTGCGCACACAGAGCCGCCATCCACGACCGTGCCAACGACCTCATAGTCGCTCTCAAGTACTTCCACGACGTGATCCAAGAAATCTCGATTGTCGTCGGCCAGTAGTACCCTTGCTAGCATTGGTCCACCCTAGTTCGTGCATTTGCCCTGGAAGGTGCTCCGCCGGAACTCTGATCGCGGTCCTCGATCGGACTACGACGCCTAATGACCACGCTATGACTTCCTAACCCTTCTGACTACTGTCACTTTTGACGGTATGTTGAAGTTATTTTTCAACTTGAATTTCGCGACCGCCAGTTCTCGCAGGTGGATGGCTGACGATGCCCGAACATTCGCCTAGGGTGCAGCTACGACTCGAGAAGGAAGTCCAGATGGAATACCCAGCCGTAGAACCCAAGTTCGTACATGGTGACAAAAGCTAGCGGGAAGGACGCGCGGGCAGTTTTCTCGGAGCGTCGAATACTTCGTTGTGGAAGTAAAGCCAGCACGAGCTCAATTTCGTCATCGCAACGTTTCCCTTTCGTGCGAAGTCCCGATCAGACAGAGGCCGGTCCGTAAGAGTAGAGCCCACGACCTATTTGGATTCTGAACCCAATTCGACACGGTGCCGTCAGGTTTAGTCGGCACAGGAGCTGTTAAGTTGGCTTCAACGTCCGTCAGCCCATCCCTCCAAGGTTGGCAATTCCCGGGCTGTCACATAAGGGGAGGAAGGCGAATGAGCGTTTTGACTTCCTCGGTCTGCTACGCTGTCACTTTTGACAGTAGGCGTATTCACAGGTCGCCGGTAGCATTTGCGAAGCGCAAAGAGTATCACTGAGAAGAGATTGTGAATTGGCGCGGAATCGACAACGTCGCCACTGCGAATCGGTTGACACCGCTCTCAATCGTATTCGCTGCAATCCCACTGAGAACCTTCGATCTTCTCAGCGTGTTGGTGTGTTCATTGGAGTCGTGATTACGAGCGAGCACGTGCAAAACCCGATAGAGATCTTTCCTGAAAAGCTTCCACTTTTGATAGGATTTCATAAATATTTCATCTTCGAAAGAAACGGTTCAGCAACTCAATGATGTCGGGGCACCAGACGCGCGAGTCAGATGCCAGTTCACTGATGGGCCGGGTCCCCAAAAACTTGAACGGTATAGGAGGGTGCAATGAGCCCAACCAAGCGTCCTCGAGTCCTGATCGCCGACGATCATTTCTTTGTAGCTGAGGCCTGTGCGCGAATCCTGGAACCTGAGTTAGAAGTCGCCGGCATTTTTACGGATGGCCAATCTCTTTTGGACGCCGTTCCGGCGCTGAAGCCAGATGTCATCATTCTTGATGTCGGAATGCCCCTGATGAATGGGCTGGAGGCAGGCAAGCGCATCAAACGGCTCCAGCGTACGGTGAAGCTCGTGTACTTGACGATGAACCCCGATCTAGGGGTCGCAGCGGAGGCGTTCCGGTGCGGGGCTTCGGGGTACCTGCTGAAAACATCCGCAGGTACAGAGCTCATCACTGCCGTTCGTCAAGTTCTTAAAGGCGAATATTACGTATCTCCTCTAGTCACGACGGATACGGACGGTTTTTTCCTCGAAATTCGCATATCGGATACGAGGCAGGAGATTCTCACGAGTCGGCAACGAGAAGTTCTTCAGTTGTTAGCCGAGGGAAGATCGATGAAGGAAATCGCGTATATCCTCAAGCTGACTCCTCGCACCGTTGCGTTTCACAAGTACAAGGTGATGGAACGGTTGCGCGTTAAAACCAACGCGGGATTAGTCCAGTATGCAATCCAACAACACGTCATCTCGCCTGGAACCTAAGCTGTATTTGTCGATGTCAGCATCATAAGGTAGTTCCCACCTCGGCTTCGATCGGCGACAGTTCCAACCTGCTAAATGGCGATGTCGGATTCCGGTCGCCATGACACCTGCGAAACTTGTTGCCGCTACCGCAGGGGCAAAGCGCATTGTGTGCCTGTTCGGCATCGCGGTCGGCAATGATTCCCATGACTTCAGACGGGGCGCGGCGCTTTTGAATCAACTGGGCCATCAGTGACATGGTTGGGCCCGTGTGCATGAAGAACAGCTCCAAGCCTTCGCACAGATAGTTCTGTCCGGGCTCTCCGTCGCGCGAGACGCCAAACCTGTCTTTGGGACAGCCACCGTTGCAAAGGTGCCTCACTTTACATTTCTGGCATTGCTTTGTGAGCAGGTTACGTTTGTCATTACCGAACTTGCGCTGCTCAGCGGATGCAACCATCTTCAAGAGAGTGGTCTCATGGATGTTGCCGAGTAGGTATTTCGGCTCAACGAAATGGTCGCACGAGTAGAGGTCGCCGTTATACTCCAGCGCCGGTCCGTACCCGCAGGTTGGGGCGTGGATGCACAGCAGGTGGCGCCCGAAAAAAGCCTCGAGCGTTACATCGAACAACTGAACAAACACTTCGCCCACATCATGACGAACCCACTCCTCGAAGATGTCGATGAGGAACTGACCGTATTGCCTGCTACCGACAGTCCGGTTGGTTACCATGTTGCCGGACTGCGTGTAAAGAATGCGCTGGCCGCCAACCTGCTCACTCCATCCCAGGTTTGCGATATTAATCGTGTCAGCGTTGGCTCGCTCGACGATGGGGATGAATTGAATCCACTTTGCACCCATCTCATCGCGAAAGAAACGATAGACCGCACGACCGTGTTTTTCATTAGCGGCATTCACCGTACATAGGACGTTGAAGTCCACGTCATACTTGCGCAGATAGTTCAAGCCCTTCATCACCTTGTCGAAGGTTCCCTGCTTGGCGCGGTCGAGGCGGTAGGTGTTGTGGATCTCGCGGGGCCCATCACAACTGATACCGACAAGAAAATTGTGCTCTTTAAAAAACGCGCACCACTCGTCATCCAGGAGAATTCCATTCGTTTGAAAGGTGTGTTCAATGGTTTGCCCGGGCCGACGATACTTCTCGACGAGTTCAATGGACTTTCGAAAGAACTCGACCTTCATGAGCGTGGGCTCGCCTCCCTGCCAGGCAACTGTAACCGTTGGGGTGCGATGCGACTGCAGCAGTTGCTGGATGTAGAGTTCGAGTGTTTCGTCCGACATCCGGTGCTTCTCGTTCGGATACAGAGCGTCCTTCGACAGGAAGAAACAATAAGTGCAATCAATGTTGCATGTTGACCCGCTCGGCTTTGCCAGCAGGTGAAAACCCGGCGGTGCATCTTGAGGACGATCAGCATCAGCCATGAAATTCATGTATGCACCTTTTCTGCATCTCCAAACGAGATAGGCAGCCACTTTGAATCTCGTTTGTCAGAGTCATCGTTCCTGACAGAGATTCGTGTGCTTCTCAGGAAGCTAATCTGTTCGTTCGGCGATGGGTACTGTCAAATATGACAGTCAATCTGGTCGGGCGGGAGGGCCATGACTGCGGGCGTATTCGCGACTTGGTCGAATCCTGACTCGGCAGCCTTCATCCCGCCGCAGGAGATTCGTCCCGTCAGCGCCTGCCTTGCTTTTATCAAGCGAAAGTGGCTCTGGCTTATCTACCGGTGCCAAAAGTGATCCGCCACCAGCAGACTGCCGGTGATTGCAAGAATGAGCCACAAAACCCCAATTGTGATGAAAACAGCGAATCTGTTCAAGGATCTGGCCTCTGTTTTCCTCTGCACCTCGGCCGCTTCAGCACGATCGCGACATTCCTGCAGCACTTCTGGAGGCATGACCTTTTGAATCAGTTTGAATCCTACGACCAGAACGACAAAATCATCCATGAATCCAATTACGGGAATAAAACTCGGAATAATCTGAACAGGGCTAACCAAATAGCCCGCCGCGCAGGCGGCGATCAGTCGTGCGTACCAGGGCGTTTTGGGATGTTTGAATGCAAAGTAGAAGACCTGGGCTTGCTTTTGGAGTACTCGTGCCTTCTCCCCCCAAATTGCAATACGCGCGGGCACACGCCGGACACCGCGAACCCGCCGCACCGGAGAAATCGAATCCATAACAATCGAATTGTCGAACTCGCCTTCCAACGTTATTGTCCTCTTCTGATCGACAACTTTACTGGTCGCGGCGCTAGACTCATTCGATAGCGCTGCACAATGCCAGCTACCGCATGCTAGCTGCGTCGGAGTTCTATGAAAACTGTCAACATTAACAGCATTGAAATTCGTGCAGTTCAACCGCCAACCGGGTTTGCGGGTCCTCAGAACTTCCAGCCAATACTAGCGGCGGATCCAAAGTCCGTCCCATTCAGATTCTGCGGTGGCCGGCTATCGTAGTTCAAGTAGTAGCTCAAACTCCAATAAAGACGCTTGGCCAGTCTCAGTTTCACTGCCGCATTCAGATCCAGCCTCACTCGTCCCAGGTCGGTAAGGCTGGGATACACCTGGGTATTCACAATGAAATTTGTGGTCCTGAAACGAAAGAAGCTCAAGTTGGTTCCGACGACCGCTTCGGCGCTGTTTCCGGTTTGCCCCGATGTCGCTTCATTTCCATAATGCTCGCTGTTCCAGTCTGCGCCTATATATGCCGCTACAAGGCTGTTATTCGTCATCTGGAAATTGTGCCCTACGGCCCCGCCCAAGGTTGTGCGCAGATCCAGATCCTGCTCGCCAATGTGCTGAAAGCCTAATAGTCCCATGTAAAGGTTCCGGGGGGAACGGAGTTGTCTTGCAACTTTCGTTTGGAGATCCACCCGAAGATTCTCGGCAGATCCGCCACCACTGAAGCTGGAACCCAAATCAGCACCCGCTGACCACAAAGGCTTCGCATAAATAACGCTTGAATCGAAGTTGTATTGAACACGATTTTGCTGTTTCGTGTAGTTGAGACCAGAATCAATGGAACCGTGCAAGTTCTTCCAGAATCCAATGTCGTTTTGTTGAAGCGCAACAATCTCGAGCGACGGTATGAAATCGGTTTTAGAACTCCCTGTGATCTGGATCTCGTATTTGTCCTGAGAGCCTTCGGGTGCCACATTCTTTAGGTTAGTGATAAACCGTTCCCCGCGTCCGTTCGTGGCGATGAAATGGTATTCGCTCTCGATGCGTACCACCTTGGTCCAGTCGACCGCGATTGTGCCTTCCCCGTTCGCCAGCCGCACGTACAGGTAGCCTTTTTGAAGCTGCATGATTTCGCATGTCATCCGGTCGCCATTCGCGAACACGATGACGTCCTTCTTGTCTCTAGCCCAGCACGTTGCGCATAGAAAGATCAGTACAAACGCCGTCCAGGCTGAGAAAGAAAGAAACGGAAGGCGATCATGAAAGCTCATGTTTGTCCTTCTTTGTTTTGCTGGTTTGAGAGTGCGGACTCGGCTGCTCTTTCTCCTCCAAGTCAGACGAACTACCGGCACTGTTTTATAACAACCTGCGCAGTCTAAATGAACTGTCAGTTCTGACAGTAGACGCCTAGATAAGCGACATCTGTGTCTTCTGAAAAAGAAGTTCGAGGTTACTCCAAGGGAATTATTTAACCGAGACGCCTCTTCTATAAGAAGAGGGTTAACTCTTTGGTCCTGCTCTCCTTAATGCAAAGAAAATGTGGGCTGCCACGCCGATATCGTTGACCTGCTCATTCGGCTTCTTGCCCGTATTGTTCTGATGCTCATAATAAGCATCCATCTGCACGTGGCTCCCAATGGGAAAAAGGCAGCCGGCCTCAAGCTGCGTTGTGCTCCATTTTGAGTATTGGCTCTCGTAATAGACCTCGGCGCTGAGATAAGGAGTCACATGATATGAGCGGATTGAGAAAGTTCTTTGGACAAGCAGCCTGTTCCGATAGCGCCAGCTAAAGACTCCGGCCTTCCAGTCCAGATCTGCACGATTTCTATCGGTGAACAACAACGAACCCTTTGTTGGCAATGCAGAGGTCGCCATCGGCATGAATCGGTTCTCTACGGGCTCATTGGGAGCAGTTATGACGCGATATCCGGCCTCGAAAACCAGGGGCCTTTTCTTTGCGTCGTCCAGGTCAAAAGAGGTGACCCTTTTCAAGCTGAGTAGAGGCTTGAGGGACACTTGGAGGCTCGGTCCAATCGTTGCCTGGATCGGAACACCTCCATCGCGATCTCCCTCTGCTTGAAAATATGCTCGCATCACCGGATTGATCTTGAGGTACGTATCGATCTCGGGCAACAGTTGTGGCGTTTGAGCTCCCGCAGACAAACTTGCGAATGCGAGGAACGCTCCTGCCTGAACCCCTCGCTTGTGAACCGACGCTGCTGGTCCGAAGCGCTCGCCTAACTTGCTTCCAAGCGCCTGGAGCCGGCGAAACTTGCTACCGACATAGCTGGCGGCCGCAGATGACAAGGCGAGCGCTGAATTTGCGAGGCTCGGGATGATGTTCGGACGGTTCATCGTGACAGTTTCCTGATGCTTTCGAGTCTAGGGGTTTCTCGAATGGAATCAACTGCCAGTATTGACAGGCCAACAGCTCACTTTGCGTTGATTGATCAGCAGATCTGACAGACTCTGAGTCGTTGACACAGAGAGTCGAAAGCGCTGCGCACGTCTCCTAAATGGAATTCGAGCATGCACGGGAAACTATTTTTCCTATACCTCGTCTAAGTTTTCTGGGTCCATGAGATTTTGACCGTACACTTGTTCGGAAGCATGACGGGCCACGTCGTCCTGAAATGCTAGGGCCGGCCGAAATGCCAAACGTTGCATGAGGATGTTCGTCCACTCCGCGAAGAGGGGTCCGTGGCATCCATCGTCTAATTCAAAGTCCTGCATTGCGCGTGCCTGAAATTGCTCCCATCAAGGCCGGAAGTTGGTAAAGAATTGTTGTCATGTCGAGTAATGTTGGTCGAGGATTTTCTGTGGTTTCGCAACTTCGTTCGATCCAAACTGGATCAACGTCCGGAGCTACCTATTATTTGTGAGGTATCCGATGGGCTGGAGGCAGTTGAGAACGCGACGGCATTGCAGCCAGACTTGATTCTGCTCGACATCGGTCTACCTTCGCTGAATGGCATAGAAGTGGCCCGGCAACTTCGCGACCTAGCCCCGAAATCAAAGATTATCTTTTTGAGCCAGGAAACATCGGCGGTCCTCATGAAAGAAGCAATTGCTCTTGGCGCATGGGGTTACGTCTTCAAATCCCAGGCTGAAAGCGATCTGCTGCCGGCTATCGACGCAGCCCTGTCTGGCAGGAGATACGTGAGCGGCGCTCCCAAGTGCGTTGCTGTCCCTCATGGGGATGCTTCCGACGGGATTTGAAAGTCACGCGGTGCTTGCTGGCAAGACGGATTGATTGCATTATTGAGTTGTCATGTTCGGACGACCCGGACAGTCAATTTCCTCAGTAGACTCCTCCAGGCGCTTACGGTCTGGCACGTTTCTGCCGATTCAAGAGAACTTCTTCCCAGTTTGAGGTAGATGCGGTTGGTTACTTGAAGGCAATTTTTAGCACGAACTTGAGCAATTCTGCGGGCGAAAGAACCGTCAGCGACAGCGGTAGAAGAGGAACGGTAGCGGCAACGGCAAGACGAATGATGTCGTTCGTCCAAAAAGGAATCGGGCGCATCTGTCGCACATTTGTGTAGACGTTAGACATTTCAGCGAGCGACCGGACATCTTCATTCCTGAGCAACTCCTCTGGCTCGTAGTCACCCTTTCGAATCCATTTTTCTTCAAAGCACAATACAAATCTGCTAGCCATCAACCCATACTCCGCTGAGCTCCTCCGCAACGTGGCTGCAAGCTGAGGAGTAAACATCAACAACGGGCCCAGGATAATCACAACTAGGAATACCACGGTTCCAATTGCCTCCAACTTGAAGGTCATGAGAGGTTGTTTACCGATTAAAACCCGATCGGCGATGAAGCCCGAAAGCAATGCGCCTTGAGCAAACAATATCGGCGCAAAGGCAAAGGAACCGCCTCCTAGAAAGCCGATTCCCCCAGCCCGATCGGGGTGGGCCGCACTCAAGCGGAGATGTAATTTTGAAATCTGCCAGAGAAGCCAGAACCAGATTCCGAGGCGCAAATACCAGCGTATTAAAATGAACTGGAAGATCGGAATACTCACGAAAGCGTACCAGTAGCCAGCCAACGTGAGATTCAAATGCGTTTGATCCGGTAGCGCATACCAAGTGCGATCTCCCCAGGCGATCTGACTCCGCCAAACCCACAGTCCGATCGTGTACACCAAAATCAGCACTACCACTTCCACGAAGACGAGGTCGCGAACGCGTTGTGCGGAATTGACTGCTTTTGCGAATGCCGGCAGGTCTCTGACTTCGATGATGCGCCGGTCTATGAACCGCCTGATTAAAGGACTTATGCGTTTCTGAACTCCCAGTTCAGCGAGGATAAGTGCGGGAAGGGCGATCAAAAATCTTACATTCGCCTCGATGTCGTGTAGGAACGGGACCTGAATTCCCGCGCTACGTATAGCGTGACGCTGCAGGACGGATAGCAACAGCAACGGCAGCCAAGTAACCAGCGTAAAGGCTATGGCTTGGCGATATAACCGTTCCAGAGCTTCACCCGACAGGCGGCTACGCCGACACAACTGAAACAAGGCACCGCCCAATACCAAGGAGAACTCAGGCGGATCTATGGGCAATGATTCGACTGGCGGCTCCAAGATTGTCTTCATTTTTCTCCAGCTATCCTGCGCGAGGATGTCCATCACCTCAACAAAGTTATTGGCTTTCGCCCGCTTGATCGTATGTCCGCTAAGGCAGCTGAGATATCGAACATCGAATTCCGTCTTAGAAGAGATATTTCTCGCTAGAACGGGCCGCTGTGAAAGAGAACACCATAAAAAGTGACAACCCCAATCAGGATGACCCCCATCGCGACCACGAAAGAGACTGAAAGTGTTTGCGTCTTGCGGGAAGGGCTCAACCGCCTGAGAAAGCTCTTGTGCTGCCATGCAGCAGCCATGAGTGCCAAGGTCCCAACTGCAATCAGACTCAACCCCAGATTGCGCGGCGCATTTGGACGACGGATGACACCCGCAGCAATGTCCTCGGCCTTGTATTGGAAAAACTTGTAGATAGTGAACCCGAATCCGATCATTGAGATCGCCGTTCGAATCCAGGCCATGAGAGTTCTTTCCGCGGCCATCACCGATCGCTCTACGGCCAGATCGGTTCGCTCTTCGGCTAGAATCGTTCCCCTGTCTTTTGTCGCTGTCTCAACACCCATGAACATTCCCCTTCAGACCGGTTTCTTGGCCGGCACCTGCGAAGTCTTCATTCGTCGAGCAATGCGCGTAACGATTCCTCGAAGAACCAGGTAGGGCAGGATGGCGAGAAGGAACGCGACAATGATCGCTTCTCCCACATAAACAAAGTGCAGTTCGATGATTTGATAAATGACGTCCAGCACGATGGCAAGGATGAATACTTTGCCTACGCTCTTCCAACCGTCTTTCAGTAATTCCGCGCGCTCGTTCGGGTCGGAGACCATCGTCCAAAAATAGGGTGACTTGCCTGTCTTGGCATCCGCCAGTCCCGAACGAATCGCGAAAAATGCAGCCATGCATGGCTGCAGCACGAGCCTGAACTTCATGGGTCCGCTGACCCGTGCGATCAGTTGAGTTCCAACCCGGTCCCAAATGTGATACATAACAGCTCCTTTCTCGTTGCGATACCTGATTGCGACATTGTCAGCAAGGATTACTCGTCCTTCAGAGAATGGTTACGCCTCCACTTTCGGTCCCTCGGCAGGTGCGTCATACGGCACGATTTGCCCCCAGTGTTCCCGGACAGCAACCACCCGAAAAATGAACGCGACACCTACCGCGATGAGCGTGACTGGGAAGAACGTGGTCCTGCTCTGCATGTGGATAGCGATCAACGTATACACCGAGCTCGCGAGGATTGCCGTCGTCACCAAATGCTGCGACGGTCGTGTAATTTCCGGCGTCACCCCGGAAAAAAGATCGATAAACACGCCTCCCGCAGTGGTGGCCGCGAGTCCAATCAGAATCGCACCCCAGAATCCGAGACCATGTTCGATAGCCTTATGCGCGCCTAAAACTGCGAACCATGGCAATGAGAACGATTTGAAGAACGCCAACGCTCTGGTGCGAAACCGCTCTTCTCGTGACTCGGCGTAACGATAGATCGCCAACCCCAGCAGTCCCGACCCAAGGCATACAAAAAAATAAGCCGGATCCTTCAGCGGCGCAGGCACCTGAGCGAGCATGACATCGCGCGTAACGCCGCCGCCAATTCCGCCAAGAAAGCCCATGATGATCAGGCCGACAACGGCATATCCACGATTGTGCGATGGGTTGCGAGCGACGAGCACACCGTTCAAGGCGTTGATGCCGGCCGAGAATAAGTCAACGTTCGGAAAACTTGGCAAAACCATTTTGGTTTTCTCCTTTAGAGATATCGCGCACCCATAAACCAGGTGGCCTCCCGAGTTGAATTCCACGGGCTCGCGGGATGCCAACAGAGGCGTCGTCCCGCCTTCCAGGATCTGGCCCCGCGAAGGGACTCCTATATCGACTCATCGAGTTCCCCCGCCGGCCCGAGTATCGATTCCATACCGCTCCCGTCCGATCCTTGACCTTTGATTGCGGCAGACTGCCATGGCCAGTGTCCCTCTGCTTCGACTACCAACGACCAACTGAGAAATGTTCTGACAACAACCAGCGCGCCGAGTATCTCCAAGCCCTTGGCGGTCAGGTCTAGCAACACTGTGCGGATCACATCGGCGGCGACAAGAATCTCAAGCGCCAGCATCAGCGACCGAGCGAGGAGCCGCTTGTATTCGCGGTAGGAGTGGGGGGTCCGCTTCACCAATCTCAGCATGTAGCGCAAGAAACCAAAGGCGATCGAGTAGACGATAATCACCACTGCCAGCGCCTGGATTCCGTCTGACGACATTTCAATCCATTCGCGCATGTTTCTCATCCCTGCTAAGTGGCCTCGCTCTAACAGTCCGCAGAGGAAGCACTTCTCCGGTAGAGGCGTTAGCTCATGTGAGGATAAGAGGGCATCGCAGAGGCGACAACTGTCATATTTGACAGGCCGCTGGAGCTACGCTTTTGTTGTTTCGAATCCACGAACTGTTGAGATCCAGAGCCGGCAAGCCTGTAACTAGTGACAGTTATCTGGGGCTCGCGGCCTGTGATTAACTGACGTTCAGTCCTGCTGCGACCACCCGACATGTGCGGCTGCCTTCGTCGCTCCAAACCAGGGTCATGAGAGGTGTCTGGATGTCGGCTCAAAGCAATTTCTGCGACGCTCGCCAATCGAGATCGCCGGTTCCGGGGACATCGAGCACACATGCTCGTCCGCTGGTCTGTGCATGAGTAGTCTCTTCTTCCCCCATTGGGGCCTGGACTGGCTATGGAGTGTCCCTCTCGTGCTTTTGACGGTCCTGATCCATTCCTTTGTGCTCAGACTGGTCAACCATGGCGTTGATTCCCTGCTGAAAGTGAATGGTGGCAAAGTCTTCCGACACATGGTATCGGTCATCGCGGTGGGAGGACCCGCCCTGTGCGCGACAGTGGCGCACGGTTTAGAGGCATGGTTGTGGTCCCTCGCTTATTTCTTTTCCGGAGGAATAGCTAACCAGAAAGCTGCCATGGAATTCTCGCTGGGCGCGATGACAACCTTCGGCACAAGTCCTCTTCGCCTCGGACCGGGGTGGCAGCTGATGGGACCGCTGGAGGCCTTGAACGGTTGGATATTGTTTGGGCTGACCACGGCCTTCTTATTCACGATCGTCCGGAAAGTGTGGTCTACGGACGCGTGGACCTAGCGCCCTGACGTCGAGCGGGTGTCCAAGCGGGCTTTAGCTAATTTCAATTGTCGGGTTTCGGTGGCGGTCGCGATCCCGAATTCTGGCCCTGCGGCGGCTTCGTGTTCGGCTTTGCCTGCTTCGTGTTGGGCTGTGACGGCCTTGGCTGAGGTGCCGGCCTCGTCGAAGGCTGGGTCGGCCGTGGTTGTGGTTGAGGGGCCGGCCTCGTCGAGGGCTGTGTCGGCTTCGGTTGCGGTGCCGGTCTCGTCGCTGGCTGTGTCGGCTTCGGTTGAGGGGCCGGCCTCGTGCTTGGCTGTGTTGGCTTCGGCTGAAGTGCCGGCCTCGTGCTTGGCTGTGTTGGCTTCGGCTGAGGGGCCGGCCTGGTGCTTGGCTGTGTTGGCTTCGGCTGAGGGGCCGGCCTGGTGCTTGGGTGTGTTGGCTTCGGTTGGGGTGCCGGCCTGGTGCTTGGCTGTCCCGGTTTGGTACCCGGTTGTGCAGGCCTTGTACCGGGCTGCCCTGGCCTCGTTCCGGGATTCGTCGGCTTGGGTTGCGGAGCCGGCCTGGTGCTTGGCTGTCCCGGCCTGGTACCCGGTTGTGCCGGCCGTGTACCCGGTTGGCCCGGCCGTCCAGGCTTCGGTTGCGGCGAGGGTGGCCGACCGATTCCAGGGCGGTTATTCGGTCCCCAGGCGGGACGGTTCGACGGAAGAGGACGGGGCTGGGGCGGACGGTAGTTTGGTGGGCGATAGTTCCACTTACCGCCATATCCCGGCCTTGCGTTGTACGGGATCGGACGCGGACGGTACCAGTAATTCGGCGGACGATACGGAGCTCGCCATCCTACCCAAACGGTGTGATTGTAATAGGCCCGGTGCGACGACCAGTTCCATCCCCAACCACCCCAGCCCCACGGCCGGGTGCTCACCACAAGGATGCTAATTGAAATCGGCGGTCCGTAGGTAACATAGACCGGGGTAGGCGAACGGTAATAGATCGTCGTCGGATTGTAGACCGGCACGTACACGACCTGCGGGTTCGCGGGTTGAATCACATAGATCGGTTGAGGGCCGGCCTGCTGCACCTCTACCGTCTGTTGCTGGTTGCTTTGCAGCGTCCCTGCAGCATAAGCCTGGGCCCTCAATCTCTGGATCGATGAACTTACTGATCCCTGGTCGGCATTAAATGCCTCACCGATGGCAGCGAAGTCGTCGATGTCTTCCGCCATCATATTAAGTACGTCAGGGAAATTCACCAGTGCGACAAACGCAGGGTCGAATCCCTGCTTTTCCGCGGCGTCACTCAGCGCTGCGCCCTGTAAACCGGGATTCGCCTGCAACCAATTCGATACATCCAGAATTTCTTGTGGATTGGTCGATGCCGTCGTAATCTGCGCCAGAAGAGAATCTGGGTAGAGTGCAACAGGAGCCAGCAGTTGGTCTAGTTCTTGCGGTGTGGGGATCGGAGCCTGCGCGAACAGCAGTGATCCGGACCACGATAAGACCGAGAGGGTAAGGAATAAAACGAATGCGATAGAGCGTGATTTCCGTTGCATCGGACGCCTCGTTAATATGTCGCTTGTCTGCTTCGCCGAGAAACACTCGCCAACGCTTCTTTGGCGCTACCAATCTATCAGACTAATGGACCCCCATTCCAAGAATAGGGATGCTGCCAGCTACGGCAGGTAACCAGGTCTTGCGCGGTTCGGATAAGAGCGAGAAAATAACAGCTATCGATTCTCTTCCTGGGCGTCGGGAATATTCATAAGCATTATCTTTAAGACTGTCTTTGCTGCGCTTTGGCCGTTTATTCTCCCCGATGCGAGCGCGCATGAAAACTGGTGAATCGCACGAATCGGCCGCCATCGCACTTAAATAAATGCCGCCCATTATTGCAACTGTCACTTCTGCCAGTTGCGGGGCTTTGGCATTCTCGCTAACCTCCCTGATGATTGCAACCCTCTAGAAATAAGTCCCGACGCACGCGACGACTTATCTGTGATCAGAAGGCAGCTCTTGAGAACTCTGAAGACAGCTTCGATTCTGTTCGAACGATGTTTGCTGGTAGGCGGGGGGATGCTTCTGGCGATCTGGTTGACTGCTTTTTTCGATGCAAAGATCTCGTCCCAGCTCGCACTATGGAGCTTTGCGAACGCGCAAGCGGCTGCCGTGCAAAAATCCGACGACTCGAAATCCAGCGATTCAGCTGGAGACGTCGACTTCAGCCTATGGTCGCCCAAACGCATCCAGGCTTACAAGGACAGTTTGCTGAGTGCATCAGGCTTACCTGTGGCTGTACTTGAGATCAACAAAGTCAAAATTCGGGTTCCTGTTTTTGAGGGGACCGACGATCTCACGTTGAACCGCGGAGCTGGACGGATCGCTGGCACCGCCATGCCAGGAGTTCCGGGCAACATTGGAATCGCCGGGCACCGAGACGGGTTCTTCAGAGGATTGAAGGACATCGCGGTTGGCGATGAGATTGATCTGGTGATGACAGCGGGCCGAGCTACCTATGTCGTGGATCAAATCGAGATCGTTAATCCAGAGGACGTTCGGGTGCTGCAACCGCGCGCTGTTTCCTCCCTCACCCTGGTCACTTGTTACCCATTTTATTTTGTGGGCGACGCACCCCAACGGTTTATCGTCCACGCATCCATCGTGTCCCATGGGCCGATCGCCAGCTCCGGGACTCAACCCACAACCATTTCCGCAAGCTTGGGAAAAACCAACAAGGAGAATTGAACATGAAAGTTTCACGAACGATCTTGCACAGTCTGCTCGCGGTGGCGGCAGGCACGGCCTTGTTGACCCACCCGGTGTCCGTGAACGCACAGGTAGAAACGACTACCAAAGTAGCCAGCAACGGTCCTGTGGTGAAGCATATCCAGGTACAAACAGGAACAGTCGTTTTTGTTTCCGGCAATGATCTCTGGGTTCAGGATTCTGCCGGTCAGATTCGGCACTTTCCGAACGTTCCAGAAAGCGCCCGGGTCTCGGTTGGTGGCCAGCAACTCGGCATTCACGACCTGAAGCCCGGAATGACGATTCAGCGCACGATCATCACGACGACTACCCCCAAAGTAACCACAACGGTACAGACCGTCACGGGAACGGTTTTCTATGTCAACCCGCCTAACTCTGTAATCCTGACGATGGCAGACAACACAAACCAAAGGTTCACGATTCCGAAGGGCCAGACATTCAACATCAACGGCCAGACAACCGACGCTTTTGGGTTGAGAAAGGGCATGCAGGTTTCCGCAACCAAGGTCGTTGAAGTCCCGGAAACAGTGGTTACGCAGAAGAGAATCCTGGCGGGAACGATGCCTCCGCCTCCGCCCCTCCCACCGAATCAGCCAATCCTGATTGCCGTGCTGGTTCCCGTTCGGATGCCAGCGCCGACAGCTGCCCCTGTAACAGAGGCGGCGCCTGCGCCTGCACCCGCTCCGAGGCTCCCAAAAACCGGCAGTTCGCTGCCTCTAGTTGGATTGCTCGGCCTGCTGTTCGTTGGCGCTTCGTTCGGCTCGCGCTCCGTTCGACGGTCGTAGGTACCGCGCTCTCCGAGAGGGGGTTCGCGTTCCGTTGGGAAGGCAAACCCTCGCTCG
>Ga0302312_10000886_pt1 | contig 19425 bp, 11 predicted proteins | sample III_Palsa_N2_1_FD_200529 | JGI IMG/M metagenome (GOLD analysis project Ga0302312, IMG submission 200529) | Peat permafrost microbial communities from Stordalen Mire near Abisko, Sweden - III_Palsa_N2_1 | ecosystem: Environmental > Terrestrial > Soil > Palsa > Peat permafrost | place: Sweden... | reverse complement strand
TTTTGCACAGTTCCTGATCTTCTGCAATGATCTCCCTCAATGCAAGACCATGCATGGTAGGCATGTTGATATCACAGATGATCAGGAATGGGCTGACTTCCATCTTTTTCAGGTAGTCGAGCGCCAGTGCGGCATTCATGAAAAACAACAACCTGTTCTTCAAACCAAATTCGTCGAAGATCATCTCATAAATCTCTATATCATCCGGGTCATCTTCTACTATGATAATAGGTCCGTTGAGCGACATATAGTGAAAGGGTTTTGTGTGATTCGAACTCAGTTGGGGAGGCTATCCTTTTGTGCGGCGACCGGCACCGGAGTGGCGTGCAGGTAGGTGTCGAGCTTATCACGTTCCTTCTCCAACTGTTTAGTCAATTTTTTAATGTCCTGGTTGAGGTCGTCGAGCTTATCGGCGGCCACCCTGGCCTTTTTGGCATCGCTGCGGGCATCGCTGGCTGCATTATCTGCCTTCCTGGCTAATTTTCTGTCCTGCGGATTATTGCTCAATCTTTCGGCAGCCGTTTTATTGTCATCGGCGGATTGCTGGGCCTGTTCGGCGGTTTCCTTTTTTTGTTTTTCGTAATCTGGCACGAGACTGTTAAACTTAATCAGCTTGGCGCTATCCTCGCTGACCTTTGCCTGTAGCTTGATGATCTGTTTTTCGTTTTTATCATTATTCTGAGCGGAGGAGGCCAGCGCGGAGAAAATAGACCCGATCAAAAACAACTTCTGCAAAATCTTTTCCCTGGTCATAAACTTTAGTTTTGATTAAAAGTAATAAGACAAAATACCTGCCGGAAGCTAACACGGATGATTTTGTTGTCCGGTGGGGAAAAATTTGCCCATCGCGGCGGGGCGGGGAGAGGGACGGTGATGCCGGGGAGATTTTCGTCTCCCTAAAGTTAGGGTTTTTTGAAAATGATCGGAGAAGTTCTTAATAGCCGAAGTTTATCGTTGATATAAAGCAGCATGTCTTCGGGGTTTGCCTTCCGGCAGAAAGCGTATGACGGGCGGTACAGGCGCAAAAAAAGTTGTAAGGAGTCCCCGGTCAAGCGGGTAAGGAGGGCCACGCGGCCCGGAGGAAATTTGTAATCGATATAATAATCCTCCTCTTCCTGTTTTAGACGCCGCCTGAGGCGTCTTTTGTCTACCTCGGTTTTTGAGAAAAAGTCTATAGGGCTGATGAAGAGGCCCGGAGCGTCGTCTTGCGTCTTTTCGTCGAAGAGCTTGATCGGGTGTTTCTTGTCCAGCAAGGCTTTGTACTCTTCGTGTCTTTTCAGCGAATCCATCTGGTAGTTACTGATCTCTTCTACATTTGCCTTCGGCAGGACAGTTATTTTCGGGTTGAGGTCGACGAGCCAGCTTTCGGTCAGCATGTAATCGCTGACGATCACGGTATCGCGCTGGTAGCTCGCAGAAGTGAAGAGAATAGTATCTCCCGGAGAGGCGGGGATCTTATAATTTCCGCCCATATCCGATATATTGGTTTTGCTCCGGCTAAGGTTGACGACGGTCACTCCTATCAAGGGTTCTGTACTTTCCCTTCTTACAATCTTCCCCGTCAATACCTGCTGGGCAAATCCGGCTGACGAAAATGTAAATATAAACAGCAGGTTAGCGACATTCTCTTTAAGCATGATTCAAGAATAGTAGCGTCAATTTAGACGTTCGCGCTGAGTCGCCGGCGTGGGAATCTATCTTTAGCGTTTTTTTAACTCGGGGGGATAAAAATAAAAACCCCGCATTTTGTGCGGGGTTCTTGTTGTGATTTCTCTCTTTAGAGGCTTTGTCCTGCGTCTCCCATTCCTTGCGTATTCATATTCTTGCGTTTGAATAGATTGAGGTCCATCTTGCCGAAGCGGTAAGCGAATACTACCCGGACGAGTTGCGGATCTTTCAGGCGGTTGTATTCCTGGGTGAAATAGGCGCTCTCGCTATACTGGTCGGACCAGCGGGTGCGGAAGATATCGGTCATCGTGAAAGTGAGTGACCCGGCCTGGTTTTTCAGGAATGTCTTTTTCACGGCTATGTCGAATCCATAATAAGACTTCAGGTAGCCTTGCGAAGAGGCCATCTGGGCGGGATTAGGCGGTCCGAAATTGTTGCCACCCTGGTTGATCGGCAGCTGTGTCTTGGATTGGAAGGTGGCCGTCAGCTGAATGGTGAAATTGTCGGGCAATTTGAAGTTACTGTTGAATTTGCCGAAGTAGCTCCATAAAGCCGGCTGAGAAGGCGTGTTCAGGTTTTCGGTATTGATATGGGTATTATACAGGTTAAGATTGAGCGAGGCATCCCACCAATGGGTAAAGTTATATGTTGCAGTGGCCTCGGCGCCAAATGTCCGGGAGTGATTGGCATTCTCGTAAGTATTGATCAGCACGGCCTGGCCTATGGGGCTGGTGCCGCTGTCCTGGAACGGGGTGATGAGGTCTGACGTATACTTGTAATAAGCCGAGATCAGCAGGGTGTTGTTATGAGGGAGGGTCTTCATGTAGGTCATCTCATAATTCTGGGTGAACTCGGGTACCAGGTCGGGATTACCGCGGGTGATGTTCAGAGGATCCGAATAATTGGTGTAGGGTATCAACTCGAAGAAATTGGGGCGATTGACCTTTCGGGTGGCACTAAACTGCAGTTCCTGGTCATGGCTGAATTTCTGGCTAAGGAATATCGACGGAAACAAGCTGAGCGGATAGGTGTTACTGAAATGCTGATTAGGTGTAGTATTCAGCAGCTTTCCATCGTATTTGGAGCTTTCTCCCCTGAGCCCGACCGAGTAGCTGAAGTTCTTGATAGCGCTGGTGAAAGTGACATAGGCGGCATAGACGCTGTTGTCGCTGGTGTAGTCGCTGGCGCCAAGGGTATCCAGGATCGGTTTGCTGTTGGCATCGAGGGTGTAGGTGTTGCTGTTATTGGTGAGGTGTTGGACGGAAGCCCGGAGACCTGCCTCTATTTTTGACTTCTTACCGATCGGGTCAGTAAAGTCTGTCTGGAGGGTATAGAAATGCGGTGTGTTGGTCCCGAGGGTCTGTTCCGCATAGGTAGAGTCGATAGCGGAGCCGGGCAGGCCAGTAAAATAATTGGTGTAGTAATAGGCATTGGAATTAGAGGTTACGCCGAAATAATTGGCGTCGGCGGTCCATTCCTCATCCTTTTTAGTAAACAGGTGCTTCATTCCCAATTGTCCGCCGTTGACGTCGAATTCACGGCTGGACGGGGCGTTGCGGCTAGCGTAGGTGACCGATTTGTCAGGGGCGCCGATGCTATCGGTCTGGAGCTGAGAGTTATCCGTCGGATTGAACTGGCCATGGACCTTGATATAAGATCCGGAGATGGTTGTCTTATTGCTGACAAAATAATCGAGGCCGATCTGACCAAAGAGGAAATGTCCTTTATTGCGGACGAGGTCGTTCTGCAACAATTCGGTTGTTTCTCCCAGGTAGGTGTACCGAGTTGTATTGCCGACGGTCTTACCATCCATCCCGTTGTACATACCGTTGAGGCTGAGGTTGATCTTTCCCTGACGGGCGCTGAGTCCGACGAGGGCATTGGGCGCGCCATGAGAATCGATACCGGCGGAAACACTACCGTTGTAACCTTTTTTGCGGTTCTTTTTGAGAACGATGTTGAGGATGCCACCGCCACCGCCAGAGGCGTCATATTTGGCGGAGGGGTTGGTGATGACCTCTACGGACTCGATAGCGTCGGCTGGGATCTCATCGAGAGTAAGCGTAGTTGGCCTTCCATCGACAAAGATGGTGGGCGAGCCGCCCCGGAGGGTGACGTTGCCGTCGATATCGACATTGACGGAAGGGACGTTACGCATGACATCGAGACCGGTACCACCGGCGCTGACGATATTTTTTTCTACGTTGAAGACTTTTTTGTCCATATCCAGCCGCATGGTAGGAGGGGCTGCAGTGACGGTGGCTGCGGCCATGTCCTCGACCTTATTCTGCAGTTTGACGAGGCCCAGGTCTTTCTCGAAGGAAGGGATGGCGCCATATGGCGATGCATTGGTCTGTCCTGCGGGCGCGGCGCCGGCGGCGGGAGCTGCAGGCATGATCGTAAAGGACACGTCCTGGCTCTTGAAACCGGTTGCGGAGAGGCGCAGTACCAATGGCGTGACGATGGGAAGATCTTCGAAGTTGAATTCACCATTGGCCTTGGTATCCATGCCTTTCAGCAATACCAGCTTCTTCTTTTTAGTGGTCGGGTCGACGGTTGATTTTAAAACGACTGCGGTGACCTCGCCCATGGGCTGGCCTGTCGAGTCGGCGACTCTTCCGTAAGCGCGGCCGATGGAAGGAGGAGGCCCTTGTTTTCCGGCGCCGCCTTTGGATGCGGCAGGGGGCTGGGCATGGCCGACGATGAATAATAGGAAGGTTAAGGTTAGCGTAGTGGCAAAATTTCTCACAAAAGTTGATTTAGATGACAAAACTACTTGTATCCGATCAGCCTGGAAATACGAAAACTGCAAACGGAGTGAAAAACACGGTAAAAGGCGTGAAATGGTCGGCAAAAAACAGTACGAGCGGTAACGGGTTATTCCGTCCTCAAGCTGTTGATCGGGTTGGCCATAGCCGCTCTAAGCGTGTGATAGCTAACAGCCAGCAATGCGCATGCCACCGCCAAAAGGATCGAAAGCGTATAGACGCCCCAGCCCAATCCGATGCGATAGGCAAAGCCACGGAGCCAGTTGGTGGCGATCCAGCGTGCGATGGGCAGGGCGATGATGATGGATACCCCTATCATAACGAGGGTGCCTTTATTAAGGTTCAGGTATAATGCGGCTATTTCTGCGCCCAGCACTTTGCGGATACCGATCTCCTTAGTCCTACTAATGGATATGATGGCGGACAGTCCGAACAATCCCAGGCAGGCGATGAGGATGGCGCTAAAGGAGGCGACGCCGATAATGTTCATCCAGCGCTGGTCCGACTCATATATTTTCCGGATGTCTTCCTCCATAAAAGAATAGGTGAAGGGCTCGTTGCCGGTGAGTGACGCCCATTTCGTCTTCAGGTGTGCGATGACGGAACTGACGTCCTGGCCCTTGCCGATCTTCAGCCAGAAATAGTGGAGGCGATCAGGCCTGCATTGGTGGTAGACCGGGCCGATCTGTTGTTGGAGGCCCCGGAAATGATAATCCCTGCAGACGCCGATGATGATGCCACCGAGCGACCGGTCGATGCTGCCGAGTGCGGGTTTACCGAGCATATTATACAATGTCTCATTGACGACTATGTAGGCGCCGGCGGTGGAGCTGAGGGTGTCATGCTGCTCTTTCGTCAATTTCAACCGGGCGGTATCGGTGGCGAAAGCAGGTGAAAATGCCCTTCCGTTGATGATGGGGATCTTGTTAAATTCAAAATAATTATAGTCCACCGTCATTTCATTTAGGAATTCCCGTTTGCCATTGATGATGTGACCGTTGGAATTGTTGTTGCCGGCATATTTGAAGGAAGCACCTGTCATACCCGTCATAGCCGGTTGTGAAGCGGCGTAATCCTGCAATTCTTCCCGCAGCCGGGATGTCTTTTGACGGCCATTCGCTGCGAATACAAAAGGGTTTTCGACGAGCACTACTTCGGCCCGTTCGAACCCGAGGTCTTTATTGTAGATGAAATGCATCTGCCGGCTGATGACGATGGCAAAGAAGATCAGGATGATGCAGGCGGTATATTGTACGACGACGACGACCTTTGACAAAGCCGGGTTCAGCTTGTAGGTGCTGAATGTGCGAAGCAGGCTGATCGGTTTGATCCCGGCCATCGTCAATGCGGGGTAAATGCCTGCCGCGAGGGTCAGCAGTAGAGTAACGCCCAGCAGCAAGGCGAGGACGCCGGGATGAAATAACTCCCCGAACGAGGCGGATACGCCGGTCAATTGGTTGAAATAAGGCAGGAGGATCGCGGAGGCCAATAAGCCTGTGAGTACAGAGAGAAGGACCAGTACAAAGGTCTCTGTGAGGCAGTAGGCGATAACATGTGTCCTGGTGGCGCCGATGACCTTTCTTACTCCGGTCTCCTGGCTGCGGGCGGCCACGCGGCTCATCGAGATCAAAATATAGTTGAGGCAGGAAATGAGGATACCCACGAGGGTGAGCGTGATCAGTTCGAGCATGCCGGAGAGGTCGGTCATGTGGAACCAGTCTTCGCTCTTATTGAAATGGGCGTCAGCGAATGGACGGATGGTCAACCGGAAATCTATGGGTACGTTGCTGCCGGAAGACTGTTGCGTATAGTCCACATTGGATTTGAACTCATTTTTTCCAAAGGCGAGGAGCTTGCTTTTGAAGGCGCGGACATCGGCGTCTTTGGCCAGCTCGATGACTATGAAGTGCGACATCCTGTTGCTACCGCCGCGGAGGCTTTCCTGGTAATCGGAACTGCCTTCGACGGGAAACATCACGTCAAAATGCATGCTGCTGGTGGGTGGAAAGTCTTTAGCCACGGCCGACACGGTGAAGAGCTTGCCTGGTTCCGAATTGAGCGCCAGGGTTTTTCCAATAGGGTTTTGGGAGCCGAAATATTTTTGTGCGGCGCTTTCGCTGAGCACGACGCTGTTGTTATTGGGAAGGGCATCCGACGGGCTGCCCACCGACAACGGAAAGCTGAATACGGTAAAAAAGTTCTTATCGACAAAAGCCACTTTCTCATCATCTTCCTTGAAACTCTCCTGACCCGCGCGGATCACGGGTTGCCAGGTGCTGGTGAACCGCACTACTTCCTTTACTTCCGGGAAGTTCTTTTTCAGATCGATGGAGAGTGCTACGGGCATGCTCAACATGTTCTTTTCTTCCGCGCTGCCGGTCAGGGCAGTAAAGAGGCCGGGGTGTTTCGATGTATCGGCAGTGTTGAAAAGGTCTGTCATTTCCATGCGGTAAAGACGGGGGCCGTTGGCGTGGAACTTGTCGATGCTGACTTCATGGGATACAAACAGCAGGACGAGGATGACGAATGAACAGGCGAGGCCGAGGCCGATCAGGTTGATGAAGGTATAGGTCTTGTTGCGGCGGAGGTTGCGGAGCGCCAGGCGGAGGTTGATGAACAGCATGGGATAGGTTTTGCGTTTGGGTTAGTAGTTGGTATTACTCAATATAAGTAATATTCTGCAAACCGGTGCCAGGGGAGCGCGATTTGCGGGCGGGAGCGGGGACGCAGAGGATTACGGACGTGGGGCGGGGGCGCCGGTACCGAGCCAAAGGATGGCGTTTTTGAACAGTTGGTTTTGAAGAGGTGTATTAAAAATCTGGTCGCCGTGGCCCATGTTGAGGTACAACATTTTATACCGGGTATTTGTCCAGGCAACGGGGATATCACCGCTGCGGAGCCGGTCTTTTTTACCGAGGGGGTATTGGCCGGGGTCGAGGGTGACGAGGACTTTTACGTTTTTCTCCAGGCGGGGGTTGGGGTCCCACCGATACCATTCGTTAACCGGGCCGGTGTATTTTCCGGGCAGGCCGAGGGTCACGGGGTGCAGTGTATCATCGACCAACAACCGGGCAGGCATGGGGGGCCAGCTATTGTCTTTGAAGACGGCCCCGCCGAGGAAGCGGACGAACCAGGGCCAGTGCGTATAGGAATCATTGTAAGCGGACACATGGAAACCCAGCCAGGCACCACCACCTTCGATATATTGTTCGAAGGCCGATCGTTGAGCGACATTATGCGGAAAATCGTTGAGCCAGAGCACGAGCTGGTATGACCGAAGTTTTTCGGGTGTCATCGCATTCCAATCGGAGGTGGTATCGAGGATGAAATTACCGCCTTCTGCCGCCAGACGACTATAGAAGCGGATGGCATCGTAGGCGAATTCGACGTGATCGGTCTCGACGGTGGTCGTATAGAAGGCAAGCGCTTTGAAACGAGGTTGGGGCACAGGCCGGGTCGCCGAAGCCCAGAAGATAGCGTTGCGAAAGATCAGGGTATACACGGAATCATCGAAGAGTATGGGATCATGTCCCATGAATATATATACGTTGCGGGCCTTGACACGGGGGTTGGTCCAGATCACGGGATGATCGCCCATTTTAATGGTGGTATCGGGGACATAAGAGGACTCATCGACGTGGGCAAGAACATTGACATTCGGCCGGGGGCTCCGGTCATAGGTATACCATTCTTCTTTTTGTACAGTAAAGGAATCGGGCACGCCCTCCATGACGGGGTTGTCGTGGTTTTCGACATGGACGGTTGCTTTGGCAAAGCGGGCGATATAGTCTTTCCAGCGGATGCCGCCCATGAAGTTGGAGAACCATTGCCACATGGGGTAGCCGTCGAATTCTCCGAGCAGGCTGGCATGATGGAAACCGATCCAGCCTCCCCTGCCCTCTTCTATATAATGCTGGAAAGCGGATACGGCAGCGGGACGCCAGGCGTAGGGGGCATAATCCAACTGGATAATTAACTGATAGCGGGAAAGGAAGGCGTCGTTGATACTGTCGGTATTGGTGATATAGTCGACGCGAAAATTGCTGTCGAGCGCCAGGTTGTCGAGCCATTTTTTGGCGCGGGCGGAGTATTCGACGTGGTGACCACCGTTCTCAAACAGGGCAAGCGCCCGGAAACGGGCCGGCCGGCCGGACATGACGGCTATGTCTTCTTTAAAAGAATCCTCCAGGGTAAGGATATGAGCATGAAGCCCTTCGAACAAGGGCTGGTCCGCGGCTGACCAGGGATTGCCGCTATGGTAGTCCCACCACCGGTATTCGACCTTGGTAAAGTCGTTGGTGATGCCTTTGTCCAATGCCCGGTCGGCGAAGTGGGAGGCAATCAGGACATAGCCGGTATCGGTGACCCGGATCTCGAGACGGCATTGAACCTGGTAATGATTGGAAGGGCCGCCGGTAAAGCCTTCGGGGCCGGGGATGGCGAGAGGAATGGGATGGCCATCGGGTGACTGGCCACCGGTGAGGATGTCAAATCTCGCCGTACCGCCGATGATACCGGCTTCGGGATCGGCGATTTCGACGGTCTTGTCTGCGCCGCGGAAGGTCTGTTCGTACCATTGCAATGCGCGACGGTAGGCTTCCTCTCTGGAAAGAGAGTGATCATAGGAATAATTCTTTTGATAATACACCTTACCGTTCCGGGTGGAAACGGGGGGAATATAATTGGAAGGGGAGGCGGCCCAGCGGATGGCGTCCCTTAGAAGGATCTGGTAATTGGTATCGGCAAGTATAGATGGGTAAGCGCCCATGCTGATGTAGATCATGCGGCGATAGGCTCCGTTGGTCCACACGACAGGATGATCGCCCATGGGTTTATTGGGATGATACGAGGATTCGTCGACGCTGGCCAGGACATGCACATTATTCCTGGGGCTATGATCGAACTCATACCATTCATCGGAGAGGGAGAAGGTGACGGGGAGGTGGCGGGTAACGGGATGTTTGTGGTCTTCGATAACGACGGTGGCTTTTTGGAGGGCGGGGTGCGGGGAATAGACGACGCCGCCCATGAAGTTCTCGAACCATTGCCAATACCGCATGTTCGGGGTGATGAAGGACTTGCCGGTCAGGCCTGAGGCGTGGATGACTACGAAGCCTTTGCCTTCTTCGGCAAATTTTTGCAGGGCTTCCTGCTGGCCATAGGACATATCGAATGGGGCCAACTGGAGCATGACGAAGACCTGGTAACGGGTGAGGTTGCTGTCATTGATGAGGCTGGTATCGTCGGTGAAATCCAGGGCAAAATGATAGCGGGAGGCGATTTGTGCGAGATAAGGTTGGGCGGCGGCGATCATTTTCGCGTGATCGGCGACACGGGAGGCAACGACTAACACCCGGAAGGGGGCGGCTGATGCCGGCAGCCCGGACGCAGGGTTTTTTTGACCCCGCCCCGCGTCCGCGCCGGTCAGGAAAAAAACTAACAGGATTAAGCCGGGGAGTGGGTTTAGGCGTAACTTATTCATTGATGCACAAATATCAATTCTGCATACCGGACCAACAATTTGCCTGCCACTACAATAACACTACACAGGTTGTTTTTCAGCATTTTGTAAGGTAAATAGCCTGGATTGCTAAAAATATCCCTTGCTTTTGCCAAACCTTTTTAAATTGTCGTCCCATGTGGAAATTCCCATTTACGGTCCTTATCTGCCTGCTGCACCTTATCTGCCTGCTGCAATCAGGATTTGCATTCAGTCAATCGACGATCGGCCTGCCGGCGATCCGAAATTACAGAAATACGGACTATCATGCAGCAACCAATATTTCCGATATCGGCCAGGATAAGCGGGGCGTGCTTTATTTTGCCAATGCCGATGGGCTGCTGACTTTCGACGGCACATACTGGAAACTCTATCCCTTGCCGAACAAGGCGGCCAGCAAATCCCTGGCGATTGACACGGCAGGCAGGATATATGTAGGCGGACAGGATGAAGTCGGCTATTTTTCCCCTGACCATAATGGCATTCTGAATTTTCATTCCCTGAAGGAAAAGTTGCCCGAGATAGCCCGGCAATTTGCCGATATCTGGAATATCATACCCATAGGGAACGAGGTCTTTTTCCGGACGATTGAAACGATTTTTGAGTATGCCGGCGATTCGCTGCGGACCTTCGATGCCCCGGGGGGCTGGCAAACGATGGGCAAGGTGGACGGTCAGCTGTATGCCGCAGACAAAATAAAAGGTTTATTTGTCTTCAGGGACGAACAATGGCAGTCGATTTGCCCCGGTACGGCGGCATTGCATGTCACCGGTATCCTGCCTTATAAAAAAGACAGCCTGCTGATCACGACGCTGAAGAACGGGTTGTACGTGGTGGGGGGAGCGGGGGTGACGAGTTCGGGAGCGGGGTTGACGGGGCCGGGGCCGGCGACATCGGGGCTGGTCCGCAAACCGACAGCGGCTGATCCCCTGCTGATGAATGACCTGATTAACCGGGCTAAAACAATCGGCGAGGACCGCTTTGCGATGGGCACTGCCACGGGCGGGTTGCTGATCCTGGACAGACAGGGCAGGCTGATCCAGCGGTTTTCTTCGGCGGAGGGACTGCAAAACAATGATATCCAAAGCATCATGTCCGACCAGGATGCGAATCTCTGGCTGGGGTTGGACAATGGGATTGCCTTTATTCATTATAATACCTCGGTCAAGCTGATCCGGCCGGTCAAAGACAACCAATTGCTGAGCAATGTGGTGAAAGTCTTTGATCAGAAACTATTCATCGGGACTTCGAATGGCCTCTATAGTATCCCGCTGGATGCGTCAATACCTGATATCAGCCAGTTGAAGGGACCTTTTAGTGAGGTGGGCAATACCAAGGGGCAGGTTTGGAGCCTGGAGGAGATCGACCATGATCTGTTGATGGGGCATCAGGACGGGGCGTTTGTGATCCGGGACAGTAAGGCGGCGCCGGTGCTGACGCGGCAGGGGGTGTGGGATGTGAGGACGGACGGGACGCGGATCGTGGCGGGAACGTATACGGGTCTCCGCTGGATCGATGATGTGAAAGGGCAATTCAGCGAAGGCGATAAGATAAATAATCTGTATGAATCGTTGCCGGTGATGGCTGTCGATACGAAGGGAACGGTATGGGCGTCACACCCCTACCGGGGCGTCTACAAGAATCCGTTGCCGGGGGCAGATGGAAAAGGAATCCCTTATAAACACTATGGGCCGAAGGAAGGGTTGCCGTCCGACCTCAGTGATTTTGTGCAGGTGATCAATGGGAAGGTCGTGGTCGCGACGGAAAAAGGGGTATATGAATATGATGAGGCAACGGACCGATTCGCGCCCTCTGTTGTTTTCCGGCCGATCTTCCATGATAACAGCGTCGAGTACCTGACGCAGGATAAGGAGGGGAATGTCTGGTTTGTCAGTCGTCAACGGGTAGGAGTGATCGACTACAGCAAACGGTGGGGCTCCGATCCCTATGCCGTCATCTATTTTCCGGAGCTGACGGGAGAAACCGTGCAGGGAGCGAGCTTTATCTATCCCTATAACCGGGACAACATTTTTATCGGATCGAATAACGGGGTTTTTCATTTGAATTTCAGCCAGTATATCCATTCCGACAGTAAGATAACCGTGCTGCTGGGTGCGGTGAAGGCCATTGCGGGAAAAGACAGTCTGATTTACGGCGGTTTTGCTGCCTGCCCGCAGGCGGCGGTCCAGCTGCCTATTCACTGGAATTCCTTTCACTTCGAGTATTCTTCACCTTCGTATGCCCCGCAGAGTGATGTCGACTTCAGCTATCAACTGGCGGGCTTCGACAAAGACTGGTCGGCCTGGTCTTCCCGGACGGAGAAGGATTATACGAACCTTTCGTATGGCCAATACACTTTCAATGTCCGGGCCAGGGATAATCTGGGGAACATTTCCGTACCGGTCTCTTTTACCTTTATCGTTGACCCGGCGTGGTACCAGACAGGTTGGGCGTGGCTGCTATATACGCTGGTGGCAGTGGCGCTGTTGTATGCGGTGCGGCTTAGACAACAGCGAAGGCTGGCCTTACATCAAAAACGGCACCGGGAAGAGCAGGAAAGGCTGAGCTATCTGCACAGCCTGGAACTGGATCGCAAAGAGAAAGGGTTGATCGCCTTACAGAATGCCAAGCTGGAGGGAGAATTGCAGTTCAAGAATAAGGAACTGGCGACGGTGACGATGTACCTAGTTGAACGGGGGGGACTACTGTCGAATATGAAAGAAGAGTTGCTGGGCGTCATCAAGAAAATGGGCATCCCTAACCTGGCCTATGAGTTCCGCGGGATTTTCAAGATGATCTCGGATACGGAGAAAAGCAACGAGGACTGGGATCGCTTTGCGATATATTTCGATCAGGTCCATAACAACTTTCTGCACATACTGAAAACGAAGTATCCTCAACTCAGTCCTACGGACCTTAAACTATGCGCTTACTTACGGCTGAACCTGAGCTCGAAGGAGATCGCGCACATCCTGAATATTTCCCTGAAGGGGGTGGAGGTGAGCCGGTACCGGATACGGAAAAAGCTGAACCTGCCGACGGAGACGAACCTGTATGATTTTTTGATTGAGGTGACGTCCTGAGGGCACGCGCGGGGAAGGGGCGGCGGCGATGGGGGATAGGCGGTGGTTATTTCCTGTTCTTTTTGAGATGCCTTTTCACAGCGACATTATTCTTGAGTAATCTCGATTGATGATGCACTGTCAGTATGCCTATTTCATCATTGCTGAATACTTCGTAAATGATCCTGTAATGTCCGCAAAGAATCTGTCGTATAGTGGAGATGGAAATTTCCGGTACTACGCGTCCTCTATAGGGATATTTCTCTAAAATCGTAACGGTAGAGAAAAAGAGGCTGACCTGAGCTTTGGCGTATTGGAGAGAATCTTTGGCAATATATGTCGCTATTTCGTCAATGTCCCTGAGAGACCGGGGCGACCATACTATTTGAGCCATTTTTTAAGCTTTTTTCTAGCTTCGTCTGTAGACACGCCCTTCCCGGACTTGAGCTGTTCCCGACCCTCTTCGACCTTTTTAACAAGAAGGATGCGATCGAATAATTGAGTAGTTTCAAAATTATCAGGCATGCTTTTTACGACTGACATTACCTGCTTTTTGGTTAACATACATTTAGCCTTTTAATTACCCGGTAATTTAGTCAGAATTTTGATAAAATTCCACTAAAATATTGCAAATGAGCAGAAAGCCGCGGGCGAGCCATAAGTTCAGTACCAGGGGCTTGGGGTTGGGCCGGGGTTGGCCCCTCGGATAACGGCGCGAGCGGCAAAGCGATTACGGAGAGTGGCGAAGGGCCGTGCGAGGGCCGAGGGCTAGCGGCCGGGCTGCGTGGTATCACTGGAGGCGGTAGTGTCTCTGGTATGGTCAGCAGGGTATCCTGATTTCAATGGTGCAGCCTTGACCGGGATTGCTATCGATCAGCACATCCCCATTGTATGACTCTACCCGGTTGATCATATTTGTAATGCCAATTCCTTTTCTTCTGATCAACGGGTTAAACCCTTTACCGTTATCAGTTATTTTAATCAACATGACCCGTTCAACCTGGCCAATAGTGACATTTGCTACTGAAGCGCAGGCATGTTTAAGGATATTCATTATTTGCTCCTGCACAATACGGAAAATGTTAAGTTTCAGGTCGTCGTCGATTGCTAAATCAGCCTGTACTATACTGTTGAATGTGGTGTTTGTTCTGTCGTTCATATCCGTGACCAATTCATCTATCAACTCTTTAAGATCACATCCCTTCAGTGGCATTACCTGCTGTTTTCCTATTGCCCGGATTTCAGCGATGGCCAAATCAAGGTATTCCTTGGCTGTTGCAATTAAGTCGCGCCGACATTGGGGGTCCCTTTCAATTGCATCTATGTACAGTCGCACGGTTACCAGTAGCTGATTTATATTATCGTGCAATTCAAGGCCGATCTTATGCCGCTCGATTTCCTGAGCCTTCAAAACAGCCCTTACAATATCCCTCCTACCGGGATTTTTTGATCCTATTCTTTTCATTGCTTGCTATAATCAGAAATATTCATCCTTTTTGGGTGTGCAAAGCTGCGCTAAATTGATGGAAGAAAACTTTAATTATCAAACTGACATCTTTAATTTTCAAACACCGGAGGTCCTGTAACTGGCGGGAGACATTTTTTCAAGCCGTTTGAAGAAAGTGGTAAAATAATTCGGGTCGCTAAAACCCACTTTATTGGATATTTCTTTTATGGAGAGTTTGGTGGAGTGAAGCAGATATTTTGTTTCCAATAAAAGCCTGTTTTGGATAATTTCCTTGGTGCTCATGCCGGTATGCTTTTTCACCAGGGAATTCAGGTAATTAGGGTGGATCATTAATTTATCAGCATAGAACGTCACGGCATGCTGCTGTAAATGATGGTTATCCAGCAATTGAATAAACCGCTTAATTATATCCCCGGCCGGCAGGGCCGATTCGAGATCCTGGTCTTTTTCGAAAAGGCGTTCACAGTGGATCAGCAGCTCAATATTTTTTAAAGCGATCAATTCCTCTTTCAATTTATGATCTGATTCCTTTTCCCTGATAATTTCCTCAAAAATTATTGTCATTTCTTCTGCCTCCGAGTCCGTCAACTGAATATAAGGCCGAACCGTCGGGCCCAATATTCTCCTGTCTTCAATGTATTTATGCGGGAAATTATTTTGAAGAAAGAAATCCAGATTAAAAAGTATAATATATCCTTTTGCATCCGGCGACCAGTTTTTGCTGGATGTGATGATGCGGGAAGGCATTACGATGAGCGTATTTTTTTCGGCTTTGAATTTATAGATGCCGGTCAGGAAATCCGCACCCCCCTGTTGAAAAAAAGCAACCCGGTAGTAGGACCATCTGTTTGGCGGGACCGCCCGTTTTGTATCGGCGAAAACATCCTCTATCCGCTGGATCTGATAATTAAATCTGCGGGTAAATTTTGAGTCGAGATCAACCACATGCTGATCAGCATTGGCCCGGATGGCTCGCCGGAATTCCTGAAGCATAATTTCGTCCTCTGGTCGCAGGTTGTTCACCTCTATAAGATACAAAATTCTTTGTATAACCACATCAAGGGTGAGTCAATTCCCTGAGGAAGTCCGGGTTAGCCTGGCCCATGGTGGGGTTTTGCGAAAAGAACCCGAATGGCATGAGCGAGAAGCCCATATGATGGCAGGGCATCACGGGCCATTCTTCGGGCCGAACGATATGGGTGATACCGGCGACATACCAGAGGACGACATCGTTGTTGCCGATGGACCGGTCCTTGGCCGCCCACTGTTTCAATCCGTCATAGACCTTATTGCTGGCGGGATAGATGCCCGCCGGATATTCTTCGCCGTCACTGTATTGGGTGACCCAGAACTGGTGATCGAGGAAGCCGGCCTTCTTTCTGACGACGGAGCCCGGTGGCATGAAAGGCTTAGCCTGGCTGCCGGGCATGAGCATGTAGCCGGTATGCTGACCGAGGGCATTGTGGACATTGGTGTTCATGATATGCCAGCACCGGGCGCTCTCATAATTGATGTCCCGCTGTGCCTGCTGCTCGGTCATGAAATGGGTGTGACCGACGGTGAATGCATTGCCGTAAGGATTGTCTTTGCCGGGAGGAACGAGCCGGCTATTCATTTCCATGACACCATTGTTCTCGCTGCCGTCCACGTCCATATCGAGCCGGAAGACGAAGAAGTGCTGGTGATTGATGGCTTCGACATGAGGCTTGACGAGTGTACCGAAGGACATGCCGTTGTAGGACAGATCGTTCTTATCGGGGGCATCCATGGCGTCGGTACGGTTGACACCCTGCACTTCGACGATGCCGGTGAGCTCGATATCGACATCGATCGTGCCATCTTCCTTGAACCGCCACGTAAATCCATAATCGTAATTTTCGATCTGTGTATAATATTTGATCGCGAGGTTAGTGGCGCGGCGGGATACCGTTCCGTGGCGCCATAGGGTGCCACCGTACTCCTCGAATATAGCTACTGCCTTGTCGAGCTGGTAAGGGTCGCCATTCTCGCGGTGGAGAGTGGCCGGTTCGTAGAAAGCATTTTCAGGGGCGTCGGAACCTGGGCTCATCGGTCTGGCGATGCCCTGGCCGAGGCGGTATTCGCCGGCATCGAAAAAGTTATACGCAGCCTGCAGGAGGCTGGGCGCACCATAGGGCACGACCATTTCGGGCATCGACCCTTTATACATCACGGAACGCTCTTTTCCCTGATCGACATAGCGGACATTGTAAATGATGAGGCCTTCGCGGTTGTCGATGCCGTAACGGAGGCGCCAGTTCTGCCAGGCAATCTCCTGACCGGTGATGGTGATCGAGCTACCTTCGGGCTGGGTGATGTGGACAGGTTTAGGCCCAGGTCTGTTGCTGGTGTCGCGGACAACATCTTCGTCGAAGTAATTCAGATCGACACGATCGCTGAAGCGGGTGGGATCGTCGACGATCTTAATGATCTTACCGGTGGTGAAGTCGACATAAGCCAGCAGGCCTTCGATATCGACCTTATTGCCTTTGCGGTGCGGGATGACGAGCTGTTCGCGGTGGCCTAGCGGGGCGATGCCGAGGTCGCCGGGGAAGATTGTCCGGTGGACAACCGAATCAATCGAGATGCCTCTCTTCTTCAGTGCAGCCGCCCAGGCGGGGTCTTTACGCACGATCTTTTCGGCGGCAGCTGAGTCTGCGTCCAGTCCCATGCCGATGACGTTGGGGATATTCTTTACCGAGATGACTTTACCGGCATTGAGGTCGACGACGGCTTCTGTCATGCCGGGTTTGGAATAATCATAGAAGCTGGTGTAGGCTTCACGGCGAAAGGTTTCGCCGGGTTTATAGGACAGGACTTCTTTTTTGGGCGGCTCCTTCAGGTTGATGATATTGAAATAATCATTACCGGTGATGAGGTGATTGTCCCTGAGGATTTGCACGACCTTTTGCATTTCGGTGGCGGTCAGGGGGTCGAGGGGATAGGATTGGGCGGAGGCGGGCGATTGGGCGTTGACGCGGGCCAAAAGGAGGCAGAGCGCGATGGCGGCGGCGATAATGATCTTTTGCATTGTAGACAGATGTTTTGGTTTGCGGCAAGGCAATCTGTCAGACGGTTGTTACTTATATATACGGCCCATGTTGGGGTCGTCGAAAATGATTTTTTTCAGCTGCTCGGGATCGATGGCTCCCTCGTGGGCATAAACGATCTTACCGCCGGGCTCGACGAGCAGGCTATAGGGTAAGGCGCCCTGCCATTTGGGATCGATGGCCTCGATCAATTTGTATTTATCATCCCCGGTAAAGACGTAATTGGGGGACGACGACTGTTGTTTTTCGAGGAAGCGGAGGGCCTTCGGGCGGGCGGCGCTGTCGTCGGTGCTAATACTGACGAGTTCGAAGCCACGGTCGCGGTACATGCGGTTGAGCGTCACGAGTTCGGGGAATTCCTGTACGCAGGGAACGCACCATGTCGCCCAGAGATTGATGAGCCGCAGTTTGCCGGTCGGGTTGCGGACCAACGCGGCGATGCCGTCTACGCCGATGGTATCAAGGCTGACGGGTTCGTGGGCCCAGGTGACCGCTGCCTTTTGGGTCCAGTTGTCTTTTTCTATCCATTTGATGGAGCAGCCGAAAGTCTTGGTGACGGCGACGGGCACGGGTTTGTCGGCCAGCAGGGCGTCGATGGCGTTGCGGGCGTCAAGGCTATGGGGTGTCTTCGCGGGGTTTTCTGTGTCGTCGATGCGGCCGTTATACCTGAGGCGCCGTTGTGCGTCGAAGATAAAGATATGGGGGGTGGCGACGGGACCGTATTGTTTGGAGGCGGTCTCCGTTGCCCCGTCATATAGATAGGGAAAGTTATAGCCGGCGTTTTTGGCCCGGACCTTCATCTCCTCATACGAATCGCCGACATCGCTGTACCCCAATTCGTCCAGCCGGAGGGCGGTAGGAGCGTTGGGGCTGATGGCCACGACTTTGACGCCTTTGGAAGCGTAGTCGCTGGTGAGACGGATGATCCTTTGCTCATAGGCCTGGGAAGTGGGGCAATGGTTGCACATGAATATGACGACGAGTACTTTGGCGTCTTTGAACGACTGCAGCGTATACATGTTGCCGTCAACACCGGGGAGGGAGAAGTCCGGGGCCGGAGAGTTGAGGGCGAGAGTAGGATGGTCATTGATATGTTCAGCGTCTATTGTGGTAGCCAGTTCTTCGAGCGGCCGGCCTGCGGCTACGGCGAGCAGGTACCAGGCATCGTGTGGCAGCCATTGTTCGGCCCAGCGCCAGTCATAGTCTTTTTTTGTGGTGGCATAGGAGAGATTGAAGTCGATATCGGATTCATCTTCCAGGCCGGAGGTTATGCCATTGACGATACCGCCGGGGGCGTTGGTATATTCGAAGGTGCCGAAGAAGCCGTAGGCGGGGTTGTTGTGGCCGGTGCCCTGGAGCATGGAGGCATCATAGGGATTGAGGCCGAGGATCCAGTTCAGCTGATCGAGGGCGAAGGTTTCGAGGGAGTCGGTGAAACGAGATCCTGCGAATAGCGGGATGGCGAGGCGGGCGGCGGTAGCCATCGAGGCGAGGCGGGCATCTTCGCCCTGCCACCAGGGAGAGGCCTCGCTGCCATGCGGAAAGAAGAAGGCGGTGCGGCGATGGGCGAGGGTATCCTGCACTAACTGGCGGCTATAGCCGAAGGGATTGTTGACTTCGCGGGTGATCGCGAGTTCATGCCGGAGGGAGCGGAGGGCGGCGGATTTTATAGCCGATTGCGTTGCTGTTGTTGCATAGGGGCAATAATATAATAATGACACCAGCGGAAGGCCGGCGTCGGAAGGATGGAAGAAGGGGCGGTCGCCGTCGTCGGCGCGCCAGTAGTCCGTCTCATTACCCAAAGAGGTGAGGCGGTTGATCAATTTTTGAGCGCGGGCTTCTGCGGCGGTACGATAGATGTCGTTACGAGTCGCTTTGTACAATTCAGTAG
>Ga0302312_10000884_pt1 | contig 19441 bp, 16 predicted proteins | sample III_Palsa_N2_1_FD_200529 | JGI IMG/M metagenome (GOLD analysis project Ga0302312, IMG submission 200529) | Peat permafrost microbial communities from Stordalen Mire near Abisko, Sweden - III_Palsa_N2_1 | ecosystem: Environmental > Terrestrial > Soil > Palsa > Peat permafrost | place: Sweden... | reverse complement strand
CCGCATGAAATATTGTTGGTACTGGATGCATCAACCGGGCAAAATGCTATTGAGCAATGCAAGCAATTTACCGAAGCAACCGCTGTTAACGCCCTGGCGCTAACCAAGCTGGATGGCACTGCAAAAGGCGGCGTAGTAATTGGCATATCCGATCAGTTTAAAATACCGGTAAAATATATAGGCGTGGGCGAAGGAGTGGAACATTTGCAGTTGTTTGACCGCAAGGCGTTTGTGGATAGCTTATTTAAACAATAAGCCCCACCCAACCCTCCCCAGTAGGGAGGGCTTTAAAAGGAAATTTCAATCGCGTTTAATAAACAAGCGCGCAGTTAAAGTCTCCCCTGCAGGGGGAGATTTAGAGGGGGCTCAATGAGGACAAAATCAATACAACCAACAGCAGTAAAAGCCAAACCACGTGTAAACGTGGTTACTTTGGGTTGTTCCAAAAATATATATGATTCCGAGGTTTTGATGGGCCAGCTTAAAGGCAATGCTTTTGACGTGGTACATGAGGCTGATAAGGTTGGCAGGGATGATATCATCGTTATCAACACCTGCGGATTTATTGATAATGCTAAGCAGGAATCTATCGATACGATCCTTCAATATTCTGAACTAAAAGAACAAGGCAAGGTGGGCAAGGTAATTGTAACCGGCTGCCTGAGCGAACGTTATAAACCTGAACTTGAGGCTGAAATTACCAATATCGATGCGTACTTCGGCACAAATGACCTGCAAAACTTGTTGGCATCGGTTGGTGCCGATTATAAACATGAGCTGATTGGTGAACGTTTATTGACCACACCATCACATTTCGCCTACTTTAAAATTGCCGAGGGCTGTAATCGCCCCTGCTCGTTTTGCGCCATACCGCTGATGCGGGGCAAGCATTTAAGCACACCAATGGATCAGCTGGTTAAAAATGCAGAACACCTTGCAAAAAACGGCACCAAAGAGCTAATATTAATTGCCCAGGATTTAACTTATTACGGGCTCGATTTATACGGCAAACGCAATTTGGATGAACTGTTGCGCCGCATATCGGATGTTAACGGTATTGAGTGGATACGCCTACAGTATGCCTATCCTTCGGGCTTCCCGATGGAGATTTTGGATGTAATGAACGAGCGGGACAATATTTGCAAGTACCTGGATATGCCGCTACAGCATATCAGCGATAATATGCTGAAATCTATGCGCCGTGGCATCACCAAGCAAAAAACCATTGATCTGGTAAACGATATACGCGCCAAAGTACCCAACATTGCCATGCGTACTACCCTGATAACCGGTTACCCTGGCGAAACCGAGCAGGATTTTGAAGAAATGCAGCAATGGGTAAAAGAAACCCGTTTCGACCGTTTGGGTTGCTTCACTTACTCGCACGAAGAAAAAACACATGCCCATTCGTTAATTGATGATGTGTCCGAAGAAGTAAAACAAGCCCGTGTTGATGCCATTATGGAAATACAGCAGGGCATATCGTTTGAAAAGAACCAGGAAAAAATTGGCAATACCTATAAAGTGCTGATTGATAAAAAAGACGGCGGTTATTTTGTAGGCCGTACGGAATATGACTCGCCCGAGGTGGATAACGAAGTTTTAATTGATGCAAGCCAACATTACGCAACCGTTGGCAGCTTTGTTAACGTAAAGATTGACAGCGCCGAAGACTTCGATCTTTATGGACAAATTGTAAAATAACCGTTTTTTGGCTGCGCCTTGTTTGTTTTAAGATTTTAAAATCTAATTTCGAACTTATTATTGTTTAGCGTGTTCGATTTCCCGCGATTATTTAAATCCGAAATTGAACATCCGACATTCGAAATAAAAAATGGAAGCCTCCTGTATAAGTTATAAAGAAACCGGTTACTTTTCACAAACGGTTATTGATTACATTGACGATAACGCCCAACTAAGGCCTTTTTACAGTCAACGCCCCGATTTTAACGGCTTTGCCGAATTGCTTAAAAACAAAAAAGTTGTTGCCAACCGCCAGGTTTTGGCCGAAGTTTTAAGCGGTCAGTACAAACGCATTTCGGATGCCGGTTTCCACATCCCGGAGTTCGTTACATCCAACATTGAATTATTAAAGCAGGAAAATACCTACACCATTACTACCGGCCACCAGCTGAATATATTTGCCGGGCCGCTGTATTTCATTTACAAAATAGTTACGGCTATTAAATTATCGCGCCAGTTAAAACAACAATTTCCGGATAAAAACTTTGTGCCGGTTTACTGGATGGCATCGGAAGATCATGATTTTGCCGAGATAAACTATACCAACATTGGTGGTAAAAAAGTGCATTGGTGGTACGAGGCTTCAGGGGCAACCGGCCGTATTAATCCCGATACCATTCGCCAGGCGCTTAACCAGTACAAAGGCGTTTTAGGAATGGAGCAGCATGCGCCAGAACTGGCCGATATTGTTGAAACTGCCTATACCAAATTTGATAAACTGGCCGATGCTACCCGTTACATGGTGGATAGCCTGTTTGGCCAATACGGCCTGGTGATTATTGATGCCGACGATCATCGCCTTAAAAAGCAATTTGCGCCTATTATGGAGCGTGATATTATCGAGCAAAACAGCTACAATAATATTGTAGCCACTAACGAAAAATTAGAAAAACTGGGTGTACATATACAGGTTAATCCCCGTGAAATTAATTTCTTTTACCTGGCCGACAAGCTGCGTGAGCGTATTGTTTTTGAGGACAACCATTACCAGGTTTTAAATACAGATATCAGTTTTACTGAAGAGGAATTAAAGTTGGCGATTGCCAAAAGCCCGGAGCGTTTTAGCCCTAACGTGGTGATGCGCCCGCTGTATCAAGAGTGTATTTTACCAAACGTAGCCTATGTTGGCGGTGGCGCCGAAGTAGTGTATTGGCTGGAGCTTAAATCAAATTTCGACCACTATAAAATTGATTTCCCCATACTGATACTCCGTAATTCAGGCTTGCTTATCCGTAAGGAATTTGCCACAACCATAGCTAAGATGGAACTTGGCAATGCCGATATTTTTAAAGGTATTGATGCCATTAAAAACGATTGGGTGATAAAACACAGTCAGCATAACCTGTCCCTTGCCGAAGAGTGGCGCGATATATCATCAGCTTTTGAAAAAGTAAAACTGCGCGCCTTTAAAATCGACCAAACGCTTGCGCCATCTGCCGAAGCGGTACAGGCCCGCCTTAAAAGCGCCCTTGACAACCTGGAAGACAAACTGATTAAGGCCGAAAAGCGCAACTATCAAACCCGCCTGGAGCAGATTGACAATGTAAAAGCTGAGCTTTTCCCGAAAGATAGTTTACAGGAGCGCAACGAAAACTTCGGGCTGTTCTACGTAAAATGGGGCCAAACATTAATTGACGAGTTAATACGCCATTTTGAACCGTTGGATTTTAAGTTTACGGTTCTAACGGAGAAGTAATAACATGGGTGTCATGCTGAGCGACAGTCAAAGCATGCGGGCAGGCCTTTACGCACATACTTCGACTGTCGCTCAGTATGACAGGCCCACCCTTTTCATGCATTCTTGTTAATTCAGCACAATGATGCTTTTTTAATTATATTTACTCCCACCAAAGTTTCGCCCTCATAAATGCATACGCGCTTATTAAAATCGTCATTATTTATATCAGCAATGGTATTGATGGTGATTTTTTGTTTTAACGCGTGCACCAATAAAGGCTTTATCAAACCAAAAACCAGCACCAGTTATGGTGGTACGGGTTCGGGCAAGGATACCGTTGCAGGCGATACCATTGCCAGCTTTAACCAGCCTACCGGCATAGCTGTAGACGGGGCAGGCAATATTTACGTTTCAGATTATGGCGATAACCTCATCCGAAAAATTAGCGCTACAGGTATAGTAAGCACCATTGCCGGCAACGGCAACCAGGGCTCGCTTAATGGGTTGGATACCGCATCAAGCTTTAACGGCCCTACCGCACTGGCGCTTGATGCTGCGGGCAATATTTACGTGGCTGATGACAACAACAATATGGTGCGCAAAATAGGCACCAACGGCATGGTAAGTACTTATGCAGGCAGCGACAGTACCGGCCTTATCAACGGGCCAGCCGCAAGCTCTGCGCTTTTTGGCCCCACAGGTGTAACGGTTGATGCAAACGGCAATGTGTACATAGCCGATGCCGGCAATAACATTATCCGCATGGTAAATACCAGTGATAGTGTGAGCACTTATGCCGGCTCAACCAACGAGGCGGCAACTAATGGCCCGCTGCTATCGGCATCGTTTAATAATCCTACCGGGCTGGCAATAGATAAAAGCGGTAATATATTTGTGGCTGATATGCTTAACGGCATGATACGCGAAATCAGCCCGTCAACAGGTATGGTTACCACACTTGCCGGCAGCGGCGATACAACGGCTTCTGTAAATGGCACGGGCACCGCAGCTTCGTTCTATTTCCCTAATAGTTTAGCGGTTGATGGCTCTGATAATGTATATGTAACCGAATATGCAACCAATCTTATCCGTAAAGTTGGCCCTACGGGCGTTGTAACCACTTTTGCAGGCAGCGGCGCGGCAGGGCAGGCGGATAGTACAGGCACTTCGGCATCATTTAACGGGCCATCGGGTATTGCGGTTGACAAAAGCGGGAATTTATATGTGGCCGATACTTATAACAATGTTATCCGAAAGATTACACCCGCCGGAGTAGTAAGCACCATTGCCGGCAGCGGCATTGCCGGAGCGCTTAACGGCAAGGCGCTCTCGCTCAAAAAACCTGTTATCAATATAGCGCGCAAGGTAAACGTGGCACATACATCAACTACATATAAGATATTTGTGAAGAAGCGAAGGTAGCGCCGACAGTTAATTTCCCATAAAAATTATATCCGCAACTAACCGTTGTTATATTTGCCTATGCTTATTTCCGAACCTGCTTTACGCGATTTTACCCGAAACGTTTTTATTTCGATGGGCTGCAGCTCTGAACATGCAACTTTAGCTGCGGATGTACTTTTACTGGCCGATTTGCGAGGTATTGATTCACACGGCGTAGCGCGTTTAACAGGCTATGTTCGCCTTTGGGAAAAGCAGCGCATTAACCCTACCCCTGATATAAAAATTGTTCACGAAACGCCCACCACCGCAACTGTTGATGGCGATGCGGGATTAGGTTTGGTGGTAGCACCTTTCGCCATGCAGGTGGCTATTGAAAAAGCTGAAAAATATGGTTCGGGCTGGGTATCGGTGCGTAATTCCAATCATTTTGGTATTGCGGGATATCACGCCCTAATGGCGGTACGAAAGGATATGATTGGTTTCGCCATGACTAATGCCAGTCCGCTGGTTGCACCTACATTTTCCAATGAACGCTTATTGGGCACCAACCCCATGTGCTATGCCTTTCCGGCAGGCAAATATCCGCCGGTTATTGTGGATATGGCTACCTCTGCAGCTGCAAATGGCAAGCTGGAAATTGCACAGCGCCTGGGTAAACAAGTGCCCGAAGGCTGGATACAAGATAAAGAAGGCAATTATACCACCGATCCGCATGCTTTAAAAACCGGTGGCTCGCTCCTGCCCCTGGGCAGTGATCGTGACCATGGCAGCCACAAGGGTTTTGGCTTGAGCGCTACGGTCGATATACTTTCGGCAGTACTTTCCGGCGCAAATTATGGGCCATGGGTACCGCCTTTTGTGGCGTTTTTGGAACCACCTACTGATCCGGTTGGCCTGGGCATAGGCCATTTTTTAGGCGCTATGCGGGTAGATGGTTTCAGGCCTGTTGATGAGTTTAAAGCACATTTGGATAATTGGGTGGAGCGGTTTAAATCGGCATCAACTATTGACCCTTTACAAAAGGTTATCATACCCGGCGAACCTGAACTGGAGGCCGAAACCGACAGGCGCAAAAACGGGATACCCATTGTAGATGCAGTGGCGAATGATTTAAATGAACTTGCGGGTAAATTGGGGATAACCGGTTTATAATTCCTCTGCAATAAACAAAAATGGCTGTTCAAATTGCAGGCTAAAAAAGCCGTCGTGCGTGGTTTTGTAACGATGATGGCCGATAGTTTCCAACCCACTCGAATGAAATTGCTGCGGCCCTGATAATAATTCTATTACATCGCCTGCTGGCTTCCATTTGCTAAAGCCTGAGTTAACCGCGTATATTTTTTGATTGCCGTGAAATATCACCATGTTAATTTTATCAGTAAAAAACAGGTAATCCTTTAATTGCAGGTCGTCGGTTATAATATTTACCGCCGGATAGTTGTGCGTAATCAGATATTTAAGCGCGGCTTCGGTTGGGGAATCGGTCCCGGCGGGCAATAATTTAACGTCGGATTGCAGGTTGGTATCGGCACCATTATCAATTATCCAATCTATTTTAATGCCATAGGCGTTCATCCGCTCGGCAGTTTCGGCCGTAACAATAACGGTAGGGCTCCACTCCAGCAATTGCCCAAGCAATTCATCCGGAAAATTATCCAGTCCCAGTATTAATAATGCGGGCTCCTGCTTTTCGCGTACGATGTGGTGAGATGACATGTTATAATTTATCAGCTGTTTTTACAACCGAAAATTAAACAAATAGTTTTTTATAACAGAAGGATAAAAGGGGATTAAAAACCTATACAAATAAATTACGCAGCGCCAGGTTTTCGCGCTTTTTCGAGCGTAATAAAAAGGTGATGAGCCAGTTAAAGAGCATCGAGCTTCCTACAATAATAACAATAAGCATTAAGTTGCCAATGTTGCCAAACAGGAGTACAAAACCTATAAAACCTATATTTATCGCACCCAAAATAAGGGTAGTTTGTATGTGGCTAAAGCCCAGGCTTAAAATGCGGTGGTGTATGTGGTTACGGTCGGCTTTAAAAGGCGAGCCACCCTTTGCAATTCTTATGATAAACACCCTTAAAGTATCAAATATTGGCCCAATAAGTATAGCTACAGTTAATGCAGGTGCGGTGAATAATACCGGTAATTTAACACTTGCAAGCGCATTTAGCTGCATAAACTTAAGTGCCATTATAGCAGTAATTAAGCCTATAAGCAACGATCCCGTATCACCCATAAAAATTTTTGCCGGCGAAAGGTTATATTTTAAAAAGCCCAGGGTTGCGCCCACCATAGCTAAAGAAACTGCAGCCAGTTCGTACTGATGAATGTATATAAATAATGCCGCGAAAGTGCTGTTGGCTATAATGCCGGTTGTTGATGCTAAACCATCTATACCGTCAATTAAATTAAAGGCATTAACAATAAGTATAATTATAAGGATAGATAATATTGCGCTAAACAAATACGGAAGCTGGTAAATACCTAATATGCCATACATATTGGTGAGGCGTATATTTCCCAAAATTACCATTATTGCCCCCACTATAAATTGCAATAAGAATTTGGTGCTTGGGTTAACTCCCGAAAGATCATCCTTTAAACCCATGGCAAATAAAATTATGCAGGCAGTTAAAAGATAATTTATAGGCAATGATTTATCGGCAAGGCCAAATAAAAGTGACGTAATGGTAAAGCTTACAAAAATAGCTACGCCGCCGAGGCGTGGTATACCATGATCGTGGTGTTTTCTGAAACTGCCCAAATCATCGTATAAATGGCGGGCGCGGGCAACATGTAAAATTGAGGGGATAGCAAGGAGGGTAACAAACACCGAAAACGCTACAACGAAAATATAATATATTATAGGATACGCGTGTAAATAATCTTGCATATAAAATTTGTTAGAACTATAGTACTTAATCAATATGTATGTATATACAATAAATATTCCTCAATTTCCTGTTTTATACAATTACGTCAAAAATACTGACTAATTTTTCTTAATGGCTTGATTATTAAAGCAATTATGGGAAATGATATATTATTGTTACGCATCGCCTTCAAATCATTCCGCCACGCCCTTACACGGTTTTCGGGGAATTTATTACTCATTCCTCCACACTGCATTTTAACCATAACTTTATTTAAATAATAAATTATTAAATTATGGTTATGTATAAACCTTAACATTAGCTCGTAATCAGCAGCGGTACCATAGTCCAAACTATAAAAACCCAGTTTCTTAAACAACCCTGTTTTACAGTAAAAAGTAGGGTGTGGCGGCATCCATCCAAAGTTAAACATTCCCTTGGTATACAAGCCACTACTCCATTTACGAATAATTTTACCCTTTGGATTTATTAAATCAAGATTTCCATATAATATATCCGCATTGGTTTCGGCAAAAGCGGCTGCAACTAATTTTAGTATACCGGGTTCGGCAAAAAAGTCATCGGCGTTAAGCATTCCCACTATATCACCACTGGCACAGTTTATGCCTTTGTTCATGGCGTCGTACACCCCTTTGTCGGGTTCGGAAATAAAAACGTTTATGTATTTTTTGTAATTATTAATAATTTGAACTGTATGATCACTCGATCCTCCATCAATAACAATGTATTCCAGGCTGGGATAATTTTGGGCTATTACCGATTCAATACACCGGCTAATAGTATCTTCAGCATTATAAACAACGGTAATTAAAGAGATTCTTAAATCCTTCACTTTCAAAAAATACTCCTTTTTATAACCGCAAAATATGTATTTTTGGTATCATACCCTAATTATAAATTAACCATTATATGCGTTTTTTAACAGGCACCTATTTAATTTTTAGTTTACTTATTATCTTTAGTTCATGTTCATATAAACAAAATCAAATACTTTTTGAGCGAAGGAATCGTGTTCCCGATAGCATTCTGCAACGAGCTAATGACACTGGTAGTTACCGGATCGAGCCACAGGATGTTTTGCAAATACGTAACCTTCAAAGTATCAGCTCAATTAGCGGCGATGCTAGCGGCTCAAGCGGAGGCGGAGGCGTTTCATCGGGCCAAACCTTCCAGGTAGAAGAAAATGGCAATGTGGCGCTACCCGCTTTAGGATACGTGCATGTCGCAGGGCTTACGCGCGCGGAGGCAGAAGTCAGGATCACAGATCTTTATCGAACAAACCTACTTAAAAACCCTATTATCGAACTTAAAATTATTAATTTAAAAATTACGATGCTGGGTGAAATTAAATCACAGGGTAATTTTCCGTTAGTAAAAGATAAAACTACACTTATTGAAATGATTGGTGAAGCCGGCGGTCTTACCGAAAAAGCGAATGAAAAAAACATAGAAATCATCAGGAAAAGCCAATCGAACGCTGTTGTTATAAAGGTTGATCTTAGTAATATTAAGTCCCTGGCAGACCCGGCGACGATTCTTCAAAATGGAGATATTGTTTATATTACTCAGAATAAACGGGCTGCGCGGGCAGACAACCTGCAAAATTTTTCGGTCTTGTTTCAACCTGCTTTAATCCTGTTTAATACCGCCCTAATAATTTATACGCTTGCGCATCATTGATGGAAGAAACTGAAAGAACAACACGGAAGCTTCCTAACCAGGAAATCGATTATTTTAAAATTGCCAGAATATTATTAAGCCGGTGGTACTGGATAGCTCTTTCGCTTATTATAAGTATAGCAGCAGCAAACACCTACTTGTGGTATACCCCTAAAACTTATGCTACCGGTGCGACCATGAAGTTTGATGATAAAAAATCTGAACTTTCTGATTTGGTAGGCGATATTTCAAATACGGACAAAGGACCGTCAAGAATTCAAAGTGAGACCTATGTTATTCAAAGTCCGGCAGTTATTTTAAACGCTATCAGGGATATGGACTACCGGATCAGTTTTTATATCGGAGGCCGTATTCGTACAAGTGAATTATATCCGCAAAAACCGCTGGACATTCAACTGTTGAAGTTTGACAGCACAAATTTTTATCATAATCTCATTAGCTTCCGACCGGTAAACCGCTATATCTTTAATCTCACCTACAACATTGGGGGCAAAGATATTGAACATGATTTTGCTTACAACAACCCGGTGTCTATAGGCCCTATTGCCTTCAGCATAAAATACCCGGGCGATATATCAAAAGATGTAGTTTACCTGTTTAAATTTAACATACCGGAAGATTTTCTGGGCCGGGTAAGCAGCGGCCTCCGGACGGCGGAGATTGCCAGAAACTCCAATATCGTTTCCTTGCAGGAAACCGATTCAAACCCTGTGTTTGCCGCGGATGTGTTAAATGATATCATGAAAGAATATTTAAATTATGATCGTGAGCAAAAGACACTCTCAGCCACCCAAATGATACGGTTTATTCAGGAACAGCTGGATACGCTGTCTTCTGAAGTGCGGAGTTCGGAAAATTTAATAGAAAAAAGCAAGAAGAGTTCGGGCGTCATCGATATTAGTTCTACCGAAAGCAATTCCCTCGAAAAAGCGAAGGACTATGATGCGCAGGTTTCACTGTTAAAAATACAACTGATAGCCATCGCCCAGCTAAAACTCCAAATCACCAACGAAAAAGATAATGTTAGCCTTAACTTTAATATGACCGGGACACTCGACCCGCTGCTTAATGGTATAATTGGTCAACTTAATTCTTTGTTACTCAGGAAGATCGATTTATTAAGAACTTACAATGCTAACTCGCAGCCCGTTGAAGACATCAACGAGCAAATTTTACAGATAAAAATTGCAGCGCTGAATAATATTTCCGAAACACAAACAGTCATCAACAAAAATATAAATTACCTGAATGAGCAGATTAAGCAAATAAACGGCCAGTTGGCTGTGTTACCGGCCAACGAGCGGGAGATGCTTGGCCTTAAGCGGGATTTTGATGTTAGCGACAAGGTTTACTCTTTTCTGTCCGAGAAAAAATTAGACGCCCAAATGAGCAGGGCGGCAATTTTGCCGGGAGCTACCATCGTTGATATGGCCCAGCCAAACTTTGATCCTGTATCACCTGATGTAAACGGAATCCGGCACACGGCATTGATATTGGGTTTTTCGATAGGCTTGGGGCTGATTATACTTTTACGGATTCTTAACCCCTACATCTATGATAAGGAAACTATCGAAAGCCTTACCTCAATACCAATTTTAGGTGTAATAAGAAAATTCCCTGAGGTGATAGACGAATTTAGCACGCAAATATTAGCTATTAGCAGGCCGAAATCAATTTTTGCTGAATCAGTACGTTCCGTACGTACCAACCTAAGCTTTTTGGCTTCGGAAAAAGAAAACAAGGTCATTTGTGTCACTTCAGAGGTCGCAGGTGAAGGCAAATCGTTTGTGGTGGTTAACTTATCGAGCACCTTATCACTGATAGATAAAAAAGTAATCTTAATTGCAGCCGATTTACGACGCTCAAAAATCCATAAGACCTTCAATACCAGTAATGATAAAGGCCTTAGCAATTACCTGGCCAATCAATGTACAGCTGACGAAATTATTTCCCATTCGGATCAGCAAAACCTGGATTATATCGTATCCGGGCCGGTACCGCCTAATCCGTCTGAGTTGTTGCATAGTGTACGGATGACCGAACTCATCGAGCGCCTCAAATTAAGTTATGATATCATTATGATCGATACAGCTCCGATTGGCCTTGTATCTGATGCAATACCTTTAATAAGGTCATCCGATATTAATGTTTTTGTTATCCGCTCCGGCAAGTCAAAGTTTTATGCGGCGACAGTTCCCCAGCGCATTGCCCAGGAATATCACCTGGATAACACGGTAATCATATTAAATGCTTATGCCGAAGACCTGCTACACTCAAGGTATTATACAACAAAATTTACGGGCGACAATTACGGAAGCCGGTATTATTATTATTCTGATTATACAGGCTATGAAAATTCCGGTTATTACGTGGATTCCGAAAAAAAGAAATGGTGGAGAATAAATCGTTGGTTCAAAAAGTAAGGTGTTAAGTAATATGGGTGCAGGTTCAACTACCAGAAAATGGTACCCGGTTTATACACATCCACGGGCTGAAAAAAAAGCTTATCAAGCATTGATTAACAAGGGTGTTGATGCTTATCTGCCCTTGCACCGCCAGCTGAAACAATGGAGTGACCGGAAAAAATGGGTTGATGAACCTTTTATTAAATCGTATTTATTTGTTCATATTGCGGCCCATGAGCAAACAGAGGTGCTTATGACCAGGGGAATAGCTCGCTTTATTTACTTTTCGGGCAGCGTAGCCTCAATGCCCGACCGCCAGATAGCTGAGCTTAAATTGCTGATGGCAAGTTCTTATGATTTGGAAATAACCGAAGAAAACCTATTACCCGGCGAAAAAATAGTAATCAAGGCGGGGCCGCTAAAGGGACTGGCCGGTGAAATCATATCTTACCGTTCGCAAAAACAATTAGCGTTAAGGTTGGAGAGTCTGGGCTATTCCATAATCGTTCATATCGCTGCCTCACTGATTAATCGCTTTTAAAATGATATTGTAATTTTATAGTATCAAACTGGCATTTTTGGTTAAATTAATGCCTTAATACCAACCCAACAGTGTGTTTTATAGCGCGCTGATAAACAATAGGTTACTGAGATATCTTGTAACTTACGCGGCGAAGCTGTGAAAATACCCCAACTATGTGCAGGATCTGTGGAATAATCTCTGGGCGTTTGCAACCTCAGCAAATTATTAGTAAAGTAAAAACAATGTGTACCGCATTGCAACATGGCGGCCCCGATGATGAAGGTTTGTTTATTAATGATACACAAAACCTTGCATTTGGCCATCGCCGCTTATCGATAATTGATTTGAGCCAGAACGGGCACCAACCTATGGCCGACGTTGCTCAAAAAGCATGGATAACCTTTAATGGCGAAATTTATAATTACCTCGCTTTAAAGGCAGAATTACTAAAAAATGGAGTCCAATTTCATTCAAATACCGATACCGAAGTCATTATACAAGCCTATTTGTATTGGGGCACAGGTGCTTTCAGCAAATTGCGTGGCATGTTTGCATTTGCTTTGTATGACAAGGAAAGAGAACTGACCTACCTGGTACGCGATACAACAGGAATTAAGCCCCTGTATTATCATATTGAGGATGCACAGTTAACTTTTGCATCAGAAGTAAATCCAATTAAAGCCGCCGGTATTGCTACACAGCCCGATAAAAACTGGGCCGTGCGGTTTTTAGCCTACGGGCATATACCCGAACCCTATACCAATTTAGAGAATGTATTGAGCCTGGCCAAAGGCCATTTTTTATGCTGGAAAAACAAATCAAGCACTTATACTATAAGCCCTTATTATACAACAACTAAGGTAAATTATATTGTTGATAAAACTGAGGCCGTTTCACAAATACGCCATAACCTAACAACTGCCGTTAACCGACAGCTAATTGCCGATGCTCCCATAGGCGTATTTTTAAGCGGCGGCACTGATTCGAGCCTGATAACCCTTTTGGCTAATGCGCAAAAACATAAACAGCTAAACACTGTTTCGATATTTTTTAACGAAAAAGCATATGATGAAAGCGCTTATCAAAGTATAGTTTCCAAACAAATTGAGGGCAATAAATTTACCCACCTCATAAAGCAGCATGATTTTGAAGATGCTCTCCCTCAAATCATACAGTCAATGGATATGCCTACCACAGATGGTATTAATACCTGGTTTATCAGCAAATACGCACGGCAGGATGGGTTAAAAGCGGTATTATCGGGTATCGGCGCTGATGAGCTTTACGGCGGTTACCCTTCATTTAGCAGGATCAGGTATCTCAGGTATCTAAAAAAGATTCCCCATTCATTATTTTCGATGATTACCCCCTTCGCTCCCGATCATTATAAAAAATTGAACTTCCTGGCCCATGATCATCCGTTTGCCGATTATTTGTTGTTGCGTGGCTTATTTGCACCATCTGATATTGCAAAAATACTCGATACCACTATTAGTGATATTGATGATATTTTATTTAGCGATAATATTGTACGTAATACCCCTGATTACGATAAGGAATATGCTGCCTGGCTGGAAACTAATCTATATATGCAAAACCAGTTATTGAGGGATACCGATGTAATGAGCATGAGCCATGGGCTTGAGGTAAGGGTGCCTTTTTTAGATGAAGATTTTCAATCATTAACAAAAAATATTTCACCCCAAATCAGGTTCGATAAAAAACACACTAAAAAACTACTGATAGATAGCTTTAAAGATATTTTACCCGCGGCAATATCAGCGCGGCCAAAAATGGGCTTTAGTTTTCCGCTGCAAGAATGGATGGGGCAACATCCCGATATAGGTAATTATAATAATTACCAGGGTAAGGTGGCTCAAAATATAATCAGGAACTTCAAAATGGGAAAGGTGCATTGGTCAAAAAGTTTTGCACTTTATCAGCTCCAGGCGCATGGATAAAAAAATAATACTTTTTACACTGCAAACCTTTAGTACAACCGGCGGCATACAAAAAATGACACGTACGCTTGGCCATTCATTAAATCAAATTGCCAGGATTAATAACTGGGATTTTAAACTTTTATCTGCCTACGATGCCGATACCGACCTGATGCCCCAATATTTACCGGCAAAAAACTTTAAAGGTTTTGCAATTAAAAAAGCCCCGTTTGCAATTAACAGTTTAAAAGAAGCTGTCAATGCTGATATTATAATTTTAAGCCATATTAATTTAGCCATGATTGGCCTGGCCATAAAAGCAATTAATCCTAAATGCAAAGTATGGCTTATTGCACATGGCATTGAGGTTTGGCGGCCCTTTACTTTAGGCAGGAGGCTGCTTTTAAAACGATGCGATAAGATAATTTGTGTAAGTAATTTCACTAAACAGCAAATGGTTAAAATGCATAATGCTAACCCGGCCAATTGTTTTGTGCTAAACAATACTATTGATCCGTTTATGAATTTACCCGTAAGCTTTGTTAAACCTGCCTATTTATTAAACAGGTATAATTTAACCGCCACAGGTCCTATTATATTTACTTTAACCCGCCTGGCTGCAACCGAGCAATACAAAGGCCACGAGCGTGTGATCGCTATTGTTGGTAAACTAAAGCTTAAATTCCCAAATATCAGGTATATTCTTTCAGGTCAGTATGATTTGGATGAAGAGATCAGGATAAGAAAATTAATCCGGGAAAATAGCGTACAGGAAAACGTGATTTTAACAGGCTTTATTAGTGAAACCGAACTTCCCGATCATTTTTTAATAGCCGACCTGTTTGTGTTGCCCAGCAAAAAGGAGGGCTTTGGTATTGTGTTTATTGAAGCACTAGCCTACGGCCTTCCAGTTATTTGTGGTAATGCCGATGGGAGTATTGATGCCATACGCAATGGCGAGTTAGGTACAGCGGTAAATGTTGATGATCCGGACGAGCTGGAACGTGTAATAGCAACTAATTTAGACACCCCGCTGGGTGTAGAAAAACGCGAACATTTACAAAATAAATGCTTGTTTTACTTTAATGAGCAAAACTATATGCACCAATTGGAGCACATGATAAATGAATGATACGAAAACGCTGACAGATCAGCCGGAAAAGGATATTTGGGATATTGAAATTACCCCCCGCAATAACCTGTTTGATGTAAAACTTGCAGATACGTGGCATTACCGCGACTTGTTATTTTTGATGGTACGGCGAGATTTTGTTTCATTTTACAAACAAACCATTTTGGGTCCGGTATGGTTTTTTGTTCAGCCGGTTATTACCATTATATTCTATACATTAATTTTTGGAGGTTTGGCTAAAATACCTGTCGACGGCATACCCAAACCTCTTTTTTATCTTGCGGGAACCATACTATGGAACTATTTTTCCGATTGCCTTATCAAAACATCCACGGTATTTCGTGATAGTGCTTCCTTAATGGGTAAAGTGTATTTTCCGCGTTTAATTATGCCGTTAAGCATCATTGCGTCAAACCTTATACGATTTGGCGTACAACTGATTTTATTTGCCGCGCTGCTGATATATTATAGCGTACAGGCAGGGCATATATCATTTAATGTTTACGCGCTTTTATTCCCGCTGCTGGTGATGCTGATAGCTGCACAAGGACTTGGATTGGGAATGATAATATCCGCAGTTACCACAAAATACCGCGATTTGGCATTTGTAGTGGGTTTTGGCGTACCCCTGCTGATGTATTCTACCACCGTGATATACCCGCTGTCTTATGTTCAAGCGAGGATACCTCAATACAGCTGGATTATTAAATACAACCCAATTACACCTATAATAGAATGTTTTAGGTTTGGCTTTTTTGGCCGCGGAGATTTTAGCTGGGCTTTATTGAGTTATTGCGGAGTCGTAACAGCGCTGCTATTGCTTTTGGGGATTATTATTTTCAACAAGGTTGAAAAAACATTTGTTGACACCATTTAATGGCTAAAGTTATAAAAGTTGAAAACCTCTCTAAAGCCTACCAGTTGGGCAATTTTGGGACGGGCACTATTTCGAGGGACTTTGAACGTTATTGGGCCCGGATAAGGGGCAAAGAAGACCCGTTTTTAAAAATTGGCGAAGAAAATGACCGCTCCGTGAAAGGGCAAAGCGATGTCGTATGGAGCCTGAACAATATAAACTTTGATATTGAAAAGGGTGATGCGGTAGGCATAATTGGCCGTAACGGAGCGGGTAAAAGCACGCTGTTGAAAATTTTGAGCCGTGTGACCTCTCCTACTACCGGTTCTGTAAAAATAAAAGGCCGCATAGCCAGCCTGCTGGAAGTCGGCACAGGTTTTCATCCGGAATTAACAGGCCGTGAAAATATCTATCTTAACGGTGCTATATTAGGCATGCGCAAGGCCGAGATAAAACGAAAATTCGATGAAATTGTTGATTTTTCGGGTGTAGAAAGATATATCGATACGCCTGTTAAACGATATTCTTCAGGCATGTATGTCCGTTTGGCTTTTGCAGTTGCTGCCCACCTGGAGTCTGAAATTTTAATTGTTGATGAGGTTTTAGCTGTTGGTGACGCGGAATTCCAAAAGAAATGCCTTGGCAAAATGGGCGATGTGAGTAAGGGCGAAGGAAGAACGGTACTGTTTGTTAGCCATAACATGGCGGCGGTAAATCAGTTGTGCAGCAGCTCCATCCTCTTAAAACATGGACTCATCAGCGAGATAGGACCTACAAGCAGGGTTGTGGACAATTATTTGAAAGCTGATATTTCGGCTGAAGATCATATCTTTTTTAATAATATAAAAACAAATCGGGTCGGAAACCAGAAAGTGAAATTCCGGGATGTTTTTCTAAAAAAGACCAACCAGGTAAAGACCAGGGTATTTTCAATAGGAGAATCCATCCATATCGTTTTTTCGCTGGAGTTTTATAAGCCCAATCAGCAAGCTGTTAAAACAGCTATAGAGTTAAAAACGGTTGACGGTATAAGGCTAGCCAACATGATCGATATCGACTCTGGCTTCCAGGTTGAGGCAGGTCTTTTAAACCCGGCTACATTCGAGGTTATCATGAAGGACGTGAGGCTTTATCCCGGCACTTATTATTTAAGCCTATACGCCGGCGATATGTCAAGTTCTGAAGGTTATGACTATTTGGAAGACTGTGTGTCATTTGAAATAATTGATGGCGGGAAATTAACAAGCAGGTGGCTGCCAAAATCGGCCGGGCTGTTTTTCTTTACACCGGAGTGGCACCAATTATAAATTAAGTTAGGATATGCTGAATTTTATACGGAAGTTATTAAAAAAGGCCCCGCCTGCTATTAACCCTATACAAGTGTTTAACACCGAAACAAATAATACTATAAACTCGGCACAGGCAGCACTAAAGGCCATAAAAGGGCATCATATAGAAGTTGGGCCAAACACAAGCATTGACGATAGGAGTTCAGTAGGTAGCTATACCTACATCGGCACAAACTGCACAATCACAAAAGCCGATATTGGCCGTTATTGCAGTATAGCCAATAATGTTACTATTGGTCCCGGGGAGCATATTTTAGATGCCTTATCAACCAGTTCATTATTTTATACCGATGCATATGATGAGTTAACCCAAAAGGAATGTACTATTGGCAATGATGTTTGGATTGGCGTAGATTGTATTATAAAAAGAGGTGTAACGATTAATAACGGGGCGGTTATCGGCGCAAATGCTGTAGTGACCAGGGACGTGCCGGCTTACGCCGTAGTATTGGGCAGCCCTGCCAGGCTGCTTAAATACCGGTTTACTCCAATGGCAATATCGATATTATCCGCATCCCGATGGTGGGAAGCTGAACTTAGCGAGGCTCAGGCAATACTGAATCAGTTAAAAATTGAGCTTGGTGGCAACAATGGCTAAAGTAGCGTTAGTCATTATTTATAATCACCAGTACAATCAAAACATTGATAAATTAGAATATATCTATAAAGGCAGGTTCAGTAATATTTATCATTTAGTGCCATTTTACGCGGGGGAAAAAAATAACGTTATATCGGTATATGCAAACTCCGAGCAATTTCAGGGTTATATAGCACAAGGGTTTAAAACTTTTTTTAGTGCGGATTACGCCCATTATTTTTTTGTAGCCGACGATTTGTTTTTAAATCCCGGAATTAATGAAAACAACTACAGGCAATACTTCAAATTAAACGGCGGTACCAGTTTTTTACCGGGTTTTATTTCACTGCACGAGGTTACAGACCATTGGGTAGGATTAACCAGGGCATATTATTATAACCTGGAGGTTACGGGTATTGAAGCCAAAGATCAAATGCCGCCTTACCATGAGGCATTAGAAAAGTTCACCCGGCATGGGTTAAACATTGAACCGTTAAGCTTTGACAATATATGGGACAAGCCTGAAAAAAAGCCATCTGCCCTGTTCAATTTCATAAACACTATATATTATAATGCACGCAGGTTCAAAAGCAAGCTTGCCCGTAAAAAATATTCACTTACTTATCCTATGGTTGGCAGCTATACTGATATTTCCGTTGTGAGCGCGGATGCTATACAGCAATTTGCGCACTATTGCGGTGTTACTGCGGCAACCGGTTTATTTGTTGAGGTAGGTTTGCCAACTGCGTTGGTACTAGCTGCTAAAGAGATAGTTACCGAAACACAATTAAAACTGAAAGGGAAAACCCTTTGGAGCCCCCAAGACTTTGCCGCAATGGAGAGGTATGAAAATGTACTGGCCAACCTTATTAAAGATTTTCCGGAAGAAACGCTTTACATACATCCTGTAAAATTGTCCAAATGGATAAGCTAATCGCCCAAAAAACAATAGTAATCACGTCCATATTCCATCCTACAGAAGCTGTTGTTTCTTTTTCCAAAATGACAAATCATCATTTGATTGTTGTTGGCGATAAAAAAACACCCGCTGAATGGCACTGTGCCAATGTGGAATACCTCTCCATAGCTATCCAGAAAAGTTTAAGTTTCGAATTAGGAAAAACATTGCCATTTAATCATTATTGCCGCAAAATGCTGGGCTACCTCAAAGCCATTGAAAACGGCGCAGAGTATATCGTTGATACCGATGATGACAATTATCCGAAGGCCAATTGGGAGTTTCCCAAATTC
>Ga0302312_10000877_pt1 | contig 19549 bp, 16 predicted proteins | sample III_Palsa_N2_1_FD_200529 | JGI IMG/M metagenome (GOLD analysis project Ga0302312, IMG submission 200529) | Peat permafrost microbial communities from Stordalen Mire near Abisko, Sweden - III_Palsa_N2_1 | ecosystem: Environmental > Terrestrial > Soil > Palsa > Peat permafrost | place: Sweden... | reverse complement strand
ACAAGATTGTTTCGTTCATCAGAATGTCTAATTTACTACGATAATTTGTTTGAAGCAGCGGTCAGTTGGATTAACCGGCCTATGAATAATTGCTCTTGGGAAATGATTTCCGCCAGGCACATATTACTATTCAAATGTATGCCGTCGACTGCGAAAGCACTTCTTAAATCAGAAAAACCAAATAGAGAAGGCGAATGTGATCTTGCTGAATCTGCAATTCTACTAAGCGGGTATAGAAGTCCCCCAGCCAATAATCTTGTACCGTAAAATTGCATATATGTATGTATTTGATAAAAGTCCTCACGATCCAAATCCTGTCTTGAATAATCCATTTTCCTGAACTTTGCATCGAACACCATAACTTCATCAGTTTTTTTATGGTGTAAAACAATGTCTGGATACATCTTTCTTTTATAAAACATTTTAGAATATATCTGTAGTTCTGTCTGAGCACTTACTGTCCAATCTTTCATATGGAGGCGAAGTAGTTTTTCAAGATAAACTTCAAACAACTCAGATATGTCAAAAAGAAAACCTGCTGTGGAGAGTTGATTACTGCTTTTTAAAGTTGAAAGGTCATAATTATGAATAATAATTTCTGCGTATCTGAGCACCGTTCTGTAGGATGCGAAGACAGGATTAAGCAATACTGAATGTTCTTTCGCCAAAGTAAGAGTACTGTTAGTGATATACTTCCCTGAGTAATTTTCCTTAAGCACTTGTTTGATACCAAGCAGATTCTTGTTGATATCAGTTCCGAATGAACTTTCCGTTATCTTAAGAGCTTGATAGAGAACGTCTATAATTTGTTGTACATAAGTGTGTTCCCTTATGATCGTTGATACCTTACCTTGAAAAGGTATATCATTTTTCAAATAAGATTTCATATCCACTTTTCCCCTGAATTTATATGTTCTTTCCGCCTTGTTCCGATAAGCAGCTGGTAGCCCCACGACAGATGCCTTTTCAAGTGAATGCAGGAATAGGTAAGCAATTATAAACTGAAATTCATTGACATCTTTTTTGTTTTCAGATGCAGGGACATCGCTATCAACATAGATATCGTTCGCAAAATTCAACATACGGCGAAGAAATACCTTCCCATATCGCGACGAGATGTTGAATCGATAACCCTTGTGATAAATTATGCCTGCGAATAACCCTGTTTGAGCATAGTACCTTAAATCACCATTGGATTGTTTTGAATACAGTTTCAGAATTAACTTTTCTTCTTTTTCAAACTCTACCCTCGGAGATCGTACATTCGTAATAGTGATTTTGGAAAGATTAGCATTAAAAGTTGTCAATTCAAACATGCCCTCAAAAAGGTCTCTCTTGACAAGTTTAGCATCATTGCTGAAAAGCGCCTCTAATTCATGCTCGGCAGCGGGTTTTTCTTCGTAGTAGTTATGACCCACCGGTAACGTAACCTCCATATTTCTTGCTTTATATATGTTCTACAAATGTTTTCAATGCCTCCTGTAACTTGTCATCAAGTTCTCTTTCAGGGTATGCAGCTCGAAGATACTCCTTCAATGTCGGACGTAGATGAAGCTCAAATAGTTGACTGATATTCTTGGATGAAATTCGTTTTTTCATTGCTATTGTTGATATTTTCATAAAAAATGAATGTCCAAATTCATAGGATTTTCCGAGGCCCAAGGTCTCTGAAATATAATTATTAAGTTTTTTAGATGCCCTGATATATTCATTAATATTTTCAAACTCCTGACCATTTCTATACTTTGTAAAATCATATATCACGTCGTAGTTGCAATCTTTTCTTATCCACTTGAAACGTCTGCGTAATGCCAGGTCAAATGTGTCAATACTTTTATCTACGTCATTCATCATGCCTATTACGTATACGTTTTGTGGTATGCCAAAATAACATTCACCGCTTTCTGATAAATAATAGGCCAGATTTACTTTCTGTACCCTGTCAAGTTGTTCAATAAGCGAAGAATATTGCGTTTTAACAAGGTTTTCAATAGAATCTGTTTTAGATTTCACATTATGTCGATAATCTTTTTCAAGGCAAAGCAGGATTTCTCCAAACACCGAAGAAAGGTTAGCTCTATTAATTTCGTCAATAATAAAATAATATTCCTTATCCGGATCTTTGGATGCTTTAATACAGAACCGTTTAAACACTCCATTTACAAGCTCAAACCTGATATTTCCGTCTGTAGTGATGCCTTTAGGTTTAATCCCTTCGATGAAATCCTCATAAGTATATGAAGGATGAAATTGAATAAACTCATATCTACTGTTATCGCCACGGCAAAGAAAATGAATGTTTTTTTTAATTGTGTATGTCTTTCCTGTACCAGGAGAACCATAAAGAATTACATTGGGGTTAGATTGGTCTGCTACAGTTTTTGCGCCGTAATAACTCCATAAAAAACCGGAAAGGAGATTAGTATCCTTATAGTTGGCTTCTATATTTAACAATTCAGAGAGCAATTTCCTAACTGCATGATTTTTTTCGAGATTAAGTGAAGCAGGGCCATCAATAAATTCTGTATAAAGCGCATTAATAACTTCATCTGAATAGATATAAAAGTATTCCATCGGTTTTTCCAGAACCACAATTTTTCTGAGTAATTGCCGAGCTTTCATACAGGTATCAGGCTTTTCCGTGAGTTGAGCTCGTTCGAGCTGACCAGGCGCACTCACTATGGATATCAAGAGCGGTTTTATATCCGAATTAAAAACGGTTTCGGCCTCTTCTTTTGTGGCGTTATTATTTTTAGTGGTTGTAGCATTTTCTGCAATAGTATAGGTTTTGTCATCATCATTTAGTTTCACCCCGAACCGCGTTGCATTACCCGGCTTTGATGAGCCTAAGGAATCGCGGGTGCTCCTTTCTAAAAAATTGCATAGGTAGCCACCAGGAAGATGATCTGCACCGCGTAAATTATTCAGTGTGTTGGTATAATCATCGATAGTGATAGTTTCTTCAATGATTTTTTGTCTGTATTGTTTCCATTCGCCGATAATTTTCTCAAACACCTTTTCTATCTGTGTCGATACTATATTACTAACCTTGTAGTTGTCCCAAAGTTGCTTTAGCTGTTTTTGCTGTTCTTCACTCATAATACTATTTTTGTTCATTTCATGGATGATGAGATTATAATCCGACTCGGTTATATTAACGATTCTAGCGCGTGTGTCTTTATTAGAAAGACTTTCATGCACTGACGTAGTTTTCAAATGATAAAGCCATTTTATTATGTCTCTGAGCCGAAACATAATAACCTTTCCATCGTCTCTTTCGATTTCTTTTCCAGAACTCTCTAAAGTTGCTTGACCCCAATATACTTGTGTAGTAAACTCTTTGAAAATAATTTTGTCTCCAGTTTTAGGTTTATAAGTGAGTTTATCTTCCAGAGTAAAACAATATTCACCTGTATTTAAAATTGAGGCTGTATCCCAAAAGGAACCGCTGTACTCCCCTCTGGGCTTATTAGCAAATATAAAGTAGTTCAATAGATTCTAAGATTAAAGGTCGGTTTACCAATAGGAGTAAATATATACATTGTGTTATTAAATAATAAGGCACTTTTGATAATTAATAACGTGACAAGCTGTAAAGACTTATATTGTTTTTCTTGCTAACACTCGCGTTGAAATCAGGCGATATGATGCATAATCTCTTATTTTAAAACAAGCTCTGTTAATGCCTTTTTTACATTTATCAAAAACAGCTATTTTTGAATAAATCACCTACCTAAATATCAGCGGTATATCCAAGCTGTTGCTCTCACGCAATGTTTGATAGGCGGATTTCTAACTTAAAGCAAACAGGCGGGTTTGTTCATGAACAACTTATCACCGCGGTTGACGATAAATCGGGGCACCTTGAGAGAGCTCAATATTTCTGTCATAAATGCAAAAGGTCAATGGTAGAAATCGCACCGGAAATTTTCAGGTGTTCAAATTGTGAAGTTACCTATGATACAACAAAGTATCAATTTAAAAGACCTCATCGTTATCTAAATAGGAATGATATAGGAGTCGACGGTCAGTAGGATATTCAATATGCCCCGGTAAACCCGCTTGGTTTGTTAATAATAGAAAATCCTTGTCTAATCTAATATGATTAATTAATGGAGGTGTTAGTTTCATTATTACTTTATTTGGTCAAATAAACCTACCAAACATACTATAATTATCCCGGTATTATTCGTCTGGTCTCATATCGAATTTGTATTCAATAGTATAATAATTAATAATTAGCTGTTCTAAATGTTCGTTCTTGGTGCCGCGATATAAAGTTAAATCAGCATCGCATTTCTTATTGTCCTGATCTACGCAATTCATGTGGTATTGATAAAGGTGTATTGCACTGTCTGCCCCCATTGAATAGCGGGCTATAATGCTCAAATCTTGTATCGTCTTGCTATAGATACTTATTTTCTCTTTCGGTTCATCTAACACCACTAAAATGTTTGATGCGTTGTCAATTTTGACCCAAATAGGTGTGCCGTTTGCTTCTTTACTGGTAGACCAATAACACGCGCTTGCCCTGTATTTTATTACTGCCTGGGCGAATGATGATTTAACAAAAAATAGCGTGATAAGTGCTAATAGTGTGATCTTTATCCTCATGGTGATAAGGGGCTTAATTGCCTTTAGCCTCTTTATAACCGGCCCGCTTCTTAACTGGCTGCGCTGCCAAAGTTAGGATTTTTAAAAAGTCCTCTTTATGGTTCGGATTGTCCGCTTTTGGTGGCTGTGGCTTAGTGGCTTTTTTCTTGCTCATTCCCAAAGTTATTTATTTAATTTCAATATAACTTCCCGGTAAGTTTAATATATTTAGGCTAAACCTAAATAGCATTTACAATGAAAAATCTTACCCCACCTCAAAGACTGGATGAAGTTTTAGAATACTTAAGAAGTATGCAATCAGATGAACTTGTTACATTTGAGAGGTTGCACACTATGTATAAAACGAAAGTTAATGAGTATCTAAGCACGGCAGAGATGAAGAGAATTTTATACAAACTAACCAAAGATGGCTATTTATGGGATCAATACCAGAAGGCTATAGTGGCGCTATGGGAAAGACAATGATTGTTATGATGGATGCTATGCCGCCTAATGGCTTGCTCAAAAATACCGACAATGCTTTTGCGCAGGTTATGATACCACATCATCGGGCTGCCATTGACATGGCTAAGGTTGTTTTAAAATATACCACTGATCAGCAAACTATCGCCTTTGCTAACCAGCTTATATCCAATGAACAAGTTGAAGTTGAACAAATGTCCACATTCTTAAAATAAACAAATGAAACCTATCGCACTTACATTAACGTTGAGTATGGCCGGCCTGGTTTCCGCTGCTCAGAGTCCTTACAGTCATCACCGGGTTTATACAGCCAACCAGGTTTCCAATACAGTTTCCGTTGTTGAGCCCTCCACCAATAAATTGCTGGGAGAGATCAAACTCGGCAAACCTTATCCTAATGTTTTAAGTCCTTTATATAAAGGTTTGGCATTAGTACATGGACTTAGGTACTCGCCTCAAAGAAAGATGCTGGCCGTAATAGGCATTGGGTCTAATTCTGTTACCCTGGTTTCAACTGAAACCAACAAAGTCCTGAAAACTATTTATATCGGTCGTTCGCCCCATGAGCCTACTTTTACCAACGATGGTAAACAAATCTGGACTTCTGTCCGGGGCGAGGCGTATGTAAGTGTGATAGACGTAGACAAAATGGAGGAGGTTAGGCATATACCTGTAGCAGATGGACCTGGTATGGTTACATTTACCACAGATGGGAAATTAGCTTATGTTTGTTCCAGCTTTACGCCTGAAGTTGACGTGGTCAATACCTCGAATTATAAGATCATTAAAAGAATTCCAGTTACCAGCCTTTTTCACCCAATATTTTTACCAGTCCGGATGGAAAGTGGATTGCTCTGACCCATAAGGATGTAGGTAAAGTAACCGTGATTAATACCGCCATTAAGTCTGTAACAAAAGTATTAACCACCGGCGCAATCACTAATCACGTTACTTTCAGTAATGTAAACCACAAATTACTGATGTTGGTAACCGTAGGTGGACAAAACAAAGTAAGAGTATTTAATGTAGCCAAAGATTTTGCCCAGATCGACACTATCAACGTCGGGGCGCTCCCTCACGGTCTTTGGCCTTCGGCAGACGGTAAGCTGATGTATGTGGGCCTTGAATACGGTGACCAGGTACAGGCTATAGATATGCTTACAATGAAAGCATTGCCTCCAGTACAGATAGGACAAAGCCCGCAGGCCTTAGTTTATGCTGATAACGCCGTAAAGAACCCAGAAAACAGGGCAGGTTTAAGTCCTTTAAGCGATACTGCTGCTAATCAGGTGCTTTTACTAAAAAGCATAAATCCGGAAGATAAGGCCGTTGGCCGCCTGGCAGTACGTGGCATTGGCTTAGCCGATTTGGTGGAACAAATATTCACTTCATTGAAACCCAATGCATCCTATACTTTAGCTTTATCAAAATCGGATGAGGCTCCGTTTAAAGCAGATTATGAGATCAATAAATTTTACACGGATGGATCAGGAAAATATCTGGGACAATCAACGGGCTTAGTTAAGACTTTGGATAGCGATCCGAATAATCAGGCTTACCGCCATGTGATTTTGATCGACAACAGCACAAATCAAGTTTCCCTTATGGATAGTTTAGCCCCTAAGACTAAATAACCGCTTATAATTCTGATGTTAAAAAGCCTGCCGCATTAGATATTAGAACGGCAGGCTTTTTAATGCTATGCTCATGATAGATTTACTTGATAAGTCTGACAATATTCAAGCCCCGCGAATAAAATTTCGATCATTTGGTTTATACTGCCGATTTTTTCATCATCAGCGATTGCCCGGGATTTCAAGATCGGCATCTGAAATATGGTCAACATCGTTTTACCACGTGTAAACCAAAACACGGACAAGACCAAGTATAAACTTTTCTCCAGGATTTGACAAGGGGTTATGATGCAGATATCGTAATCCCTTATTGCATGAAGGCCAATGGCGAAATCTATGCTCCATCGTTACCTGAGTTTGAATCAGGCATATAATCTCGACTAAGCCGACTACCAAATATTGGGTAAAACGACAAAGTCTAACCCATGCTGATATGCTCCCTCCTTATGCCGAGTCTTTTCATCTTTGAGCTCAGTGTGCTGGGTGGTACACCGAGTATCTGTGCCGCGCCACCCTGTCCGTTAATTCTACCAATACATATTCTCAAGGTGTTGAGAATGTGTTCACGCTCATTCTCGTCAATTGTTTTATGAACAAATGCAGGATCATCATTCCCAGCTGTTGAGGCATCTGATTTTGGCACTGGCAGGACAATATTTTTAAGCGTATCGCCTGAAGTCATCAGTATACTGCGCTCAAGAAGGTGCTCTAATTCACGAATATTTCCAGGCCAATTGTAAAGTTTAAGTTCCTGGAGAAGCTTATTGCTTAGCCCGTTAATATTTTTTCCCGCTTTTTTAGAAAACCGTTGTATAAAATGGGTTGCGAGAAGCGGAATATCCGCGAGTCTGTTTCGCAGCGGTGGCAGCGATATGGGGAAAATATTCAATCGGTAATACAAATCGCTTCGGAAGTGGCCTTCTGCCATTTCTTTTTCGAGGTCGCGATTTGTGGCAGCTATTATTCGCACATCCACTTTAATAGGCGTTTTACCACCGATACGTTCAATCTCCTTTTCCTGAAGTGCCCTTAATAGCTTTACCTGAAGTTCAAGCGGCATTTCCCCGATCTCATCCAGGAAAAGAGTTCCGTTGTTTGCCAGTTCAAATTTACCCAGGCGTCTTTCTGTCGCACCTGTAAAGCTTCCTTTTTCGTGTCCGAACAATTCAGACTCTATCAGATTGGCAGGTAATGCGGCACAATTCACCTTGACCATCAGTTTGTTCCGGCGGGGGGAATTGTTATGTATCGCCCTGGCAATAAGTTCCTTGCCGGTACCTGTTTCCCCCAGTATCATGACTGTGCTGTCTGATGCAGATACCTGATTGACAAGCCGGAATATCTTTTTCATTTCTGCGCTCTCACCAATTATTTCAGAATAGTGGTGTGTCGTATCAAGTTCCTCCTGTAGATATATCTTTTCCTCTTCCAACCTTGCCCTGTAACCGCTGATTTCTTCCAGCTGAGCCTTAATCTTCTCACTGGCTGAAATATTGTCGATGACAATGGCGATCTGTGCGCAGATTTCATTAAAAAAATCCTTATGCGCATAAACTTCCAGGGGGGCTTCTGTCCAAACCGTCAAAAGGCCAACGAGCTCGCCATCTGAATACACTGGCGAGAGTAGCAGTCTGGTCTCTTCTGAGCTCTCGAAGAGTTCGAATAATGCAGCCTCCGGCCACACATTTTTAAGGTCCGCCGTCATAAAACTTAAAGGATCAACGGCCAGTGTCAGCGCTTTCAACAATTTCTCGCTGATTGTTACATACTTGTTTAAAATTCCTTTACTCGCAGCGGTTTCTATCCACGCAGTATCTGCGTCAAACAAATAAGGAATAAAGGACCTGTGTTCAGCTCCGGACAAAAACAAAACACAGTCACTTATTCCAAAAAGTTCTTTCAGCTGGGATTTAACAGCCCTTGCCAGGCTAAGTTGATCTCTGACTGTGACAATAGTATTGCTGAAAGTGATCAGCCTTGATTTTTCTTCCCCCTTTTGTTCGGTATCTTTATTGGCAATAACATTCCGGATAGCAATGGACAGCTGGCTCGCGATCCCGGAAATCAGGCGTAGCAAAACCGGTGCAGGCTGATCAATATGGTCAAAATAGATCATCCAGATACCGAAAATATGGCTATTCATTTTTAATCTGGCCATGATCATTTGCTTCATTCCGCAATCCAGATTGATTTGAATATAAAGCGGTAAAGATCGCTGTAAAGCGGATTCCTCCAAATCAAAGACCAATGGAGAGTCCGAGGCGATTGCCAGATCGAAAAAGCCATCATGAATGGTATGCGGGCTACTTGAACAGCTGAGGAACCGGGGGTGATTGCGACTCACGGCACCGGGGTCGAGTAAAAAACCGTTTGCAGTCTGCTCGTCCCCACTGAGTTTGGCAATGACAATATGCCGGAAGCCGAGTACAGCCTTTAAATTGCTGGTGATCACGTTTAACAATTCCTGATTGGTTCGGACGGCGGCAATATGATTGCTCAGTGAAATCAACGTATCACGTTCGATTTCGCGTCTGTTAATCTTTTCATAGGAAAAAATGTTGGCTAACGCATTAGACAGCTGATACGATACACCTTGAATGAGTTGTAGTTCATAATCCGAATAAAATCCTTCCTGAATATTATTGATCAGCAGGACGCCTATTTTTTGATGATCATCGTGAAGGGCAATACCTACTTTTTCCCTGATACCCCGCTCTATTTCACCGTTGATATAGGAAGGACAATTTTTTTTGACAGCCAGCCTACTCATATTCTGCTGCACAGTGCCCCCACTTTCTATTACTTTACTGAAACAGCCGTCTGTTACTGCAAAATAGCCTTGGTAAGTTTCGGGGATCTTATCTGTTGAAAGCTGATCATCGGCACAGCTCAGATAACAATAATAACTACTTTCATCTTTCAAGAGCATGATCGTCATTTCCTTAAACCTGAATATCTGTTTGAGGTGCTGGCAGATGATTTGCTGTAGATCAATCTTGTGCTTCACCGAGGTTAGCGCATAGCTTAGTTTCAGTAGCATCTTTTGTTCTAGATCCCTGGCCTCGATTAAGTCATTGTTCCTGATATTAGCAATCGCTATGGAAAATTGGATCGACAAGGTCCTGATGAGCTGCAGTTGCCGTGCAGAAATTCCGTGATATTCTGTCTGGCAGATTGCCCAGACACCAATGGTTTTTTCTCTAACTTTTAACACGGTCATAATGACATTTCTGACCCCGTTTTCATAATTGATCTGCAGGTATTCTGGCAGGTCTTTTTTTGCGCGAATCACAGTAAGATCGAAAACGATAGGCTCATTAGACAGTATAACCTTGTTAAAAAAACCGTCCAACAGAGGATATTTAGTAATATTAACCTGATTATAACGGGGATGATTTTTAGAAAGAGATTCACTGTCCCTTAAAAAGGAGGTCATCGTAAGGTCATCGTCATTGAGGATAGCAACAAAATGATGTCCAAAGTCAAAAAGACTCTTTAATTTGCTGTGAATGACTTTTAAAAGATCTGTCCGTTCCTTTATTGATGAAAGATCGGCGTTGATAGCCTGGATGATCTCATTTTCCTTCATTACATGCAATAACTGCTCATTAGCGGTTATATGTAGCACTGCTGTATTGATCAGGTTAGCCACAAACTGGAGCAATGTAATTTTCGGTCTTCCGCTGTTGCTTTGATTACTATAGCCTACGATCCAGCTTCCTACCGTTTCCGGCCCTTTCTTTATATGAAATAAGACAACTTCACGAAATCGAGAATCCGCGCCGGGCTTTAAGTAAGGGAGTGTTTCCCGTGTTTCGGTTAATTCATCAAAATCCACCAGAAGAGGCGTCGAATCAGGAAGTTCTCCCCAAAGAACGCGATCGTCAACAGGTATCTTCCCCAGCTTAATTTCGTTGACAAATGGGTTTCCGACAGAATCCTGGTTATTTCTGGGCAGAAAATCATTGATATGACTAAAATCATTGTTCACCATAAAAACCGTTGAGTCGCTGAATCCCAGGAAAGCTCTCAGACGGTTTTCCAGCAGGCTAATCAAGTGCTTTCTTTCCTGTACGAGGGCAAACTCGTCGCTGATGGACAGAAGTATGTTCCTTTGCCCTCTCGTATCTTCTAAAGATTCCGGGTTTAATAATGTCATGTCTTGATTAAGGTTGTCTTGCACTGTTCTTTTAGCATTTACGGACGCAAACTCGTCATCACGCTTTTACAATAGCAATGCCATAATTTAACTATTTGATATGTAGTTAATTACTACGACATAAGTCAATAGCATATCATGATATATCATGATATTGACTTATGTCGTCCGATATATCCTGATAATTCTATGACAATAATATAAACCAGTAATTGTTCAGTACTGACTCAAAGAAAGCTATCCGGATAGGCGTGCAGCCAAATTACACGCTCATAGACTAAATAAATTCAAAGATATATCGCCGCATCCATCCTCCTTTCGCCGGTAGAAGATACAAAAGATCCCGGCGTTGAGTTGTGATAAGATTTATCAGTAAAAATGGAACTTATGTCTGAAAGTTAACAGTCTTTTATCTGTGCTTTATATGCGTCTGTGGACAAATTAAATCAAGAGGGTTAAAATCGAAACCAATTAACAGAACAGTACATCGCAGGAAAGTGGAGATAACCGCAATTTAGTTGCTGGCGTTGCGTAAAGTAAATCGTTTTCCGATACCCAACTTTTTCATGCGTGACTTCAGAGTAGATCCATTAATATCCAGGATCTCCGCAGCACCGCCCTGACCGTAAACTTTCCACTTGCATTGTTCAAGTGCCCTCAGGATGTGGTCCCTTTCGTTGTCGGCAAGGGTTTTAATGGTTACTGCTGCAAGTTGCTGAACGTTTTTAGCGATAGGCAGCGGGAAATTGCTGATTTGCTGACCATCAGTCAGGAGTACGTTCCGCGACACCAGGTTTCTGAGTTCTCTGACGTTGCCGGGCCATCCATAGTTAAGTAAGGCTTTTTTAACTTCTTTAGAGAAGCCGGATATATTCTTTTTTTCAAGTCCGGAAAAATGATCTAAAAAATATTCCGCCAGCAATGTGATATCGCCCACCCGTTCACGTAAAGGAGGAACATTAACCGGAAATACATTCAGGCGGTAGTAAAGATCTAACCGAAATCTACCTGCCGATACTTCCTCCTCCAGGTTTCTGTTTGTGGCTGCAATGACCCTGACATTGATCTTTCTGCGCCTGCCGCCAATCGGCCCGATTTCCATCTCCTGTAGTACCCGTAAAAATTTTACCTGCATTTCCAGTGAGAGTTCGCCGATTTCATCCAGGAAGATCGTTCCGGTATTGGCCTGTTCAAATTTTCCGGTACGTTTCTCGGATGCACCGGTAAAACTGCCTTTTTCATAACCAAAGAGTTCTGCCTCCACCAGGTTAGCCGGTAAAGAAGCACAATCTACCACAATAAAGGGCTTATCATTACGTGTTGATATCCGGTGTAGAGCCTGAGCAATGAGCTCTTTGCCGGTGCCACTTTCACCATAGATCAGCACTGGAATTTCGGACGGACCGGCAATCTTAATATAGCGAATCACCTCTTGCATTTGTTCACTTTTGCCGATAAAGCCAGGCAGCTGGTCGACAGATATCGCGACTTTCAGGGCTGGTTTGTCCGGTTGATCGTTTTTTGAAAACAATTTATATTGCTGATGCAGGAAATCGGAAATTTCGAGCGTGGCCAGCACATCTTTTTCCCGGAAAGGTTTGACTAAGAAGCCGTATGGGCCGGTTCTTTTTGCTTTACGAAATGTTTCCGGATCTGTATTTGCTGAAAGATACACAAAAGCGATCTCTTTGTGTTTTAAAATCAGGGCCAGATCAATGCCGGTTCGGCCTCCTTTAAGTAATATATCGATCATCACCAAATCAGGGCTGCCGGTATCAATGATTTCCAGTGCCTCCGTAACAGACCGGGCTATAGGGCAAACTTTATAACCGGTGCCCTTCAATATTAACCGTAGATTGTTTGCCTCGATAAACTGGTCCTCAACAATTAATATGGTCTTATTCATGAAAATGCAGCTTTAAATACATAAACCCCTCCTGTTTGCTCGCCCGAAACCTGGGCTCAAAGGTTAGATCACTTACTGCATTAAAGTGCTTTCCTATTGTGACCCGTTTCTAAATTGTTTTTTTCGTGGCAAAGCTAACAATTCTTAACTTTTTGAGGATTTATTTATTAAAACGACAGTTTCAAACTGCCAGGCATTCTTGCTTTAATGTAGCTGTAGTTTATTTCATTTTTACGAGAACGGAAGTTAAATTAGTGTATTTCAATATTTCCGGCCATGCTTCATCCTGTTCTGCCTGGCCGGGTTTCTACCTATCTATTCTCCAACCATTTTAAAAAACTGCTTGTTTTCTCCTTTGAAATCAATAGACTTTCCGGAGTGGGGATTACCAATTTAACTAACAGCTTCCTGGCAAAATAATGTTCAACTTCTTTTATCGCGTTAAAGTTAATCAGGTATTGCCTGTTCAGCCTGAAAAATTGTTTAGTGCACAGCTGACATTGCACTTGGTCGAGGGACGGAACGATGGGGTACTCTTCCTGTTTCAGGGTCATGATGGTTGATGCCTCATTTCTTACATAGACAAAGGCAATTTGTTCCGTGTGCACGGTAATGTATTTGTTATGCCTGAAAACCAAAAAGCTCTTTTTACTTTCTTCCCGGAAGGTCTGGCCTTGCAGTTCCGCTTGATGCATCGGCCCGTGGCTTCTTTCCATAAATAAAGGCAATAATACTGCAGTAGCTACCTCATTGAGTAAATGGATGAACTTTCCCAGATTAAACGAGGTGCCTTCAAAATTAATCGAGGCGAAGTTGGTTAAACTTTCATTTCCGCTTTGTTCCGCGGCATTGACCTGTGTCCCTAAATAATTTATGATCTTCTCCATTATATTCGGTCCTAAGTGTCCCAAATTTGAAATCAGGTCCGGTGGGGCAGCGGCGGCTTCCGGAAATTGGTGCCGGCCACCGGGGATAATCTTGAATTCTCTTTCAGAGTTATTTGAAGCAGTGTCAACATCGCTGTTTATGAATTTGTTATTGAAATTATTATCCATGGCTTTAATATTAAAAGAGTGATGATAGAATTATGATGTATTTCTTATTCGCATATGGCCTTGTTAATCCGCCTTACTGTCATTAGTCTTTCCCATTTTCATATATCGCAATTACGCAAACGATCATGGACAGATGTGTTATCAGGAAAACGGTGACCTCCATGGTATGATTTTTAACGAGATATCAACCTTTTGCGGGCGTATATCATATGGTTTAATTAATGGAATACACAATGGTCTGGACCCGGAAATGATTTAATAATGGCTATTCTCAGCAAGCACGCTTCCTGTTGCTGCGAATCTCCCTAGCTGATACATTATTTTTTCGTTCATAGGCTACTGATTTAATATGCTTTTTTGTATTCCCCTATTCAACTCTTGTGCCATTGTATTAACTTGCTTATTATTAGCAACTTAATTCGGGTTCTTTATTTGCTTTAGTCACGCTATTTCGGTTGCGAACGATTATCAGGCGAGATAACAAGGGTCGGCATCGCCTTAGTAATAGTTGGTAAATCTGCAAGGATGCCCGATTCCCCAAATAGAGGCAGAGTACATTGTCGGAATTCTGAATTTTTCGCGCCGAAAAGTAAAGAGTAGCGTACACAATATAGACGTGCAGTCCAATCTATAAAATTATTCATCCAGAAAAGATGGGCCAATATCGCCCAATTCATTTTAAGAGGCTACCCCAGCCTGCTCAATACCAAGTGGCTGGGATGGAACTTTTATTTTAATTCGCTTAGCGATCATAAGAGCGGTTCATCAGAACAAATTCAGGCCATGCACGTAGGAGATCGGTTGGCCGCTCAGCCTTCGATATATCGTTGCCGGGTCGGTCTGCAACTCTATATCGAAACCGTTTTTTTTAAGAAAATTGTATATTTATCTGAATTTCAGTAACTTGTATTGTGGCATGATTTTTCTTTCTATGGGGACAGATATCACTAAACCCTAAGGCATGTACAACATAAGATATGGAACAGTGAATGACGTTTCGAGTATTGAGCAGATTATTGAAAGAGCTTGGTTAAAAACCAACATATCAATTGACGAAAAACAAAACATTATTCATTCGCTGATTAAATTATATCCAAAAGATCAAATCATTTCTGAAATACAAGATCAGATACAATTTTATCTTTTGTTAACGGAAGAGGAAATACCGATGGCACTTGCTTCGTATTCCATAACAGATACCTGCCCCGCCGACTTTAGAATCCACAAAATCTATAGTATGCCGGAATCACAGGGAAAGGGATACGAAAAAATATTAATAGCGAAGGTCGAGGAAATTGCCATTGAACATGGCGGAAATCTCCTTTTTATTTATTTGAAGGGGCGCAATAAGAAGACTGATTATTTTGAAGCCCTCGGTTTTTCTCTCTGGAATAAAAAAAAAACGAACGACGATAATTTAACGAACGAGATCATTATGTACAAAACGCTGGATTATTCAGATAGCAAAACTTAGGGATAAACCGTGGTATTGAACTACCGCCAGCAATAATAAACACCAATGAATTGTGTAATCGATGTACGCATCATAATCCTATCTGCCGAAAACGACGAAAATTTCAAGCTAAAAAAAGCCCAGTTCGTGAACGACTTAGTCCGCTTAAGGGATTTACTTATTGCGGATTGGAGGATGTCGGAATAAGTTTGAGTAAAAAAATAGCATAAAAGATGGAAAACGAGAAAATTGTAAAAACGACGGCAAGAACCCCACCTGAAAAGGTGCTATATACCGCCAAGGACCATACCACCGGTGGCCGTGATGGCGGGTCATCTATAAGTTCCGATGGTAACTTAGATATTAAATTTTCAGTTCCCGGAAGCAAAGGAAGCGGAACTAACCCGGAACAGCTTTTTGCTGCCGGCTGGTCTGCCTGTTTTATTGGTGCGATGAAAATCGCGGCGGCGAAAATGAAGATCAGGTTTCCGCAAGAAACGGCCATAGACGCGGAGGTCGACCTGTGCTTAACCGGGGAGGCTTATTCGCTGCAAGCGCGGCTTCATGTCAGCCTGCCCGGCTTAGACCGTGAAGTTTCCGAAAGCCTGGTCGAAGAGGCTCACCAGACCTGCCCTTATTCGAAAGCGACGCGGGGAAACATCCAAGTAGTCATTAACGTGATCTAATCCGGAATTTCCGGGAAAGGCAACGTGGTATTTTAAAAACATACCGCCAGGTAATTATAAAAGCAAATATTAACTAATTAAAAACACAGTATTATGTCAGAAAAAGACAACTTTGATCGCCGCCGCTTTTTGAGCGCTGCGGCCATCACCCTCGCTGCCGGTTCGCTGCTCACGACCGGATTAGCTGATGCAAAATCTCTCCTAGCAATACCGAAAACTTCGGGCCGGGTTAAGCGGATGAGCGGCGCCTCATTCGGCGCAATAAAGCAAATCAATGCCGGGCTGCTGAATGTTGGCTACGCTGAAGCTGGTCCGGCCGATGGCCCTGCAGTCATCCTTCTGCACGGTTGGCCCTACGACATTTACAGCTTTGTTGATGTCGCTCCGTTGTTGGCTGCGGCAGGCTACAGAGTGATCGTGCCTTATCTGCGCGGCTACGGCACCACGAGCTTTCTCTCCAGCAAAACGATGAGAAACGCCCAGCAGTCGGTGGTGGGCCTCGACATCATAGCGCTCATGGATGCCCTCAAAATCCAGACTGCTATCATTGGCGGCTTTGACTGGGGCGCCCGCACGGCAGACGTCATGGCTGTGCTATGGCCGGAACGCTGTAAGGCGATAGTTTCCGTTGGCGGCTATCTTATCAGCAGCCCGGCGGGCAACCAGACGCCGTGGCCACCTGAGCCCGCGTTCCTGTTTTGGTACCAGTACTATTTCTGCACCCCAGTCGGAAAGGCCGGCTATGCGAAATACCTCGACCAGTTCAATAAGTTCATCTGGCATCAGGCTTCACCAAAGTGGAATTTCGACGGTGCTACGTACAACCGAACAGCAGCCTCCTTCAACAACCCCGACCATGTTGACATCGTGATTCACGACTATCGCTGGCGGCTTGGCATGGCCGAAGGCGAGGCGAAATATGACGACCTGGAAAAGCGCCTTGCTGCACTTTCTGCCATTACGGTGCCCACGATCACCATGGAAGGCGACGCCAACGGTGCGATCCACGCGCCCAGCACAGCGTATCGCGCCAAGTTCACGGGCAAATATGAGTACCGCCTCATCACCGGTGGCGTTGGACACAACATACCCCAGGAAGCGCCGAAAGACTTTGCTCAAGCGATCATTGATGTTGATGGCTTTGCAAAATAAGCGTAGCTATTAATTAAGATTTCCCGGGTGGCAGAAGAGCTATCCGGGGAATTGATTAGCGGCCAGTATTAATAACCGCACGCGACGCAGTGATAATTATCCGACAAATAGTGTTCTCATTTAACACTTATGGTCAGCGTCATAACCTGCCATAATACCCGGTTAAATCTTTGATCCGGACTATATACCTTTGCCGCACTAATTCTCTCTGGCTTAAAAGGCTTTTGTTTCCCACATACGCTTTTTTTATTTTTTTATATCTCAAAATTTATGTAAACTCGACTACCCATTCGTTAATTGAAATATTATGTTAAAAAAAACGCTGGTACCATTAGTAATTTTTTTAACATGCCTTTTATCATTCAAAGGGCTATCGCAATCGGCCGTAACTGAATCAACCGTTGTATCCACTCCATACCGTCCGGCATCTCAATACAAAGTATCTTGGCAGCGTTTGCTTTTACAGCTTAGTTCTACTTATTATACGGTTGTCAAAGAAAATCAGGTTGATTTGGACAGCAGCCTCCTTTATGCCAGCCGATCATTAGGCTTAAGCCGGCTTCCAGTAATTGCAGAAGGTATTAATGACCCGGAATTGCTTGCGCAATCGCAATGGGCCGATCACAAAGATCCCGGAACAGGCATTCGTTTACTTTCGCGGGCAACGGAAAAAAAACACCTGGAATTATTGGTGTTGTTAGGTGCTTATTATGCTTTTCAGCCGGATAGCTATCACCACTATAAGGACAGCGTTCAGTATTTTGTTACCAGGGCGATAAATGAAAGTAAAACATTACAGGAAGATGGTTTAGGCAGGCAAGCTCTTTGCCTCCTTGGTAAGATGTATGTCCAGGGAGCCGACTTGGTACATGGCGATGCGGTTTTCAACCAGCTGATCAAGGAAAGTGAAATTGCAGGGGACAGGGAAACGGAAGCAAGAGCTTTTGCCTACCGAGGCTTGTACACGGCTTTTTCGGCAACCAATTCGCAAAGCCGGATCAATTACCTGCAAAAAGCCATTGACATTTACCGGAAGTTAAATAACCCCGAAGGCGAGGTGAATAGTTTAACAAATACAGGCTACTTAAGTGTGGTAACCTTTCAATTTAAAAATGCTTATGACGCATTTATAAAAGCGCTTCAGATCGGAGAATCGACCGGTTTTCCATATACCCAATATAACACTGAAGACATTGCAATGATAACAGCATTTGAAGGCAAATTTGGCGAGCCGCTAAAATACACACTGGAAACTATAAAGACGGCCGAGGCTAACCATGATAGCATCGGATGGGCCTATTTTTACAACCGGCTTGGTGCACTCTATTATATAGAGGGTGGCAGAGACGCGGAAAGCTTAAAATGGGAGCAAAAGGCATTGGACCGCTTTCTCCTGGGTAGCGGCGATCCTGCATTATATTTGAATTTGAGTGACATGGTAGCCACGATGTATGACAACGGCCAAAGCAACAAAGCGCTTGCATTGATTAATAGCATAGCAAAAAAAACGCCCCCGAAGTTTTCCACGGACCTTTTGTTTTATAACCTGTCGCTTTCCGTTTGTTATATGGGCCTGAAGCAAAATAAACTTGCCGAAAAATATCTCTTAAAAGCCGCCCTGATGGAAAAACAATCCGAAGCTTTAAGGGGGCCGTTCAGAAGGGCCGCAATCACCAGTCAATTTGGAAATCTTTATTTTAATGAAGGGCAATATGATAAGTCGAAAATATACCTGGAAAGATATTTGTCTGATCCTTCACGCGGAGAAGCATCCTTGATCGGCGAACTTAATTCATATCGTGAATTAATTGCGATCGATTCCATTTCCCATAGCTACATTTCGGGGCTGAATCATTACAAAATATATACGCAATTACTTGATTCCAATTATAGAGTTTCAAAGTTAAGGCAGGCAGAAGAGCTTGAGGTAAGATATTCAACCGAAGAAAAGGAAACCCAGATCACCTTGCTAAACCAGAAGGCCAGGCTTGAACAAGCTAGCTTAAGACGTGCTAATATGATTAGGAATATAACCATAGCCGGCATTCTATCGGTATTAATTATCTTAGGGTTATTGTTCCGACAAAATAGGCTCAAGCAAAAGAATAACAATATTATTACGCAAAAAAACGAACTGCTGCAGCGTTTGCTGAGAGAAAAAGAGTGGTTACTTAAAGAAGTACACCATCGTGTAAAAAATAACCTTCACACGGTGATCTGTTTACTGGAGTCACAGGCTGCATATCTTGAAAACGATGCGCTAAAAGCGATAGAAAACAGCCAACACAGGATATACGCCATGTCCCTGATCCACCAAAAACTGTATCAGTCGGATGATGTCAAGACGATCGATATGGCCATATATATTCCGGAGCTTATTCAGTATCTGGAGGATAGTTTTGGCATTGAAGATCACATACATTTCATG
>Ga0302312_10000876_pt1 | contig 19553 bp, 20 predicted proteins | sample III_Palsa_N2_1_FD_200529 | JGI IMG/M metagenome (GOLD analysis project Ga0302312, IMG submission 200529) | Peat permafrost microbial communities from Stordalen Mire near Abisko, Sweden - III_Palsa_N2_1 | ecosystem: Environmental > Terrestrial > Soil > Palsa > Peat permafrost | place: Sweden... | reverse complement strand
ATATCCAAGTTTGTCCGGTACAAATGTAGCACGAGATTATGTGGAGTTCCCATCACAATTTAACGAGCATTGGGCTTTGTATCCGCAAGTGTTGAAACATTATGCCGTTCATTATAAAACCGGCAAGCCAATGCCACAAGCCTTAATTGATAAAATTAAAAAAGCAGGCACTTTTAACCAGGGTTATGCTTTAACAGAAGCATTAGCTGATGATGCCATGGATATGAAATGGCACGAGTTGCCGGGAACTGCCCCATTACAGGATGCGGATAAATTTGAAGCTGACGCCTTGCAAAAAGCCGGTTTAAACTTACCACAGGTTCCGCCACGCTATCGTTCGAGTTATTTCTTACACATTTGGAGCAATGGTTATGCTGCTGGCTATTATGCTTACGCCTGGACAGAGATGCTTGATGATGATGCATTCTCGTGGTTTACCGAAAATGGTGGCTTGACCAGAGCAAATGGTCAACGTTTTCGTGATATGATTTTATCACGAGGTAATACCATTGAGTACGGCAAAATGTTCCGTGATTTCCGCGGACACAATCCGGATATTACACCAATGGAAAAAAATCGTGGTTTGATACCGCAATAGCAAACTAATAGACGGAATAGCTTTATAAAAAATAACCCTATACCGATGATATAGGGTTATTTTTTATCCTTTTTTTTCAATTCATCTAACTCTGATACATCAAGCCAATCCTTATTTCGATGAGCCAGAATTTTCATACTTCGCAGAAAATCGTAATTAACTACATTTAAAATAAGGCCATTTCCGGTATCATGTTTTAACATTACGGCTTCAGCATCATCAAAATTCAAATTCGGATGTACAATGGTAAGGCAGTCTATTAAATTGGGCATCTCGCCTATTTCGCACTTAAAAAAGGTTGTAAAATCTTCGTTCTTATAAGGAGATAGTTCTTCTTCTGTATATTCTAAATCTAATAAAGCTTTATAAAATAAATCCCTGTTTTCATTTGTCGGAGCTAGCCATATGTCCATATCCTGTGTATTACGGATATAGCCATGAAAGTTTACAGCAATACCACCAATGAGCATATATCTCACTCGATGTTTCTGCATAGCAGTAAGAAAAGCTACAAAAAATTCATCTCCAATGTCAAAATGCATCGTGAGTGTAATATACTTTAAATATCCTTTCTTTGGTAAATTCTTTTTTATGAAACAGGGTCATATCACGAAGTTTAAAGTAATATATTAATCGTTCACTATACGAAAGATCTGCAAAAAATTGCCTTCTTTCGTTTTCGTCTTCTTCAAACGTAGTATTTACCTTAAACCGTTTCATATGAAAAGATTTATCCTATCACTTCATTAATACTCATTTCCCTGATCTCTTTGCTTTCATTCGGCCTACCGTTTTTGAAGGCTTTGCGTGGGGTTAAACCAAGCAACTCAAACATGGCCATATCGGTATCAAAAGATGGGTTAGGTGTGGTTAATAATTTCTCGCCAGCAAATAGTGAATTTGCACCAGCCATAAAGCAAAATGCTTGCTCAACAGTGCTCATTTCAGTTCTGCCGGCTGATAAACGCACAACAGTTTTAGGCATAATGATGCGGGTTGTGGCAATCATCCTTACCATATCCCAAACAGATACACGTGGCTGATCGGCCAGTGGCGTACCTTTCACCGGTACCAAAGCATTAATTGGAACTGATTCGGGGTGCTTAGGTAAGTTTGATAAGGTTTTAAGCATCGAGATCCTGTCTGCGACTGTTTCACCCAAGCCTATAATACCACCACTACAAACCGTAATTTTAGCTTTGCGCACGTGCTCTAACGTTTGTAAACGATCATCATAAGTACGGGTAGTTATGATACGTTTGTAGTCATCTTCAGACGTATCTAAATTGTGATTGTAGGCATATAAGCCGGCGTCGGCAAGACGTTGAGCCTGGCTTTCAGTAAGCATACCTAAGGTACAGCAAACTTCCATATCCATGGCGTTAACCGCCTTCACCATATCAATCACCTTGTCAAAATCCTTATTGTCACGCACTTCGCGCCATGCAGCACCCATACATAATCTTGATGCACCGCCGTCTTTAGCTCTTTGCGCTACTGCTACAACTTCTTCTTTAGGCATTATTGCATGTACATCAACACCGGTATTGTAACGTGCTGCCTGCGGGCAATAAGCACAATCTTCAGGACAACCGCCTGTTTTGATTGAGATCAATGAACTGATCTGCACTTCTGAGTAATCCTGGTTCTCGCGGTGAATTGTAGCCGCCTGATAAATAAGGTCCAAAAGTGGAGTATGGTATATTGCTGAAATTTCTTCTTTCGTCCAGTTGTTTCTTACTTCTGTCATAGCCTGATCGTATGTTTATCTAGTTAACTCCTTAAGAGAGTATTAACTTCTTGTTTTAATAATGGTTAATTATAAGGTTCCAGATTTAAGCAGGTTGAATACTGTCATAAGAATAAATAATTTTATTTCTTGTATCAACCATTCTGCGTGCATCTGAGATTGTAATCTCGGGATAAATTTTGAGTATATTATTTACAGCTTCACCAATTATTTCAAGGTTTCTTTCAGCGGCTTGTTGAAGCATCATATTTTTATCAAAATTCGTAAAAATTTCAGGCTTACCCACGTAAACTTCAATATTTTCTATACATGATTGACTATCAAAAAGATATTTTTTAACCTCACGCAGCATAGATCAATTGCTTCTTTTCATTAATCTCCTCAATAAAATAAGGATATTTTAAAGATGGTTCTATCAACAAGTCAATTTCCCTGTTAAAAACATTCTTAGATCGTCGTGAAGATGCCACCAAATATCCCCTGTTTCTATAGGACCGAACTCATCTTCAAAACTAATCAAAAAATCGATATCACTATCATCATTAAATACACCACTCACTATCAATCCAAGCGCATAAGTACTTTTTATCTTATGTATTTTAAACAGTTCAACTACAGTTGATAGCTGAGATTGCACAAGTGGATGTAGCATATGATCAAATTTAATGAAATTATTTTACATGCGTATGCAACAGCAAATGCGTTGCAAACCACAAGGGTAATAAAAACCCGGCACAATCAGTAAATGTTGTGATGATAATAGATGAAGCAACCGCAGGGTCTATACCTACCCTTTTTAAAACCAATGGTATGGATGATCCCGTTAAGCCGGCTACAATAAGGTTTCCTGTCATTGCTAAAAACAATACCAGCCCAAGCATTGGGTTACCATCATAAAACAGGGCTATACAAAAAACAACTATACCGTTAGCCGCTCCGTTTAACAAGCCCACTAAAAACTCCTTTATTACAGCATTGTAAGCCTGTTTGTCCGTAAGATCATTTAAAGATATACGCCTTACCGTTACAGCTAATGCCTGTGTTGCCGCATTACCGCCCATGCCGGCTATAATGGTCATATAAGCGGCAAGTATAGGAAGTTGAGCAACAGTAGCATCAAAATGGCGGATAATTGATGCAGCCAGATAAGCTGTACCTAAATTAATAATGAGCCATGGCAAACGGCTTTTAACAGCTTCTTTCCAATTACCGCTTAATTCCTCATCTTCGGATACACCAGATATTTTTAACATATCCTCGGTGCTTTCTTGTTCCATTACGTCGATAATATCATCAACGGTGATGCGCCCCAGTAGCTTCATATTGTCATCCACAACCGGGATGCTCATTAAGTTGTACTGTGATATCAGTTTGGCAACCTCTTCCTGATCAAGTTCTGCCTTAACATAAACAAAGTCGTCATTTACCAGATCTTTGATCTTGGCATTTATTCGGGCTTTAATAATGTCTTTTATCGAAACTATGCCTTGCAAGATTTTATGATCGTCAACAACATAAATGGTGTAAAATTCCTCCATTTCCTCTGATTGACGAATGATCTCATCCAGCGCCTGTTTTTTGTCGTTATTGACATTAACACAGATCACCTGCGAGTTCATCAATCCACCGGCGGTATCCTCATCATAATTCATCAATGCGCGGATGCTGCTTGCATCTTCGGCATCAATGTCATCTAATATTTCCCGCTGCTCGTGTTCATCAAGCTGCGAGATAATATCCGTTGCGTCATCATAATCGAGTTCCTCAACAATCTCAGATCGTTTGTCGGGGTGCAGGTTGATCAACAGCTCACCCGGGCGGTGTTCTTCGTCCATTTCCGATATAACCTCAGAGGCTACATCAATTGGCAGGATGTTGATGATTTTTTCTTTTGCTTCCTGTGGAAGTTTTTCAAACAGCAATGCAATCTCCGAAGGATGGTACTCCTGCAGAACCTTCTGTAATTCAGCATCATCAGCCTCAAGAGCCGTTTTAATGCGCAGCAGATCGGTTTTATCTATTTCAAAAGATTGCATACTGCCACGAAAGTAATGAATTAAAGCCTAAAACCGGGTAAAAAAAACACTTAAAAACCCAAAAAAGACAATAAAATCGGAATGCATTGGGCAAGCAAAAATAATAGCTATAAAATCAGCTTAATGCCAATACCAGCTAGTTTTTCCAACTTACCTATGCTCCTGTTTACCTGCATTTTCCTTATGGCAATTTTTATCATGCAGTTATTATCAAATTGTTGCTCTAATATAATAAGGTTATCATCCTTGATGATCTTCATTACATCATTCATCTGCTGATAATCAAAATTGATGCTGTAAATATCATCCAGCGTTTTTTCGATTATCAAGGCATTAGCCAACGCTTCTTCGGTTGCAACTTTATAGGCATTAATTAACCCGGGAACACCTAATAATGTACCGCCAAAATAACGAACGACTACTATGAGTACATTGGTAATATTACGGGATAACAAAATGTTTAATATCGGCCTCCCTGCTGTACCCGATGGTTCGCCATCGTCATTGATCCGAAACACCGAGCGATCGATTCCCAAACGCATGGCCCAGCAATGATGATTGGCTTTTGGATGTTCTGCTTTTAAACCTGCGAGTATAGGTTTTATATCCGCCTCAGAACTGATTGGATATGCAAATGCCAGGAACTTACTGCCACGATCGCGAAAAATACCTTCAACAGGCTTTTCAATAGTTAGATAAGTATCGTCAAACAGCATTAAAAAATATTGGCGTATGAAATAACAATGATTGAAACTATTGCTAAAGCAATACCTATTTTATTGAGCAGGCTGAGTTTCTCTTTAAATACAAAAAAGCCTACTAGCGCCCCTAAAACAATTACACCAATGTTCATTGCTGAAAAAACTGTAGACGGGCTTTTTGACAATACCTGGTGCGCTTTGATGTAAAACAGGATATTACCAAAGTTAGCCACACCTAATATCCACCCAAAAAAGATATGCGGCCAGGAGAATTTAGCTTTCTTAGCACCGAAACGATATACTAAAACCAATAACGACAGTACAAAAGCGATAAGGTATACCATAAACAGCGATGCCATATAAGGCACAGCTTTGTACAAGGCCATTTGCTTAAATAAGATATCGATTAATCCGAAGCCTACGAATACAACGCATAAATAAATCCACGCATTGGACGCGTTTTTTTTATTGGGTGATACTTTATTTTTCCAAGGGATTGAACAAATAATAGCTACAAAACCGATAATGATGCCTACAATCTTTAACGTAGACAAACGCTCATTAAAAATTAAAAATGCCGCTATAATTGGTATGAATAATGACAAACGTTGCGCCACTTCGGTACGCACTATGCCATTAAAGCGTACGCAGAGGGCTATAACCATAAAGAGCAAAGGCAGCAAAATCCCTAATGCTGTATAAATATAGATTGGCGATGCCTGTAAGTTGTGTAATTGTGGTTTTAAAAATATCCAGGTAAGTACAATAGCTATGGAATAGTTCCAGGTGATGGCTTGAAAAACATCTATCTGGTAACGCTTTGCCAGTTTTAACAAAATGGAAACGATTACACTGCAACAAATACTTAATAAAACGTATAGCATTGGCTGGGTTATTTGTTGTAAAAAATGGTTAAATGGTCGGTACCCGATAAAACTTCTTCATCAATGATACCATTAATTTGCGGCGCTTTTATGCCATCTTTTAAAATAGCATTCCCAGTAAATACCCTGGCCTCATCCCACAAACCTGCTTCAATAAATTTGTTTAAGGTATGCGCGCCGCCTTCAATAATTACCGATTGCACATCTTGCAAATACAATTGATATAAAATATACTGCGGCACGTAATTATCAAAATCTTCTAAACTGATATATTTATTTTTACCGTCAACATCCGTTTTAACCTCATTAAAAATAAATGTATCAACAGATTGATCGAATATATTCAAATCCGCATCTAATTTCAATTTACGATCAATCACCACACGCTTAGGTGATCTGCCTTCGCCATAACGAACATTTAATTGCGGGTTATCAATACTTGCTGTTTTTGTTCCTATCAAAATAGCATCTTCTTCGCCACGCCATTGGTGTACCAGTTTGCGCGATTCAATGCCGGTTATCCAGAATTGCTTATTATCTGCCGGTGCAAAAAAGCCGTCTTCGGTTTGAGCCCACTTTAATATTACATAGGGGCGATGTTTTTGCACCTTGGTAAAAAAACGCCGATTAAGCCAGCGGCATTCATCTTCTAAAATGCCTAATACCACCTCTACTCCTGCCGCTTGTAATTTCTCGATGCCTTTGCCATTTACCTGGTCAAATGGATCACGGCAACCAACGATCACCTTCGGGATTTGATGCTTGATAATCAGATCGGCACAAGGCGGTGTCTTACCATAATGCGCGCAAGGTTCTAATGAGACATAGATAGTCGACTTTTTTAGTAAATCGGCGTAATTATCATATGTGCTGATTACTTGGTTTACAGCATTAACCTCGGCATGCGCTTCGCCATATTTTTGATGATAGCCTTCGCCTATTATTTTGCCATCAAGCACAATTACAGCACCAACCATCGGGTTGGGACTAACCCATCCCTTACCTGGTTCGGCAAGCTCGAGGCAACGGCGCATATATATTTCATGATCGGGCATGGTACAAATATCATCAGAATTTACAAAATTTAAGAATTGGCAGATCATGCCAGTTTTATAGCGTTAATTTGCAGCTTAATACAATTTTGAAAATTCTACAATTCTGAAATTCTGATCCTGCATGAAAACTATTAAGGATGTATTTATCGATTTTAAACAAGCACTTACAACCGTGTATGATGCCAATGAAATTGAAGCGCTTACCTTAATGGTTATCAGCGAAATAACTAATTTGTCGAATGGGCAAATTAAGGCTTTTCCTGAAAAAGAAATTACATTAGAACAAGCTGAAAGGTTAAATAATATCCTTCTCCGCCTGCGAACAGGCGAACCTGTTCAATACATTTTAGGTTACACCGAATTTTATGGATTGCCGTTTAAAGTTAATTCATCCGTACTTATCCCCCGCCCGGAAACTGAAGAACTGGTTGAATGGGTACTTACTTCTGTTGATAAGTCGCAGCCTGAAATTAATATATTAGACATTGGCACTGGGAGTGGCTGCATAGCTATCAGTCTAAAGAAAAACCTATCTAAAGCACAGGTATCTGCTATTGATATTTCAACTGGAGCATTGGATGTGGCTAAACAAAATGCTGTACTGAATGAGGTTGAGGTTAAATTTATTGAGGCTGATATTTTAAATCCTTCAAATTTTAACCTCCAACCTGTAATAGAGATAATAATTAGCAACCCTCCTTACGTTACTTTGTATGATAAAAGCCAAATGCATACCAACGTAACAGACTTTGAACCACATACGGCGCTTTTTGTACCCGAAGACAATCCTTTACTATTTTATAAGGCTATTGCTGATTTCGCCGTAGAAAAGCTCAAGCCCAATAGCTTATTATTTTTGGAGATAAACGAAAGTTTGGGAAATGAAACTGTAGAAATGCTAAAAGTTAAAGGATTTAAAAATATCGAGTTGAGAAAGGATATGAGTGGCAGGGATAGGATGATTAAAGCGACACGATTTTAGAATTCTACGGATTAATTGGATTGCTAAGCAATCTACTAAACCAGTAAAATTTACTAATCATTTTAAATAAATCCTGTAAATCTATCAAGCCCCAAAATCGTGTCAATTACGCGGATGAAACTGTATTATCGTCCCCTTTAAAAACTCCCTGTCTAAATGTGTATAGATCTCAGTAGTGGTAATGCTTTCATGACCTAACATTTCCTGCACAGCACGCAAATCGGCACCTCCCTCAACCAAATGTGTAGCAAATGAATGGCGAAAGGTGTGCGGACTTATCGTCTTTTTTAACCCAATTGTTTCGGCCAGCTGTTTTATCATCATAAAAATATAAACCCGACTTATTCTTGAACCTCGTCGGTTTAAAAACACCATATCTTCCTCGCCTTTTTTTATAGAGATATGTACGCGCACTTGCTCAATCCAAATTTTCAGTGCTTTTACAGCTGAACCACCAATTGGCACCAAACGTTCTTTACTGCCTTTGCCAGTTACTTTTATAAATTCAATATCGAGGTAGAGGTTGGATAGTTTGAGTTCTGTTAATTCGGATACCCGCAACCCGCAACCATAAAGCACTTCTAATATAGCTTTGTTGCGGGCACCATCCGGTCGCGACAAATCAATAGCTGCTATCAGCTTATTGATATCTTCATAACTTAGGGTATCAGGCAGTTTTCGCTGTATTTTGGGCGATTCTAATAGTTCTGACGGATCATCCTTAATAATATCTTCCATCAGCATGTATTTATAAAATGCCTTAATACCTGATAAGATACGCGCCTGTGATGAAGGGATCATACCCAGCTCATTCACCCAGTTGATAAACTGACGAAGATCGGCAAGGGTAACCGTCTCCGGTTTAAGCTGAACAGGCAGTGACTCGCTGAACTGGAAAAGCTTATCAATATCCCGGCTGTAAGCCTCAATGGAGTTGGGCGAAAGCGATTTTTCCAGTTTTAAATAGGCCTGGAAACCTTTTATTGCCGAACGCCAATCCAATTGATTTTAGTTTTAATGATTTTATGTAAGTTTGAACTAATGAAGATACAAATTATAAACGGCCCAAATTTAAACTTGTTAGGCGTTCGCGAGAAATCAATTTATGGTGATAGCGCCATTGAACCTTACGTAGATGAACTACGCAAGCGCTATGCTAATATACAAATTGATTACTACCAAAGTAATGTAGAAGGTGAGTTGATTAACAAACTACACGAAGTTGGGTTTAGTTATGATGGCGTTGTATTGAATGCTGGCGCTTATACCCATACTTCAGTAGCCATTGCCGATGCAATTGCGGCTATAAAAACTCCTGTAATTGAGGTGCATATCTCAAACGTGTACAAACGTGAAGAATTCAGGCATCATTCTATGCTGGCGGCAAATTGTAAAGGTGTTATCGCTGGCTTTGGTTTTGATTCGTACAGGTTAGGGATCGAAAGTATTTTGGGTAGTAAATAATTTAACTAAAACATATAATAGCTTATCGCTTTACACAGTTCAAATGCATAAAATATCTACATACAAGCTATTATTTTTGTTCCTATTTATTGTTTGCTTATCCAGCCAGGTATTTGCACAGGAAAGCCGGTTAATCCCCCGTACTTTAAGAGAAAAGCAACGCAGGGCCATGCATTCCCGCGATTCACTTTTTAGGCTGATCAACAAATCCGACACTTCTATAAATGGCCTGCTGCAACGGGTTGAGCAGTACACCACCACATTTAATCAAATCAGGAATAATTTATCAGACGGATTAGATACCAGTGACATCGGTATACAACTCCCACCTCTTGTTAAAAGATTAAGCAGGATAGATTCGCTTATAAACACCCATAAATCAAGCACATTAAGGTATTTATTTGTTTTGCGCGATATTTTAGACCGCTCACAGGGACAATTGGAAGGTTGGCAATCTGATTTGGAAGATATAAACACTTCATTGATTCAAAACCAAAACGATCTGATAAAACTTACTAAAGACTCCTTATTAAAAACATCACCAAACGATAGTTCATTAAAAAGCACTTTTTTTAATCAGCGAAAAGTGCTATTTATATTATGGCGAAATGCAGACGCAATCAACCGGAACGATCTTTCAAAAATTAATTTATTACAGGACAAGGTATCAATTGCTTATACAGATGTTCTGGACGGATCAGACCATATCGATTCGAAAATAAGAACCTTTACTGATAAAGCCGTTGACGGTGAATTCGGTTATCTGTGGGAAGCAAGCCCGCAGTACGATAGCTTTAAAGGGCCGTTTAATAGTACCATAAAAATGAACACGTTACTTTTTAATTTTTTTATTAAAAATGAAACGCTAACTCATTTTGCAGGGATAATATTTTTTGCACTTATTTTTAGCTGGATATTATTTAACCGTGTAAAAGTTAAAGGCGACAATGAGCTTTTAACCACTATGCCCGATAAGATAAAATTTATTTATAAAAGCCCGGTTACCTCTGCTCTTTTAGTTGCAACAGCTATTGTACCTTATTTTTATAGTCATCCGCCTGTGGTATTTACACAGGCGCTTTTTGTATTCCCCATGATATTTGTTATGGTGTTTATAAAAAAGGAATTTCCGGCCAGCAAATTTAATTTCCTGCACGTACTGTTTTGGCTAACTATAGTATACGGTGTAAGTAACTTATTTATAGAGATCTCAAATATCGACAGGTTTGTGATCTTAATATTGAGCATCATTTCTATTACAGCCGGGCTATTGTTTCTTAAAAAGATCAAGCAAGCGCCCGAAGGCTATCTTCCCTACACGGAAATCATCATGAAAATATTTGTCGGTATGCAAACCTTATCATTGCTGCTCAATATAACAGGGCGATTTAGTCTTGCCAAAATAATTGGGGTAACTGCCGCGTTTAATTTATGGTTGCTGATCATACTTTATTTTGCTGTTCAAATTATTATCCAGGGGATTTTTCTGCAATTCCATATCAAAAGAACCAGCAACAGCATATTGGATTGGATAGACTACACCATAGTAGAAGAAAAATTCAAAAAAATATTGATGGTACTGGCGTCACTCGTTTGGCTATTCTTCCTGTTCCAAAATTTAAATATTGATGATGCCGTACGCGACTATATAGGCGAGGTACTAAGTCAATCACATACCGTAGGCGGTGCATCTTTCACCTTTGAGGGTTTTGTTATTTTTATCGCTGTGCTATGGCTCTCATCTGTCATATCCAAGATCATCAGTTACTTTTATGATGTCTCGTCGCTCCGCGTTAACGATCTTTCAGTTCAAAAAAAGAAAAACCGTACTTCTACCCTCCTAATCAGACTGGGTGTATTCTCGATAGGTTTCTTGCTGGCAGTAGCGGCTTCAGGTTTTCCGTTGGATAAAATAACCATCATCATTAGTGCCTTTGGTATTGGTATAGGTTTCGGCTTGCAGAATATTGTAAACAACCTGGTATCCGGTTTAATATTAGCGTTTGAAAAACCGGTTCAGATTGGTGATGTGATAGAAATAGACAGCCGTTCGGGCACGATAAGAGAGATCGGCGTACGATCAAGCAGGCTAACCACCAGCGATGGTGCAGAGGTTATTATCCCTAACGGGGACATGATCTCGCACCACGTAATCAATTGGACGTTGAGCAACAACAACCGCCGTATAGAGATTATAGTTGGTGTGGCTTATGGTTCGGACATTGATAAAGTAAAACAGATGCTGAAGAACATGCTTTGCAATCGCGATGACATCATGACTGACCCCGCTCCTTCCGTATTTTTGCATAATTTAAATGATAGTTCGGTTGATTTCCGGATGTTTTTTTGGGCAGCTGATATCAACACCTGGCTGGAATTGAAGAGCCGGGTTTTAGCTGATATCTACAAGAAATTTGCGGAAGAAGGCATTGAAATACCATTCCCTACAAGGGATATCAATTTTCACTTAAAGGATGAGCACATTGCCATAAACAGGTTTGAACCAGAATCTACTGAAGATAAAGGCCCGATAATACCAAACAAAGGCGAAAACGATAAAGCTGAAGATATAGCGCCTGATGATGCTAGTAAAACTCCTTAGGATCCAAAGAAGTAAACAAATGTTTCTTTTTGATAAAGAAATCAGCTATAATGCTACCCTTGTACATACCCTTCAGGTGCGATTGATCTTTTGAGATAATCCCTTTTTCGGATTTAAAAATGTTCCTGGCAAAGTTGCGGTGGGCTTTGCTTACGGCAGCAGCATCTTTACGCTTACCCTCGTTTAGGAAACGGATCAAAGCCATAAAATCCATTAAATAACGTGCAGTAATTACGTAAATAGATCGCCCAAATGGGAGATTTTTTTTCAGCAACAACAAATTATTCCTGAAATTGAGATAGGTTTTAAATGGGTTTTCGGTATTTAAAGTACCACCGCCTAAATGAAAAACTTCAGATTGTGCGCAATACATCACCTTATAGCCCATATTTTTCAATCGCCAGCACAGGTCGATCTCTTCCATGTGGGCAAAAAAGCGGTCATCAAATCCACCGGCTTCATCCCAGCATTTCTTTTTGATGAATAGCGCAGCGCCCGAGGCCCAGAATATTTCACCAGACTCTTCGTATTGCCCTTTATCCTCTTCTATCTCATAAAACATACGGCCGCGGCAAAATGGATAGCCAAAACTATCAATAAAACCACCCGCAGCACCGGCGTGTTCAAAATGATCTTTTTGTAAGTATGCTTTTATTTTAGGGGCAGCAGCAGCAATCAACGGGTCGCTTTCCATTAATTCAATAACGGGTGCAATCCAACCGGGATGAACTTCAACATCAGAATTTAGCAGGATATAGTAATCGGCTTCAACTTGTGCTAAAACTTTATTGTAGCCACCTGTAAAACCATAGTTGGCGCCAGTTTCAATAACACGAATCGATGGATACATTCCTTTAACAAAGGCTACCGACTCATCAGTTGAGCCGTTATCTCCCATAACAATATCGAGGTTAGGCCAAACAGAAGTCATTACAGAAGGCAGGAAAGTGCGCAAATGTTCAACGCCGTTCCAGTTTAAAATAACAATAGCAACTTTAGGTGTATAACTCATTCTATAATTTATCCTCTGGCTTAAACTTCCATCTCCTGTGCGACCATAGCCAATAAGGCGGGTCACGTTTTATCATATTTTCCAGGCAAGTTACATATGCCTGGGTAATTTCATGTTCTGCCGTTTCTTTCGGTTTTTCGGTTAAAGGGATGGCGGTATATACATAATACCCCCTTTTAATGTATTTCAAATCGCAAAATACAACAACAGGATCAGTAAGTTTAGCAATTTTTTCAATCCCTAAAAAAAATGCCGTTGGCTGATTTAAAAATGTGGTAAAATAAGTCGCTTCGTGCTTAACCGGTGTCTGATCGGCTACAAAAACACTCATGATAACCTCATTTTTAGCTTTTACTATCGTGCGAAGTACATTTTTCATGGCCACCATCTCGGCCCCAAATCTTGTACGCATGTTGTTAAAAAAATCATTAAAAACGTTGTTAGTTAATGGCTTATATACAATTAGCAGTTTTTTATCGATAATTAAACTTACCCGTAATGCTGCCATTTCCCAGTTACCATAATGGCCTACCGCAAGCATAACGCTTTTACCATTTTTTAAATAATCAGTAACTATATAAGCATTAGTGGCTGTTAATCGTTTAGAAATGGCTTTTTCTGATGCAGTCACCATTTTCACAGTTTCCACCATCAGGTCGGCAAGATACTTATAGTACTTTTTTTCGATTGAATGACGTTCTGTATCTGATTTTTCAGGAAACGCATTACGCAAGTTTTCCTGCACAACTTTACGGCGATAACCTACTACGTAATAGATCATCACGAACAAAAAATCGGCAATCAGGTACAGAAACCAAAAAGGCAGCAAGGAGATCAGGTACAGAAAAAACACACCTAATCTTGAAAGCCCTTTATTTATCATTATTTTCGCCGGATTTTTATCTGCAAACATAAAAAAATATATGATTGAAAGTGGTGCCGTTTTGCCTATGTGTTATCTGCCGCCGGTTGAGTTTTTTGTTGAGCTTAATAAACACAAGCCCAACATTGTAATTGAGCGCGAAGAACATTTCCCTAAACAAACTTATCGTAACCGGGCAAATATTTATTCGCCGGATGGTATTTTAGCATTAACAGTACCTGTAACAAAGGGATCTAAAAATCATACATCAATTAAGGATGTTAAAATAAGCTACGATTTCAGGTGGCAGCGTTCTCACTGGATGGGATTACAGGCTTGCTATCGAAGTTCGGCTTATTTTGAATATTATGAGGCTGATTTTGCGCCGTTTTATGAAAAGAATTACGAATACTTATTTGATTATAATGCAGAACTGCTACAGCTTTTAATTAAGCTTACCAAGATAAAAGCCACAGTATCTTATACCGAAACTTACGAAAAGGCCTACCCTGCTCTTACTGATTTAAGAAACGTGATCAACCCAAAATCAGATCATGTGTTTGATCAGAAACCCTACTTCCAGGTTTTTGAAGAACGGAACGGCTTTGTGAAAAACATGAGTATTGTCGACCTGCTATTTAACCAGGGACCGCAAACTTTAAATTACCTGTAAAATCTTTTCCACATTTATTTGAATTTGCTAATATAATTAGCAAATTTGTTTTGTGAATCAAAACTCCATACAGGTAAAGGCTGAGCCGCGGGTGTTGTTTGTGGATATGAACAGCTTTTTTGCGCGTTGCGAACAGCAGGTTAACTACTGGTTGCGCAACCGCCCGATTGGGGTATGTGTTTATACCGGCAAGTATGGTTGCGTAATTTCTCTCTCTACCGAAGCAAAAGAATTAGGCATAAAAGCCGGCACACGTTTAAACGATGTGATGGCTGCGTTTCCTGATTTTATCCCGGTGGAAAGTAACCCGGCACGTTACCGCCAATTTCATACTAAAATAATTAATGTGCTGCAGCAGCATTGCCAGGATGTTGTACCTAAAAGTATTGATGAGGCCATCATTAACCTTACTAATTATGAGCACAGCGACCCTATTGCCATTGCCAGGCAAATTAAACAGGATATTTTAACCAAAGTCGGCGATTTTTTAGAATGCTCGGTGGGTATAGCGCCGAATGCTTTTTTGGCGAAACTGGCTTCGGTTCGAGGCAAAAAAAGAGGTGGTTTGATGATGATCACCCCACAAAATATTGATGAGGTTTTAAGTGGTTTAAAATTAGGCGACTTGCCGGGCATAGGTGCAAACATGTCGTATCGATTAGAGCGGGCAGGCATTAAAAATCCGCTTGAGATGCGTTATGCTTCACCCCAACGCTTAAAGTCCATTTTTAAAAGTATTGATGGTATTTACTGGCACTATCGCCTAAACTTTATAGAAACCAATATTGTAGCACATGATTATAAAGGCATGCAGGCCATGCGCCAGATTTCTGTAGAAAAAAGAAAGCAACCTGAATATATCGAGCAATTATTTATGACGCTTTGCCTCACGCTGGAAAAGCGAATGGTACATCACAAGTTTTATTGTAAGTCGATAGGTTTTACAGCGCGCTATGAGGATGGCACCCGTTGGGATGATGGTTTTGCGATAACGCTACCGGTGCAGGATGCCGTAAGCCTGATGCGCATGATAAAGTTACGGGTAGATAAGTTTGAAAAGCTAACAGGTACAGGACCTGTATTTAATAAAGATATCACCCAGATGCGCGTAGCAGTAACCAATTTTGTGAATACCGGCAATATGTTTTATAGTCTTTTTGATGATATGGAACGCAAGGATACCATGCTGAAAACCATGCACGAGATCAAAGATAAATTCGGTCCTGACAAATTAATCCGTGCTATGGAAATGACCGATGGCAAAGTGATTAAGGATGTGATCGGTTTTGGATCGGTAAAGGATTTGACGGAGCTAGATTATAAAATGCCGATACAAGCACCAGTAAAACAGCCTAACAACGAGGAATTATTTGATTATTAATTCATGTACAGGTGTAATTTCAAGGTTAAGTCCAACTGAGTTTACCCTTTTTTAATCCACCTAAAAACCTTATTTTTGCGCTCCAATGGAGCACATTCGTAATTTTTGTATCATAGCGCATATCGACCACGGTAAGAGTACTCTTGCAGATAGGTTATTAGAATATACCAACACCATTACCCAACGCGAATCACAGGCGCAGTTGCTTGATGATATGGATTTAGAGCGTGAGCGTGGCATCACTATAAAAAGCCACGCTATACAAATGGATTATGAATTGGATGGGCAAAAATATACGCTCAACCTGATTGATACACCGGGACACGTGGATTTTTCATATGAGGTTTCCCGTTCCATAGCTGCCTGTGAAGGCGCTTTATTGATTGTGGATGCAGCACAGGGTATTCAGGCGCAAACTATATCCAACTTATACTTGGCTTTAGAAAACGACCTGACAATTATCCCGGTTTTAAATAAAATGGATCTTCCTGGGGCTATGCCGGAGGAAGTTAAAGACCAGATTGTTGATTTAATCGGTTGCAAGCGTGAAGATATTTTAGCAGCATCAGGCAAAACGGGCATGGGTGTGCACGATATATTACGTGCCGTTGTTGACCGTGTACCAGCCCCGGTTGGCGATCCAGCAGCTCCATTGCAAGCTCTGATATTTGACTCTGTATTTAACTCATTTCGTGGTATTATCGCTTACTTTAAAGTGGTAAACGGCGAAATACGCAAAGGCGAAAAGGTAAAATTTGTAGCTACTGAGAAGCAATATTTTGCTGACGAGGTTGGCACGTTAAAACTAAAGCCGCTTGCTAAAGATGTTATCAAAACAGGCGACGTAGGTTACATCATTTCTGGTATAAAAGAAGCACGTGAAGTTAAAGTTGGTGATACCATCACCAGTATTGAACGCCCTTGCGCCGTAGGGATACAAGGGTTTGAGGAAGTAAAACCAATGGTATTCGCGGGGATTTATCCTGTTGAAAACGAGGACTTTGAAGAGCTTCGCGAATCAATGGGTAAGCTGCAATTGAATGATGCTTCGCTGGTTTTTGAACCAGAATCATCAGCAGCGTTAGGCTTTGGCTTCCGTTGCGGCTTCTTGGGCATGTTGCACATGGAGATCATCCAGGAGCGCTTGGAACGTGAATTTAACATGACGGTAATTACCACCGTTCCCAACGTATCATATGTTGCGCACACCACTAAAGGTGAGCCAATTATTGTTAACAACCCATCTGATCTTCCTGATCCAAGTCGAATTGATTTTGTGGAAGAGCCTTATATTAAAGCAACTATAATTACCAAATCTGAATTTGTTGGTCCGGTAATGTCGCTTTGTATCCAGAAACGCGGATTTATCAAAAATCAGTCTTACCTAACGTCTGATCGTGTTGAGCTAATCTTTGAGATGCCGATGGGTGAGATCGTGTTTGATTTTTATGACAAATTAAAAACTATATCTAAGGGCTATGCTTCATTTGATTATCACCAGATAGGTTATCGCCAATCGGATTTAGTGCGATTGGATATCCGTTTAAATGGTGAGCCAGTGGATGCGTTATCATCATTGATCTTCCGTGGTAACTCATACGATTTTGGTAAAAAGATTTGCGAGAAACTTAAAGAGCTTTTGCCACGCCAGCAATTTGAAATTATTATACAGGCGTCAATCGGCGCCAAAATTATAGCTCGTGAAACGGTAAAAGCCATGCGAAAAGACGTTACTGCCAAATGTTACGGTGGTGATATTTCGCGTAAACGTAAATTGTTAGAAAAACAAAAAGCAGGTAAAAAACGCATGCGCCAGGTTGGTAACGTAGAGATACCGCAATCAGCGTTTATGGCGGTTTTGAAACTGGACTAAAATAGAATCAAGATGCAAGAGTCAAGAATCAAGATACTCAATTTTGATCGCTCCTGTTCTATCTTGATTCTTGACTCTTAACTCTTGAATCTATTATGCAATTACTCGACGGAAAATACGTATCAGAAAAACTTAAGGTTGAAATAGCTGAAGAAGCTGCTCAAATATTGGCTAAAACTGGCCGTAAACCACACTTGGTTGCGGTACTGGTTGGCCATGATGGCGGCAGCGAAACTTATGTAGCCAGCAAGATCAAAAACTGTGAAACGGTTGGTTTTAAGTCAAGCTTAGTACGTTACGAAGGTGATGTAACCGAAGAAGAGCTATTAAAGAAAGTTGAAGAACTAAATGCTGATGCTGATATTGATGGTATTATTGTTCAACTTCCCCTACCCAAACATATTGACCCTGAAAAAGTAACCGAACGTATTGACTACCGCAAAGATGTTGATGGTTTCCATCCGGTTAATTTAGGCCGTATGCAGCGTAATTTACCATCATTTATCCCGGCAACGCCTTACGGAATTACTTTAATGCTTAAAGAATATGGCATCGAGACAGCAGGCAAACATTGCGTTGTTGTTGGTCGCAGTAATATAGTAGGTTCGCCAATGAGTATTTTGATGGCGCGCAATACTACTCCGGGTAATTGTACTGTAACTATTTGTCATAGCCGCACACCTGATATTAAAAAATTCACTTTAGATGCTGATATCCTGATCGTTGCTATCGGTAAAAAGAATTTTATTACTGCCGATATGGTTAAACCAGGTGTAGTAATTATTGACGTAGGGATGAACCGCGAAACATCAACCACAACCAAATCCGGCTTTAAACTTTATGGCGATGTGGATTTTGAGAACGTTGCCCCCATAGCATCATGGATAACCCCGGTACCGGGTGGCGTTGGCTTAATGACCATTATTGGTTTATTAAAAAACACGCTGGCTTCAGCCAAGAAAGAAGTCTACAAATAAATTTCTAAATACTTTTATACAATAGAGACGCAAAATATTGCGTCTCTACGTTTTTACAGCCTATTTGAATGCTTCTTTTATTTTTTCCCAAAAGCCGGTAATCCCGATATAAATATCATTACCACGTATCTCAACCGGAAAAGTATCAATATAATCGTTCTGCCCTTCACTTCCCCTGCCTGTTTCTAAGCTGTAAGAAAAACGGTGCACCGGGCAAACCAATTTATTTTCCTTACACCAACCACGGCTTAAATCTTCGCCCGCATGAGGGCAAACAGCCGATACTGCAAACAGCTCTCCCTCATACCCCACTAAACAAATATTTTTATTAGCGATTTTTATTTTTTTGATGAATGGCTGATCTGTATTGGTAATCCCAGGTATTTTATACCACTTCATACCTAAAAATCAATCTTCAGGTTCATAACCGATGGGTTTTTAATTACCTCGTCCATATTGGTTATCAAGGTTACATGCTTTTTGTCGGCAGAAACTATCGCTTTAGAATTAGACACCTTTTTAACAGGTTTGGCAAAATTGAGTACCACTTTATAAGGCATATCTATTAACATGGCCTTAGCCATTGCCAGGGTTGATTGGGTTTTCTTTAAAAAAGCATTAAACTTTACCTTATCAATTATTCGGTAAAATTTGTGAGGGCTGATATCATAAGAATAATAATCCTGACCGGCAACTAACTCCT
>Ga0302312_10000874_pt1 | contig 19629 bp, 15 predicted proteins | sample III_Palsa_N2_1_FD_200529 | JGI IMG/M metagenome (GOLD analysis project Ga0302312, IMG submission 200529) | Peat permafrost microbial communities from Stordalen Mire near Abisko, Sweden - III_Palsa_N2_1 | ecosystem: Environmental > Terrestrial > Soil > Palsa > Peat permafrost | place: Sweden... | reverse complement strand
ATGAATAACTTAATACATACAGAACCCAATTCTACTCAAAATCCACCGATCAAAATAGATCACCTGGAGAAAAGCTTTGGTGAGCGGAAGATCTTAAACGATTTTAGTTTAACAGTTAATGTGGAGGAAAATGTAGTTATTCTTGGAAAATCAGGCGCAGGCAAGTCAGTATTGATCAAATGCATTATCGGTTTATTAAAACCAGATAGCGGAACTATCAAAGTTTATGGCGAAGAAGTTACGGGTATAAGCGAACATCAGTTGGATAAAGTAAGAACTAAGATCGGATTTTTGTTTCAGGGCAACGCCTTGTACGATTCGATGACGATCCGTGAAAATCTTGAATTTCCGCTCAGAAGGCATTGGATTAACATTACTCAAAAAGAAACGGACCAGATGGTGATGGAGGCACTTGAGAATGTTAAACTTCCGGATACTGCTGAGATGATGCCTGCAGAATTATCAGGTGGCATGCAAAAAAGAATTGCACTGGCCCGGACAATGATTCTTAAGCCGGATATTATTCTTTATGATGAACCAACTACTGGCCTTGACCCGGTTACAGCAAGAGATATCGACGACCTTATTTTAGAACTTCAGCATAAATATAAAACTTCTTCGATCATCATATCACATGATATGAACTGTGTTAAGAACACATCTGACCGGGTGGTGCTGCTTTTGGATGGTAAATGTTATACGGAGGGAACCTACCAGTCCCTTGAACAATCGAAAGATGAAAAAATTAAGCAATTCTTTGAATGATTTTTATGAAAACACAATCTGTAAACAATACTAAAGTAGGGATATTTGTCCTGGCTGGGTTTTTTGCCTTAATGCTGGCGCTATACATGATCGGAAGCAATCGAAGCGTGTTTGGATCCAACTTTGAGTTAAAAGTTCACTTCACACAATTAAATGGCTTGTCAGAGGGAAACAACGTTCTCTTCTCCGGAATACAGGCCGGTACTGTAAAAAGTATAAATATGCTTAATGATACCACCATTGAAGTGGTGCTCATTATAGATAATAAGGTAAAATCGCATATACACAAAAATGCACTGGCTGCCATTGGCAGTGAGGGCCTTATGGGTAATAAGGTTATCAATATAAGCAATGTACCTGGCGACGATAGTAAGGTTAATAATGGTGATTTACTTGCAGTAAAAAAAACCGTTAACCTGGATGCAATGATCTTAAAATTGGCTAAGACAAATGATAACGTAGAAGTTATATCAGAAATTCTTAGAAAATCTATCCTCAAAGTTGACAGCAGCAGCTTACTGAATGTTTTAAGTGATCATGATTTGGGGCAGAGTATTAAAGCAACACTAAGTAATGCTGAAAGCGCCAGTGCCAACGCAAGTGAAATGACTCATAGCCTAAATTTAGTTGCCGGGAAAATCAGAGATGGGAAAGGTACAGCGGGAATGTTGCTGACAGATACGGCATTTGCAAATAATTTAAAGACGACTCTTTACCACGCCAAAACTGCATCTGCCAATGCAGATAAAGCAACCGCCCATGTAAATGACATGGTTAGCAGTTTAGCTACGGAAATAAGTTCCGGCAAAGGAACATTACATGTACTTTTAAAGGATTCGGTTATGGCCGCAAACATGCAAATAAGCATGGAGAATATTAAAAAAGGAACCGCAGATTTCGACGAGAATATGGAAGCCTTAAAACATAACTTTTTATTGAGGGGATTTTTCGCAAAAAAGGAAAAGCAAAAACAAGATAGTATAAAAAGTGCGCGTAAAATCACTTCTATCAATTAGTTATTTGCTTATCAGATACTTTAACACAGATTACTAACCGCAAATTCCTTTATAAGCACCTTATCTTATTTTTTTTCTGTTAATATCATAGTGAAAGCAATGAGACTGATTTTGGTTTTTTTGCTATCTTCAGCTAAAATTCTATATATCGCATTTGACTTACTTGTTTCGCTCATTCTGACTTGCGGCTCGGACTACTGATATAATATTCTCTTTGTTCACTTATTATATTAAAACAACCCTATACCCAGAATGTAAAGTATTTCGGATTTTTAGATACATGTATATATCCGGTTATTAAGATAATTCATTTAAAAATGTATAAATCTATTCGGCTACCATGCCTAAAAAAGATAATAACCATTACTGTTATTCTTGTGGCCCTTGCAAATACCGCGCGTTCACAAATCATATACAATACATCACCGGATTATTATAGCGTTCCTATGAAAAGGCTATTGGCCCTCTACGTTGGGAATTTTATTAACCAGGTAACGCAGGGACAATTGGATCTGGACAGTTCTACATTGGTAGCCTGCCAGATCTACCATATCAACCGCCTGCTGCCTTATAATGCAGGTTTTGATGGGAATGAAACCACGCCCGGAATGTTATTGATCAACTCCGGGCAGATTAGTAAAGCCAGGAACCAATTGCCGTTGTTAAAAGGAGATGAAAAAATTAAACGGATTTTTGAGCTGGGCACCTACTATTTATTTAAGCCGCAAAATGGTAAGTCGGATCTGGATAGTGCAAAACATTATTATGATTTAGCCGATGCATTGGTAACAACGCTCAGCACAACAAAATGGAATAAGGTGCGCGATGACCTCTATGGCAAGTATTACTCACGTGCCGGTGATCTGCAAAAGGGGCAGGTGTACTTTGATAAGCTCGTTAACTTGGCGATCACCGAGAAAGATGAACCAGCGTTGACAAGTGCCTTATTTACTCAAGCAGATTTTCTTCCTTTTACGTCCCCGATCAAACTGAAAATCCTGCAAAGATCGTTGCTGCTCAGTCAAAAACTCAAGTTAAATATTCTTCAGCTTCAAGCAGCAAATGAAATTTTCACAGTTCACTTTATGATGGGTAATCCAGTGATCGATGCTGAAATAGCTCAAATTTTAAAGTTTGAAAAAGCTATAGGTTTTCGTCACCTGCAATATGGATATAGCGTTTACGCTTACATAGCAGAAACCCAAGCAAATAACCTTGGTGCGCTACGTTATGCGCAAGAATCTTATAAATCGGCGTTAGCGACCGGAGATAATGCCTTAGTTTCAATCTATGACCTACGCATGGGTGACGTACTGATGAAATTTGATGACGTTAGCCAAGCCATTATTTGGTATCAAAGAGCATTATCCGGGCCAAAAACCAGTCAAAATCAGGTATTTTGGTATATGGATTTCTTAGATGAAATACAAGCCCTAATATCTGGCAAACGCGTTAAAGAGGCCCTCGAACTTATCAAAAGTATAGATGAAAGGTTTTCACCCAAAAATGGCTTTGAACAAATGCAATTAGATTTTTACACTGCACGATGCTACGATAAGCTTGGAAATTATAGCAAAGCAGAAGCGCTCTATCAAAGTTCTTACCGACTGATAGCTGTTTATCCCCCTGAATTCATACACATGACATTATCAGATGCATATTCATACATCGCTGATTTTTATTTTAAAGAAAGAAAATTCCAGCTTTGCAGATTAATGGTGCAAAAGTTAATTTCACTTAATTCTGCTTCAAGTACTATAGTAAATAAAATAGATACCTATCAGCTAGCCGCTAAACTTGATTCGATTGACCACAATTATAGAGCAGCTTATCAGGATTATAAAACCTTTAATCAGCTGTCTGATATACAACACAACACCCAAGTCAGGCAGGAATACAACCAATTGAATGTCCAGTTTGAAACAGTAAATAAAGACCGCGACATCAAACTTCTTAAACAGGCCAACGAACTACAGAATACCAGATTAAAGCAGGATAATTATTATCGAAAAATGACGGTTGGCGCAATTGCTTTAATATCCATTATTGCCGCCCTACTCTATTATTTATACAGGTCGAAACAGCATAGCAACATCAAGCTTCAAGGTCAGCAGAAAGTGCTGGAGAATTTAATAACTGAAAAGGAATGGCTGGTCAAAGAAATACACCATAGGGTAAAAAATAACCTGCATACCATTGTCAGCCTGCTGGAATCACAGTCGGCCTACTTACATAATGATGATGCTTTAGCTGCTGTAAGAGATAGCCAGCATCGGGTACACGCCATGTCCCTGATTCATCAGAAATTGTATATGGGTGATAATATGACGAGTATTAAATCGGCTGATTACATCAAGGAGCTGGTAAATTATTTAAAAGAAAGCTTCAATTTGGGTAATACCGTATTTTTTCAAATTGATGTAGAGCAAATTGACCTTGATGTGTCCCAGGCGATCCCGCTTGGTTTAATTATTAATGAGGCAATTACCAATTCGATAAAATATGCCTTTAATAAACCTGGTGGAAAAATAATAATCAAATTAATAGAAATTAGTGGATCTTACCTGCTAAAAATTGAGGATAATGGAGTTGGCCTGCCAAAAAATTTCAATGTTAATGACAGAACTAAGTCATTAGGGATGTCACTGATCAGCGGATTAACCAAGGAGATTGGTGGCCAGTTTAATATCGTCGGTGATAACGGAACCTGTGTTTCTATCTTATTTCCTCCCTACGAAATTTTTATATAACAGGTTTATTTATATTTTTTGGGTTTATAAACACCATAAGCAGGGTATTATACCATCAAAAACTTCCATCTCACCTGCCTGGTAAATCACATTAGGATTATCTGCCACTGCCATTCATCACAATCAAATAATTGAATTTTAAAGAAGATGCTTTGACTTTTCAAGTTCCAGGGGCGTTTTTCCGGATAGATTTGTTTTAAAACGCATATAAAAATATTCTCTCTACAATTGAATTAAATCTTACTGCCTGGTAGGAATCTACTGCCTCCTTGAATATGACATTTGTCAGCAGCAATTTTTAAATTTTGCACTAAAGATTTAAACAATAGAGATAGTATAAAACTTAAAATACAAATTTAAATGGACAATTTAATGGCGGCACGCTCGCAAATGGCGCTTTCCCTTATTTTTCATATTGTTTTTTCGTGCATCGGTATGGTTATGCCATTTTTTATGGCCGTAGCACATTTTATTTATTTGCGGCGCGGCAATCCCGTATACAAGAATATAACTGTAGCCTGGAGTAAAGGCGTAGCTATTTTTTTTGCAACAGGGGCCGTATCAGGCACTGTTCTTTCATTTGAACTCGGTTTGTTATGGCCATCATTTATGAAGGAGGCTGGACCAATTATCGGCATGCCATTTTCACTGGAGGGAACTGCTTTTTTTATAGAAGCCATCGCACTTGGATTTTTCCTTTATGGCTGGAACCGTTTTAGTCCATGGTTTCATTGGTTTACAGGGGTTATGGTAGGTATTACCGGGCTTTTATCCGGGATTTTGGTGGTTTCTGCCAACAGCTGGATGAATTCCCCTGCCGGGTTTTCCTATAAAAACGGAAAATATTTTAACGTTGATCCGGTTAAAGCGATGTTCAACCAAGCATGGTTCCCGGAATCGCTTCACATGATAATTGCCGCATTTGCTGCAACCGGGTTTGCCGTAGCTGGCATTCATGCATTGATGGTTGTACGTGGGCGGAATATTACGTTCCATACTGCAGCATTTAAAATCGCGGCAGTTTTTGCAGGGCTCGCAGCTATAATTCAGCCTTTCAGCGGAGATATCTGCGCCAGATTTGTATCCAAAAATCAACCTGTCAAGCTTGCGGCAATGGAAGCTCATTTTCGAACTGAACCCAGATCGCCCCTGATAATTGGAGGAATTCCTGATATAAAAAATAAAAAGGTATTGGATGACATCGAAATACCGGGATTATTAAGTTTCATGGTAAGTGGTAATACTAACACGGTAGTAAGAGGATTGGATGCTTTTCCAAAAGCTGATGAACCTCCCGTACCGGTTATTCATTATGCCTTTCAGCTGATGGTCGCGCTTGGTATGGCCATGCTTGGATTATCATTATTATTTTTTTTCGCTTCTAAATGGCAAAAAGAATGGCTAAGCAGCCGGTGGTTTTTTAAACTCTTCGCATTGGCTACGCCGCTCGGATTTATTGCTGTAGAAGCGGGATGGACAGTAACTGAAGTAGGAAGACAGCCCTGGATAATTCAGGGATTTATGCGAACCGCTGATGCCGTAACGCCTATGCCTGCAATGATCTATTCTTTTTACCTGTTTACCTGCGTTTATATTTCCCTGGCTCTTGCCGTTGCGCTGCTATTGAAGAGGCAAATCAAGATGGTACCGGTTATTTACGATCACAACATTTAATTACAAACAGATGAGTTACGTAATTCTTGGATTTTTATGGGTGTCCTTTCTGATATATTTATTGACCGGCGGCGCCGATTACGGAGTTGGTATTTTGGAGTGGTTTTCGGCAAAACAATATAAGGAGCAGATCAGGGTTAATGCCTATCGTACTGTCGGCCCGGTTTGGGAGGCTAATCATATGTGGCTAATTATCGCGGTCGTTATTATGTTCGTGGGATTTCCTCACATTTATTCGACCATTGCTATTTACCTCCACATTCCTTTGGTTTTAATGCTTCTGGGAATAATCGCGAGAGGAACAGCATTTGCCTTTCGTAATTATGATGCAGTAAAGGATAATACTCAGCATTTATATAACCGCATTTATGTTCACTCCAGCTTCATAACACCTCTTTTTCTTGGAATAATAGCGGGAAGTGCTGTTTCGGGACAGATCAACCCTAATGCACATAGTTTTCTGGAAGCATATGTTTACGATTGGTTTAACGTTTTTTCAGTGGCAGTAGGTTTATTTACTGTGTTTCTTTGTGGGTTTATTGCTGCTATATACCTTTCAGGTGAGGCTACAGACATATCCGGAAAAGACCTTTACATAAAAAAGGCTAAGCTCATGGCTATTTTAGGTACAGTTTGTTTAGTTATTGTTTTTTGTGCGTCAGTTTATCAGGGTATCCCGCTTATTACCTGGTTATTTGGAAACTTATTAAGTTTTACAACTATATGCGGTGCATTGATTTCTTTTATCCTGATATGGACAAGATTAAGAGAAAAACGACCACTCCCAGCTCGATTGCTTACAGGCCTTACTATAACTCTTTTTTGGATAGCTATTACCTGTGGTCATTTTCCGGATATTGTTATAATGAAAAATGGAACGAGCCTTTCACTGCTCGATACAAACATCCCAAAAGGCACAGTAAATGCCCTCGGAATTGCTTTGTTATGCGGTAGTTTCTTTATTCTTCCATCATTATTTTACTTGCTGTACAGTTTTAATAAAAAGAAACCTGACGATTATTCTTCAGGCCCGTCAGGATTATAATCACAGCCATTTTGGGCAAAATAATATGACTTCTAACATTATTTGATTTACTAAGGGAATGATTTGATTTCAAAAGTTCCTTAGTATGGATTAGGGGTAATTTTGACTGTATCAGATGCTAATTATAGTTAGCAACAACCAATAAAGTAAATGACATGGAAAACAACACAAAACTAATTAAAGCCCTGTTAGCAGGGCTCGCAGCCGGGATAGCTATTGGCATACTGATGGCACCAGAAAAAGGCATCGATACACAGGATGTATTGTCTGGATCGTTTAAAAATCTGAAGAAATCAATTAAAGAAACAGCAGCAAGCGAGATAAATAACCTGGTTGAACTTAAAGATGAGATTATAAATGCTCTTAAATCAATCATTTTAAAGGAGGAAAAATCTCTCCTTTCCGATGATCTGGAACATGCTTAAAATGTGATATCAGTATACATCGAATAAAGCCAAAAACATGGAAAACGAAAATATAGCAGAACCAGTGCTGTTGGGGCAGCTGAAATCCTATGCAGAAATCAGGTTAAAGTTGGAAAAATTTAAAGCCGTAAAAAACTGTTCACCCACTGCTGCTAACGTTATTATATACGTGATCGCTGCCTGTAGTTTAATCCTGGGCTTTTCATTTGGCAGTGTTACCCTTGCATTTTACCTTGGTGAATTACTGGGCTCTTTAATGGCGGGTTTTGGCACTGTAGCCGCGTTGTATATATGGTTTGGTATCCTTTTGCTATTGTCAAAAAAAACGTTGCAAAAACCTATCGTTAATGTAATTATAAAAAAATCCTGTAACTAATTACTCCAAAAGATGATAAACAACACAGCTGACCTTGATCAGGAAATCTCATTATTGGAAGAAGAGGAACTATCAAAACGCAATGAGCTGCTCAGGCATGTTATTACACCTTCTGCAACTTTGCATACCATAACGGGCTTATTTATGAGTTGGGTAAACGCCGGCAGAGTACACAAGGAAAGTGAAACCCATTTCGATCTTTCAAGCTTTGCGACTAAAATGGTTTTCCCGTTAACGTTGCTTCGAACCATGCTAAAACAATCAGTATTGCCCCTTTGGCACCTGTTTAAATTTCTTTTAGGAAAGGAAAATAACTGACAATACGGGAATATTGCATGATTAATAACACCTTAAGAAACACCCGCATTCAAACAAATAATTATCAAATAACATGGCAACAACTACAAAATGGGTAATTGACCCTATGCACTCAGAGGTAGAATTTAAAGTGAAACACCTCGTGATTTCTACAGTAACGGGTTTTTTCAAAGAATTTGAAGGCCAAGTAATTACTGAAAGCGAAGATTTTCAGGATTCTGAGATAGATTTCTCAATTAATGTAAGCAGTATTGATACGAATCAGGAAGCTCGTGACAAGCATTTGATCGGCCCGGATTTTTTCGATGCTGAAAAATTTCCTGAAATGAATTTCAAATCAACATCCTTAAAAAAGGTTGACAATAAGGATTATAAACTTACAGGTGATTTAACGGTTAAAGGAATCACCAAAACTGTTTCATTTGATGTTGATTTTGGAGGAACGGCCTCAGACTTTTATGGCAACACAAAAGCTGGTTTTGAAATTATTGGCAAAATAAACCGAAAAGAATTTGGTTTAAGCTGGGATGGCGTTACAGACGCTGGTTCAATAGTAGTTGGGGAAGACATTAAATTGGTTGTCAATGCTCAATTTACTAAAGAAACAGCATGATCAACCTATCAGGTAATGTAGCATTAGGTTTTAAAATGATTAAAAATCCTTGTCCTTTAAACAGGAAAGGATTTTTTGATTTATTCTGCATTGCAATTATCGATACAGAACATAAAAAATCTCAACTGCCTGTAAAAAAATGGTAAAAAACCTGGTTTTGGCAAAAGTTATAAAGCTTTTGCACCCGAGCGAATCTTTAAAAGGTATTATACCATTTTTAAACCTAATTAATGAAGGTGTAAATTTTTGAAGGGAAAGCCCTTTAATATAGCCGGTGGCATTTTTAGCAATACCTGCGATTTCGTTGTTTACAGTTAATGTCTTCATAAGATTTCAATTGTTATCAGAAATAATTTCAAACTTTCATATGAGGCTATGCATGTTTAAGACCAAAATCACAACCAATTGAAAATTAATTACTTATATAATTAAATCACTTTTAAAATTGCCAAATACCGCTGATTGACGAAAATGTTCAGCATAAATAAAAAGATGAGAAACCTTACAGTTTGGGAAGCATTAATCCTTAAAATTATCTGTCAGATCCTTTTATTTTCCATCTTTTTGGGTGGTGCTATGAATGTATCTGCTCAATACATTGACAGGAGCCGGGAAAATTTATTAATGAGCAAATTGGCTATTAGTCAATCCGATACAAGCCGGATTCAAATCCTAATTCTATTAGGCAAATTCCATACTTATAAAGAAGGTAAGACTCAAAAAGATTTGGATAGCGGATATCGGTATTTGATTTGGGCCAAAAGATTGAGCGATACCCTTAACATTAAATACTTCCAGCACGAAACTGAATCGATGCTCGTAACTTTTTTATTAAATAAAGGTGATATAGCGGTTGCTGAGGCTCGTTATAAAGTTTTATTAAAAGATTGCGAACACACAGGTGATCAACAATGCAAGGCCGACGCAATGTTCCGGCATGCCATATTTTTGAGTTCCGCAGGCTTAAGCCCTCAGATCGCAAAAAATGAGTATGCAGAATGTGCAAAAATTTATCATCAGTTAAATGAAAAAAACGATGAGGAAAGGCAATATTATGAACTGGCGTTTATTAATTTCAAGGAAGGAAAGATAAATTTGGCCGAAACAGAGCTATTAAATATTATTCAAAAAGCCAAAGAAACCAAGTTCGCAAGGCTTCCTGATACGTATACTTTATTATCAAAGCTGTACAGGGTTAAAGGAGACTTCAATAACGGTTTGAAATATGCCATTCTTGCTACAGAAACTATTGAAAATTCGCCAAACAAACGTGGCGAAAGATATTATTATGACGATCTGGCCCGTATGTATCATGAAATAGGTGAAAACCGACAAGCTATTATTTGGTACGAAAAGGCTGTTTATAAATGGAGAATACAGGGTTTACCAGAGTATGGAATGTATTTGGCTCAAGGCCATTTAATTATGGAATTGGTAGCCAAAAATAAAAGTAATGAGGCGCTATATGCTGTTAAAGAACTCGAAAAGGAAATACCGCCGGTAACTGCCATACAAAAAGCCTGTGTTTCCCAAAATCTGGCAATTTGTTATCAAGGTTTGAAACAATTTGACCTGGCAGAAAAATACTTTCTGAATGCGGTAAACTTATATAAAAATTCAGAATTGGATTTTGAAGGCCCACAGGAGTCTTACCCTCAAATTGGAAGATTTTATTTGGAACGGAAGCAATATCGGAAGGCTGATTATTATTTAAAGCAGGCGTTAAATTTTAATCCACAGCGGCTATCAATTGCGGCAATAAGAGACGTTCATTACATGCTTTTTAAAGTTGATTCTGCAGAGAAAAATTATCTTTCAGCTATTGACCACCAAAGGATTGGAAAACACCTGGACGACTCGCTGCTGAATCGGTTCAAAATGTATGAAATCGCAAAACTTCAGGTTCAGTTTAAAACCGCTGAATTAAATGAAAAATATGAAAACCAGGCAAAACTTCAATCAATCAATCTGCAGCAGGCTCATCAAACTCAAAATGTAATAATTGGTTTTGCGGCCGTATTGTTTATTATTTTTATCCTGCTCCTTAACCAATACAGGATAAAACAATCAAGCAATAAACAACTTCGTGCCCAGCAGTTAGAAATCAGCAGTCAAAATTTTATGCTGCAAAACCTGGTGCAGGAAAAGGAATGGCTCGTAAAGGAAATACATCACCGGGTAAAAAATAACCTGCAAACCATTGTAAGCTTGCTGGAATCGCAATCAATATTTTTGACCAATGCCGATGCCTTGGCCGCTATAAAGAATAGTCAGCATCGAATTCACGCGATGTCGTTGATACATCAAAAGCTTTATCTTACTGAAAATGTGACCACTGTTAATATGGCAATTTATATTAATGAATTGGTGAAATACTTATCCGAAAGCTTTAACAGCACCAAAAGAACAATCTTCAACCTGGAGATAAGCCCAATTGAAATCGATGTAGCCACAGCCATTCCAATGGGCCTTATCTTAAATGAAGCGATCACCAATTCAATTAAGTACGCCTTTAATGGAAAAGAAGGCTTAATATCTATTAAATTTTTAAAAGAGGATCTGATATATAAGCTTACCATTGCCGATAATGGAATTGGTTTACCAATCGATTTCAATAAAGAAGTAAAAATTGATTCGCTGGGAATGACTTTAATAAAAGGCCTTTGTAAGGAAATTAACGCTACGTTTGATATAAAGAGCGAAAGCGGAGTAATAATTTCCATAACTTTTAAAACGCCATCGCTCAATAGAAACAACACCCACAAATGATATAGTATTGTAATGTTTTTAAACAATTACCACGGTTTTTTGGAATCGTCAAGCTCCTAAATTTTCTGATTATAAATTATAATACGACTCTCTGTGGATCCCGAGTTTTTTAATTTTTGAGTTTAATGTACTGGATGGCACCCCAAGTATTTCTGCTGCGCCACCGGTTCCTCCTATTTTACCGTTACACGACTTTAAAACGTTTAAAATATGATCGGCTTCCATTTCTTCGAGTGTTTTCAGCTTAAAATCCGAATGAACCGCGGAAAGCATCTCTGCGGTATTTATAGGAATATTGATATGATCAATTATTGATCCGGTGGTCAATACCAGGCTTCTTTCCAACAAATGTTCCAATTCTCTGATATTTCCGGGCCAATCGTAGAGTTCTAATTGATGTAATGCTACCTTACTCAGCACCGGTGGCACCTTGCCCATTTGCTGGCAATATCTATCGATGAAATAGTCAGCAAGCAAAGGAATATCCGCTTTTCGATCCCTTAATGCAGGAAGTTCTATGGGAAAAACGTTTAGCCGGTAATACAAATCGAGTCTAAATCGCCCTTCTGCAACCTCTTTCTCTAATTTTCGGTTTGTTGCAGCAATTATCCTTACATCAATTTTAATTTTTTTGTTACCACCAACATATTCAATTTCTCTTTCCTGTAAAACGCGCAATAGCTTTACCTGGGCATCTAAAGGCAATTCGCCAATTTCGTCGAGGAAAATAGTTCCGCCATCAGCCAGTTCAAATTTGCCGGTTCTCTTTTCTATAGCACCTGTAAATGAACCCTTTTCATGACCAAATAATTCCGACTCAATCAAATCTTTAGGAAGCGCTGCACAATTGACTGTTACAATAGGCTTGGATTTTCTGTTTGATAGCATATGTATACATTGTGCAATCCTTTCTTTTCCGGTACCGCTATCGCCCAGTATCAATACCGAACTTTGAGTTGGGGCAACTAATGTTACTTTATCCAGTACATTTAATAAAGCCGGGCTATTACCGATAATCCCTTCAAATTTTTTTACGGAGTTTTTACCGGATATTATTTTCTCTGCCGATAATTTTTCAGTCCTTTCATCGGGATTATTAACATTACCCAGGTTTAAAGACATCAATAAGTTTGACAGTTCTTTTGTGGTGCTTCTTAATGAATTTAAATAAAGAGTTGTGTAAGTATCTGGCTTTCGATTATAAAAAGACAGATATGCGAGATCGCCATTGTTCAACGCTAACGAAACAACAATTTTTGATGCCAGCCTATACTTATCTCCAAGTAATTTTTCACAACCGTCGATTTGTAGCAATTGCTCATAATCATCCCTGTTATAAATCTTCTCGATGATGGCATCATCAAGGCATTCAAACCAATTTGAACCTTGATCCGAAAATCCAAGTTGTTGAACCAGTTCCTGTTTTCTTAAAATTTGATATTCATCAAATCCAACACGAATACTGGTAAATTCATCTGATTTATTTTTAAATTTTCTCATTATGTTAATTCGCATAAGGTCAAATGGAACCAATGCCTGGAAAACGCCCGAAATTTGAGTCCATTTTTTATCCGAATTTAGTGATATATGAGTTATCAGCTCAAGCTGTTTTTGTACAAGTAAATCCTGCTGCTGTTTAACTTGCAAGTTTTGTAAATGCTTTTCATATGCGATATCCAACATCATCAAAAGATCCCTTTCTCTGAATGGCTTAACAAGGAAACCATGGGGTTGAGTTGCCTTAGCTTTTTCCAGTATACCTTGATTTGTATTAGCAGATATATAAATGAAAGCAATTCCCCTTCCCGTCAGATATCCTGCAAGATCAGTTCCCTGAGAACCATCCTGCAAAAAAATATCAAGCAAAACCCAAGTAGGTTTATTTTTTTCAACAAGGATTTTAGCCTCACTAACAGAACCGGCAATACCACAAATTTCATAACCAGCTTTAGCTAAAATAAGGGACAAATTGTTTGCTACAATAAATTCATCCTCAACAATTAATATCTTTTGTTTCATATTCTAATGATTGATTATGCTGATAAAGGGAAGGTTTGTGATGGTTTGTTCTTGAATCTTAACGTAATAATGACACCATTTATATTTTTAATGTCGAGGTCGGCGTGAATTTGCTGGCTTAAACCCGTCATTAGTATTGTTCCCAGTGAATTGGGATTTTTAGCGTTGAATTCTGGAGGTAAACCGATGCCATTATCTGCTATGCGAAGAACATAATGTTCCTGATCGTCTTTTGCCAATGTTAAATTAATTTCACCCCGGCCATGTTTAGGAAAAGCATATTGTAAAATATTGCTGACCGCTTCATTGATAATCAGGCCTAATGGAATTGCTGTGGATAAATTTAACTTTAATGGTATGGTCTTTAGAACAAGACTTACTCTGCGATTGCTTGGGTATTCATCCTGTAAATATTGTAAAAGATCATTAATGTAAGCCTCCATATTTATTATAGCAAGACTCTCCGTTTGATAAAGCTTTTGGTGAACCAGAGAAATAGCATACATTCTGTGCTGACTACTTTTTACCGCCTGAATGGCTTCCTGGTGTGTAAGATATCCTGCCTGAGAATCAAGCAAACTAATTACAATTTGAAGATTATTTTTCACCCTGTGGTGAAGCTCCTCTACAAGCCATTCATTTTCTTTCGTTACCCGCTGGAGGCAAAGGCGTTGATCTTCCATATCGCCTTCAATTTGTTTCAATTTCTTTAAGAACATTCGCCTTTTTCGGTATTGATTGCAACCAAAAACCAAAATCCCGGTTATTAAAATAAATTCTACAAGTATTCCGGTTTGGGTAACCAAAAAATATCTACCCCTTGTATCCTGAGCTGCAATTTGGCATACAGATACAATAACAAGTTTGCTAAACTGCTTTGAGAAAGAGATGCCCAATTGTTGCCTACAAAAAAGTTGCGCTGGTAGTTCTGTTGATGCCGATTTATTTAGCAATAACTGGCCGGCTTTTACTATGCCGGGGTTACAGGCTATCAATAATATATAAATAAGTGATACGTAAGCGAACGTTGGCCTGAATTTAATGATCATACAAATTAGTTATCATGGCCTAAAGAGAAAACTTCACTCGTTTTACAATAGCATGATTTTATTGCGATTATTCAACTTTTATGCCTATTGCACAAACAACTGTATTATAGCTAATTACGCATATTGACAAATAGGAAATCTGCGATATTTCGCTTATCTGCGATGCTTTTCGCATTTAATAATAATGGGATTGCTAACTCAAGTTAAAAGTTACAGAGGCTTCTTTAGCATTACACCAATCCTTAATAAAGCAACGTTTTTATTTGAGGTATATACTATGCTGATTTTTGTTAATATAATCGCTGATTAGCGATATATGGCTTATATTAATATTAAAAATAACGATCAATTAATTGATTATAAGCAACTTAACAAACAGGCATTATAGTTGGATTGCCTGTAGAAAATATTATCGACATGAACATAATTATTTATTATCTGACTCACATTGTCCTTTGGACTTGTTTAGGATATATTATTTACCTTGTTTTAATTCCGGAGAAGAATACATCCGATCATTCTGATATTTTTTGATATTGGAATTCAAAATATCTCGTTTGCAAAGCGAATCTATTTGAATTTTTGATAATAACTCGCTTATTACTTTATTGCCATAAGGCAGTGGCAATTCTTCAATTGGCGGTAGCCAAGATCATTCACCTATGTACTTACGCTCTCATTACTTTCTTATTCGTGAATCATTAGGATTATAAAAATCATCAACCTATATAATGGTGGGTAATACTCATTGAATTTAAGATTGGATTGTTTGATTTCAAAAGATATACGAATTTAATAAAATGGTTATTTGTATAAAACCGGATAACAATAACACAAAATCAATTTAAGCAATATGAATTATCAAAAACTATTAAACAAAGCTGAAAAAACAGTTAAAAAGATAGCCGGCGATAATTACTCTCCTATGTTGCTGTTTCATAACATTGATCACATTCATTATGTGGTCAATGCTTCGGAAAAAATTGCCGCTTTTTCCGGGCTAAATGATGAGGATCATTTTGTGTTAATGATAGCAACCTGGTTTTATGATATAGTTCCCTTAGCAAACAAGGATAATTATGAAGCGCCTAAAAAATATGCAGGCAAGTTCCTGGCAGATTATGATGTATCTCAATCCATAGTTGAAAGGGTAATGGTTTTGATCATGGCCACAGGTTCCAGCCATGCTCCGGCGAATCTTCTTGAAGAAATCATTCGCGATGCTGTTACTTATTATTATGGAAAAAAGACTTGTTTAGAATTTTTCGAGCAAGAACGAAAAGAAAAAGAATTATTTGACCAGGTGGTGATTGAGCGGCAGGATTGGTTAAAGCAGGTATTATCCCTTTTTCAAGAGCATAAGTTTTTTACAATTTTCTGTAAGCAATCACTCGAAGATGGAAAACTAAAAAATATTAAAGCTTTCGAAACTCAACTCAATCAAATATTTCCTATTGAAATCATTCAGAAAAAAAATTTGAAAATGACGGACCAAGATAAGGTACGACCGGAAAAAGCAATTGATGGTATGTTTCGAATAGCCGAAAGCAACAGCCAGCGCTTAAGCAGCATGGCCGATAATAAAGCTCACATATTGATCACAGTTAATTCTATCATTTTATCAGTTGTAATTAGCATTCTTTTGCGAAAACTTGATGATAACCGGGATCTGATACTGCCAACAGTTCTCTTATTGGCGGTAAGCCTTACATCAATGAGCTTCTCAATTGTATCAACCCGGCCTTCCCTTCCCCGGCTTACTTATCGGCCCGGTTTAATAGAAAAAGAAAACATTAACTTGCTTTTTTTTGGTAATTTTTATCATATGAGCTTAGAAACCTATCAGGCCGAAATGCATAAAATGATGGATAATTCAGGTTTGGTTTATAATTGCCTTATTAAGGATATCTACACAGAAGGAAAGGTGTTGGCAAGGAAATATAAACTATTAAGAATCTCCTATAACATATTCATGTTTGGGTTGATTGCGGCAACCCTGGCTTTTATTATTGCTGCGGTAATGCAACCCCCTAAACTAACACCGTCTCCATCAAATAATGCTAAAAAGGTTTCGGTGCATCACTTTTAACCGTAGGTAACAATAATGCTAAAATAATATTTCTATTCTGCTCATTTGAAGTTTAACTATGTAAATATGTTTGTTTATAGCGCGGCTATCTGAATTTTTTTAAAAGTTACCTTTATCATGGTGCCCTCGATGCTAACAATATTCAGCGTACCCGCCAGTTGTTTAGATAGTCCCTTTATTAATACCATCCCCATTGACGAGGACTTCAGCGGGTCCAGATCAGCTGGCATGCCAATTCCGTTATCTTTAACTTTAAAAACCATATCCAAGTTATTAAGTATTGTTAGTTGTATCATAATCTGACCTACATGCCTTTCGGCAAATGCATATTTAATAGCATTTGTGACTGCTTCATTCAATATTAAACCAATCGGGACGGCCTGCTGCACATCCAGATTGACTGTGTCAACTTGTATTGTACAAGTTATACCCCGGCCCGTGGTATTATAAGAATCTTTCAGATATTGTACCAACTCATGAAGGTAGGGCTGCATTTCGATAACCGCGAGATTGGTTTCCGAATACAACCGATGATGTATCAACGCAATCGCTTTGATCCGGCTTTGACTTTCAGAAATGGCTTCTAAAGCTATACTGTTATCCAGATAACTTGATTGAGTTTCCAACAAACTGGTAATTGTGTGAAGGTTATTTTTAACCCGGTGATGCACCTCTTTCATTAGTAATTCTTTATCAGTTACTAATTGTTGAAGCTGTATGTTTTTCTGGTTGATTACATTAGCAGCTCTTTGTTTGATGCTGAACTGATAGAATAATAAAACCAGGATAATCCCTAATAAAAAGATTCCACCCAGGGTCATTTTTTTTTCGAAATTCGCTTTACTCAAACTAAGCAGCTGATAATCGTTACTTTGCGTCAGCAGCTTAATCTTTTGATTTTTAAGCGCAATATCTTTCTGCTTCTTTTCATTTTCAGATTGCTGAAGTTGGTTTTGCACGTTTAAAAAAGCTACTTTCTTTTGGTCTTTTAAAAGGGTCACCCGCGACAATTTAATTTTTTCATCGGACAGCTTTACTTTCTCATCAACTAATTTTAGCTTTTCATCGGACAATTTCATTCCGGCCTGCAAAAGCTGGATATTTTTTTCTTTCTCAGCGGTTTTATATTTCACCTCGATTTCGTCAACCGCCTTATGGTTCTGCTGATCTGCATATTTTGTTTCGTAGTTATCATGCAGGATCAAATGCTGAATGGCTGTTGGATATTTATTTTCGGCAGAATCTATTTTAAAAAGTAACGATTGAGCGAGTGACAGATTTTTGATTGGAACACTCTTTATTGTAGGATCCATTGTTAATTCAACATAGGGCCTGGCTTTTTCGTATTTTTTCCAGTTGACATATAAGCGGCCCAGATCCAGATCTGCCTTGAGTTTGATTAGCGTATCCTGATCCTTTAGTTGATTATGCGCCAAAAGGTAATTTTTTTCGGAATCTTCATATTTTTCAAGTTTGAAATACAAAGACGCCAAACTCAAATAATAATTATACCTTAAATAAAGTGATTGTAATGTATCCGGGTTAATTGAATGCATAAATTGGAGAGCCTTATCGCCCATTTTAAATTTTAAAAGTAAAATGGGGTAAGCCGGAGCAATATTTAATGGTATTGGTTTGTGATAAAGCTTAGCGGTTGCTATAAGGTCATCATAGGCATCCAGGGCTTCACGAAACCGGTCTGTCCGGTAATATAATTCGCCAAGCGAAAAATATACCGGGATGAGTTCCGCATCGTGATGGAATTGTTTTGCGCTTGAAACAGCCTGCAGCCCATAGTTTAATGCTTCCGGAAAAGCATAATTATTTTTATTGGTCTGCATTAAAACAGTATAAGGCACATACAGATGTTCGACATCGTTTTTTTTGCAGAAATCAAGGAATAAATTGGCCACACTGTCCACTTCATGATGGTTTCCCGTTATCCGGTTGCTGATAAACAAATGATAAAAAGTAATTTGCCTAAGCGCAAGAAATTCCAGGTTCCTGTCTTTTGTCTGGCGTGCTAATAACAAACCGCGATTGAAGTATTCCAACATTTTAGGTCCCATGTCATCCTGAAAGGGCCTGATAGAAATAGGGTCTTCAACGTATCCGGAATAAACCATGGCGAAATCCAGGTAAGCCTTTGCTTCTTCTTTCTTTTTGCCATCTTTATTCAATTCATTAATAAGGGGTAAGATATATTCCCCGGCCTTCCCAGCCTGGTCTTTGACTATATAGGCTCTTGCCAACAAAAGCCCGTAATCGTACTCCTTGTCCTGGTTTCCCTGCCTTTTGCTTTGCGCAAAGCCCGCCAATAAAAAACTATATACATTATCAACATCTGATTCTTTAGGATGCAACAGGTAAAGTACTTTTCGCGCTATTTCAAGACTGTCTTGCTGGTCATTTTTAATAATTGGTATATCATGAGCTTTATGGAATACTCCTGGTAACCTGCTTTTTGAAAAAGAGGCTAAGGTTAAAATCACTAAAATGAACATAAGTCTCATATACTTACTGGTTTAAAATATTTTCATACTATCCGCAATTAATACTTGTTAAAATGTTATGTCTAATGCACATCTTTCGTTTCTGTAAATATAAAGGCTGATGAAATTTTTAAAATGCAGCAATGCTGGCCAATTTGATGATTTCTGTTACACTTTCCATCGAACCTATTTATGATTAAATATAGCAAAAGCAGAGCGCTTTTATGAA
>Ga0302312_10000866_pt1 | contig 19740 bp, 15 predicted proteins | sample III_Palsa_N2_1_FD_200529 | JGI IMG/M metagenome (GOLD analysis project Ga0302312, IMG submission 200529) | Peat permafrost microbial communities from Stordalen Mire near Abisko, Sweden - III_Palsa_N2_1 | ecosystem: Environmental > Terrestrial > Soil > Palsa > Peat permafrost | place: Sweden... | reverse complement strand
GCCATGCAGCGCGAATACACCCGCGACTGGTACCTCGAGCGCATCGCCTGGACCAAGGCCGCGAAGCGCGACATCTCGCTAACCTCCGACATCATCGTCGGCTTTCCCGGCGAGACCGACCGCGACTTCGAAGACACCATCACGCTCCTCGAAGAAGTAGGCTACGACGCCATCTACGGCTTCAAATATTCCCCTCGCCCCAACACACCCGCCATCCACATGGAAGACTCCATTCCCGAAGAAATAAAAGTACAGCGCCTCGCCATCCTCAACGCCCGCCAGCGCGAGATCCAGCGCACCAACTACGCCCGCCACCTCAACCAAATCATGCCCATCATGGTCGAACACGGCGCGAACTCAAGAGGCCAGATAACCGGCCGCAGCACCCAAAACAAAACTGTCAACTTCAGCTGCGATTCCGTTCCAGCAATCGGCAGCTACGTAGACGTCCGCATCACCCAGATATTCCCCAGCTCCCTGGTAGGCGAAGCGATCTCCCAACCCACTACCCCCTCGCCCGCCGCCATAGCCCAGGCGGCCCTCAACGCGAGAGTCGACCTGCAGCCCTCAGAAGCAGTCTGAACTGACAACTGAGAACTAACAACTAAGAACCGACAACCACAACCCCACAACCTTCGGCGTTACACTACCTCCATGCATCTCCCCGGCTTCAAACCCGAACCCGAAGAACTCCCGGCCCCCGAACCTGAAGTAGAAGTTCGCATCCGCGGCCTCATGATGGATCCCTCCACCAAGATGCCCATCGTGGTCCTCAACGACCTCGCCGGCGAAATCGTTCTCCCCATCTGGGTCGGCCTCTTCGAAGCAAACGCCATCGCGCTCGAAATCGAGAAGGCCACGACGGTCCGTCCCATGACCCACGACCTGCTCCGCAACGTCATCGACGGCCTCAACGCTCGCGTCACCCGCGTAGTAGTCGGCGACCTCCGCGAGGACACTTTCCACGCCACCATCTGGATGGACCAGAACGGCGAAGTAGTAGCCCTCGACGCCCGCCCCTCCGACGCCATCGCGCTAGCCCTCCGTTCAGACTGCCCCATCTTCGTCTCCCAGCAAGTCTACGAGCACGCCCGCAAGGCCTCCAACGGCAACACCACCCTAAGCCCCGAAGACCTCCGCCGCTGGCTCGAGAGCCTCAACGACGACGAAATGGGCCGCTACAAAATGTAGTCGCCTTGAGCCGCTGCAAGACGTATTCACATTCACCGCTTGCCCCTTCGCGCACGTTCGATCGTGCCCTTGCCGTTCTTTCTGTCATTCCGAGCGTAGCGAGCGAACCTGCTTTCTCCCGTTCTTGCCTTTCTCTCTGTCATTCCCTTTGGGAATCTGCTTCTTCTTTTGCACCTAACTGTGTTCGTGTCCCGGACGATTTTCGCGCCTCCGATTAGCAGGGGGCGTAGGCCTCCTGAATCAACCCCCACAAGAATGGGCTTTAGCCCTGGGCCGTTACTCTCGCCGTCCGCGCAGGACTTGGTATCCTCAACACATCGCTTCCGTCCTCAAATCCGCAGCTCTCGTAAATCTCGGCATCTTCGAGCGCATGCTCCACCCCCGGCAACCCGACCTCGCCGACATTCGCAACCTCCTCCTCCTGCAATACCCCCTCGCCCTCGGCACGGCCATCCACGCCACCCCACTCATCGCCGCAATCCACGCAGCCATCCCCGGCGCGCGCGTAGCCGCCGCCGCCAGTGGCTTTGCCCTAGAGATCCTTCGCAACAACCCCGGCCTCGAGCGCCTCGTCTCCACGCCGTCTCCCCTCCGCGAACTCCTCCCCGCAGCCAACTCCATCCGCCGCGCCAACGTCTTCGGCCGCGAGCGCTACGCCGTCCTCCTCACCACCGGCAACGAGCGCTCCCGCGTGATCCTCTCCGCGCTGCTCGCCGGCGCCCCCACCCGCGTCGGCTTCACACTCCTCCCCGAGCTAGCGGCCGCGCATCTCCACTTCGACCCACGCCTCAGCCAGATCGCCAACAACCTACGCATCCTCGAAACCCTCGGCCACGGTCCCGCTCTCCTCGACCAACTCCAAGCCAACCCCAACCTCATCGAACCCCAAGTCTTCCCATCCGCAGACGACGTCGCCACCGCGCACCAACTCCTCCGCGAGCAGGGAATCAACGAGTCGAAACCCATCGCCGTCTTCATCACCCAGACCAGCCCCACGCAGCGCAAGTCGTGGCGCGAAGATCGCTTCCGCGCCGTGGCCGAATCCCTGCACCGTACCCACAACATGCAGATCGTCTTCGCCGGCACCGCCTCCGAGAGCCCCGCCATCGAAGCCCTCCGCGCCTGCCTCTCGTTTCACACCGCCAGCGTAGCCGGCCAAACGCAGTTGCTCGAACTCTCCGCGATCCTCGGCCTCGCCGACATCGCCCTCACGTTAGACACCGGCCCGATGCATCTAGCCCGCGCCATGCGTCTGCCAATGGTGATTATCGCGCCCGCCTGGTCACCCGCCGTCGAGTGGCTCCCCCTCAACAACCCCCGCGCTCGCATCCTAAAAAACCTCGACCTACCCACCGCCCCCGACGACTACCTCATCGACGAAGTAACGGTCCCCGAAGTCGAACAAAACCTCAACGAGCTCCTAACCCTCTACCCACCCCGCACCTTCACCCACCGCGCTCAAGTCTCCTCCTCAATCCGGCTATAACCCTGTCATCCTGAGCGAAGCAACGCGCGCAGTCGAAGCACCCGCCCCCCGCCAGCAGTCGCACTCGTCCCTTCTCCCCCAGCACCAAGCTATTAACGCTCGCCGTGCGCGTAGCACCTACCGCAGCGCCAGCTCATCCAAATACGTAAAGAACTCTGGAAACGAAATCGCCGCCGCCTCCGCCCCGCGAATCTCCGTCTCTCCCTCAGCCCGCAGCGCCGCAATCGAAAACGCCATCGCAATCCGGTGATCCATCCCCGAATCAATCACCCCACCCCTCAGCGTCTGCCCTCCAGGAATATCCATCCCATCTTCATGCTCCACGACCTCGGCGCCCATCGCGCGCAGATTCTTCACCACCAGCGCAATGCGATCGCTCTCCTTCACCCTTAGCTCCTTGGCATCCCGAATCCGCACGCCCCCAACGGTGTAAGGAGCAATAGCCGCAATCACCGGCAGCTCATCAATCAACTGTGCCGCCCGCTCGCCCGTAATATCAATCCCCACCAGCGCTCGTCCGCGATTCACCTGGATCGTCCCCGCCATCTCGCCATGCGTCTCTGCCACGTCGAGCACCTTGATCACCCCACCCATCGCCGAGATCACATCCAGCATCGCAGCCCGCGTAGGATTCATCCCCAACCCATCCAGCACCAAATTCGAATCCTCAAACAGCAACGCCGCACAAAGAAAAAACGCCGCCGACGACATATCCCCCGGCACCGTAGCATCCACCGCCTTCAGCCTCTGCCCACCAGCAATCCGCAGCCGCCCCTCCGTCACGCCCAGCTCCGCCCCAAACGCCCTCAGCGCATGTTCCGAGTGATCCCGAGTACGCACACTCTCCGCAATCGAAGTCACGCCCTCCGCCTGCAAGCCCGCAAACAGAACCGCCGTCTTCACCTGCGCGCTAGCAATCGGCGCCTCAAAATCAATCCCTCGCAGCTTTCCACCATGCACCACCATCGGCGCATGCCCGTCCGTCAAATCAATCTTTGCCCCCATCAACTCCAGCGGCTTCCGAATCCTCTCCATCGGCCGCACCGTCAGCGACTCATCCCCGACAAACTTGAACGTCCCCTTCTGCGCCGCCACCAACCCGGCCAGCATCCGCATCGTTGACCCGGAGTTCCCACAATCCAAATCACCCTTCGACGCCCGCAGCACGCCCTCCGTACCCGTAACCTCAATCGTCTTCCCAACCGTCTCCACCCGCGCACCCATGGACTTCATGCACGCCAGCGAACTCAACGGATCCGCACCCGTAGAAAAATTCGTAAGCCGCGAAGTCCCCTCAGCAAACCCCGCCAGCATCGCATACCGATGCGAGATCGACTTATCGCCAGGCAACATCACCGACCCACGAAACCCCCGCGCCGGCGAAACAATCACACTAGAAGACGAAGCATGCAGAACAGAACTCATGCCACCATCTTAGCGTCTCCATCCCCGACTCTCCACCTAGCGAGGGTGCTGCCCAGCCTGGGGTTTGGCTCTCGGGACCCGCGAAATTTGGCTCTCGAGCTTAGGGCAAGGTGTTGCTCCGGTTTTCGACTGACTTCCAATCGGAGAAGGCAACGTAATAGAGGACGAGCAATCCGATGAGCGGAACCCAAAGAAGCAAACTCAGCGGGGGTGGGAAACCCGCCTTTTTGAGTATTTGCCAGAATGGAACGATAAATACGGCAAATACGAAGAGGAGGATGAAAAGGTGAAATGGTGCGAAGAAGTCTCCCAAGACAGATCTCCTTTACATGTTTGGCTCGTAACGATGTACCCGCCAACCTGAACCCTGCCTCTAATGTCCCGCCGGAGGATTATCCGGGTACAGCCGAATATCCGGAACCCCGCGATACCGCTCCGCATAATCCATCCCATACCCAATCACAAACGCATTCGGAATCTTGAAACACGCATAGTCCGCATCAATCGGCACCAGCCGTCGTTCCGGCTTATCCAGGCACGTCGCAATCTTCAGCGACGCCGGCTTATGCTGCAGCATCAACCCGCGCAGATAGCTCAACGTCAATCCCGTATCAAGAATGTCCTCCACGATGATGACGTGTTTGCCCTCAATCGGGTTATCAATATCCTTGATCAGCTTCACCGCGCCACTCGAAACCCTCGCGCGTCCATAGCTCGACACCGCCACAAAATCAAAGGTGTTATCCACACTGATCGCCCGCGCCAAATCCGCCAGAAAAATCGCCGCGCCCTTCAGCACGCCAATCAACACAATCGACTGACCTTTGTAATCCGCGGAGATCTGGTCTCCGATTGCCTGAACACGTTCAGCGATCTGCTCTTTCGACAGCAGAACTTCCATAACATCGGGCGAAACAAACTCAGGAACAGTCGAGACCATGCCGTTAGACTACGCGAAAATCACGCCCAGAAAAAACCCTCATTCCGCTCTCCCCATTGAGGAAATCGAGGCACCAATCGCCCCTGTCGCAGACCTGCCTCCGCGGGCGCCCATTCCTGACGCGGTTTATCCGGCATCCGTGGGACCAGAGCTGTTGACCCGCCCTTGCCTTTTACTCTCGCCGTCCGCGCAGGACCTACTCTCGCTGTCCGCGCAGGACCTATACTTAAACCTGCATGTATCCCTATTTGAATCTCGGTTTTGCTCATGTTGGAACGTTTGGCCTGATGCTCTGGCTCGCCGCCGTCTGCGGCACCATCGTTCTGCACAAAAATCTCGTTCGCAACGGCTCCGACGCGGACGCCCTCAGCATCGTCACCATGGTCGTCCTCGCCGGCATCGTCGGCGCCAAACTCTGGCACGAGCTCGAAAACGTCCCCGACATGGCAGCCGCCTGGCGCGACATCATCGCTCCCGGCCTCCATCACTTCACCGAAGTCTTATTCAACTTCCTGCACTGGTTCCAGGCCGGCTTTGCCTGGTACGGCGGCCTCCTCGCTGGCGTCGCCATGCTCATGTATCAAGGCGTCCTGGCCAAACCCAACGGCCTCACCGGCCATCGCGCCGCCCTCCGCATGCTCGATTTCGCCGCCCCCGCCGCTGCCGTCGGCTACGGCGTAGGCCGCATCGGCTGCCTGCTCTCCGGCGACGGCGACTACGGCATCAACACCACCCTCCCCTGGGGCGTCCACATGATGCACGGCCTCACCGAGTACACCCGCGCCCTCGTCCTCCCCAACCCTCCCACGGCGGCCGTCCAGCCCACCCCGGTCTATGAACTCCTCTTCGCCCTCGCCGTCGCCGCGTGGCTCTGGAAGCGTGCCTCCAAGCCCCTCCCGCTCGGCTTCCTGACAGGCGAATACCTCGTCCTCAGCGGCATCGGCCGTTTCCTCGTAGAGTTCGTCCGCATCAATCCCCGCATCTACTTCGGCCACACCATGTCGAACGCCCAGGTAGCCGCCCTCGGCAGCGTCCTCTTCGGAGCCGCCATGATGTTCCTCACCCGCCACAACGAGGCGATCATCTCCCAACCCCTCCCAAAATCTCCAAAGGACATCCCAGCCACCGCCTGACCGATCGACCCATTTTCTAATCCCCAAGTTGTCATCTATTGCCGCAGGCGGATGATCCGCTTCTTGTCCTTGCTTCCTCTCGTTACCCGCAAACACTGTCATCTCGACCGAAGCATCATGCTCTTGTCCTTGTGATGCGCAGTGGAGAGACCCCCGTATTGGTTGTTGCCCTGGCCCTTGCCTTTCGTTCTGTTAGTCCCTTCGGAAATCTGCTGCCTTGGCCTCTAGGTAACCCAAGGCTTCAGCCTTGGGCTTCCCAACCGCTGCGGAAGAACTGGGCTTTACCCCTGGGGCATGCTTTCTCTGATCCGGGCATCGATCGTGATCATTCGCCCCCAAAATAAATCCCCCGCAACACCCTCAAAACGCCCCATAATTCGCGTGTCAAGCCCTCACACACCCCGAAACGCACGAAACCCCTATGCCCATTGACGATTTATCTTCCACCAACCTGGCATAGTTGCCCCCGTCAAAGGACTAGAATTTAACTACGCCCACGAACGCAGGCTATTTCACTCCAGACCCCTGCCAATTGGTCTCCGTTGGCCGGCCTGCCTGACCCCGGAACGGCCCAATATCCGGATACAAAGTACCCACGCGCCGATGTGCCGCCTCTATCGACCTAACCTCTTTAGAACGGGGTACTTTGACCCTTAACCTACTTGAATGCAGCAGGTTGCGCTCAAAAATTCTACCTACCCCGGGGGTACTTTCACCCGTAACCGTCCTGGGCTGACTACTTTAGACGAAAGGTCATACTTGGGGGGAGGGGGCACCCTGCCGCGCTCCGACCGCGCTAATCTCGCTGTCCGAAGAGGATCATAGCCGCCGCAAAAATGCCTTCGCCAGCTCCAGCTCCGGAAACAACCGCTCCTCCGCCTGGAACTCCCGCGAGTGCACACACCGCCGCCCATGCCGCACCCTAACCGGATGCTTCAAGTGCAGCATCTCGTGATAAAGCAGGTACTCAATCGCATACCGCGGGGTCCCTGGCCGATCAAACACGCGGCTCACGACAATCGTGTTGTGCGCCGCGTCATAATGACCCAACATGCGCTTCGCCACATGCGCGCTCCAGGTCAACGTAGGTCTACCGAGCAGCCCATAAAAGAACCGTCGATTCACCGCCTCGAACACCTCGTCGAGATCGTACAAATGCCCCTGCGGCGAGCTCAGCACCTTGCGCCCACGCATCTGCCGCATCCGCTCAGCCTGCGAGGACACAGCCTCGGACCGCGTATACCGCCGATAACGGTCCGCATACACGGGCGCCACAGGCTTGCGATACAGCTTGGCCAGCAGGATATGAGCGATTGCCTGATGAATATTTGAGGGAGCGTGCTCCAGCAGATCGGAGAGCCGCACAATCAGCTTCCCATCGCGTAAACGGATGGTCGTATTCAGGCTAGTAAATCGCCGAAACTTCACCTCGAGTTCCGGTATCGGCGCTCGAGGACGCAGCTCGCGATACTCCTGTTCAAACAGTTGGAGTATCTCAGGCGAAACAGGTGGGAGAGCTATACGCGGCACGGCAACCTCAGCCTACCATGCACCGCTCGGTTGATTTTCGCTCCCGCCACATCGGGTGCCCCGAGTCCGAATTCTCGGACCCGGGCTTCGGTACCATCACGACAATCCGCGCTGTGCCTACTGCACATGTTGTAACGCGATAATGCGGTGCTGCGCCTCGAAAGTCTGATCGGGAAATTTGTCGCCGGCAATCGCTAGGAACGCTTTATACGCCGCAATCGCCTGCTTGTTCTGGTGCAGTTTATCGTGCGACGTGGCCTGCAGAAACAGGGAAGTCGGCGAGTTCGGCAACACCGTCGAGCGCGCATCGAGCGCCGCTAAACTCGTCTGCGGATCGTTGTTCTTCGAAGCTGCAAATGCTAAATGACCTTCGGCCTCGCCCCACGCTTGATCGTCATGGAACGCTGCACGCAGCTTCACCACCTTTACAAACGTAGCCTCTGCCTCCGCATCCTTGCCCTGCTTCACTTGCGCACTGCCCATGGCATCCAATAACATCGGATCTGTCGGATTTGCGGCTAGCAACTCTGTGTACAACTTTTCAGCTTCCACATTGTCGCCGTTCACGTACTCGAGCTGCGCCAGCAGACGCGTCATATCCGGATCAGCCGCAATCTTTGCGTCCGACGCCCGCAACTGCACCAGCAGGGGAATCGCTTCCGCAGCTTTGCCTTCCGCCGCGTACAGCGAAGCTGCCTGCGCCACCAGCCGCACATCGTTCGGATGCTCCTTAAGCGCCGCCGTGAGCACCGCATCGGCATCCGCCAGCTTGCCCGAATGTTGCAGCGCATGCGCCAATCCGGCAGTCGCGTCCAGATCGCCAGGCATTAGCTTCAGCGCTCGTCGATACGCAGGAATGGCATCCTCCGAGTCGCCTAAACGATCGGCCAACTCTGCTGCCATCAGCACATCATCGGGAGTTTCAGGAGTCAGCTTCAGTGCTGCCAGTAACTCTTCACGCGCTGCGTCGGGGTTGTTGGTCTCATCCAAGTGAGCCAGTGCGCGTAACGCTCGTCCGCGCAGTTCCGGCGCTGCAGTCTGAATCATCGCCGCATCGGTCAGCTGTTGATGCGCTTCCTGCATTCTCCCAGCCCGCGCGTCCAGCAATCCCAGCGCAACCTTCGGCTCGGCAAATTCTGGAATCGCCGCAATCGCCGCAGCATACGCCTTGGCCGCATCAGCATCTTCGCCATTGCGCTCCTCGGCAAATCCGAGGTCGTACTGCACGCGTCCGTCCTTGGGATTCGCCGCCGCCAGCACCTTCAGCTTGGCTTCGGCGCCCTTGTAGTCCTGCTTCTCGAGTGCGCTCTCCGCCTCGCCGATCTGCTCACTGGCAGCGTTGTGCTGCGAGTGGTCATCGACGCTATGCGTTCCCGGAGGAAGCTGCTGCGCAACACCAGCGCTCGCTGCAGCGGCAAATACGACAGTGAAGATCATGCAGCGGTTCCTCACGCGACCTCCCGCTTGCGCTGCGATCCGCCATCCAGCACCTTGCCAAGCCAGTAACCTGTATGCGATGCCTTGACCTTCACAATCTCCTCTGGAGTTCCTACAGCGACAATCTGTCCACCGCCTGACCCGCCCTCAGGTCCCATATCAATCACCCAATCGGCACACTTGATCACGTCCAGGTTGTGCTCGATCACCAGCAGCGAACCACCGCCATCGATCAGCTTGTGGAACGCCGCCAACAGCTTCGCCACATCCTCGAAGTGCAACCCCGTCGTCGGCTCATCCAGGATGTACAGGACCCGGCTCGCAGCTCGCTTCGCCTCACCCCGAACCCCGCTCGCGCCGCCCGATGATCCCGACCGCGCCGCTGCCAAATGCTGCGCCAGCTTGACACGCTGAGCCTCTCCACCGCTCAACGTCGTCGCACTCTGCCCCAGCCGCACATACCCCAGCCCAACTTCATCCAGCACAGCAAGCTTGTCAACGATCTTCGGATGCCCAGCAAAATACACCAGCGCCTCGCGGACCGTCATGCCGAGCACTTCGTGAATATTCTTGCCCCTGTACTTCACCTCAAGGATGGACGCTTTGTAACGCGTAGCGTTGCACTCCTCGCACGGAAGTTCCACATCGGCAAGGAACTGCATCTCAACCGTCACCGTGCCATCGCCTTCGCACACGTCGCACCTTCCACCTGGAACGTTGAAGGAGAACGACCCAGCCGTAAGGTTCTTCCGCCGAGCATCCGGCTGTGCTGCGAACAGCTCACGAATGGCATCGAAGGCCTTGATGTACGTCACAGGATTGGACCGCGGCGTCCGTCCAATCGGCGACTGGTCCACCAGCACCACATCGTTCAGATACTGCGACCCGGAAAGCTCCCGATAAAGATTCGCCATCTCCCGCTCGCCAGCTTCATCCTGCCCTAAAGCCTGCATCAGCGCCCGGTACAGCACTTGGTGAACCAGCGTAGATTTACCCGATCCCGAAACGCCAGTTACGCAGCACAACAGCCCCAGAGGAATCTCGACATCCACCCCGCGCAGGTTGTGGATCCGTGCCCCGCGCAACACAAGCTTCTCCCGCCCAGGCTCCAGGCGATGCTTCGGGACCGCAATACTCGCTCGCCCACTAAGATATCGCCCAGTCAGCGATGCAGGATTCTCCCGTACCTCGTCGACCGTCCCAGCCGCCAGCAAGTGACCGCCCAACTCGCCAGCCCCCGGCCCAAGGTCCAGCAAATGATCCGCCGCTCGAATCACATCTGGATCGTGCTCCACGACCAGGATGGTGTTTCCCAGATCACGTAACTCCTCCATGATTGTGATCAGCTTGGCCGTATCACGCGTGTGCAGGCCAATCGACGGCTCATCGAGCACGTAGAGCGCTCCCACCAGTCGCGAACCGAGGCTTGCAGCCAACTGGATCCGCTGCGACTCGCCTCCGCTCAGTGTTGAACTTAATCGGTCTAATGTGAGGTACTCGAGTCCGACCTGCTGCAGGAAGCGGACGCGTTGTCGCACCTCTTCAAGCACCTTGCCCGCTATCTCCTGCTGTGACGTGCTCAAGCTCAAGGATTCAAGAAACTCTTGTGCTTCTGTAATGGTGAGCGCGCATACCTCGCAGATGTTCTTACCGCCGAGAAGCACTGCACGAGCCTCGGCCCGTAGCCTTTGTCCGCGACAATCGGGACACGTCGCGTATCCGCGATACTTCGAAAGAAACACCCGCACGTGCAGCTTGTATTTCTTGCGCTCCAGCTCCGCGAAGAAACCGCGAACTCCCGCCCAGCTCCCTCGACCCTCTTCTATGAAGCGCTGTTGCTGTTCGGTAAGGTCGAACCAAGGCACATCGATCGGAACTCCCTCCGCCTTGGCTGCCCGCTTCATCTCGCCGTGCCACGCACGATATTTCGTCTTCGTCCATGGATCGATTGCACCTTCATCGAGAGTCTTGGAACGATTCGGGATGATGAGGTTGGGATCGAAGTCGATGGTGTTGCCAAAACCCTGGCAACGCGGGCATGCACCGAAAGGATTATTGAAACTGAATAACCGCGGCTCGGGTTCACGATACGCGCGATGACAGTCGGAGCATTCGAAGGCCGAAGAAAAACGCAAAGATTCTGTCGCTTCTGCGTCTTCCCTAGGAACAGTGCGCAGCACAATCTCGCCCGCTTCGCGATAGCCGGTTTCAATCGCATCGACGAGTCGTCCACGTATCTCCGCCGAAAGCGCCAGTCTGTCGATCAGAACGTAAATCGGTCGATCGGCAGTTGCGCCGAAATCTAACTCAAGCAAAGATTCCGGCGCTGAAAATTCAACAATCTTTCCCGCGCCACCTTTCTCATCTGCCTGCCAAAGCCGGTTATAGCCCCGCCTGCGCAACTCGCCAAGTCTTTCCTTCAGCGGCTCAGCTAAGTCGATTGCGACAATGACATCAGGCTTCTTGCCAGCCTTCGCGACCTTCTTTGCAGCCTTCTTCGGAGTAGGTGCCACTTCTATTGAAGGGTCGACTGCAGAACCCTGCATGGCCTCCAACTTTACCTCTCTTCGTATAATCGGAAGCAAGGCATACACGCGCGTCCCTTCCGGCAGAGTAAGGACGCGCGCGACAATGTCATCGACCGTATCGCGCCGGACGATGCCTCCACAATGCAGGCAGGTGACCGTGCCACAGCGAGCAAACAGCAGGCGCAAATAATCGAAGATCTCCGTCGCCGTAGCCACGGTCGAGCGTGGGTTGCGAGTCTGATTCTTCTGCTTGATGGCAATGGCAGGCGCCAGCCCATCCATCAGATCCACATCGGGCTTCTCAATGCGTTCCAAAAATTGCCGAGCATAAGCCGACAGGCTCTCGACGTAGCGGCGCTGGCCTTCTGCATATACCGTATCGAACGCCAGCGACGATTTTCCCGAGCCCGATACCCCACTCACAACAGTCAACGCATTATGTGGGATGTCAACGTCGATGTTCTTCAAATTGTGTGTCCGTGCACCGCGAATCGTAATCTGATTGTTCGCGCTATCGGTCCCCATACGGCTTATGCACTCCTTTGTGGTCGCAACATCTCAAGGAGAAGCAGGCAGGCTCCCACCACGATTGCCGAGTCTGCCACGTTGAAGTCTGGCCAGTGATAGTGGACGATATGTACCTCAAGGAAGTCGACCACGTAAGCGAACCGCATGCGATCGTATAAGTTCCCAACGGCTCCGCCGAGGATCAGCGCGAATGCTACGGAGGTGAGGGTCAAACCGCGGCCCATCTTCCAAATCAGCACGAGCACCACGACTACGGCGACAATAGAAAATCCGATTAACAGATTGCGCACCAGGTTAGGCGACGTGCTGCCCTCGAACATGCTGAATGCAGCGCCGGTATTGAGCACGTGCGTCAGCCGAAAGACTTTGGGAATAATCACAATGGCATGACCCGGTTGGATATGAGCGATGATCCAAAGCTTGGTTGCGCGATCAAGACCAACCACGAGTGCGGCGATCGCCAGCATGAGACATCGCATATCTCGCGACGGAGAAGCAATTGACATTACGCAGCCTCCCCAGTCAATGGCGGGAAGCCAATTGCATTCAGTGCCTCGGTGCAACGAGAGCATACTGTCATCCATCGAGGGTCCGCGCCGACATCTGGCAAGACCCGCCAGCAACGTTCGCACTTTGCCCCATCCGCCACCGCTGCTTCGATCAGAACGGCTGCCTCCTGCTTGGTGTCGCCGACAAGTTGCACGGTCGCCTGCGAAACATTGAAGAACTCTGCCAAGGCGTTCTCGTACTTCTTCAACACCAGTGCCTCGGTAGAACCCTCGGCCGCAATAACACGCACGCTGGCGTCCAGAGACTTGCCAATTGACTTCGACAATCGAAGCGCTTCCAGCTCCACCATCACGAGCTGGCGAATGTTCGCCAACTGTTGCCACTCTGTTTCGAGGCTTGCCATTCTGCCTGGGATTACGTCCAGAACACTTGGAAACAGCGCCAGATGAACGCTTGGCAAGCGCCCTTCAATCTTGGGCAGATACTGCCACACCTCTTCCGCTGTAAACGACAGAATTGGAGCGATCAATCGTGTCATGGTCTCGGCAATGCGCCAGATCGCAGTCTGCGCGCTGCGTCGTCCCGGGTTCTTCGGGGCGAACGTGTACAACCTGTCTTTCACCACGTCCAGGTAAAGCGCACTCAGATCCGAATTCGTAAACTCATTCAACGCCTGATAGGCACGGTGGAACTCGAACTCGTCGTACGCCGCACGAATGGTGGCATCAAGTTCTGCGGTTCGAGCCAGGATGTACTGATCGAGCGGCTGCATCTCTGGCCATGAGATCGCATCGCTTGCCGGATCAAAGTCTGAAAGGTTGCTCAGCAGAAACCGAAGGGTGTTGCGCAGCTTGCGGTAGTTGTCGCTGACGCGTTGCATCAGGTTTTCGCTCGCGGCTACATCTTCGCGAAAGTCCACACTCGCAACCCAAAGCCGGATGATCTCGGCACCCAGACGGTTCGCGACGTCCACAGGATCAACGCCGTTCCCCAGTGACTTCGAGAACGCTCGACCCTGTTCGTCCAGCGTCCAGCCGCTGGTTGCGACCATCCTGTAAGGAGCAGCGTCGCGGATCCCAACGGAGCTCAGCAGGGAAGAGTGAAACCACCCTCGATGTTGATCACCACCCTCGGTATAAAGATCCGCCGGCCAGTGAAGCTCTGGTTCCACGTCAAGCACCGCATGCCAGCTGGCGCCACTTTCGAACCATACGTCGAGGATGTCCATCTCCTTACGAAACTGCATGACGCTTCCGCAAGCCTTGCAAGACGTACCGGCTGGCAGAAGTGCCTGCGGATCGTAGGTGTACCAGGCGTCTGCGCCTTCTTTCGCAAAGATCTCAACAACGCTCTTATTGATAGCTTCATCGTTGAGCGGCTCATGGCACTTCTCGCAAAGAAACACAGCGATCGGAACTCCCCAGATCCGCTGCCGGGAGATACACCAGTCAGGCCTGGTCGCAATCATGTTCGAAATCCGCTCTTCTCCCCACGCCGGATCCCAGGTCACGCGCTTGATCTCTTCCAGTGCCCGTTCGCGGAAGGTCGCATTTGGCTCTTCCGCTTTGGGTGAAAGCACCGGCGTTTCCATCGAGATGAACCATTGTTCTGTCGCTCGAAAGATCAGAGGCTTGTGGCAACGCCAGCAGTGCGGATACTTGTGTTCCAGGTTGTGCCGCCCCATCAGCGCACCCTTTTCTGCAAGGAGTGCTTCGATCGGCGCGTTCGCCTTGAAGACGAACATGCCGTCATACTCAGGCAACCCATTGCGCAACTTGCCCTGTGCATCCACATCACAGGTCAATGGAAGTTCGTAGCGAAGACCCGTCGCAAAATCATCGGGTCCATGGGCTGGGGCCGTGTGGACTGCGCCGGTGCCTTGGTCGGTCGTCACATAGTCTGCCGTTACGCCAAGAATCTCCCGGTCAAGAAACGGATGCGCAAACGTGGCGCGGTCCATCCTGGATCCATGAAAGGTTGCGATCACTTTCGCATGAGTGAGATTGCCAACCAGATTGCAGGCCTCTCGGACCTGCTCGAGGAGCGCCTCGGCAACGATATAAACATCGTTCCCATCCTCCAAAGCTACATACTGAATCTCCGGGTTGAACGCGACCGCCATGGATGCCGGCAAGGTCCAGGGCGTCGTCGTCCAGATGATCGTCCACACATTCTTGCCACAAAGTTTGGGATCGATCTTCTCCGGCGCGCTTGTTAGCTTATATCGCACGTAGACGCTCGGCGACGTATGCATCTCGTATTCCACTTCAGCTTCCGCGAGTGCTGTGTGGTCATGAGAGCACCAGTACACCGGCTTCAGTCCCTTGTAAACGAAGCCCTTCTCGTAAAACCCATAAAAGGTCTCGAGGATCTGCGCCTCGTAGGGGAAGTCCATCGTCGCATAAGGCTTCTCCCACCGGCCGAGGACCCCAAGCCTTTTGAACTGGGAGCGCTGCAGGTCAACGAATTTCGCTGCATACTCCCTGCAGGCCTTGCGGACCGCGACAGGATCCATCTCTAACTTCTTGCCGCCAAGCTTCTCATCGACCTTGATCTCGATAGGCAGGCCATGGCAATCCCAACCCGGCACATAGGGGGCGTCAAAACCAGCCATCGTCTTCGTTTTTACGACAAAATCTTTGATGCACTTGTTCAAGGCATGACCGAGGTGAATCGCACCGTTGGCATAGGGCGGCCCGTCATGCAGAATGTACTTTGGAGCCCCTGCACGGGCCTTGCGAATCTGGTCGTACAGGCCTGCCTCATCCCATTGTGCCAACCGAAGAGGCTCATTCTGGGGTAAATTCGCTTTCATCGCGAAGTCAGTCTTGGGGAGGTTTAACGTCCCTTTGAGGCTCTTTTTCTTGTCATCTTCAGACATCAACATCTCCAGGTTCGTACGGCCAACAACGGGTTCCGGTTACAACTGAACAAACTTCTATTGTAAAGGCCCGTGAAGCCGTGCTGCCCTGTTCCGCCGGAGGCACCCTTTGAAATAAATGCCGGTTAGCTACTTTTCCGCGACATGCGTCTAATTAGGCAGAGCAAACCTGGGTAAGAGTTTGTAGAATGGACCAGGGACTTGGCGATGCACCTTCCGGTAGCTGAAGGGTGTGTCTGCCCCAGGCAGTTGAAGATTAGAAGAGAAGACCGCGCCGAGACCCGTTTCGCCTATGCCTAACATTGATACCCTTCCGCCTCCCCCCACCAACCAGGTCGATTCCGATCACGGAGTACCAGCGCCCCAGAAGGTGGTTGAGCCGGTGCGTCTCAGCGGGGAGATCAAGGAACAAGGCGTCTTTGGATCACTGATCTCAAGTGTTCGCGATGCCTTCTTTGCCCCTAAACTTCCGCCGCTCGTCCTGCAGTCCAAGCCGATAGCTGTCCTCGATCGCATGGCGATCAAGCGCAGCCCCGCCTCAACCGCGTTCGCTGTCGGCGCCCACGTAGTCATCATCCTGCTCGTTGCGCTCTTTATTGCCAGCCAAGTCAAAGTGCTCGCGCCGTCCAAAAAGGACGCTTCCGCTGTCGCACTAACTCCCCCGCCACCGATTGCGCCGAAGCTCGAGCAGATTGGCGGCGGTGGCGGCCAGCATGACCTCGCGCCTGTGAGCAAGGGACGGCTACCCGACCTCGCTCAGAAGCAGCTGACTGCCCCCAAGGCTCCGCCAACAGTTGCTCCCAAGCTGGCTATGGTTCCGACCGTCGTGGTGCAGAAGGACCTCAATCTCGCCAACAACCAGATGCCCAATTTAGGCATGCCCAATTCCACGCTGGTAGGAAACTCGCTCGGCAATGGGACTGGCACCGGAATCGGTTCGGGCAATGGTTCAGGCATCGGGCCGGGATCGGGTGGTAACACGGGCGGCGGCGTGATGCATATCGGTGGTAACGTCACCAAACCGATCGTTCTTTACCAACCCGAAGCGGAGTTCTCCGAAGAGGCGCGCAAGGCGAAGTTCTCCGGAAACGTGGAAGTCTACCTGTGGGTTGATCCGGACGGTAAACCCTCTCACATTCGCGTGGTTCGCGGGGTGGGAATGGGTTTGGATGAGAAAGCTGTGGAAGCAGTTCGTCAATATCGCTTTAAGCCCGCCATGAAAGATGGCAAGCCTGTTCAGGTCGACTTATATATTGACGTCAACTTCCAGATTCTCTAACTAGAGCGCGACCGTTGCGAGCGTTCCAGCTTCGGCGCACGCCGCAATCTCATCGAAGGTGAGATTTTCGGCTGGACTTCCGGTCTCTTCCTTCCAGCGCAGAAACAGCCTCCCATAGCTTTCGGTAGTCCGCAGTTCGGGCGCGATGCATAGCTTCTCAAGCATCGTATCGATCCACGCTGGTTGGCCTTCGAGCTCTGCCCAAACACCTATCGGCGTCTCGTCCAGAACCAAGTGGCCTTCGTCCATCTCCCATTCCGTGCGGAACTTCTCGTAACGGAATACCGGGCCATAACCTAGCTGAGTGAAGATCTCCGCCAACGCGTCGCCGTCTTCTACAACGCTCTCGGTCTCGATTCGGGTCTTGTAACGCAAATCTCCATCGCCGCCTTCTGCCTGGCGCTTATGCGTTATCGTGCAGCGGTCTCCATAGTGCCGAAGTCGCAGGATCTGCCTTCGCAAGCGGAGCTGCCGGTCGGGAGAATCGTAGAGGACGTTGCTCTCGAAGGTGCGTTCCGTTACCAGCTTGAACCCGAGCGCGCCAGCTGTTGAGCGAAGCGCTGGAATATCCGCCACCGAAAACTTCAGCTCGATCTCTGCAGCCTGCATGGCGTCAGTATACGTCTGGAATCGTGCGCCGAAGGCAGCCATTTGGGCCTGTGGAATACGCGGAAACGGCGCGGTATTCGCTAGGATGAGAAGTCAGCCATGTCTGCAACGCTCCATCTCGACTTCTCCGATCCGACGGATCTCACGCAGGCGGCATTGCTGCTCCGCGATGGAGGGCTTGTAGCTTTTGCGACCGAGACGGTTTATGGCCTTGGGGCCAATGCGTTATCGGCGGAAGCAGTCGCCAGTATCTTCGTTGCCAAGCACAGACCCTCCTGGGATCCACTCATCGTGCATCTCGCTTCAGTTGAGCAGCTTAGCCAAGTAGCCGAGGTCCCGGCGAAGCTGGCGGAGCGGGTCGCCGCACTGGCCGGCGCCTTCTGGCCCGGACCTTTGACGCTGCTTCTCCCACGGAACTCGGCCGTCCCGGACGCGGTCACGGCCGGTCGGGAGTTGGTCGGGGTTAGGGTTCCGTCGCACCCGGCGGCGCGGGCGCTGCTGGCGGCGGCGGGTGTTCCCGTGGCTGCGCCGAGTGCCAACCTTTTTGGGCATACCAGCCCGACGACGGCTGCGCACGTGCTGGCAGACCTGGACGGGCGCATCGATGCTGTGCTTGACGCTGGGCCGACGTCGATCGGGGTCGAGTCCACTGTGCTTGATCCGACGCAGACGCCGATGGTGCTCTATCGTCCGGGCGCGGTCACTGCAGAGCAACTTACCGCAGTTACGGGCGTTGCCGTCGAGGTGTTCCTTCCGACCACAGAGGCGCAACCTGCGTCGATGCCATCGCCCGGAGTGGGCATTCGCCACTACGCTCCACGCGCCCGGTTGGTATTGGTGGAAGGCTCCTTGACGACGCTTCACACCGCGCTCGCGGAGGCCGAAGCTGCCGATCACGGTGGGAAGATTGGCGTGCTTCTCCCTGAGGGCTGGACCTTGAACGCAGATGCAGAGATCCGGAGATGGGGACGATGGAATGATCCCGAAGCGCTTGCAGCCGGGCTGTTTGCCGGCTTGCGAGCGCTCGATGATTCAGGGGTGTCTGTGATTCTGTGTCCGCTACCCGAAGCTGGCGGGATCCGGGACGCCATCCGCGACCGCCTTCAGAAGGCTGCGCGACCCGCTTAGCCGCTACTTCATGATGCTATTCGCTGCATGCGCGTCGCTGGTCTTGTAGAGATACTTGATGGCAGCTTTATAGACCAGGACGCGCGTGCGCCCGGCGCGCATCTTCACGGTGCATCGGTCATACCACTGGATGATGCCCTGCAGCTGCTCTCCGTCCTCAAGTACGACGGTCATCTCGGTCTGCTGCTGCATCTGCTTCTGAAAGTAGAACGCTTCGGCGTGAGAACTCTCCGGGGTTCCGTGGGTATCGGAGATCATGGCGTGAGTCAGAGGATCTTCGGTGTGCACGGGATCGCGGCGACGCTCTACGGGGGGAAGCTGTGGGCGTACCAGCTTGCGCGTTCCGTTGAAGGTGTTGTCGTCAGCGCGGGTAGCGGTCCTGGTTTCCATCTTTGCTCTCTTTACCGGCATTGCGTCTTCTCCCTCGAGCACTACACAAATGAGCGCTGCGAAGAAGCCGCTGGGAAGGGCTGAAACGACAGCCCTGGTGAGACACGGTGTACTGTGCCCTGGTTCCTTTCAAGTGCGTTGATTGGAACGTTTGATGATGAGACGAGCGACAAGGGTTGTTCGTTGCAGGAGCTAGCGCCGGCTGCCTTCGAGCTCGACGGTGAGGGCGTCGAGACTGAGGGAACGCAAGAGGTTACGGCGCATGCCGCTCTGGACGGCGTCCATGGCACGCACGGCCTGTTCGATCCACTCGAAGGTGAAGGTGTCGGCGAGGCGTTGGAGGTCGGCACGCTTGTCGATGTTGCGGACGCGATCCTGCGCGCCCGATTGAAGCAGCAGAATGTCCTCGAGCAGGCTTGAGAGGGCGCGGAGGAGCGCGGTAGTTTTCGTTTGGCCCTCGGCGCCCGCGCGGTAGGCCTCGGTCATGCGGAAGAGGGTGGAGTGATCCTGTGCTCCGCCGGAGCGCTCGGCGGTGTGGAGGATTGTTAGCGCATCGTTGCGGGCCGCGGCGTATTCGGCGAGGTTGAAGCTGAGAGCGCGGCCTGCGGCGCCTTCGCTGAGGCGTGCGGTGAGCTCGCGCTCTGTCTTGTTGAGTTCGGGGCGGCGAGCTGCGAGGAGCGTGGCTATCTCGTCGGCGGGTAAGGCTCCGAGGTGCGCTAAGGCGCAGCGGGAGCGGATGGTGGGC